>Ga0209102_1000860_pt1 | contig 18133 bp, 17 predicted proteins | sample ConPoolayeHmetaG_FD_185483 | JGI IMG/M metagenome (GOLD analysis project Ga0209102, IMG submission 185483) | Hot spring microbial mat communities from California, USA to study Microbial Dark Matter (Phase II) - Cone Pool mat layer H metaG... ...
ACGTCTGGAAAAGGCAGCCATGGCTTTTGTCCTGGACTGGCTAAAGGCAAGGTGCTAAAAGAGGATAATCCTAAACTCTAAACAATGCCAAAGCATTCCACAACAGCCTTTGGATAGTGCTCTCACCAGTAGTATAATGTAGAATGACCCTAGACGAATTGACAGCATGAAAGAACTGAAACCTTTATCTGAGCTTATTTCGTTGGAAGGAAAGAGAGTCTTGATTACGGGCTCTGCTGCTGGCATCGGCAAGGCCATGGCTTATAGATTTGCCGAAGCAGGCGCTGCCTTACAACTTGTAGATATGAACATGAAAGGGCTAGAGCTCGTGAGAAAGGAGCTTTCACGGTTTAAATCGGAAATAGACATCTATAAAGTAGACGTTTCCAAGGAAGAGGAGATAGATGCTTTATGGGAAAAACTAAAGGGAAAAGAGCCTGATATACTGGTAAACAACGCTGGAATATATCCCTTCAAGAATTTCCTAGAAGTAGACGCTGCCTTTCTTAAAAAGGTGATGGACGTAAATCTGAAGTCAGCTTTTTTAATGTGCCAGCACATGATAAAGAGGAGATTAAAAAAGGGAGGAGTGATTATAAATATCGGCTCTATTGAAGCCATTCTGCCTTTCGCCGAAGATGTGATTCCCTACGACATCAGCAAGACAGGAGTGATTGCCCTGACAAGAGGCCTCGCTAAACAGTACGGCAGAAATGGTTTCAGGATAAATGTAATCCTGCCTGGAGGTATAACGACTCCCGGGACAAAGGCTGTTGCTAAAGAGGTTGCCCGCCTTAAGTTGGACCTCCTCAAAACAGGCGTAGAATTTGCCATGAGATTGCCCCTGAGAAGAGGTGGACAGCCGGATGAAGTAGCTCGTATCGCTGTGGTTCTTGCCAGTGATTTGTCGAGCTATGTTCATGGAGCGCTCATACCGGTTGACGGGGGATTCTTGTCCGCCTAGCCGGGCAAGTGTTGCCTCTAGAAAGTCGATATGGGTTTCTCCAGACAAGAATCCTGTGAGTGTCTCAAAGCAACGAACCTTTAATGCCGGGGGTGTGAGGACATGTTAGTCGCTATTCGACTTTCAAGAAGCTATATGTTCTTCTGCCCTTTTTCAGCAGCCTGAACAATCCGCTATTTGTTACCTGGGAAACTATTTCATTTTCTTTCATATGGTGGTCGCTGAAGGACAGTATTCCATCTGGTTTCAATACTCGATGTAACTCCTTCAGCACCGCATCTGGGTCGCTTAGGTGGTGAAAGACGTCGTACAATACAACCACGTCTAAGCTATTATCTGGCAATCCAGTTTGGCAATCGGAAAGAATGGTTTCCACATTCGCCAGTTGCTTTTTTGAGGCGATATTCTGAACCTTCTGAATTGCTAGTGGATGGATATCCAGAGCGTAGACCTTCCCTGATTCGCCTACGAACTCCGCCAAGGGGATTATGTAACTCCCGGGTCCACAGCCATAATCGAGCACATGAAATCCCGGCTTTATCCCCAGCTCTCTCAGAATATTCTTGCGGGGCAAGCGAAGGTCACGAAATTTGTAGCCCAAAGACATGAATTGGAAATGAAAATTAGATGTTGGTTTGTCCATGGTGGTCTCTCCCTCTCTTTTAAGAGGCAATTTTGTACAACGTTTCCATCATAAAAGAGGTTTCGCCGGAGGCACAAAGCCAGATACACTCTGTCATATGACCCAAACGAAGTGAGCGTGCCTCAGCTGTGCGTTCAAAATGTAACAACCTTATCACATTCCTTTACTATCTCGTACAAGTCCTTCATTGTTGACAATGGGCACATTTCAGAGCCTTCGGATTGACGGATTTTGAGGCAAATACCACAGGCAAATGTCTTCCCGCCAGTGTCAACAAAGGAACGTATCTGCTCTGTCACCTTAAATTTGTCGGTATCGAGAGATTCACATTCTACTCCTTTTGCCATTAGGAACACCCTTACCTCGTTGCCTTCCTTCAAAGCAAAATTCCCAAAACGGAAGGCGTTCCATACGGTTTCAGGGTCATTTGAATAGATTACGATTCCTATCTTCATGGGTTTACCTCCTTCTCTTTTAAGAGGCAATTTTGTGCACATTTGGTGGATAAAAGAAGTTTCGCCGAAGGCACGAAGCCAGATACGCTTTGTTAGACGACGTTGTGTATAGCAAGATCATTTACTTTTCACCCCTGTAATTTCAAATCCCATAAACGTTTTGGCAACTACAGACCCTTTCAACTTTGATTGAGCGAGTATAGAACGAATCTCGTCAGCAGTATAGGATGCATTTATAGATGACTCAAAGCCGGGTTTAATCTCCTTAGGTTTAACCATCAATTTCATAAACTCCCTCACAAACGGATTCATGTCCCGGCGCATGTCACTTATGAAATACTTCGCCCCCGGCTTCAACACACGGTAAACTTCATCGAAAACCTTTACAGGTTGTGACCATTCGTGAAGGGAACCATTAGTGAACACGCCATCAAAGGTATTATCATCAAATGGTATCTGGTGGGCATCGCCCTTCACATATTTGACTCTGCCTCCAAGTCCATATTCCCTGGCATTTCCCTCAGCAATTTTTATCATCTCAGGACTCACTTCTACAGCCATGAGAATAGTGCCTTCCGTTTTCCCCAGCCATTCCAGACCCAGGTAACCGGGGCCAGGACCAATCTCTAATGCCAACCCATATGTTATTCCTGACTTGATAATGTGGCCTGTTTCCATCCACCCCTTGTCTCTTAATCTGCGCATCATACTATTATATGCTCGTACATCAAATTCATCCTGTATTCCTTGGTCTGTTTCAACAATCCTAGGCTTTACCATACTATTGACTCCTTAGGATTCTTTGCGCAATTTGTAATTTCGGCCAACCTATTCACATTCGGACTTCGTTCTATATACCTTCGTTCGGCAGGCTGTTGAAATCCCCAGCCTTTCCCTCGTTCACCCACATAGGGTCTGCGTAACCAAATCTAACGGGCTCTTGATTTTGCTTGTGTTGTAATGAAATCAGCCCTCCGCTTTACCGGCCCGCTTTATCAGCCAGTATTCAATACTATCGGCCAGAGCCAGCCAGCTGGCTTCGATAATGTTAGTGGAGCTACCTACCGTCCGCCAGTTTTCCCGGCCGTCGCTGGATTCAATAAGCACCCGGACCTGCGATGCAGTGCCGGCAGTTTCTTCCAGAATACGCACCTTATAATCAATAAGTTTCACAGCAGTCAAGTCGGGATAGAACTGAAGCAAAGCTTTGCGCAGAGCCGCGTCCAAGGCATTGACCGGGCCATCGCCTTCAGCAGCGGTATGCACTATCCTGTCATCCACCTTAACTTTGATGGTAGCTTCAGACAATGGCTCTTCTTGATTTCCTCTGGTGGGCGGACGGCGCCGTTTCTCCACCACGACCATGAAGTCAACCAGCTCAAAAGGTGGCTGGTAGTCGGATTGAGCTCGGCGGAGCAAGAGGTCGAAGGACGCCTCAGCAACATCGTATTGAAAACCTTGCTTCTCTAACAACTTAATTTGCCTCAGAACCCCTTCAAGTTCCTTGCCCTTAGGGATAGGCAATCCACGCTCTTTAGCTTTAAAGATAATACTTCCCTTCCCAGCTAGCTCAGAAACAACAACATGTGGCCGGTTGCCCACTAGATTTGGATTTATGTGCTGGTAGCTATCTTCCCATTTCATCAAGCCTGACACGTGAATTCCACCCTTATGAGTGAAGGCATCATCGCCCACATAGGGAAGTCGGTCATAATGAGGCATGTTAGCCAGCTCCGATACATATCGAGAGACATCGCTGAGCTTGCTTAGCTGCTTGTCATTAATGCAGTCAATGCCCATCTTGAGTTTCAAAGTTGGTATGATGGAACAGAGATTGGCATTGCCGCAGCGCTCGCCATAGCCATTGATAGTTCCCTGAACCTGAACAACTCCCGCTTCCACAGCGGCCAGGGAGTTAGCTACAGCCAGCTCAGCATCATTATGGGTGTGGATACCCAAAGCCACAGGCGTTGCCTTTTGAACAGTTTTAATAGCAGCCACTATTTGCTGTGGCAAGCTACCACCATTAGTATCGCAAAGAACTACGCATTCCGCACCAGCCTTAGCCCCAGCCACCACCACATCCAATGCATATTCGGGGTTGCCTTTATAGCCATCAAAGAAGTGCTCGGCATCGAAGAAAACCCTGAGCCCCGTTGCCCTGAGGTAAGCTATAGAATCTGTAATCATGTTGAGGTTTTCTTCCAGTGTTGTTTCCAGAACCAGAGTTACTTGTTTATCCCAGGCTTTCCCTACGATAGTCACTATTTTAGTCTTGGCTTCAAGCAAAGCTTGGAGATTGGCATCTTGTTCCGCCCGACAATCCGAGCGTCGGGTGCTGCCAAAGGCCACCAAGGTACCATGGGTCAAACGCAAAGTCTGGGCCTGAGCAAAGAATTCCGTATCCTTGGGATTCGAACCAGGCCAGCCACCTTCTATGAAGTCAATGCCCAGCCCATCCAGCTTCTGGCAAATCTTGAGCTTATCCTCAACAGAAAAGGAAATCCCCTCCTGCTGGGCACCATCTCTTAGTGTTGTGTCATAAAGCTGCACTTTCATCGTGGAAAATTCCTTTAACCTCTCACTTCTTGAGCAATTAAGTCTCCCATTTCTTTCGTGCCAACCTTAGTCTTGCCTTCCGACATTATATCGTAAGTTCGGTAACCTTGCTCTAACACACCGAGAACTGCACTTTCTACAGTCTGAGCTTCGGTTTCCAGGGCAAAGGAATAGCGAAGCATCATAGCTACGCTCAAGATAGTGGCAATAGGGTTAGCCAGGTTTTGCCCGGCTCGACTGGGAGCGCTGCCATGAATTGGTTCATACATGCCGAAGGTTCTCTCTTTGGGAATTCCTGCTAAACTAGCTGAAGGGAGCATACCCATGGAGCCAGCCAGCATGGAAGCCTCGTCGGTGAGGATGTCGCCAAACATGTTCTCTGTGACCAGAACATCAAATTCGCTGGGACGCTGAATAAACCTCATAGCACAGGCATCAACCAGCATGTGCTGAAGCTCAACATCAGGGTAGTCGGCGGAGATTTCTGTGGCAAGCTGTCGCCATAGCCGGGATGACTGGAGGACATTGGCTTTGTCCACGGAAGTTAGCTTCTTGCGGCGGCTGCGAGCTAACTCGAAGCCTACCCGCAATATGCGCTCAATCTCCATTTCAGAATAGGCCATAGTATCAACCGCCCGCCTTCCCTTTCGAGTTCGCCACTGTTTCTTGGGCTGACCAAAGTAAAGTCCGCCGGTAAGCTCTCTGACCACCACTAAGTCGACCCCTTTAACCACCTCCGGCTTGAGATTAGTGGAATCTACCAGCATCGGAAAAACCTTCACAGGACGCAAATTGGCAAACAGCTCCAGTCCTTTGCGCAAAGCCAGAAGCCCATCTTCAGGATGGATTTTGGCTTGAGGGTCATCCCACTTAGAACCACCAACTGCGCCGAGCAACACGGCATCACATTGTCTACACATATCCAGGGTGTCATCGCTGAGAGCTGTGCCCTGAGTATCTATGGCAATGCCACCTACGAGACCATCATGGAGGTGAAAGCTATGCCCAAATTTCTCACCCACGGCTTGCAAAACCTTTAGCGCTTCGGCTACCACTTCCGGGCCAATGCCATCACCGGGCAAAACTGCGATTTCAAATTCCATACTATTTACCTCTGAAATTTAGCCTTGGAATATTCGACCGATCCTCCAGCATTAAAGTTCTTAATTATATCTTAGCTTCGCCTTCTCTGGCTAGGAGTTGGCATTTATGTTTCTCCTAAATGATTATGTCAACTTCATTCCTCTAAAGCAAACTTATTGCGCTTCCATTGAAGGGGAAAGGAGTTGTGACCTAGAGAACTTGTCTTTGCCGACAAACACTATAATATCAAAATACGCTAGCAAATATGCATAAACTAAGCCTTACCGCTCCAAGCAGGCATTTTTGCCATATGCTCTTTTGCTGCAGCCTCGGCGCTCTTCTTATCCATTTTCTGAGACGCCATCATGAAGTTAACCATGCCTTTAAATACCTCTTCACGGGTTTTGAGGTTGCCATCCGGATTTGAACAATATACACAGTATAGGTTCTCAGGGTTTCCTCCGCCGAATTCCTCGACTTTAGTCATAGGCATGCCACAGCTCATGCAGCTCCTAACAGCCTTAGAGACCTGGTTAAACGTGAGCTTATATCCGTCAATATCCTCGATTGCAAAGTCTCTGATGCCATACGGCTCGTCTTTTATGTCAACTACAATCTTAACGCCTTTGTTTTTTCAACTCATTATAATATTCATCTATATCCCCATCGACTTGCATATATATGTTCACGCCGACGCCTAGCTTTTCCCTACTGCCAATACCCACATTTTTAGCTGGCATGAACATGAGAACCATTCCATCCTTCGATAGGTCGGTATACTCTGGGTTATCAGCGTCAGGGAAAGCCATTCCCATCTTAAATCCCAGAGAATCTCTGTAGAATTGAATTGTCTGCTTCATATTCCTTACAGCTAACATGGGAGAAATATAACCCACTTCCAATCACCTCCTTAGTTTCCCCTCTATTTGTTGTTGTGCAAGATTATTAGTTTTTTCAAGAAGATATTCCTTGAACCTCAACATACTTCACGATACCAGCTTTGATGTCTTCTTTCAGGGCATCTTTAATTTCCCCTTTTGCAGAAAAGTAGACGATTTGCCACCCCAACTCAGAAATCTTCTTTAACACTTTAATCTGCCTCTGTAGTCTATCCGGGTCAGCTTTTACAAACGGGTCATCCATAATGAAAAACCCGTTATTGCCTTTCAAAAGCTTCTCCCCCAGAGCCAGTCGGATAGAAAGATATAGCTGGTCATAAGCACCTCCCGATAGTTTGTTTGCCGCTAACACCTGACCATCCCTACGTTTGACTCGTATCGTGCCCGCGTCTTGGTCAAAGACAACTTCTTCATATAGTCCGTCCGTTATTTCAGTAAAATACTCTGAAACACGACTGCTGCTACCGAAGAGCTCAGAAACTTTGCTTTTTTCCTCCTTTTCTATTTCCTCAAAAATTTCTATGGCCTTTATAGCAGCATCTTTGCGACTTTCGTTCTCATCCACAAACTTCGCAAGTTTGTCCTCTATTATTCCCAGGTGCAAAGACGTTTCACAGTGTACTGGCTCCTCCGGCTTTAAAACCGCGTTCGCTTCGCGCTCCACATTCGCCATTTCCTCGCGCAGAGCTTTCATCCTTTCAGTCACGTCGTTGAGGTTCTGTTCAAACGCCGCCTTCTCTCGGCGCAGCCCCGCCACAGCACCTTCAGTATACGTTACACCCTGACCCCTGTCTCTATACTCTTCAAGCTTCGCAACCTCTCTTCTCCAGTAGCCAATATTCTCCTCTAGCTGGCTTCCTCCTTCCCCAAAATGGCTTCTCAAAACGCTGGTCTGCTCGCGAATTATTGCTTCAAGCTGTTTCTTGGATTGCAGCTTGCTCTCATACTCTCCTAGGGACTCTTCTCTTGACTTCGTCTTTATCATCTGTATCTTCTCCTCAGCTTCCTTCATTTTCTCTTGCGCTGCCGGGATTTGTTTGTTCTGCAACTCTCGAATTTTCTCCTCCAACCTTTCCTTATTCCTCTTAAGCTCTTCCAATCGCATATATCTCAGCCGGTGCTCCTCTTCAAATCTCTGAATGCTGGAATATAACTCCTCCGGAGTGCAAGTGGTAAATTCGAACCTAGACGCATTCAATCTTATCCTCTCGAACATGGCGGCAAGGTGCGCTTTTCTTTGCGTGAAGGAAAACCGCAGCCCTGCGAATGCGACCATCAACCCAAGAAACAACGCAAGCAGCCCATAGAACACCGCTGACTGACTGACCGCCGCTGCCAATATGCTTACTAACAACAGGACTGCCGAGACTACTGTAGCCACCGTATAGAAACGGCTCTTTGTCTCCTCGCTTTTCAGCTTGCCTATCCCCATCTCATAGTTCTTCAGCTCCAGGTTCACCTGCTCCAACTCTCTCTTTCTGTCCTCGAAGACCTTGAATTCTCTTTCCAGGTCGCCCAGTTTCTGGCTTGTTTTACGGAGTTCTTCCTCGGTGCGTTCAACTTCTCGGAGAAGCTCCTGCCTGCGCTCCTCATACTTCTTAATGTCCCTCTCACTATCTCTCCACGATTGCCAGTCGGTCTCGTTGTAGACCTCAAGGCTCTTGAGCTGCTTCATCCCGTCAGTCAGCTTCTCCAATGCATCTTTTCCTATTTCGTACCGTTCTCTTCTCCTCGCATCCTCAAGGTTCTGCAGATTCCGCTCGATTTCTTGGACCTTGTCCCGCAAGCTCAGTGATTCTCGCTCCAGTTCATCAAATCCCTCGTCCCTAACCCTCGTGGACAGACTTGTGACTTCCTTAAGCAAGCCCTTCGCATTTTCCACCCTGGTTTTCAGTTTTTCGTCACCAGTATCCCGAAAAGCGTTTCCCGGCGTAATCTTTGCTATGTCTCTAAGAGCTTTTTTAACCTTCGAAATATCCTCGGTTCTTAAACCCGTCAGTCTATCTGTCACGTCGGTGTAAAATTCTGCCTCCTGGGCGATAGAGAGGTCGCTATTTCTTACCACGAAGACATTACAGCACTGTGACGAGGTTAGCTCTGTGATTTTCGTGAGGTCTCCTTTCTCGGGGACCTTGCTCTCTTTGCCTTTGTCATCTTCGACGACCAGATAGCCTTCGGGCTTTTCCTCCACACGATCAATGTTTCTGAAATCTTTGGCACTTCGCCCCAGGAGCAACTTGACAAGCGCATCTATCATAAGAGTCTTTCCATCTTCATTCTCTCCCCAAATTAAATTGAAATCGCCTAGCCGGATTCTGCCCGTGTCTCGCACAGGGCCATAGCGTATTATTGAGAATTCCTTGACCTTCACCCTCGAGCCTCCGCCATTGCTCTAATTGCCAAATCCCGTAGGCGCCTCCTCGTTTCTTCATCATAATTGCGCTGTTCAACTCTGCTCACAAACTCTTTGAAAAGGTCATCTTCAAGTATTGCGCTTATATCTGCGAACTCAACACGTAACTCTTCCGCCCTCTTTGCCGTGGCTAGCTCCTTTATTCGCTTAGCGAGCTCTGGCTCGGTTGTTCCTATTCTTTCGCTATTTACATAACCAGTAACAGACAACAGCACCTTGCCCCGGGGATGCACACATTCAAGGCGCTTCTGTATTCTGTCCAGAGGGTTTTCATCCGCAAATGGGTCCAGCTCTACGATAATTTCCTCGAAGTGAGGACTGTCGAGAAGATATTCCTTTGGGGGACTCCCAACCTCGAAGATATTCACTTTCCTCTGTCCGGTCTCCCGTCTCGTCAGCGACAGTGGCGATCCAGGATAAACAAAGTACCCTCCGTTCTCTAGCTTCCGAATATCAAACGTGGTATGGAAATGTCCAGCTAACACGTAGCTGAGATTCAAGCCCTTGAAATAGGAGAGCTTAGTCGGCATATACCTGCCTTCGCCTTCGTCACCGAAATCTTTCCTCGAAAAGGATGCATCAAGCAGCTCACCGTGATACAGCAGAATATTCACCTTATCCCCAGCCAAGTTGCCCGCCAGCGAGTAAAGCCTAACCAGAACATCTTCCGCTCCTATAGCCTCGAAAGGCAAGCCCCAGATGCTGACGTCCTCATATCGAAATGGTTCGTTTAGACTCGCCAAGATAAACACATCCTCGCCAAAATATTTGCCACTCCCGTAGGATTCACTGTCGTGGTTTCCCGCTAGCAAGACGACCTTGAAGCCGGTCCCTGAGAAAACTTCCCGTATCTTAGGCCTCAAGTCTTCGGCAGCAGCATCTTTGTCAAACAGGTCGCCACATACCACGAAGATGGCGACTTGCTCTTGTCTGCCGATTCGAATGAGCTCTTCCAGCGTTTTCCACCTGTCATCGCCATATTCCTTGAGGTGGATGTCCGCGGTGTGCAGTATCTTCATAGTCGCCTCTCCCTACTGCCCAACCCCAAGAACTTCGCCCCCAGATGAATATCAGCAGTGTGCAATATCTTGAGCATAACAAATGTCCCTTGTCAGGAGCACCATTAGAGTTCTTAAACCGGCGTCTTCATTGAGATTGCTCTGTCTCGATTGCATCGGGACTCACAATAACCTTCTTAGCCACGAATCTTAGGAAGCAACAAAACGCCTTCGATAATCGCAGTAGCTACAACGGAGACCAAATACATTCCGGCTCCAGCAGCTAGACCTATAGCAGCAGTTACCCAGATGCTAGCCGCGGTGGTCAGGCCGGCCACTTCCTCCTCACGTCTGCCGTGGAGAATAACTCCAGCACCGATGAAACCAACCCCAACCACCACTCCGGCAGCAACTCGAGAGATGTCCACCACATCACCACTAAACCCGTATATAGACACCAAGGTGAACAGAGCTGCACCGGCGCTGACTAATATATGCGTGCGCATTCCTGCTGCCTTGCCGGCCCGCTCCCGCTGATAACCGATGCCGGCCCCCAAGGCCACAGCCAACAAAAACCTCAATATCATCTCCACCCAGGGACTCAACTAAGATTCTCCTTTCTTGCCTGCTTTACTGGCCAAAAGCCGGTTCAAGGCATTCATATATGCTTTAGCACTGGCCACAATGATGTCAGTGGAAGCGCCACGCCCGGTATAAGTTACACCCTCACTCTCTATTCGTATCAGAACCTCCCCGATGGCATCAATCCCCTCAGTAACCGACTTAACAGTGAATTCCGTGAGTCTATTAGGTATACCAACTATGCGATTGATGGCTTTATATACGGCATCCACAGGACCAGTGCCCAAAGCAGCATCGGCTAAACTTTGCCCATTCGGACCGATTAGCCTCACCGTGGCCGTAGGGAGGCTATGGTCACCACAGGAAACCTCAACATGGTCCAGATGATACACCTCGGTAATAGTGCGTAATTCCTCGGCTATCAGAGACTCTATATCCCGGTCTGTGATTTCCTTTTTCTTATCCGCCAACTTTTTGAAGCCCTGAAAGGCGCGGTTTAAGGCTTCTTCGCTTAAAGTGTAGCCAAGCTCAGATAGCCTCTCCTTGAAGGCATGTCTGCCACTCAGCTTGCTGAGCACCAGGGCACTCGAGGGAATGCCCACCGATTTGGGGTTGATAATTTCATAAGTGATGGCCTTTTTGAGCACGCCATCTTGATGAATACCCGACTGATGGCGAAAAGCATTTGCTCCGACGATAGCTTTATTAGGCTGGATGGGAAAACCAGTCAGCTCACTAACCAGACGGCTTGTCCGGTAAATTTGAGTCGTATCAATATTGGTAGTGAGGTTGAAGATATCCTGGCGAGTTTTTAGAGCCATGACAATCTCTTCTAGAGAAGCGTTGCCCGCTCTCTCACCGATGCCGTTAATCGTACATTCAACCTGCCGGGCACCTACCCTGACTGCCTCCAGACTATTAGCTACAGCTAATCCCAGGTCATTGTGACAATGCACGCTGATCACAGCCTTGTTAATGTTAGGCACGTTGTCCAGTATGCCCTGGATTAAGGCACCAAATTCCTGGGGGGTAGCATAACCCACGGTATCGGGGATATTAACCGTGGTTGCTCCTGCATCAATCACTGCCTCCAAAATCTGGTAGATGTAAGCAGGGTCAGCACGACTGGCATCCATCGGTGAGAACTCAACGTCGGCTAAATAGCTCTTGGCACGAGCTACCATTTCTTGAGACATTTTTAGAATCTCATCCCGACTCTTCTTGAGCTGGTGCGCAAGATGAATATCTGAAGCTGAGAGGAAAACATGAATCCGGGGATGCTCGGCCTCTTTAACTGCCTCCCACGCTTTGTCTATGGCTTCAACATTGGCAGAGGCCAGGGCACAAATTGTGGGACGTTTAAGCTCCCGGGCAATAAGATAAACAGCCTCAAAATCGCCAGGTGAGCTCATAGGAAAGCCTGCCTCAATGACATCAACACCCAATCTATCCAATTGCCGAGCTATTTCCAGCTTCTCCTGGAAGTTCAGACTCGCTCCCGCAGCTTGCTCACCGTCTCGTAAGGTAGTGTCGAAAATGATGACTCTTTCCACGATTTTCTCCTTCACTAGAATCACATAGTCATTGGAGCCCTAGCCAAGAGGCCTCTTTTCAGCTATGATACAGCCACTAACATCTGCGAATAGGATAAACGCCGAAGACGAATTTGTCAATGACGGCTAGATGGGGACATAATTTAGTACCGACAAGTTAACCACACTGGGAGGAACAGGACTATTCTACACCGGCAAGAAGCTAAAAAATGGTACTGATAATAGATAACTATGATTCCTTTGTTTACAACCTGGCTCAATACCTGGGGGAATTAGGCTGGCAGCCAGTGGTCTATCGCAATGACCAGATAACTTCACCTCAAATTGAAGAGCTAGCTCCCAGCCACATCATTATCTCACCAGGCCCCTGTACGCCCTTAGAAGCAGGTATCTCTAACGAGGTAGTGCGACATTTCGGTGGGAAAATCCCCATACTGGGGGTGTGTTTGGGACATCAATGCATTGGCTACGTCTACGGGGGCAAAATTGGGCGGACATTGCCCGTCCACGGCAAGACCTCTCTTATCCACCACGATGGCAAAACCATCTATCAGAGCTTGCCCAATCCCTTTCCCGCAACACGCTATCATTCCTTAATTATCGAAGCCGAGAGTCTGCCATCTTGTCTCGAAGTCACTGCCAAGACTCCTGACGAAATAATAATGGGAGTGAGACACCGAGATTACGTAGTGGAGGGAGTTCAGTTTCACCCCGAATCCATCCTCACCGAAGTAGGACACGATATTCTGGCCAATTTCCTACGTCTTACCCAGCCAGTTTGGGGCGAAAACCAAGTACCAAATCCCAAAGGAGCAAAAGGCAAAAATTGACAAATCCTAAACAAAGTCAAAGCCCAAAATCCAAATGACCAAAACGGTTTTAAATTTAGAGCATTGGAAATTTGGTATTGTTTAGGATTTAAAGCTTAGAATTTAGGATTTTTCTAGCATGGCCGAAATTATTTACCTCAATGGCCAACTTATCCCACGCTCCGAAGCCAAGCTGTCTCCCTTCGACCATGGCTTCCTTTACGGATATGGGCTATTCGAGACCATGCGGGCTTACCACGGGTATGTATTTCGCCTCGACCGTCACCTTGCCCGCCTTCGCCGCTCGGCCGAGATACTCGGTCTGACGTATAATGTCATTGCGAGCGAAGCGAAGCAATCGCTAGAGAGTGCCTGCATGGCAACTCTGGAAGCTAACAAGCTCAAGGACGCTCGCTTGAGAGTCACCATTTCGGCAGGGGAAGGCGATATGGTGCCTGACCCCAGCACATGCTCCAGCCCCACTATTCTAGTCACTGCCCAAAACCTCATTCCCTTGCCTCCCGAAAAATATGAATCAGGTTTCAAAGCAGCTTTATCCCCCCTGCGCCGTAATAGCCAGTCGCCCTTATCCCGACTCAAGTCTACCTGCTATATGGAGAACATCATGGCCCGCATGGCAGCCAAGGCTGTTGGCTGCGATGAGGCTATCTTGCTCAATGAACAAGGCTACTTGGCTGAAGGGACCACTGCCAATATCTTTCTAGTCAAGAAGTCCCTCTCCCTCGACGAGAGAGGCCAGGTGAGGGTGCTCGTCACCCCTTCCCTGGACAGTGGTGCACTGCCCGGAATCACCAGAGAGACAGTCCTGGAAATAGCACGGGCTTTAGGTTTCAAAACCCAGGAAAGAAAGGTAGAATTAAAAGAGCTACTTGAGGCTGACGAAGCCTTTGTTACTAATTCTATACTGGAGCTTATGCCTCTGACCTGGTTTGAGAATAAACCTATCGGCACAGGCAAACCCGGTCAGCTAAGCAAGAAATTGCTGGCTGCTTATAGAAAACTCGTAGACGAAGCAGTAAAATAGGCAACGAAAGCCATGAATTCAAACAAAACAGGCGAGCTCCTTTTCGGAACAGCAGGCATCCCTGTCAGTGCCAAAACTCGTTCCACAGAAGCTGGCATTGAGCGTATTGCTGAACTCGGGCTTGGCTGCATGGAGGTGGAATTTGTTCAGGGTGTCAAGATGAGTCCCCAGGCTGCTGTTGCGGTCGGAGAACTAGCAGCAAAAAAGAAGGTAGTGCTCACCGCTCACGGACCTTACTTTATAAACCTGAATGCCGCTGAGCCGCAAAAAGTACACATGAGCAAAGAAAGGATAATGCAGACTGCTCGCATTGCTGCTCTTTTTGGCGCTAGAAGTATTACCTTCCATGCTGCCTTTTATATGAAAAGCACTCCCACCGAGACCTATGCTATGGTCAAAAAGCATCTACAAGAGGTGGTGAATATTCTGCGGAGAGAAGGAAACAAAGTGACGATTTCCCCCGAAGTTACCGGAAAACCCTCTCAATTCGGCACTTTGGAGGAAATACTTCAGCTTAGCAGCGAGATAGAAGGAGTTGCCCCTTGCATCGATTTTTCTCACTGGCATGCCCGCACGGGAAAGGCCAATTCCTATCAAGAATTTCTCGATATCTTAGACCAAGTTGAACGAAAACTGGGCAGGCGAGCCCTAGATAACATGCACATCCATCTCTCAGGGATTGCTTACGGGAATAAGGGAGAAATCAAGCATCTGATGCTTCCGGACTCAGACTTCAAATATGCCGAGCTACTTAAAGCCTTAAAGAACCGGAAGGCAAAGGGAGTAGTCATCAGCGAGAGTATGCCCTACTTAGAACAAGATGCTCTCCTCCTGCAGCAGACCTATCGGGCTCTCCCCTAGCTAGTACCCTACGAAAATTTCGCTTCGCTCTTCTATATAGCTACAAAAGGGATTTTTGCGGTTAACTATATTCAGGAGGCTTTGACCTGGTATTTGGCTTTGCCTTCTTCGTAGAGGTCGCCGCCGTAGATGTCGTTTATCACTGTAACCGGAAAGTCTGCTACCTCTAGGCGGCGAAGGGCTTCAGCACCAAGTTCTTCGTAGGCTATGACATCTACCTTCTTGATGCTCCGGGAAATGAGGGCTCCGGCACCACCTATTGCCCCCAGGTAGACTGCCTTGTGCTTCACCATGGCATCCTTTACCTCTTTCGACCGCAGGCCTTTGCCAATCATGCCCTTCAAGCCTTCGGCAATCAAACGTGGGGCATAAGCATCCATTCGACCACTGGTAGTAGGGCCAGCCGAGCCGATTATCCTTCCCGGCCTGGCCGGTGTGGGACTCATATAGTATATTGTTGCCCCCTTGATATTAAAAGGTAACGGTTTCCCTTGCTCCAGAGCCTCGAGCATTCTCTTATGGGCGGCATCGCGGGCAGCGTAGATGACGCCGGTGAGCAGGAGATTGTCCCCGGCTTTGAGGTCTTTCAAGACTTCGTCAGTTAAAGGGAGCGTGACTTTTTTAGGCATAGTTCTCTTCTCTCTTCCTAGACCCCTGCTTTCGCAGTGGTGACATATTGGCTCATAGGGTTGACACTCCGTTCGTTCATAACTCCTGCCGATTTTATCGAGCATCCTCGACAAAGTCGGGACCTAACCCCTCTTACCTTAAGAGGGGAATTTCTCTCATTTACGCTTCACTTCTTTGTTTCCAGCCTGTTTTTTTACTTTCTCACAGGATTGCTTCGGCACGCCGAGCGCACCAGCACTGCATGTTGACTGCCACGGGCAGGCTGGCGATATGACAAGGAAAGGTTTCCACGTGAACCGCTAAAGCAGTCACGGTACCACCATAGCCCATGGCACCGATGCCCAGATTATTGACTTTTTCCAGAATCTCCCTCTCTAAATCGGCAACCTCAGGGTCAGGGCTGGGCTCGCCAACTTTGCGTAACAATGCCTTCTTGGCTATAAACATAGCCTTATCCGTCGTTCCGCCTATGCCCACACCGATGATGACCGGCGGGCAGGGATTGCTGCCAGCCTCGTCAACAAGGTTGACCACGAAATTTACGACTCCTTGGCGTCCCTCAACTGGATTCAGAACAGTCAGTCGAGAACAATTTTCCGAGCCAGCCCCTTTGGGCAAGACACTTATTTTCAGCCTGTTGCCGGGAACTATATCAGTATGAATCATAGCAGGTGTGTTATCCTCAGTGTTTACCCTGGCAAAGCAAGGCTGGCTCACTATGGATTTACGTAAATAACCCTTATCATAGCCCTGGCGCACTCCCTCATCAACTGCAACGTAAAGGTCACCTCCCGTTATATGTACTTCTTGGCCGAGCTCCAGCATGACCACAGCCGCACCGGTGTCCTGGCAAAGAGGAATTTGCTCCTTGCCAGCAATTTCTATATTTTCCAGAATTCTATCCAACACATCGCGGCAAACAGACGATTTTTCCTTTTTCCTTGCTTGCTTCAGAGCAGCTATTACATCTGGGGGCAAATAATGGCAGGAATGCTCAAATAAACGAGCCACGGTATTTGTTATGTCGCCAGCCTGAATTTCTCTCATTCTTCGTCTGAACCATCACAGATTCATAACCTTGACTAGCTCTCGAACAGCCTCGGCTGATTTCTTCAGAGCCGCACCTTCTTCAGGAGTTAGCTTGAGCTCTATTATCTGCTCAATGCCATTCTTGCCCAATTTGACGGGAACTCCGACAACCACCCCTTTAATGCCATATTCACCTTCCAGATAGACAGCACAGGGTAATACCTCCTTTTTATCCAGAACTATGGCATTCACCATTTGAGCCGTCGCAGCCGCTGGAGCATAAAAGGCACTGCCAGTTTTGAGCAAGTCTACTATTTCGCCTCCTCCCTTAACTGTGCGTCTCACTAGACCATCAATCTTTTCTTTGGGTAGAAGTTCGGTAAGAGGAACACCGCCTACAGTACAAAGTCTCGGGATTGGCACCATGGTATCACCATGTCCGCCTAAAACACATGTGGATACATCCTTTACTGGGACATTGAGTTCTTGAGCAATGAAAGTCCGAAACCGGGCACTGTCGAGGATACCAGACTGCCCAAATACTCTATTCCGGGGGAACTTGCTGACATGAAGAGCCAACTGGGTCATGGCATCCAAAGGATTGGTCACCATAATAATTATGCAGTTTGGTGAATATTGGACAACTTTCTCGGTCACTTCCCGGACTATTTTCATGTTGGTAAGCACCAACTCATCCCGACTCATCCCGGGTTTGCGCGCCACACCTGAAGTGATGACCACAATATCGGAATTGGCAGTTTCTTGGTAGTCATTAGTCCCGATAAGCTTAACGTCCGAATCAATTATGGGGGTGGCTTCCAGCATATCCAGTGCCTTGCCCTGAGGAAGCCCTTCAATTATGTCTAACAATACAATATCTGCATACCCCTTTTCAGCAATCCTGAAAGCACAAGTGGCACCGACATTTCCTGCCCCGATTATGGAAACCTTACTACGCATCCTGGTCAACTTCCTTGCCGATTCCGCTTATGTAGCCAGTTCCAGTACAGAGAGAAACTCAAGCAATAATTGCTAAGATGTCCTCCTTGTTTACTGAATCGCCAGGCTTGAAATTGAGCGCCTTAACCACTCCGTCAACAGGGGAAGCTATGGTATTTTGCATCTTCATTGCCTCCAGGATAAGCAGGGGAGCACCGGCTTTTACTTTATCCTCCACCTTAACTAAACATTTGATAATCATACCGGGCATGGGGGCGAGTACTTTTGTCCCCTCAGCAACTGTGGCAGATGGCGCTTTCTTTTCCCCCACCTTTGAGGGTGCTTTTGCGGCTGTAGATGAAGGAGAAGGAGAGACAACAACACTTACACGTGGAGAAACAGTGATAGCTGGAGATGCCCCTGTAGCCTCGACATCCACTTCATAGTATTCACCATCCACAAAAACATTGAATGTTCTGACATGGGGCCCCTTCACAGGCGCAACCCTTTCCGGTTTTTCCGCCAGCTTGCCAGCTTTGGCTTTTGCGATAAGCTCATCCTCAGCCCTCACCTCCTCAAGCGTCTTAGGAGCGCGGGGTGGTTTCCAATCCTCAGGAATGGTCTTGTTTATGCCATATTTGTATTGCAAGAAGCGGGTGCCAGTAGTAGGG
>Ga0209102_1000861_pt1 | contig 18128 bp, 18 predicted proteins | sample ConPoolayeHmetaG_FD_185483 | JGI IMG/M metagenome (GOLD analysis project Ga0209102, IMG submission 185483) | Hot spring microbial mat communities from California, USA to study Microbial Dark Matter (Phase II) - Cone Pool mat layer H metaG... ...
TTCACCTGTTCGGCAGTGAACCTCTTGTGGATCTGGTCCATACATCCTCCTTTTTTCAGAAGGATGTAATATCCCAGTCCAGTTTTGAACCATTAACAGTCTAACTTTCAAGCGTTAACAGTCTAATTTTGAAAAATTAGTAAGAGTCGCCGGAAGGGGGCTTGACAAACCCTGATGAGATGTCTATACTTACCAATAACATATGTCATATATGATATTACCTTTAATTCTTCAATCAAATCAAAACTAGAAAGGGGGTAAAACGAGAATGAAAAAGAAGATTATGTGGGCGGTGGTGAGTTGCTTGATGGTGCTATCCCTGGTGATAGCCTCCTGCGCCCCAAAAGAGGAGGCGAAAGAAGAAGTAGAAGCAGGGAAAGCAACAGTAGTAACCGCCGAGGAAGAAAAGGTGGAGAAAAAAGTGGCAGCGGAAAAGCCGGAGATACTGCCTCCAGAAGTGCCAAAATATGGTGGCACGTTCACCGTCGCCACAGCTACCGACCCGACCAGTTTTGATGACTGTAGACAAGGTAACTCTGGAGCACAAGCCAGTACCTACTGCTATCAGCGGCATATGGCAGAAGACTGGACAAGAGGCCCAGCCGGCAGTGGGGTGACTGATTTAACGGCGGGGGGAGGCGCCGTGGAAGATTATATGTTCCCCGAGATCGCTGAAAGCTGGACGAGACCCGAACCGGGCGTCTGGGTACTCAAGATTCGTCAAGGTGTGCACTGGCAGCTAGTGGATAGCGACGCCGGACGGCTGATGAATGGCCGGCAACTGACCGCCGATGACGTTGTCTGGAGCTTCAATCGGCGTAAAAACTCGCCCACCTCCTGGTTGGTTACCAGCCAGCCGAAGGTAGCGGCAGCGTCGACCATTGAAAAAACCGGAGCTTGGGAAGTGACCATCAGGACTCCGATAGAGTACTGGACATCCTTTTTGTGGGTAGTCTACGGGGCTGGGTCTGGATCCATCTATCCCCGCGAGGTGGTAGAAAAATACGGCGATGTGGACAATTGGCGAAATACAGTAGGGACGGGACCCTTTATTTTCGCTGACTATGTTCCCGGCAGCCTGCTAAGATTTGTCAAGAACCCCAACTACTGGCAGAAGGACCCGGTGGGTCCGGGTAAGGGCAATCAATTACCCTACGTGGATGAAGTCAAGGAGCTGATAATACCCGACGTTTCAACCCAGCAGGCGGCGCTGCGCACTGGCAAAATTGATGCGCTTGCCGGAGTTATCCGTGAGCAGTGGGAAGTGCTGATGCGGCAATGCCCCAACCTCTTGTATCACCGAACTCTGTCCAACCAGCCCTGGGTCATCGGCATGAGGACGAATAATCCAGCTCTTCCTTACCACGATGTAAGAGTGCGCCAAGCGCTGATGCTGGCTACCGATTTCGAAGCAATAGTGAGAGACTACTATAAAGGGGAGGCTGAGATAGACGTCTGGCCAGTCAATAGGACAATCACCGGCCTGTATAAGCCTTTAGCGGAGATGCCCGAGGCAGTCCGGGAGCTATTTACCTATAATCCGGAGAAGGCAAAGAAGCTGTTGTCTGATGCGGGCTACCCCAATGGCTTCAAGGCAAAAGTGATCGTCTCGACCTCTGCTGCGGCCATCGACGAGCTCTCCATCTTCAAGGACATGTGGGCTAAGGTGAACGTTACCCTCGAGATGGATGTCAGAGAGCCAGGCGGCTATATCACACTCGCTTTTCGGCGGACACACGAGGAGATGATCTATCGCAGTATGTTTTCAACGCTGAGTATCCAGCTATTCCAGTCTGGCTGGAGGGGCACCAGCTCGTATAATTCCAGTTTTGTCAACGACCCCGCAGGAAGCATCCCTCTCCTTGAAGACATCTACAACGAAATGCAAACATACATCTTTACCGACACGCCCAGGGCTTACGAAGCCTACAAGAGAGCCAAGTCCTACCTTCTGGAGCAGGCCTACTACATACCCCGGCCAACACCATACACCTACACCTTGTGGTGGCCCTGGCTGCAGAATTTCTACGGTCAAGGGTTTGGGTGGTATGTCAGGTACCACTGGATAGACGAGGCAATGAAGAAGTCCATGGGATACTAGGCCTGGCATCATAGAGAAAGTCAAAATACAAAAGGGGCTGGAGGGCTCAAATCCTTCAGCCCTGTCCTTCTTTCGTTAACCCCCCACACGTTTCTGGGGTGTCTAAAGAGGGGCTCCACCCCTCTTTTATCTACTTCCCCTTCTCCTTTTCAAAGGAAGGAGAATTTGAGAGGGTGAGGTTGATTCCCCAATGTGATTTAAATCATAGATAAACTAATGACAAAAGTTATACTATGTGGTATAGAAGTTTGAACATCCACCGTTAAAGGAGGTGCTTCAATGACAATTAAATGTCCCGGTCAGGACTTGAGGAATCTACGGGTATCGTTACACAAATGCCCGAACTGTGGTGCCGAGGTTGAAATCTTCTCCGACGAAATGAGAGTGAAGTGCCAGAAGTGCGGTGAGACGGTTTATCGGGAGAAAGTGCCTTCCTGCATCGACTGGTGTGCTTCCGCCCGCCAATGCCTCGGGGAGGAGAGGTGGAAGGAATTGAAAGGTGAGGACTAGCGGACTCACCCTACCCAGAACCCGCAAGGAGGTGAATAATGACCACAAAAACAATAAGGAAAATCGTAAAAATCAACGAAGAAAAATGTAACGGCTGTGGTGCCTGCGTGCCCGCCTGTGCCGAGGGTGCCCTTCAGATTGTTGATGGCAAGGCAAAACTCATCAGTGAGACCTACTGTGACGGTCTCGGTGCCTGTCTTGGAGAATGCCCCCAGGGGGCAATTACCATCGAAGAGAGAGAAGCCGCGGAGTTTGACGAGGAGGCAGTAAAAGCCCATCTTGAAGAACACGAGCACCACGAAAGAGAACTCCCCTGTGGTTGTTCCTCAGCCACGGTCACTCAATTTGACAGGCAGGAATCAGCAGGGTCTGCTCACAAAGAGGCGGTAGCCCAGCCGTCAATGCTCAGGCACTGGCCGGTCCAGCTTACGCTCGTTCCCTCGACAGCGCCTTTCCTTCAGGGAACTGACCTAGTGCTTGCTTCAGACTGTGTTCCCTTTGCCTATGCTGGCTTTCACCAGGACTTTTTAAAGAACCACGCCTTGCTAATTGCTTGCCCCAAGCTGGATGATTTTCAGGCGCATTTGAAGAAGCTGACCAGCATCCTGAGCCAATCATCGGTGAAGAGCCTGACGGTGGTGCATATGGAGGTGCCCTGCTGTTCCGGGCTGGTTTATATGGCCAGGCAGGCAATACAATTGAGCGGTAAAGCTCTTCCCCTCAAAGAAGTAACCATCGGTATTAAAGGTGACCTAATGTCAGCCTCTTAAAAACGATGGAGAGAAAGTGTTGACAAAGAGCAAACTTGGTGTCTATTATGCGTTACACTCTATTTAAAGAGGGTTGCCCTTCCACAGGGGGTCGGTAATGGAATCTGAACAGAATAAAACTCTGGAGGCGCTTCAAATTGCTATCCAGATGGAAATCGATGGCAAGGAATACTATTTAAAAGCCAGCCAGGAAAGTAGCAATGAGCTGGGTAAGAAGCTACTGAAGTCGCTAGCCGCTGAAGAAGACATACACCGCCAGAAGTTCCAGGAGATATACAATACTATACGAAATAAGAAAGCCTGGCCCGTAACTGATTTTCAACCCGACGGAGGCAAAAAACTGAGAACTATATTTGCCAGAGCCATCGAAGAGATGCGCTCTACTGTAAAGCCTCTGGCTACTGAACTTGATGCTGTACAAACCGCCATAGAAATGGAAAATAAGACCCATAACCTCTATAAAAGCCAGATGGAAAACGCTACCCATAACACTACGAGAGAGTTCTATGAGACCCTAGCTATGGAAGAAAGGGAACACCAATTGATTCTGCTGGATTACTACGAATACCTCAAAGACCCGGCAGGTTGGTTTGTCAGGAAAGAACATCCCTCTCTGGACGGAGGCTAAGTAAATGGCTAAAATAGGCAAGAACGGTAGGGAGGTGTGATATGAATCTGAAGGCTTTATACAAGCTGGGTTACGGTCTGTATGTGGTATGCTCAAGAAAGGGAGACAGGTTCAACGGGCAGATCGCCAACACCGTATTCCAGATAACGTCGGAACCGCCTACCGTGGCTGTCAGTATCAACAAGAGCAATTTAACCCACGAGTTTATTAAAGAGAGCCGGGTGTTCGTGGCTTCGGTATTATCTCAGGATACCCCCCTCTCTTTCATCGGTCACTTCGGCTTCAAATCAGGCAGGGACATGGATAAACTTGAGGGTATTAACTATAAAATGGGTGAGACTCAGGTCCCGGTGGTCACGGATAACGCCCTAGCTTATCTGGAAGCCAGGGTAATTCAGGAAGTGGATGTGGGAACTCACACTATCTTCATCGGCGAGCTTGTGGGAGCAGATATCCTTAAGGAAGGCGAACCAATGACCTATGCCTACTACCATCAGGTCAAACGGGGCACCACCCCCAAGACGGCTCCCAGCTATATTGAACAGAGAAGGGAGGCAAAACCTGAAATGGCAAAATATGAATGCACTGTCTGTGGCTATATCTATGACCCGGAAGTGGGAGACCCCGATAGTAAAATAAAACCGGGCACACCTTTTGAAGACTTACCCGACGACTGGGTCTGTCCTGTCTGCGGGGCGGGCAAGGACGAATTCAAAAAAGTAGAGTAATACAAAAGCCAAATAGTGTTTCACAAAGGAGGTATGAAATGGCAGGATATGTCGGCCCAATTGAGAAACAGACTCTAGACAATAACTATTTCAGGCAGGTTTTGTTTACCGGGAAGCACTCTCAGCTCGTCGTGATGTGCTTGCAACCTGGCGAAGAAATCGGCAACGAAGTGCATCCGAACGTTGACCAGTTCTTCCGCATCGAGCAAGGTGAAGCAACCTTCGTTTTCGGCGGGAAGGAAAAACACCTGGCAAGAGATGGGGATGCAGTTATAGTCCCAGCCGGCACATACCATAATGTAATAAACGCTTCAAAGACCTTCAAGCTTAAGCTCTATACCATATACTCTCCACCCAACCACCCCGATAAGACCGTACATAAGACGAAGGCTGAGGCTGAGAAGGCCGAAGCAGAAGAGCACCATTAGCCAGAGAGTGACTACGACCTTATGGCAGAGAACCTAGAAATTCATGAACCCGACAGGGAGGTGAAGCATGCGGTTTCAGGATATAGTGAAAGACGCCAAGTCTGAGGGGAAAGAGAAGCATGTCCCGGTTATTGAAATCGGAAAGGGTAAGGGAGAGGGTGGTGCCGACATTGTCCATGTGATAGTGGGAAAAGAGACTCCCCACCCCAACACCACGGAGCACCACATCGCTTGGCTTGAGCTATTCGGGGTAAAGAAGACTGGACAGGTGATAAACCTTGGCCGGGCTACTTTTGCCCCCGCCTACACCAACCCGGAGGCAAGGTTCCAGGTGCCACTGGCCGACTTCAAGGCTCTCTGTGCCCTCGCCTACTGCAACATACACGGCGTCTGGGAAAACTGCCTGGAAGTCTGATTAGCCAGCCCATTCTTGAGATTATATGAGTAGAGTTGGTAACAGAGGCTCGAATTCTATAGCAACTTCAGTCTTTCCAACAGACCTGTTGCGTCTACAAAGTGCTTGGCTAACCATTCTCCTACATTTGGACTGCCGAACGCTAAGGCAGATAATTCGCTGAAATAGAATACGGGCATGAGACGGAAACCGCTATTTTTCGGCTGACGCATGTCCAGATTAGCCTGACAGATGCCGCAGGCAGTAACAATGGCATCAGCCCCTACCTCAGAAGCGGCGCTCACAATCCTACCGACCAATTTCTTGACAATTTCAGGGGCGACTATTGATAGTCCTCCCCCGCAACAATCCACTTTGTAAGACCAATCAATTACTTCCGCATCCAGAGCTTCCATTATTTTATCCATTATCGTTGGATTCTCCGGGTCATCAAAGCCCGTAATCTCAGGGGGGCGAACTAAATAACATCCGTAGTACGTAACAACTCTAAGGCCTTCTAGAGCTTTCTGAACCTTTTGCTTGATGGCATCAATCCCCACATCCTGATATAAAACCTCGAGGATATGCTTTGACTTCTGTGATAGCTCCAGATTCATGCCGATGTCTTCCTCTATCCTGGTTTTAAGTCCGGGGTCTCTTTTGAGTTCGTATTCAGCAGTCTTAAGGCGAAGAGAACAGGCAGGACAGGGAGCAGCAATACCCAGGGACATTCGGTTAGCCAGCGCCAGGTTCCGGCTGGGCAGGGCTAAGGCCAATTCCTGGTTGATAACGTGTCCAGAACTGGCTCCGCAGCAGGTCCACTCAGGAATCTCTTCTAACTCAATCCCCAAGTATTTCGCAGTTTCCCTAACCGATTCGTCGTATTCAATGGATGTTGATGTTGCCGTACACCCGGGATAATATGCGAATCTCATTCAATCACCCTCGCTACCTTAAACACGGAAAAAGACTTTCCTAAAGATGCCACTGACAGCCTCTGGGGCATACTTTTTCCTTGAAGGAAGTTTGAGCTTCCCTTTGCGAAACATTTGTAGAGCTAGGTTCGCTTCTTCACGGATTTTTTTAAACGAAAGGAAGTCGCCTGTTTTTAGTTCGTAACTAAGTAAAAGGCTCCCTTCATCTATCCTTCCCCTTTTTCTGATCTGCTCTACGAATACCCGGTGAAATTTGGCTATATTGCCAACGGGGTTTTTAAAGCCTTCCTCAAGGGATTCCCTCCGCAGCACATCCATCAGGCGAACGATTTCGATTTCATTGGGACAGCGAGTGGCACAGGTCTCACAGGAAGCACACAGCCAGATGGCGGTGCTTTGCAGTACCTTCTCCTTTAACCCCAGCCGAACCATATGAATGATTTGATTAGGGTAGTAGTCCATGGCATAAGCCACCGGACAACCATCGCTGCACATAGAACACTGGTAGCAGCGGTCAAGATTTCTGACTTCTGCCCTTATCCTGCGTGAAAATTCGTGGTCAAGAAGACGAATCTTCTCCCTCGCCGGACGCTGCGACACTCTCAGCTTTCCCCTTCTTTTTCCTTACTGCTTTCGTTTTCTTTTCTCTTAGTTCCAGCAGTTTCTCTTTCTGTTCGTCAGTCAACTCAATACGGCCCAGTTTAGCCATGGCATCGGTATAATTATTAACTATGGTGGCGAACTGGGCTCCTTCAGCCGCGGAGGCAAATTCCAGTCTTAATCTCTCCGGGTTTATCCCTATCTTTTCCAGGTTCTTTTGAATCACCGGGACGGTCTTTATTATCTGCTGAACTCCTGAAATATAATGACAATCCTGCGGGTGACACCCGACGATCAAGACAGCATCCTTTCCTTTCAAGAAGGCATCGTAGATAAATTTAGGATGTATTCGACCGGAGCACATGACTCTTATTGCTCTAATATTGGGTGCATACTGGATTCGGGAAACCCCAGCCAGGTCGGCAGCGGGATATCCACACCAGTTACAGAGGAAAGCTACAATCCTGGGCTTGGATTCTTCTATCGGTACCGAATACGCCGCTTCAATCTGGGAGAGGATTTGCTGGTCAGAAAAATGGTTGAGCGACAGGGCCCAGGTGGGGCATACCGCATTGCAGACCCCACACCCTTTACAGGCGGCGGGAATAACTTTTGCTACCTTCCCTTCTTCCGTATCTTCAAGCTTTAAGGCGTTGTAGGGACAAGTCCTCACACACAAACCGCACCCTATACATAGACCCTCATTGACCTCACAAATAGCCCCGCTGGCGGTAATCGAGTCCTGTGAGAGAATGGTAGTGGCGCGTAAAGCTGCCCCGTTAGCCTGATTAATTGTCTCTGGAATGTACTTGGGATAATGAGCCATCCCGCAGAGGAAAATACCATCAGTGGCGAAATCGAGGGGCCTTAGTTTCATATGGGCTTCCATGAAAAAGCCATCCCCGGTAAGAGGGACTCTCAACAATTGAGATAGTTCCTGATTGCCTTCTGAAGTGACGGGTGTGCTCAACACCACTAAATCGGGATTAATCTCTCCCTCCATGGCTAAAGTCGAATCATAAAAAGTTAAGGAAAGGTCTTCTCCTCTGAGAGTAACTTCCGGTTTTCTCTCCGGTTCATACTGGATAAATAATACCCCCTTCTCCCGCGCCCGGAGATAATAGTCTTCTCTGAATCCGTAAGACCGCATATCCCGATAGAAAATGGTGACATCTGTATCCTGGTTCAGTTCCTTGAGTTTCAGGGCATTTTTAAGGGCTTCCCCACAGCAGATGCGACTGCAGTAAGGTCGCTCCTCATTCCTTGCTCCCACACACTGAATCATTGCCACCTGCTTTAAGTCTTTAGGCAGAGTGTTGGCAGCAATCATATCTTCAAGCTCCTGCTGGGTTACAATCTTTTTACTCTCTCCGTATCTGTATTCAGTGGGCTTGAGTAATTTACCTCCGGTAGCAACTATGGTTACGCCGTGCTCCAGCTCCACTGATGTAGCATCCGGAGAGCCAACCTTTACCAGCGTACTCCTGAAATTCCCCACATATCCGGCAAAAGACTTGAGCTCGTAGCCCTTAAAGACCCTGATTTTTGCTTCACTCTCCACCTGAGCTATCAGCTTCCTTAAAAAGGGCTGAACCTCCGTTCCTTCCAGGGTGTAGTGAAGGTTTCTCAGGTGTCCGCCCAGCTCTTGCTCTTTCTCGACCAGATAAACCTCAAATCCCTGCCGGGCTAAAGATAAGGCTGCCGTCATCCCAGCTAGACCACCCCCAAGAACGAGCCCTTTCTTATTGACCGGCAGTCTGAGTTCTTTTAAGGGAGAGAGATTACGGGCTCTAGCCACCGACATGGCGATAATGTCTTTGGCTTTCTGGGTGGCGTCTTCCTTGTCCCGGGAATGAACCCAGGTGCAATGCTCTCTTATGTTAGCCACGTCTAGAAGATAGGGATTGAGCCCCGCTTCACGAAGTGCTTCTCGAAATACCGGTTCATGGTCCCGGGGAGTGCAGGCAGCGACCACTACCCGGTTCAACCCCTTCTCTTTAATCGCTTTGGTCATCTTGCGGAGAGCGTCGGAGGCGCAGGAGATGACCTGGTCTTCACAATAGACGACGTCCTTCAATGTTGAAGCGTAGGCTACCAGTGAAGGAACATCGGCAACGCCGGCAATGTTGCTCCCGCAATGGCAGATGAAAACTCCAATCTTCAGTTCCTCGCCTTCAACTGACCTTTCTTTCGGATACGTTTTTATCTGAGTCAGGGTCCCCCTCTGGCTGGCGAGCAGTTGAGCCGCCATCGCCCCGGCTCCGCTGGCTGAAGCGATGGAATCGGGAATGTCCATCGGGCCGGTAAACGTTGCTGCCGGGAAAACCCCCGGACGGTCGGCTACTTCGCTGGGCGAAAAGGGGTTTGTCTGACAAAACCCGTGTTCATTGAGCTTCAAGCCGATTATCTCAGCTAAGGCTCGGTTGTCTTTTGAAGGACTCATTCCCACAGATAGAACAACCATATCAAATTCTTCTTCATGGATGGCATGGTCGTCATCAGAGGTATAAGTAACGACGAGGTTATTGTTCCGCTTGTTCTCTTTTAGTGAAGAGACTCTCTTTCTGATAAAGCGAGCGCCCTCCATTTTTTGGGCCCGGTTATAGAAATCTTCAAACCCCTTGCCAAAGCTCCGGATATCATTATGAAAGATGGCGACCTCGGTCTGCGGGTAATGGTTCTTTACCAGAATCATCTGTTTGATGGCATAGGTACAGCATATTCCCGAGCAATAGGTATTACCTAATCTTGTGTCCCGTGAACCAACACACTGAAGCCAGGCAATCTTTGACGGGGTCTTTCCATCGGACCGGCGTAAGACCTCTCCCTTATAAGGTCCAGATGCATTTAGGATTCTCTCAAACTCCAGACTGGTCATAACATTCTTCAATCTTCCATAGCCGTACGCTCCGCTGGCTCTGGCATCAAAAATCTCATATCCCGGGCTGACAATTATGGCGCCAACGTGCATTACGCCCTTTTTTCTTTTCTGCGAGAAGTCAATCGCCTTCGCCTGGCAGACCGGGATACAGATGGTACACTTATTTTGAAAGTATAAACAGGCCTCTCTATTGATGACGGAAACCGCCGGAATCGCCTGAGGACACCAGATATCTATCGCTTTTGCTGTTGCCAGGTTCTCCTCGAACGGGTTAGGTAGCGTATACGGGCAGTAAGTAGAGCAGGTTCGGCAACCCACACAAAGGTCTTCATTCACATAACGGGGTCTTCGGGTCACAGTTACGGTAAAGTTGCCGGCTTCCCCCTCCACGGTCTCTATATCGGTGTTGGCCAGGATTCTTATGTTAGGATGCCGACCGGCCTCCGCCATCTTGGGGCCCAGTATTCAGAGGGAACAATCCAGGGTAGGAAAGGTCTTGTCTAGCTGGGCCATCTTACCCCCAATCATGGGGGCTTTCTCGACCAGGTAGACCTTAAATCCTGTATCAGCTAAATCCAGAGCCGCTTGTATGCCGCTAATCCCTCCCCCAACTACCAGTACCGCCCCGACAGGCGAGTTTGTCCCGTTTCCCACTAGAGTTCTTCTACCTCCTCTTCTTCCTCTTCCTCAACTACTTCTACCTCCTCCGTCCTTTCAGGTCCGTATGTCAAAGCCTCGGTAGCACACCACTGAACGCACATCGGCCCTCCTTCTGGCATCGGTTCACCACAGGCATCGCATTTCAGGGCAACACCCGAATCGGGCTCCTTAAAGAGGTCGCGGGAGGGACAGGAGGACCGGCAGAAAGAGCACTCACCGTATTCTTTCCCGTTGATTATCATTCTATATCTGGCGTTACATTCAGTCTCGGTATATTCACCGGCAAGTATCGGGACGTATATGTCGTTGCCTTCATCCCGAAAGACCCGAATTCGAGACCTGGCAGGGTTAACAATATTATACTTTGGCTGAGCGTGAAAGGCGGAGCAAGCCATCTCACACGCCCGGCAACCAGTGCATTTGTCCGGGTTAATTTTTATTGTTTTTATTGTCTTTATCTTTTTCATCCGTGATACCTCTTGTTTAAGATTGGCGAAGTATCCTGCTAGGTCGGCAAAATCCCTCTTCGTTCAAAGTCATCGCTAACATAACTAAGACCGAGCTTGTCCAGAGTCTCTCTGGTAGGAATACCGTCATTATTCCATCCCTTAAATTTGTAATAGTCGTCAAGCAGTTTTTGCTCGAACTCATGGTCTCTTACTGCCCAGTGGTCAGCAGGAGGCACCTCGTCCTTCCTCCTCATGCCTCTTCTTATATTAACGGCTCTGACCAGATTCCGGTTCCTTCTGGCTATTTCCCAAAGTCCAGCTTCATCAAGCTCCATTCCGGTCGCCAGCGAGATTAAATGGGGTATATTATGAATGTGATACGCTGGCCCACCGCCAAGAAGGCTGTCGGCTCCTGGCCTCCCGCCAAATTGACCCCGGAATGATGACAGAAATCCACAGAGCCCGACACTGTCGTCAATGTAATGCATCGTCTCATTCCAATCACTGATGGCGCAGGCGGCCTCGTTAGATACTACTTCACGTTTTTCCCATTCCAAAAAGTACTGTTTGAACTTGTCGTTGGGCGCGGCAACCCAATCTCTGACGAACTTTTCCCTCTCCTCTCTGGTAGGAAGAGGGTCCTGGGGGAAAGACCCTTCAGTCTGGGTAATGGCCATCTTCTCACTGGTGGCTATCATCAGGAAATAGGGAGGGTTCAGCTTGCCCAGCTTGATGGGCAGCTGCTCAAGTTTTTTCGTGGTATTATGGTCGTATTTTTCTGCGCCCTTACCAATCTGGCGGGCTGCCCAATAAACACCATTGGCTAGAATATCTCCAATCCCTTCCCGGTGAACAATTTTTTCAATCAGGTAGAGGAATCTCCCCCTGACATCGGAAGGAAATCCCGGCATGTCCTGATCAGTTAAAATGCCGGCTTCGTAGAGCTCAATGGCAAAGGCAATAACCTGTGGTGTTGAGTATGAGTCCAGTCCATACTCCTGAGTAACACCGAGGATGTCATAACTAAAGTCCAGCTCCTGGAAAGCTGCCATATGATAGGTATCTTTGGCATAGCATTTATAGGAAAATCTTCGCCGCCCCGGGTAGGAAATCACGTTATGGCACGTTTTCGGGCAGTTATAGCAACTTCTCTGTCGGTCCAGGTGCTCATATTTTATCTTGGTAAACCTCTCCTGGATTTCCTTGTTCCAGTAGCCTTTTCTCCGCACGCGTGCATTGCCCCAGGCAAAATTGTCATGGTGGAAGGCGTCATTCTCGTCGTAGGCCATCCAGTCCCCGAGATTCGGGTTCTCACTAATTTCCTTCCTCAGGCGGAGACTTATCTCAAAAAGTTCTGCCGGTCGGGCGATATAGATATCCTTTGTCCCGTAAACGGCGATCGCCTTTAACCTTTTATCCCCCATAATCGAGCCCGGTCCTCGGCTGGCACAGCCACAACTGCTATCAATGGTAGCCACATAGACCCTGTTTTCACCGGCCGGGCCAATTGCCGCTACCTGTGCCTTGTCCTGCTTCAACTCCTGTTGAATAAGCTCCGCAGTCTCATGCGAACCTTTCCCCCGCAGGTGAGTAGCCTCACGGATCTCAACTTTGTCATTGTTTATCCAGATGTAAACCAGGTCGGGGGCTTTACCACGAATGACTATCTTATCATAACCAGCGTATTTCATCTCCGGGGCAAAGAACCCCCCCATTACTGAATGTATCTGCAGGTTCGTCTGAGGGGAAAAGGTGCTGACAATGGTGCGATTGGCACCGGGGATGGGTGTGGCATCTAAAAGACCACTGCTGAATATCAGCAGGTTATCAGGGGAAAAGGGTTCAACCTCGGGGGGAACCCTGTCCCATAGTATCTTCGCGGCTGTACCCTGTCCCCCCAGATGGAGTTCAGTTAGTTTCGGGTCAGTCTCTACCTTTTCAACGCTTCCTTTGGACAGGTCAATTTCTAAATTATACCCCGTCTCTGCGTATCTCATTTTTCACCCCCTTAGCCTAATAAGCCTTCAATACCGAATCAAAATACTTATTTGCTTTTTCCGCCAGCAAATTGTGATACTCATAGAATATGGCGCTTGCCTGCGAACGCAACCAGTTTTTAGGCAGTAGCTCCTCTGGCAAATCAGGGTCAAAGTAAGGCAGCCGGCGGTATTCGTGAATCAGCTTGAACCTCTCAGTAAAACACTCGCTGGGTTCGATGTTCTCGCCATTCTTAAGACGCTCACGGTGCTCCTCTAACTTGGCACGATATTCGTTGATAAAATTGGCATACCTCTTATGAATACGGTCAAGGTCCCAGCATCGGGCAATAATTGCCTTGGGGTCACTGAAACCAAGCTGCTTTGCCTGAAATATTTGCACGTATTCCTTAATCTTAAGCCTCTTCGCCAGCGCTTCAACTTCCTTGCTTAAATCACGCGGTGAAATCCAGGTAGCCGTGCTCAGAGGTCCGTAGCCCATCCAGGTCAATTCCTGACGCAGTGTGTCCCTAGCTTCTCGTTTTTTCTCGGGGATAAAGTAGACAATGACGCTCCAATAGCCATCCCAGTTACCGCTCTCACGCTGAAATATACGCCTTTCACCCTCTTCCAGCAAGCCCGTGCCTTCTTTTGTCAACGAATAATAACTCCTCCCCCCACTACGCCTTACCTTCAGAAGACCATCCCGACACATTCTCGATACGGCTGACCTGACAGACTGCTCGGAGAGACCGAAATTGCCCAGCAGCTTTATCAGACTGCCGATTCCAATTTCTCCCCCCCGGTAGCGGACATAGTCCCCATAAAGGGTCAGCATTGCAGCTCTAGGACGGAACATGAGTATGTCTTATTTTTTGGATTGCGTTAATTTTACGCAATATCATGATATCACTAATCTACTCCCTTGTCAAACCCCGAAGGGCTCTGTTACTGGCTAGCCAGCCTCAAAGCTGTTATACTTAGAAAAAGCTGGAAACTCCGCAGGGTTGGACAACGGGTATTTTACCCTTTAGTCAGCATTTTGACCGACCTCATATAAATTTCGGAGGTATAATGTCACAAGATAAAAGTGTGGCGTGGGTTGAATATACCAGGGTGAATGCGGAAGTTACTAAGGCTAAGGAAAGAGTAGTGACCGAATTTGGTCTGTCAATTTTTATCAACGGAAGGCATTTTGCCACAGCGATGATAACGCCCATGATGAAGAAGGAGTTTATCATTGGACATCTATTTGGGCAGGGCATCATAGAAAATATTACCGACATAGAATCAATAACACTAAAAGGTAATATAGCTGAGGTAACTTTGCCCAAGATGGAAGACAAGGCAAAATCATCTCCGGAAATACATTCTGATTTTAAGGTTAGCCGAGAAGATATTTTCAATGGTGTCAAAGCAATCCTAAAATCTAAAATATATGCCGAAACTGAAGCGATACATTCTGCTGGGCTGTTTAAACGAGGGGCAGAACCAATTTGCATAACAGAAGACGTAGGAAGGCACAATGCACTAGACAAAGTGATAGGCTATGCACTGATTAATAGGATTGACCTTAGAAATACATTTTTGACCTCAACCGGAAGGATGGCTTCTGACATGGTATCAAAGATCTGCCGAGCGAATATTCCCATTGCAGCAACAAAGACAGCGGTAACAAAATTGGGGATTGAAATTGGTGAAAGGTGCGGATTGACAATCATCGGATTTGTCAGGGATATAGGGACTGAGGTCACCACAGGTATGGATATAAGAATTACCACCGAGCGAGGAATGAAAATTTACACAAACCCCCAAAGAGTACTTTTTGACAACAAGTAAAGAGACGTTGGTAGCATACATTCCAACTCCTCTTCGAGAAGAAGGTAATGATTCCGGCTCTTCAGCAATTATCCGCTGCTTACCCTCGACCCGCAACATGAGTCTAACACCACGAGTGTTCAGGGTCAATCCAACGGCAACTTCACCTAGTGCAATCCTAAGTGCAGCCGCTTGCCTTGCCTGCCATAAAATGCTATGATTATAATTTTTATAGAAGGCATAGTCTTATCTTCACAGGAGGTCGAAAAGTATGGCGGAGAAGAAGATTCTTATCGTCATACCACCCTATAATTTCCATGACCAGGAATATGAAATGTGCCGGCGGCACTGGGAAAGTCGTGGATACAAAGTCACCGTGGCTTCACTGGAACGCGTGACGGCCAGAGGAGAGAAAGGCACGGCTGTTCCAGTGGATGTGGCAGTGAAAGATGTGAAGTACTATGACTATGACGCCATCGTTTTTATTGGCGGTGACGGAACGAGACACCTATTTGATAATGAAAAGGTACGTGAGCTGGCGAAAGACGCCAAGTACAAGGTGCTCGGGGCGACCGGCAATGCCACCATCCTGCTTGCCCTCGCCGGCGTAATGGATGGCAAGAAGGTGACCGGCCCTCCAGAATCCGCTAGCTGGCTGGTGAAAGGCAAGGGGAACTATACCGGACAGCCAGTCCAGGTGGACGAGAAACTGGTTACCATCCAAGACACAACCTTCGCAGGCGAGTTTGCTAATGCCATTGCTCGAGCCCTAGAGAAATGACACCAGTGGCACGGAAGAAGAAGTACCAGCCTGACAAATCCAGTCCCATTCAACTAAGATGGAACGTTATCGTTCAGGAAATGGCGCATACCAAAGCTGTCACTGAATGAGGCTCAAACGTATAAGCCAAGGATTGTCCTTTAGCAGTGAGGCTGTTTCCCTTTGTCGTCACCTCGTTTGGAGCATCAAAGGTGTTCTCAGCTTTAATATCTGAGCCATTGATGGTGAAGGCTCGGACTGTCCCGGTAAAGCGGCCAGTGGTTAGCCGAATGCTTGTTTCCATGGCTTCGGTGAGGCTTCGGTTGACCACATATAGAACCAGCTGCTTCCGTGCTTCGTCGAGTGTTGCTGAGACATCCAGAGTCCGGACACCGGTGTATTCTCCACCAGCAAACGTTTCTCCCTGCCACCATACGTCCAGTGCTATCTGCCCGCAGGTAGAACTGTAGAGCTCGAAGGGATAGAAAATTGTCTGTAGCACCACGCCATCACGGCGGGTGAAGATAGGCGCAATTACGTTCACAATTTGGGCAATGTTGGCCATTCTTACCGAGCGGGCATGGCGGATAAAGGCATTAAAGTGCATCGCCACAACCAGGGCATCCTCCAGGTTATAGATTTCTTCCAGCTTATTTTGACGAGGTATTCCACCATATTTAGGATGGGTACGATACCAAACGTTCCATTCGTCCACGGCGATAGGGATAGAGTGCTTGATTTTCCTCTTCAGACACAGGGCTCGGAGCAGTCCCTCATAGGCGCTCAGCCGTTGTTCAAGAAGCTCGGATAACGCCATATAGGCAGCGAAGTCATTTTCGGGATTACCCACATACCAGTGTAGCGCCATATAGTCTATGAGTTCGCCGGCCTGTTCCACGAGCAGTTGTGCTCGCTCGACGACATCACCTTCCCACAGAGATACGGCTGAGGCGAGCAGCTTTATATTCGGGTCCACCCATTTCATGACCTTGCCGAACTCAGTAAATGCTCGGGCGTATTCCTGGGGCGTTTTGTAGCCGATTTGCCAGGGACCATCCACCTCATTGCCGATGCCCCAATACTTAACCATATGAGGTTCTTCAAAGCCGTGTTTACGGCGCAACTTCACTATAGTGGAATCCTGAGTACCATTGCAGTACTCAACCCAGTCGCGGGCTTCTCTTATATCGCCATCGCCACAATTGACCACCAGATATGGTTCTGAATTCAACTTACGGCAGAAGTAAATAAACTCGTTTGTGCCGAAGTGGTTGGTCTCTGTAGCTTGCCAGGCCAAATCAGTCCGTGTTGGGCGTTCTGACAGAGGACCTACTCCGTCCATCCAGTGGTAGCCTGAAGCGAAATTACCGCCAGGGTAACGGATAACCGACAAGCGCAGACGGCGGAGAGACGCCAGTACATCCGTGCGTAGCCCGTGCTCGTCGGCAAAGGGTGAATCCGGGTCGTAAATACCCCCGTAGATGCACCGTCCCAGGTGTTCGGCAAACCCGCCAAAGATATTGCGGTCAATATCACCTAAAATATGTTCAGGGTCAATCTTTATCTGGTTCAAGACTCACTTCCATCCTATAGTGCATCCTATAGTGGGCACACCAAAAACAGGGTTACCACCCAGCATTGAAAGCATAACACGCTTATGTACATCCGTCAAAAGCCTTAGCTCAAGAAAACACAGCCTGCGGTAAATTGCCGGCGGATTGGTTTTCGGTTTTTAAGGTCAGGCTTCTGAATATCATCGGTGCCCCGGTGGAGTCCTTCCGCTTCTGAGCCGCATCCAGACAAAAACAATAACCAGGGCTATAAATGCTCCCAGTATGAGGTAATCGAATGGCCGTATCGCGGCACGGATTTCCTCCCAGTTTTGCCCCAGAACATAACCTCCATAGGCTAGAGCCGCAGACCAGATTAAAGAGCCCAAGAAAGCGTAGATGGAGAATTTGCCTAAATTCATTCTGGCTATCCCAGCCGGTAAACTGATAAAAGTACGTACTCCCGGGACAAGACGCGCAACGAAGGTTATCCAGTCGCCATATCGGCCGAACCAACGGTTAGCCAGTTCAAGGTCGTGATTTGAAATAAGGATGTACTTACCATAGCGTTTCAGGAAAGGTAAGCCTCCCCGGTTGCCTACCCAATAGGAGATCAGTGAGCCGAAAACGTTGCCAACAGCGCCGAAAAATCCAGCTAAAATAATATATCCCATACCCAAGCCCGCACTTTCCACCAGCATCCAGCCAGCCAGGGGCATAATTATCTCACTGGGCAAGGGAATGCAGGCACTCTCTATGGTCATAAGTAATACCACACCCGGCCAGCCCATGACCTGATAGACATGGTTGATAAAATTAAGTATCTGCTGTTCCAATTTTTAGGTGCTCAACTGCAAGGTTGGTATTGTATAGAACCGGGCCTTCTTTCACTATCCTGCCCTGGCAGTGCCGAAGTACTAGATAGTGCGTAGTATTATAT
>Ga0209102_1000863_pt1 | contig 18113 bp, 19 predicted proteins | sample ConPoolayeHmetaG_FD_185483 | JGI IMG/M metagenome (GOLD analysis project Ga0209102, IMG submission 185483) | Hot spring microbial mat communities from California, USA to study Microbial Dark Matter (Phase II) - Cone Pool mat layer H metaG... ...
TTTTTAGCCTCCGATGAGGCCAGCTTTATCACAGGGGCCTGGGTCGAAGTCTCAGGGGGCTGGAGCATGTAGGAGAAGAAGATGGATCCGGTCGAACAGATGAGAGAAAACTGGAGAAGGAAGGCAAAAGAAGTGGGTAAAAATTTCGTGGCTCCCCGTGCTTCGGAGATCGATGCCAGAGGTGAGTTTTCTTGGGAGATCGTGGAAGAGTTTGCCCAGCATGGTTTTTTGCGGCTTCTCATTCCCAAACAGTATGGGGGAGAAGAAGGGGATATCACCTCGTTTTGTATCATCGTTGAAGAGTTAGCCCGGTACTGTGCCTCTTCTGCTTTACTCGTCGTCGTCCAGGCAGTGGGCACTATGCCCGTAGCATTAGGAGGTTCGGAGGAATTAAAAGAGAGGGTATTGCCTCACTTGGCAAAGAAGAAAGGATTGATCTGTTTCTGTCTTACGGAGCCAGAATTCGGATCGGATGCAGCCTCCATTCGAACCAAAGCGATCTTAGAAGGGGACTCTTATCGAATCAATGGGAGGAAGTGTTTCATTACCAATGGGGGAGTCTCGGATTTTTATACGGTATTTACCACGACCCAACCTGATCGAAGAATCGAAGGAATCACAGGATTTGTGATAGAAAAAGGGACCCCTGGGCTCTCTGTCGGAAAGATAGAAGAGAAGATGGGAATCCGTGGATCCAATACCGCTGAAGTCATTCTTGACGACGTCCGAGTTCCTATTCGCCAGAGAATTGGAGAGGAAGGCGTAGGGTGGTGGTTGATGATGAGAACCCTCAATCGTTCGAGACCTGCCATTGGCGCGATGGCTGTAGGAGTCGCTCAGGGGGCGATCGATTATCTAATCCAATATGGTCAACAGAGAGATTGGTTTGTCAAAAAGGAGGTACCCTCTCCCTCTCTTCTTGAGATCGTAGAGATGATGGTAGAGGTGGAGGCCTCTCGAGCCATTGTCTACCAGTCCGCCCGGATGATGGATGAGAAGGCTAAAGGGATTCCAGTCCAGATGTTTTCAGCTATGGCCAAATATTTTGCCTCCGACATAGCGATGAAGGTCACCACCAACGCGGTTCAGATGCTTCACTGGGAAGGGTTGACCGCGAGACACCCGCTCGAAAGGATGATGAGAGATGCCAAAGTGATTCAAATCTTCGAGGGAACGAATCAAATCCAGCGAGCGGTCGTGGCTCATACGTTACTGAAAGGGAAGTAAAAAATTTAAAGAGATGAAAAAGAGAGGGAGATCATGAGTCTCGGATTGTTACTTATCATCTGTTTTTTAGGGATTCTCGTTTTATTTTTACTCTTCTGGGTGATTCACCATTTTATGAGAATAAGATCTCAAGGCACACTCCAAACGTTTCCGTCCCTTGAGAAAGTCCAGAGCTATGGGGAGGAGAGAAGACGGGAGGCAAGGGTTAAAGTCAATTGGTCTGTATCGATGGAAACCTCTGAAGGAGTGTTAGAAGCGGAGTTGAAAAATATCAGCCTTGGGGGAGCCTTTATTTGCTGCAAGAAACCCCTCCCTGTAGGGGAGGTCTTCAATCTGACATTGATGGCTCCTGAGAATGAGCCCCTGAAGGCTACGGCAAAAGTGGTTTGGTCCAACGAACATCTTCCGGAAGAAAAGGTCATCCACAGAGGAATGGGAGTTCAATTTCTCCAGATGTCCAGCCGACATATTGAATTGGTTAAGAAGATCCTGGAGAAAGAATCCCAATAGAGAAGACTTTTCAATTTATTTGTTCTCTATGGTGAACAAATATCAGATTCCGATCTTGGAACCATGGAATCGAATATTTCATTTTATTCTTGACAAATCTTCCAATTTATTTTAGGAATTGGATAAATAGTTGGCAAAAAAAGAGAAGGTTGTTCATTATCGTGAACTAATTAGAAGATTTTAGGAAGGGGGATCCTATGGCAGAAGAAAAAGAAGGGCTTACCACTGCAGAAGTTCTCAGAAAAACTCGAACCTATGGTCAAGTCAGATGTCATAATCCAAGTTGTTTAGGGAGGCTTCAACCCGAGCCAGGAGCAGATCGGGTGAAATGTCCTGTATGCGGGATGGAGTTTCGGGTCACATGGATAAAAAGCGGATTTCCTCGAATCCGTGGTCCGGTGTGGGATGTCAATGTCAAGATAGCAGAAGAGGCATTTCAAAGAAAAATGAAGGAGGAAAAGAAAGATGGCCCTCAATAGAAAGATAGCCTATATTGACCTGTCAACCGGCAAGATCGAAATCAAACCTATTCCCATTGAGATTCGGAAGAAATTTTTAGGGGGCAGGGGTCTCGATGCCTATTTACTTTATAATCATACGAAGAAAGGCATTGATCCCCTTGGACCTGAAAATGTGCTTCTGGTCAGCGGAGGCCTCCTGACGGCTACTCTGGCTTCTGCGACTGCCCGAACCCATGTGATGGCAAAGTCTCCCTTGGGTGGGATGATTGGAAGTGCCAATATGGGAGGGTTCTTTGCCCCTGAGTTAGCCTGGGCAGGATTTCATCACTTAGTCATCAAAGGAAAGGCAGAGAAACCCGTTTATCTCTGGATCCACAATGGGAAGATTGAGATTCGAGATGCCCGTAACCTCTGGGGAAGGACAGTGACCGAGACTCAATGGGCTATCCGGGAAGAGTTGGGAGACGAAGAGATCAAAAGTATGGTCATTGGGCCTGCGGGTGAAAATCTGGTCCGGTTTGCCAATGTGATGACTGGAATCAAAAATTCAGGCGGAAGGACGGGGATGGGTGCAGTGATGGGTTCGAAGAATCTAAAGGCGATTGCCGCCCGGGGAACGATGGATATTAAGATCGCTCATCCTAAGGAAGCACTGGAATACAATAAACGATTTATTGACCAGATCACCAGTGCCAAGGTGAATCAAACCCAGGGAACATTAGGGACCCCCTTTATTTGGGGAGCGACCAATTCATGGGGTGGGATCCGATGTCGAAATTTCCAATATAACCAGCAACTTTATTGTGATGAGATCGAACCGGAAGCGATCGACGAGGTTTGCACCCAAACCGTGGGTCCTTATCATATGGCAAGCTGTTTTGGTTGCCAGGTCCATTGCCGTGCAAAATACAGGATTCCCTCCGGACCCTACAAAGGGGTGTACGATGAAGGGCCGGAATATACTTCCCAGGGAGCTTTCTGTGGAGAGCCGGATTGTCGAAGCATTGAGACCCTGCTGGTTGGAAATCATTTGGTGAACCAATTTGGATTGGATAACCTCGAAACAGGAAGCCTGATCGCCTGGGCAATGGAACTCTATGAACTTGGAATCCTTACGGATAAAGAGACGGATGGGCTGGAGCTGAGATTTGGAAATGACGAGGCCCTTCTGGAGATGGTCAAGAGGATTGCCTTCCGGAAGGGTTGGTTGGGCGATACCTTGGCAGAAGGGGGATTGATTGCCTCTGAAAGGATCGGAAAGAATTCCTTTGACTACCTCATTCAGGTCAAAGGGGTAAGTAATCTTCATTCGGATGAACGGGCAACCCCCGCCTTGGCCCTGAATGTGGCGACCGCCTCGCGTGGATCTGATCATTTGAGAAGCCGACCAGCCATCGATCTCTATCATCTACCCGAACCGGTATTGAGAAAGATCTATAGCACCCCTGTTCCTTATGATGGACCACTCAGCTCCGAGCATACGGAATATGTTGGGAAACCATGGCAGGTCTTCTGGCAGGAGAACTGTTATATGGCAGTGGATTGTTTGGGGATATGTAAGTATCATACCGTCTTTTTGGGAGCCACGCTTCCCAATTTTGAGGACTGGCCCAAAGTCATCTATTACAATACCGGCCTGGAATTTACTCCTCGAGAGCTCTGGGATATTGCTGAGCGATGCAATATGCTCGAACGTCTCTTCAATCTTCGTGAAGGTTTAAAAAGGGAGGATCCCTACCGAGGGGATATGTTGAATCATCGCTATTTTGATGAGCCTACCCGACGAGGGGCTCCGGATGTGGTAGGAAGGGTTATCGATCGTGAAAAATTCAAAAAGATGATCGATGAGTTTTATGGATATAAAGGACTGGATGAAAATGGAATCCCAAAACCCGAGACCCTAAAGAGACTTGGTTTGGAAAACGAGCCCTCCCATCTTTTATAGAGTGAGACGAGAGGAGTGAGGGATTTTAATTTTTTATAATGAGGTTTGGAAAGGAGAATATCGATGGAAGTGACAGGAAAAGTTCTTGCTGTTTATCCAGAAAAGTGCACAGGCTGCCGTCTCTGTGAATTGGTCTGTTCGGTTTTTCATGATGGGGTTTCCAATGCCATGCGGAGTCGGATCAAAATCGTTAAATGGGATTCTGAGGGGATTTATATTCCCATGGTCTGTCAGCAATGCCAGGACGCGCCCTGTATGATTGTCTGCCCGGTGAAGGCCATTTCGAGAGACGAAGCATTGAATCGGGTGATGGTGAACCACGATATCTGTATTGGCTGTCGAAGTTGCGTGGCGGTCTGTCCTTTTGGGGCAATGGGTTTTAATGTGATCGATCGAAAGAATTTTAAATGCGACCTTTGCGATGGAGATCCTCAGTGTGTTCGTTTCTGTGAAGTAAAGGCTGTGGATTATGTGGATGCAGAGCGGGTCAGTCTTGAAAAGAAACGGGCTGCGGCTGGAAAGATTACAGCTGCCCAAAGACAGGCCATCGCCTTGGAATTAGAGACCCGCTGAGGCCGATAGAGGGTAAGTCTAACAGGGGGCTGTGAAATGACAGCCCCTTTTTATTTCTTCTCTTTTGTGATTTTCCTTCGTTCTTCGTCCCTGATTTCACGTCTTAGAAGTTTACCCACCTTAGATTTGGGGAGCATATCTCGAAATTCAATATATTGAGGGATCTTATAAGGAGCCAGTCTTTCTCGACACCATTTGATCAACTCGGAGGCATCCACTCCTCTTGCATCCTCTTTAAGGACGACAATGGCCTTAATTCGTTCACCCACTTTCGGATCCGGAACCCCAACCACACACGCTCCGATCACCGTGGGATGATCCTGGAGGACCGCCTCAATCTCGGAGGCTGAAACCCGATAGGCTTTATATTTAATGATATCTGCAGACCTCTCCACATAATAGATCTCCCCTTTTTCCCCCTGCCTGACAAAGTCTCCCATCCGATAATAGACCCTTCCGTTGATTTCGACATAGGAACGCTGGGTTTCTTCGGGTTTATTCCAATAGTACTTCAAGGTATAATCTGAGGTGACCAGAAGTTCTCCCGTTTCTCCGGGAGGCAGAGGCTCGAGGGTATCGGGATCAACGATCTTGCACTGTCTTGTTTTAAGGGGGTAACCAATAGAGTTCAATTCCGGTTCTTTATCCAATCGGCTGTAGGTCACATGACCTGCTTCTGTAGACCCATAGACTTGATAGATAGGGATTCCGAGATATTCTCGCCATCTTTTGAAAACCTCTATAGGGAGGACATCTCCACCACAGTAACAGTAACGGAGAGATTTCAAATCATATTGTTCCAACCGATCATTTTCGAGAATCATTCGATAGAGGGTAGGGACTCCGAGCATCCATCTCACTCGATATTTTTCAATGGCTCGGAGAATGGCGTCCACCTGGGGAACAGGCATGATCACACTGGTGTTTCCATAATTTAGTCCAACCGCAACAAACAGCCCCAAAGCCATGATATGGAAAAGAGGGTTGATCACGATATAGGTGTCTTTTCCCTCTTCAATATAGCCTCCTGCAACATCCTCCATCACGTCTCTCACATAGGAGGTCATCCCCATATGATTTCCAGGAACACCCTTAGGGAATCCTGTTGTCCCTCCCGTATAAAGGATGTAGGAAAGGTCGTTCCAGGGATCGATTTCTATATTAAATTTTTCTGGGGGAGTTTGAATAAGGTCTTTAAAAAAGTAAATGTTTTCTCCCTTCTTCACAATCCCGTTTGGGATCTTGTCAAAGAGAAATCCTACCGTTCGTTTCCATAATGGGAGAAGGTCGACCAGATTGGTCACAATTACTCTCTTCAGGGACGTCTTTTGAAAGACATCCTGAACGTATCCAAAATTGGTGTCCAAGCAGACGATGGTTTCAGCCCCGGAATCGTTTATCATATATTCGATCTCGAAGGAGGTATAGATGGGGGCTACCGGGACAGCCACAGCTCCAATCTTTTGAATAGCGAAAAAGGAGATGACCCATTGGGGCGAATTACTAATATAGAGGATGACTTTATCCCCCTTCTTTACACCTAAACGAACGAGGGCCGTAGCAAACCGATGGATCAAATCCCTGAGATGGGCATAGGTGAACTTCTCCCCTAAATAGATGATTGCCGGACGATTCGGATATTTTTCGACTATTTTATCGAATTGAGTAAAGGTGAGTTCGGGTTCCATTTTATCTCAAATTCCTGAAAAGGATTTAGGGATTCCAGGTTTCAAGTTTTTTCTCAGGCCTCAAATGTATAGTCCAATAACTTTTCAGACCCCAGATAGGCTTCCTTTACTCTTTCATCCTGCATAACCTCTTCAGGGATGCCTTCGGTAAGCTTTGCACCAAAATTCAGTACCATCACACGGTTGGCCACTCTAAAGAGTTCTCTCAGACGATGCTCTATCATGACCAGTGTAATCCCATCCATTTGAAGTTTTTCGATAAGAGGGACCATACTGGCAATCTCACTCATACTGAGTCCTGAGAAGACTTCGTCACAGAGGATGATATCGGGTTTTAAGGCAAGGCATCTGGCCAATTCGAGACGTTTCAAGTATCCTGTTGGAAGACTGGAGGCCAATTTATAAGGAACGAAAGAATCCCTTTCAAATCCAATCTCTTCGAGAATATCGATGCTCACCGTAGCCCGATCTCCCAGTTTTCCACCTCCTCGCCATCCCCCTTTTCTTCTGGCCCGTGGGGAGAAAAGGGGAATGATGAGGTTTTTATAGGCTGGAAGGCTGTAATAGGGCCTCATAATCTGAAAGGTTCGAGTAATACCCAGGTTAGCAATGTAGTTTGGGGGTCGGTTTGTGATTTCCTTTCCTCGATAGAGGACCTTTCCGGAATCCATCTTGACGAAGCCAGTGATGCAGTTAATCAGGGTGGTCTTCCCGGAGCCATTTGGACCAATGATTCCAAACACCTCTCCTTCCTTCACCTCGAAACTGACATCGACCAATGCCTGAACCCCACCGAAGGATTTAGAGGCATTGAGGATTTGAAGGATGGGTTCCTCCTTCATACCTTTACCCATCTTTCAAACTGGTGATACTTCCTTTGAGCGTATACCATGACTCCTTCGCTACGGAACATGATAAAGGCCATTAGAATAAGGGAATAGAATACAATTCTTAAGGTTCCAAAGGCTCTCAAAAATTCGGAGATGGGGACCAGAAAGAAGCATCCTAAAAGCGGACCCACGAGGGTCCCTCCTCCACCAATGACCGTTGCAGCAATCGGGATAATGGAGAAGTCAAGGGCGAATTGGGAGATCCCTGACCACATATAAATATGAGAAAGATAGGCTCCTCCTAAAGAACCCAATCCTGAGGCGATAAAGACAGCGATAGATTTATAAAGGGTGATACTCAATCCCGAAGCCCTGACGGCCTGATCATTATCTTTAACACCCCGAAAGACCAAGCCAATATCCTCATTGACCAATCTCCTCAAACCAAATAGAGCGAAAATAACGATCAAGATGATGATATATTGCTCAATCCATCTGGTTGGGAAGCCTGCGACGCCAAGGATTCCGTCTGTTCCTCCAAGGATATTTAGGGCCTCTATGATTCTGGCGATAGCAAGAGGATACATCAAGGTTACGATCGCAAAGTAGACCCCCCGAAGAGGAAGGGCAGGAAGAAGAAGAAGGGTACAGATGATCGCCCCTGAGAATGTGGCTAAAGGAATGGTGATAATGGGAGAAAGACCCACGTACTTATTCAGGATGGCTGCCATATAGCCTCCTACTCCGATGTAGAAGGCTCCTCCCAGAGAGACCAGTCCTACAAAGTTGGCTAAAAAATCAAACCCGAGGGCGAGGAGGGCATAGATACAGGTAATGGAGATGACCCGTTTCCAATAGAGGGAGGGAATGACCGCAGGAAGAAGTAAAAGTCCCATGATTAAAATAAGTCTGGGAAGGACCAGATAGGCCACCTCCTCCAAAGAAGAGATCGCATAGATTCCTTCTGTTCGAACTTTAATCCCTCGATCCAGCCTCTCTTTTCGCCGCTCGATGGTATTCGTTACTTTTTCATATTTTTCTGCCATCTTTTTTAAACTCTTTCCTCCAATTCCTTTTGTCTTCCAAAGAGGCCGGAGGGCCGGAGGATAAGGGTCAGGATGATGGCTAAAAGCGCAACGACCATATGAAAATGAGACTGAATGTAACGAACCGTGAGAATCTGAACGAATCCAATCATAAAGGCAGCGAGAATCGCTCCTCCCCAGCTTCCTAACCCCCCAACGATACAGACCGCAATGGAGAGGATGAGCACATTATAGCCCGCCTCCACCACAATATTTCCTAATGGGAGAAGAACAATCGCAGAGAGTCCCGCAAGGATAGACCCTATTGCCATCGCAATAATAGCCATCCCATCGGAATCGATCCCTAACATCATGGCGGCATGTTCATCCTGAGCCATTCCCCGCAGGGCCAATCCTATCTTGTTGTAATGCGTAAAGAGCCACATAAAAGAGATCACCACAATCCCGATTCCGATGACGATGATTCTTTGGAGATCAATAGGAACGCCTGCAATCTGGATACTTCCTTCAATAAATACGGGAAGGGTATAGGTCATCCCTTTAAATCCCCGCCATCTAAGAAATTCAAGGATGGCCAACCCCAGGGCATAGGTGGCTATAATTTCTGAGGTGGCCATCCCCCTTACACGGATGAGGACGAATCGATAGACTCCGGCTCCAATCAGTCCCATCAGGATGAGGGCCAAAATTATGGATAAGGCGTAGTTCAGATGAAGTTTATGGATAAACCACCAGACCCCGAATCCCGTAATGACATAGAGAGCCCCGTGGGCAAAGTTGGGAAGGCGGCTGATCCCGTAAACCAGGGTGAACCCGATCGCCATCAGGGCTAAAGAAAAACTATTCACTATTCCATAAATAAGGATGTCCATAGTAAAAAAATAGAATAATGGAACATTGGAATGCTGGATAGTATTCCGACATTCCATTATTCCAGTAGCTTATTTTTTCATCCAGGGAGGAAGTTTGATCTCTCCCATAGCGATCTTGGGCGGAAAGACCACCACACGTTTGCCTGCCTGCCACTGGAAGATCGTTCCAACTGCACCCTCATTGGGGTCCACACTTGGAATAATCTGATGGTTCTTGGGATTGAATCTGATTCTCCCATAAACTCCCATCAGGTCTGTCTTTTCAAGGGCTGATATGACAGCATCCGAATCGAGTTTTCCAGCCCGCTCGATCGCATCTTTCAAAACATAGACAGCCATATAGCTTGACGAAGTCCCATAGCCTTCTGGTTCTAATCCATACTTTTTCTGATAGGCTTCGACGAACTTCATCGTCCATGGGGTGGCCTTTGATGGGGCGTTACCCGCATTGACCACACTGGCCATGCAATATTCCCCTTTCCCTTCTGTGGCTTTCCAGAAACCAGGTTGCTCGGCCGCTGCAATGATAGTTCCAAAGGGGAGGGCAGGAATCTTCATATCGTACCACTGTTTCAGTAAAATGGCCGTTTCAGGCATATCCATCCAGATAAGAATGACCTGCGCCTTACCATCCTTTGCCTTCAGAAGGCCGACAGAGTAATCGGTTGTCCCAGTGGGATAGATTTCCTTTCCTACGATCTCCCAACCCTTTTCACCTGCTATTTTAGCTACTATATCACCTCCAGCTCTGGCATGGGCTACATCTTGGACCATTATAAAAAGTTTGTTTAGACCGAATTTCTCTTTGATTCCCATTAAACAGGGAATGAATTCACCGGTCACCATCCAGCCCACCTCACCCGAGATCCGGAAACAGTATTTAAATTTCTCATATTCAGATTCAACCCTTTTGTGATAGGCAGGGGTCAAAACACCTGTGGTCAGGATCGAGACTTTTTTGTATTTTGAAAGCAGGTCCATGGCAGCAAGGGCTGCTTCCGATCGGACAGGTCCACCAACGATGAAATCAGCATTTTTCTCTAATATCAATTTTTCGACGACCAGAAGGGCATCACTTACTGGAACTCCGGGTTCAAGGTCTCTCGTATCCATCACTTCCACCTTGAAGGGTCTTTTCTCCTTTCCAACCGTAACTCCTCCTTTTGCATTGATCTCTTCTACGGCCAATTTAATCGCCCTTTCTGCATCCCATCCATAAAGGAAGGCAGTGGCCAGGGGCGATCCGATCACTATCGGTTTCCCTTGGGCATTGGCCTTTTCGGAAGAAAATAGGGTGCTCATAATTAAACTTACAAAGAAAGCGACCATCCACACGGCAAACCATTTTTTCTTCATAAAAGTCCCTCCTTTTAAAGAATATGGGTGAATTTGATAACCGCCCTTTTGAAAATAAAAAAATAGGATCACGTGCAGCTTCATTGTCTATAACCCGAAGTAAGCGGATTTGACATCGGGATTCTCCATCAACTCCTGAGAAGTTCCCTCGAGGACTGCTCCACCATTCTCAAGGATATACCCATAATGAATGATCGGGAGAACTGGGCGAGCATACTGTTCTGTAATCAAAATGGTGATCCCTGTCTGCTGATTGATATCCCGAATCGCTCGAGCGAGCATCACCTCCATAAGGGGGCTTAATCCTAATAAAGGTTCATCCAAAAGCAATAACTTGGGTTGAGCCATTAATGCCCTCCCAATGGCGAGCATCTGCTGTTCCCCTCCGCTGAGAAATCCCCCCTCTCTCTTCTTCAGTTTTTGTAAGGGTGGAAAGATTGTAAACACATAATCCAGTGTCTTCTTGGCCTGGGCCTTCGTCGCTAAATAACCCCCAATCTTTAGATTCTCTAATGTGCTGCTTTCTGGGAAAATCCTCCTCCTTTCCGGGCATAAAATGATCCCTCGTTTAGCCCGCTCACTTGGTTTCAGATAGGTAATCTCCACCCCCTCAAAGAGGATCGAACCCAGAACCGTGATCCGTTCTCCCCCTTTCATCTCCTCTTTCTTCTTCACATCCAGGATAATTCCAGAAATCGTATACATGAGAGTGGACTTGCCCGCACTATTTGCTCCAAAAACCCCAGTAATCTCCCCTCGCTTGGCACTCATATGGATATTGTTAATCGCCAAGGCATTTTCATAAAACACCATCAAATTTTTTACCTCTAACATTACCTTTATGCCCTTCATTTAAAGATGGACCATCGTCCACCAAAAAGGTGACTTCATTTACTTTCCTTCCCTTATTCTTTTCTCATATTTAAGACGGATCTCTTTTAATTCTTGAGGAGTTCTACAGATTTCCTCTCCCTGAATAGCTTGCATATTTTTGAGGATAGAAAATCCATATTTTTCACTATAGAGAGTTTCTCCCCAAACCACATCTTCAACGACAGCATGGTCTTCCTTTCTCATAATTTTCCAACCCTCAGGAGTTTCCCAGGCAAGAGGTTCCTTCTCAATAGCATCGATCAATTTTTCTGTCTCTAATGTTCCAGCGCGTTCTATTGCTGCTTTGAGAAAGTAGACACCGGCATAAGTTTCTTCAGCCATATAATCTGGATATTCTTTAAATCGTTCCATATATTTCTTTACGAATTGTCGATTCTTTTCCGTATCAGGAGATAAAAAGAAATACCGGGCTGCCACATAAATCCCGTTTGGCATATCCTTACCAAGAGGAATTAAGGTTTCTAAAGCTGCCCCATCTGGAAAGGCAAATTTAATTTTATCAAAGAGACCGAAGGTGAGGCCTTGTTTGATGAAGTTTACCGCATCCATTCCCCAGAGGGGAGACCAAACTGCGTCTGGTTTTGCCTCTATGATCTTCTGAATGAATGGGGTAAAATCCTTTTCCATCAATTTTGGCCATAACTCTCCAATAAATTCTACATCGGGTCTTAACTCCTTCAGTTTAGCCTTAAATTGGGCCCAGGAGTCCCACCCATAGTTGTAATTGGGCCCGATACACATCCATCGTTTGTAGGGTTTTGAGGCCAAATATATAGCCCCAGCACGGGAATGCATCATGGCATTGCTCAGTGTAGCAAATTGGTAACGGCTTAATTGGTCTCCAGTCAGGGAGTCCGCAGCCGCCTGCGTTAAAATAAGAATTTTTTTGTATTCAGTCACAATCTTTGATACAGCTACGGCTACTCCACTAGAGGTAGGACCAATAATAAAATCCACTTTATCCTCGAGGATAAATTTCTTCACTATTTCTGTGGCTATATCAGCTTTTAATTTTGTGTCTTCAAAGAGGGCCTCTACTCTCCGACCCAAAATTCCTCCTTGGGTATTGATTTCATCCAGGGCAAGCTGAACTGCTTGCATCCCATGTTTACCATACCCTCCCATTGGTCCAGACATAATAAATAATACCCCTAATTTGATAGGCTTTTCCTGACCATAAGCCGGAAGTAAAAAGAGAATGGAGTATAAAACAAATACACAAAATCCAATCCACCGTCCCTTTTTTCTCATTTTTCCTCTCCTTTCTTAATTTAATTAATTCCTTCTCAATTCTCCCTTCCCTTTCATTTCTTATTTCTTTTTCCCATCCAGGATAATCCCAGAAATCGGATACATGAGGATGGATTTGTTTGGACTAATTGTTCCAAAAACCCGTGTCATCTCCCCTCGCTTGCCACAGATATGAATGTGGTTAATGGCCAAGGCATTTTCATAAAACACCATCAAATTTTCCTGCACAAACCTTTAAGTTTTTGATTGGAGACCGATCGATGATGAAATTGTTCGAGGGTTTCCTTAAAATTAATTATTTCTTATCATTTTTAAAAAGGACGGTCAAGCTCGGATTAACAAGAGCATTCTCTATCTTCCAACGGAGATAAAACCGGTGTGTCTGACCAGCTTTCCCTCTTTAATGAGAAGGATTCTTGATTCCACACTGGGACGATGGTCCGTTGCTGTGATGGTCACGGGAGGAATGAGGCCTCCAATAATAAAATTCCTGAAGGTTTCAAAGGCCATCTTGACCCTTAATCGGGAGTATCCCTGCTCTGGAAGAGACCTCATCAATGTCTCTGCGATGAGTTTTACTGTTGCCCATCCCTCCACATAAGAAAGGGTATGAGAATCATAAGGATGCCATTTCCGGTGAGCCTCAATGATCTCCGCCATCCCAGGGACCTCTTCTCCAAAAGGTGAAATTGGTTGAACCCCCAGGAGTCCGTCGAAAGTCGAGAGGGTTTCGTCAAAGGTCCTCATCCCTCCGATAAAACGGGTTTTTAGCCCCAATTTTCTAGCCTCTTGAAGGAGAAGAAAGGCTTCTTTCGAAGCGAGACTCATATAAGCAAAATCTGGCCCGTAAGCATTCATCGTAGCCAGTGCCAGTGGAATATTCTTTTGGGAGTGAGGCTCGGGGATCCAGATGTCCGGACCGATCTCCAGGCCAAGCTGCTTGGAATAGCTTCGTCCCTCTTCCAGGAAATGGGTACCAAAACGATCCGGAGATCCAATAAAGACCACCTTAGGTTTCCGGATTTTGATACCCGAATTCTCCGAAAGGAATTTCATCGCAATCTTAGATTGGTCAAGAGGCGATGGGGTAAGGGAGAAGATAAAAGGATAACTCGAAGGATCACTTAAATTCGGGGGGACGGAACTGACGAGGGTTGGAATTCGATGGAGATGAATGTGGGGAAGCAAAGAGAGGGCCGTGTCAAAGGAATAGATGTAGAGAATAAGAATTTGGTCCGATTCGTTCATCTTTCGATAGGCAGCAATGGTCTCCGCAGGTTCCTGGGAATCGTCATTCAAAATGATTTCTAATCGCCACCTTGGAGACCCCCCCTGAAGATTGAACCACTTTGCCGCATCCAGCATCCCCCTTGCACATTCCCTTCCAGGCTCTCCCCATCGTCCTGTAAAGGGGATCAATCCTCCGACCTTTACAGCGACTTGAGAGAAAGCAGGATTTAATTTTATCATTAAAAATAAGACAAGAAGGAAGAGATAAATCCAAAAAGATTTTTTCATCTTTCTCTCCTATGGCTCTCCCCTCGAGGAAAGTAGTTTAAGGGCTTGGAGCGTAGAGGACGGCTAAGATCTTGGTCACTTTATTTTGATGACATTGAACTCGATGGGGAATGGTAGAATCATAATAGATGGAATCCCCCGGATAAAGAACATCCTTATGATTTCCCAAAATGACCTCCATCTCTCCTTCAAGAACAAAGATGAATTCCTCTCCTTCATGAACCGAGGTTTTTGTGGTAGGGATAGTTGCCGGCTCCAGGGTCACGATAAAGGGTTCCATATGGCGGTCCTTCTTTTCAAACCCTAACGATTCATAGGAATAGCCATATTTGACCCCATCTTTTGAGGCAAATCGGGAAACCTTTTTCCGCTCATCTTTCCTCACGATGGTGAAGGGTTCGCCCTCCGTTTCACCCAAAAAATCTCCAACCCTTACCCCTAAAGCCCGTGCCAGCTTGATGATGGTTCCAAGGGATGGGGAAACCAAATGGTTTTCCATCTGAGAGAGAAGGGCTGTAGAGAAACCGGTCAGATCGGCAAGATCCTTTAAGGAAAGCCCTTTTTTCTCTCTTAGTTCTTTTATTTTTTCACCTACTTTGATCTCTTCGTACTCTTTTTTCTCTTCCATCAATCCTCCTCTTTGACCCTTTTCAGAATAGAAGAGGAAGGGTCATGGATAAAATTGTTCTTCACGTATTCCGCCCCGATTTGAATCGATCGAATATTGGAGGGGATTAAAGAATGATATTTTTCATCCATCACCTTTTCAAGGGATTGAAAGAGGGAATCCATCTGAACCAATCGAGTCTTTTCCACAAAAGCTCCCAAGACGACCATATTGGCCAATTTCGGATTTCCATTTTGAATGGCAATTTCATTGGCTGGAATAGGAAGAATGTCGATATCCTTTCGTAATGGTTTTTCTGGATTGATGAGAGAGGTATTGATCAAAAGAAGTCCATTTGGAAGAACACGTGGTTCATATTTAAGAAAAGAGGGAAGATTCATCACTATGGCGGCATGGGGTTTTCCAACCACTGGAGAGCCAATCTCCCTATCAGAAATAACGACCGTGCAGTTGGCCGTGCCTCCCCTCATCTCCACCCCATAGACCGGAAGGTAGGTCACATATTTTCCTTCCTTCATTGCTGCGTAGGCCAGGAGATTGCCGATGAGCATCACCCCCTGTCCTCCAAATCCAGCTATAATCACATCATAGTAGAAAGTCCCATTCCTCATCATTCCTAATCTTTCTCAGGCCGAATAAATTTCACCCCTAACTTTTTACCCCTTACTCCTCACTCCTGACAGGTTTCTCCTTATAAATAATCGGCCATCTTCCTCTCTTTAAAAATTCCCAGAGGGAAATAAGGGATCATCTCTTCCTCTACCCGACGATTCGCCTCCAGGGGAGAGAGTCCCCAGTTGGTTGGGCAGGCTAAGAGAAATTCGACAAAAGAGAAACCTATTCCTTCAATCTGCATCTGAAAGGCTTTTCGAACCGCTTTTTTGGCCTTCATGAGGTTGGTCGGATTATTCACAGCCACCCGAGCTACAAAGGCACTTCCTTCAAGAGTAGCCATCATCTCTGCCATTCGAATGGGATACCCATCATAGGTAAAATCCCTTCCATATGGACTCGTGGTCGTCTTTTGGCCAAGAAGAGTGGTTGGAGCCATCTGGCCTCCGGTCATACCATAAATTCCATTGTTAGCAAAAATAAGGGTAATCGGTTCCCCTCGATTGGCGGTATGAATTCCTTCAGCAATCCCAATGGCTCCCAAGTCCCCATCCCCTTGATAGGTGAAGACGATTCGATCTTTTAAAGCCCGTTTCACTCCAGAGGCCACTGCAGAGGCTCTTCCATGGGGGGCCTCAAGGACATCGATATCAAAATAATCATACATAAAAACAGAACAACCTACCGAGGCCACTCCGATCGTTTTTTCCCTGATTTTAAAATAGTCGATGGCCTCGGCCACTAACCGGTGGGCAATACCGTGATGACAGCCTGGACAGAAATGGAAGGGAACATCAATAAGAGATTCTGGACGTTTGAACACAAGCTCCATCTTTCCTCCAAAAATCGTAATGAAAAAAGAGCGATTGTTTTTATCTCATCGATTTTTTAACTTCTTCGAATACCTCTTCCGGAGTGGGTAAGGCCCCCGGAGGTTTTCCATAAAAATAGACTTCGGCCTCTCTATCCACAGAAAGCTTGACATCCTCCACCATCTGGCCCGTATTCAACTCCACAGTCAAGAATCGTTTCACTCGCCTGGAGAGTTCATAGAGGGGTTTTTCGGGATAGGGGAAGAGGGTGATGGGGCGAAAAAGACCAACCTTCATTCCCTCCTCACGGGCCAATTCTATCACCGTTTTGGCTACCCGAGCCATACTCCCGAAAGCTACCATCACAAGGTCAGCCTCTTCACATCCGACACACTCAAATCGAATCTCTTCTTTTTTCATCCTCTCATATTTCTGATAAAGCTTCCAATTATGTTCGGTTAATTCACCCTCTTGAAGATAGAGGGATTTGATCCGATTGGGTTTTCGTCCCTTTGCCCCTGTGAGGGCCCAGTCTTTAGGAGGAAGGGGTAGAGCGGGAGGCTTTTTACGGATAAGAGGCTCTTTCATTTGACCGAGTAGGGCATCCCCGAGGATCATGGCTGGATTCCTGTATTTATCAGCAAGGTCAAAAGCCAAACAGGTAAGGTCATACATTTCTTGAACCGTGGAGGGGGCAAGCACAATGACTCGATAATCTCCATGCCCACCACCTCGAGTGGCTTGAAAGTAGTCTCCTTGAGAAGGGGAGATGCCTCCCAATCCAGGTCCACTTCTCGAAATATTTACAATCACCGCAGGAAGTTCACTGCCTGCCATATAGGAGATTCCTTCTTGCATGAGTGAGATTCCAGGGCTCGAAGAAGAGGTCATCGCCCTTTTCCCCGTGGCAGAGGCTCCCAAGAGAAGATTGATGGAAGCAATCTCACTCTCTGCTTGAATAAACTCTCCTCCTAATGGAGGAAGATGTTTGGAAAGATACTCAGGGATATCATTTTGAGGAGTGATAGGATATCCAAAATAGAGAAGGCAATTGGAGTCAATGGCCGCCATGGCAATGGCTTCATTTCCTTTTGCCAGAATCTTTTCTGCCGATTGATCCATATTTCTACCCTATTTCCTCCTTATCTTTTTTCCTCCAGACCGTAATGGCCACATCCGGACAGATCTCCCCACAGAAAGCACAACCCGTGCACGAATCATTCTCATCCCAGATGGCGAAGAAATACCCCTGACTATTGATTTCTTCTCCAATTCGAATCAACCCTTTCGGGCAGGCAATCGTGCAAAGGCCACAGCCTTTGCAACGTTCTCGATCAATCTCGATTTTCCCTCTCATCTATTCCTATTCAAACCCACTGGTCCAATGCTGCGATTAAATAGCTTTCATTTCTTTTAATTGTTGGATCTCCTTATCAGAATATCCAATTTCCTTTAACACTTCCACCGTATGTTCTCCACGAAGGGGAGGGGGGGTTCGAACCTCAAATGCAAATCGAGAGGATTTAATCGGGCTTCCGATCTGTTTAATTTTTCCTTCTATCGGATGATCGATTTCGATAACCATTTTTCTGTGAAGAACTTGAGGATGGTGAAAGACTTCCTCCAGGTTCAAGATAGGCTCGATACAGGCATCGACATTCCGAAAAAATTCTGTCCACTCTTTAAGCGTTCGGGTTTTAAAGAATTCTCGAAGCTCCTCGATGAGTTGAAATTGTGCTTCTCCTTCAATGAATTGCTTTGAAATGAGGTCCTCTCGTCTTATCGCTTTGCAGAAATTCTCCCAGAACTTTGGTTCCAGGGCCCCAAGGGAGAGGTATCGATCATCTTTAGTTTTATAGATTTGATAACAAGCATATCCCCCCGTAAGAT
>Ga0209102_1000864_pt1 | contig 18097 bp, 21 predicted proteins | sample ConPoolayeHmetaG_FD_185483 | JGI IMG/M metagenome (GOLD analysis project Ga0209102, IMG submission 185483) | Hot spring microbial mat communities from California, USA to study Microbial Dark Matter (Phase II) - Cone Pool mat layer H metaG... ...
GATTCATTTTGATCAGCTGCACTACTCGCGGTTCGTCATCCACCACCAGTATCGTTTTAGAATTGTTCATAGTAGGCACACTCCCATCTATGAGGCACGCTCTTCCAGGGGCAAGCTAAAAGTGAATTGCGAGCCTTTGCCAGGCTGGCTACATGCTGCTATGTCGCCTCCATGCGCTTCCACGATGGACTTACAAATGTATAGCCCCAGCCCGACACCCCTCACTTTCCCTGCTGCGCTCCTGCCCGAGCGGTGAAAGCGTTCGAAAATGTGCTCAATTTCCTCCGGCAATATGCCTACACCCTCATCAGCCACAGTTATGCTCACCTTGTTACCAGTCGTTCTCCCTGATACCGTTATTCTGCCACCCTGGGGTGAATACTTCACCGCGTTCTCTATCAAGTTGGCTAACACCTCCTCAATCAGCTCTGGATCAGCCAGCACCGAAGGAAAGCCAGGTTCAAAGTCAAGGTCGAAAGTATGCACGTTCGTGGCTGATTGCAAGCGACGCACCACCTTGTCTGCTAGAGCCGGCAGCTGGAGCGGCTCTTTGCTCAGTGGTGACGTTCCTGACGAGATGCGGGAAGCGAGCAGCAATTTGTTGACAATCTTACTAAGATGGTCGCTTTCCTCTTCAATTGCCTGAAGACCCTGGCGCAGCGTTTCCTCATCCCATTTGTTGTCACTCCGGTTCAGAGTGGTAGCATAGCCCTTGATGATGGACAGGGGCGTCTGCAACTCGTGGCCAAGCATGGATAGGAAAGTTTCCCTGAGGTTTTCGAGTTGTTTTACCTGAGACATGTCTCGGACATTGATTACTGCATTGATTGGCTTGCCCTCGGGAGAGCGCAGAATAGAGTACACCATGGTGACGTCGATGTCTCGCCCGTCTTCTGTCTGTATCACCCCTTTCAGTTCAAAGGTAGACTCACCCCTGGTGGATTCCGTCAACATTGGACACTGTGACAGACATAACCCTTCACCGTCGCTACCCCGCAGACGAAGCATTCTGAAGCACTCTTTACCCAGGACCTCTCCCCGATTGTAGCCAGTTAGTCTTTCCATTGCCAGATTAAAGCTGACAATCTGGCGCCTTGCATCGATACTCATAATTCCATCAGCGCTATGCTCGAGAATCGACTCTACCCTTCGCTTCTCCTCAGACAAGAGATGAGCCAGCCTGAGGTTCTGAAGGGCAATAGCTGCCTGCTCCGCGAACGCAGCCAAGATTGGCTGGTCTGTTGCCAGAAAAGCGCTCGCATTCAAGGGACGCAAAACGTAGATAAGCCCTATCCATCTGCCCCCGATTTGTAGCGGCAGGGCGATTATCGGATTCTGCTTAACGCCTTGCTCGGAAACAGGCAACGCTATGTCAGGACAAAGTCTGGATAACAAATCAACGTTTTCTTTACTGGCAGCGAGGTCAGGAACCGCTTCATCAAGGAACGGCTTAATTTGAGTCAGCGATTTAGCATCCAGTCCATATGAGGCGCTTACAACAAAGCGATGTTCAGCCTCACTCCAGGTGGCGATTACGCCCGAGCTACCCCCCAGAGTCCGGATGGCATTCTTCAGGATGAGCTTCAGCGTATCTTCAATATCAACTTGCTCCAACGACGTCTTGGGAATCTGCATCACGACTACCCCCTTGATCAGACCAGTCTAGCTCTAACAAATTTCTAACAATTCTCTAATACTATTCTAATACAGATACTCGTAAAATAGAATTAGCACTCCCGACCCAGGAGTGCTAGAAGGAGGCTGCTCTTGCACAATACTGAGAGAAGGAGGTGATAACTTTGGCAGTGAAGATTGGTGAAGTTCAATCTGAGATGACAGCGGACGTGAAAAAGACGGAGGATCTGAAGGTTCTCCTGAGAGTCGGATGGTCAGATAAGCTCAAGGAGGTCACCTTCAAGCCTTTTGAGGACCTGAAGAAAGGTGACAAGGTAAAAGTCACTGTCGAGAAGGTGTAGGACAGGCTGCTTGCGTATCGGTTAAGAGCAGCCTCCTTTTCATAGAAGCAAAGGCCGGTTAACAACCAAACTGAAAACCTGAGGTGTTAAACGAGAAAGGAGGTGATGATATGACGAACAAAGTTGGATTGATTTCAAAATTGCGCCTGTTTTTCAGCCAGGTTTCGGCAAGATCGCCCAAACGATTGTCACGATTGCTGCGCAGGCAGAATGCCTGACAATCGTTGGGCGGATATAGCCTTGCGTAATACGCGCTAGGCAGGAGAAACACTTTTGGAAGGAGGAAAGATGACCAAAATCAAACCTTTGGGAGACAGAGTAGTTATCAAACCTATTCCTAAAGAAGAAGTGAGCAAGGGAGGCATTGTCTTACCCGATACCGCCAAGGAGAAGCCTCAAGAAGGCGAGGTTATTGCGGTTGGCCCGGGAAGGCTGACCGACGATGGTAAACGTATCGCCATGGAAGTTGAGGTCGGCGACAAGGTAATCTATTCCAAATACGCCGGGACCGAGTTCAAGCTCGACGATCAAGAGCTTGTTATTATGCGAGAAAGCGATATTCTCGCCAAGAAGAGTTGATAAAGGGAGGTGAAAATGGCAAAACAAATTATCTTTGGTGAAGAAGCCAGAAAAGCACTGAAGACGGGAGTCGATATCCTGGCTAACACTATTAAGGTCACATTGGGGCCGCGGGGACGACCTGTAGCGCTGGACAAAAAGTGGGGTGGCCCATCGGTGCTTAACGATGGCGTTTCCATCGCCAAAGAAATAGAGCTACCCGACCCATTTCAGAACATGGGCGTTCAGCTCGTAAAGCAGGCTGCCACGAAAACTAACGACCAGTGCGGTGACGGCACCAGCACATCAACCATTCTGGCTCAGGCAATTGTTGCCGAGGGTTTTAAGAACATTGCTGCTGGTGCCGATCCTATGGCGCTGAAGCGCGGGATAGAAAAAGGGGTAGAAGCTGTAGTTGAGGAGCTGAAGAAAATGGCTATCCCGGTGGCAGGAAGGGAGCAGGTGGCTCAGGTGGCTACCATTTCTGCCATTGACGAGGAGATCGGTAATCTGATTGCCGACGTGATGGAGAAAGTTGGCAAGGACGGAGTCATCACCGTAGAAGAAGGAAAGGGGCTGAAGTTCGAAACCGAGTACGTCGAAGGGATGAAATTCGATCGAGGTTATATCAGTCCTTACTTCATCAACAACCCAGAACAGATGCGGGTTGAATTGGAAGACCCTTATATCCTCATTACCGACAAGAAGATATCGGCCATAAACGACATCCTGCCTGTTCTGGAGAAAGTCGTTCAGACCAGCAAGAATTTCGTTATCATCGCCGAAGATGTTGAAGGCGAGTCACTGGCGACCCTCGTGGTCAATAAGCTGAGGGGAACCTTGAACCCGCTGGCAGTAAAAGCCCCTGGCTTTGGAGACCGAAGGAAGGAAATGCTTCAGGACATCGCTATCTTGACCGGCGGAAAGGTTATCTCTGAAGAAGTGGGCAGAAAGTTGGATTCCGTAACGATCGAGGACTTGGGGCGCGCTCGAAAGGTGATTGCCGACAAGGACAACACCACCATTGTGGAAGGGAAGGGGTCAGCGCAGGCTATAGAGGCGCGCATCAAGCAGATCAGGTCACAAATCGAAGTAACCACTTCAGACTACGATAAGGAGAAACTTCAAGAAAGGCTGGCCAAGCTGGCAGGTGGGGTAGCCGTGATCAAGGTTGGCGCAGCCACCGAGGCAGAGATGAAGGAGAAAAAGCATCGAGTGGAAGATGCCCTCTCGGCTACGAGAGCAGCGGTTGAGGAGGGGATTCTGCCGGGTGGTGGAGTAGCATTGGTCAACGCCATCCCAGCCTTGGACAAACTCAAGCTGGATGGAGATGAGGCCACAGGTGTAGCGATCCTGAGGCGTGCTTTGGAGGAACCTCTCCGCTGCATAGCTGCCAATAGTGGGCGTGAAGGTTCCGTGGTGATTAACCGGGTAAAAGAGAGTAAGCGTGGCATAGGCTATGATGCTCTCAGAGACGAAATGGACGTTGACATGGTCAAGAGAGGCATTGTGGACCCGCTTAAGGTAACCAGGTCTGCTTTGCAAAACGGTGCTAGCATTGCCACCATGATCCTAACCACGGAATCGCTGGTGACGGATATTCCTGAGAAGGAAAAGGCGCCAGCTTATCCGCCACCGGAATATTGAAACAAGAGAAGGAGGCAAGCGAAAAAAGGATAGCGGCATCGAAACCTATCGCCAAGATGTCAGAGCTGGGAGAGGCCAGGAATACTCTTGCCGGATACGATTGTCCCAGCTCTGGCATCTCGGATAATAGAATGGGTACGACAGCGTAGCCGGCAAGATGTTTGCCGGCGTGGTTGCTGAGGCGTGACACTGGTCACCGAGAGGAGGTGTTAATGTAATGCCTACCTACGAATACGAATGCAAGAAATGCCTTCTTCGATTCGAGGTTAGAAGAAGATTTGGTGACGATGGAGCGAGCTTCTGTCCTTCGTGCGGAGGCGAAGCCCGACACATCTTCTTGCCGGTGCCCATAATTTTCAAGGGGCCGGGGTTTTACGTTACTGACAATCGAAAAAATCATGACCAGCCATTAGAGAAGAGTAGTAAAAGCGACAAAGCCGATTTTGACAAGAAAGACAACTAGCAATTCGTTCTGAGGGCTACGCAGGAGGCTGGGATGTACGTTCTCGGTTACTGCCGGGCCCCCTACGACTTGTTTTGAGGAGGTGTGTGCTGGATGGAAACCAAGCTATCAGAGAAACAGCAATCTGATGAGAAAGATATTGAGGAACTTACCTTCAGATGCAAACTTTGTGGAAAGGTGAAGCCTCTTAGCCAGTTAAGAGAGGTCAGAAGATTTTTTCCAGTGATCACGGCCTGCTCGGAATGTGACGGTAAAATGTACTGCGGCGGAAGAAGGAGCTGATGAGATTGAGAGATACCTTGGTGGAGCGGGATTACTATGAGATTCTAGGCGTTGACAGGAACGCCGATGAGTCAGCAATTAAGAAAGCTTATCGGCGGCTAGCTATCAAGTACCATCCGGATAGAAATCCTGGCGATCGGGAAGCAGCGGAGAGGATGAAGGAGATCAACGAAGCCTATGCCGTCCTCAGTGATCCGCATAAGAGGAAACTCTATGATGCTTACGGACACGCTGGGCTTCAGGGCTATACTACTGAGGACATCTTTGCTGGCACAGACTTCGGCAGTATCTTCCAAGAGCTGGGACTAAGGAGTATATTCAGCGATTTCGGCTTCGGGTCGAGTATTTTCGACGACCTATTCGTCAACCGGAGGAAAAAGGTCGAAAAACCACAACCCCGGAGAGGGGCCGATATTCACTACCAGTTGGAGATCGACTTGCAAGAGGCATTCCGGGGCGTGGAAAAGACGATAGACTTGCCTAAGACGGAAATCTGTCCCGCTTGCAAGGGAAAACGGGCCCTCAAAAACGGTATTGTCACTTGTAGAGAATGTGGAGGAACTGGCCAGATCATTCGAGAGGAAAGGACTAGATATAGCATTGTCCGACAGATTAGCGCATGTCGCAAATGTCGGGGCGAAGGAAAGATAGTAGCGTCGCCCTGCACACGCTGTGAAGGCAAAGGAATCATAGAGGTACGCAAACGAATCGGAATTCGAATACCGAGGGGCGCGGACAGCGGGCATATCTTAAAGGTAGAAAATGAAGGAGAAGCCGGCGCTAACGGAGGACCTGCTGGTGACCTCTACGTCACCCTGTACGTCAGACAGCACCCTGTTTTTGAAAGACAAGGGCACGACATTTATGTTAGAAAGGAGATAACAATTACGCAGGCGCTATTGGGTGGGAGAGTCCGTGGCGTGCCTGGTCTAGCGGGTGAGTTGAGCATCGATATTCCTGCCGGCACCGAGGATGGGAGCGTATTCAGAATAGATGGGGAGGGCATGCCCAAATTCGAAGGAGAAAGGGGCGATGAATACGTGATAGTAAAGGTAGCTATCCCCAGGAACCTGAGCCAAGAGGAAGAGCTGCTTCTGCGACAGTTTGAACGGCTGAGGATGCTTCGCCTCGATCCCGTCTTCCTGGCCCAATCTTCCTTTGGCTTGCCTGCACTTCCACCACCTTCCCAAAGCAAAGGTAACTAGGAATGGAGGCACAACCTAGCACTGTCGCCCGAAGTGATCAAAAAACACAATAGGTACGCAAGGAGATAGCAAAGTGAAGCTCTGCGTCAAGAAAATCTATTGCTCGAGCTGCCGCAGGCTGGTAAAGGGGCGCGAACAGGCAGATGACCGAGAAACAAAGGTATCCTGTTCAAGATGTGGAAAACTGCTCTGCGTCTGGGATGGCGTCACTTGGAGGTACCCCTAAGAAGGCGTCCGACAGAACTCGACAATACGGTAAACCGTAGGGATTGAAGCACCCGCTGGGCAACGGATCTGGCCGTGCTGCCGTTTGCCCGTACTAGCAGAGGAGCACCCACCCCAGCTGATAAACGAACTGGCAACCTAGGTCGTCAGCTTGATAATCACAGCCGAAAGTTTAAAAAAACGATGGAGTAATGTACACTCTTGTCTCGAACAGGACGCAGCGGAGCTACAAGATGAAGACTTTGATTCTGTGCATGTCGATTCACCACGGAAACACTAGGAAGGTAGCCACAACCATAGCGAATATCCTCGACGGTATTTTGATGGAACCGGCACAGGCGAACACGAATATTGTTGAGCAATACGACCTAATCGGCTTTGGCTCGGGGATCTATTTCGGCAGACATCACCGGAAGCTACTTGACTTCGTCGATAGGCTGCCCGTGATGAAAGGAAAGAAGGCGTTCATTTTTTCCACTAGTGGACTCCGGCAGATTCAGTTGTTCTACGGCTTCCACAGGCCGCTGAGGAGTAGACTGCAGTGTAAGGGCTTCGACATTGTTGGCGAATTCTCCTGTCGCGGATTTGATACATACGGTGCCTTGAGACTCTTCGGAGGCATCAACAGAGGCAGACCCAATGCCGACGATCTGAAAAGTGCGGAGGATTTCGCCAAAAGCATCAAGAATCGCGAATCCTGAGAGCCATACTTGACGTTCCGTCGCGCTGCAATGTGCGAACCAGACTGGCAGCCCAGCAGAAACCGAGAACAACTTGGGCAATGTTTTTTCAGCTAACGCGTCACTAGGCGTCTCCCAAGTTCTTCAGCTTCCCGCATCAACTCCCGATTCTTCTGAATTTCGCCCGGCTCCACCGCAGTGCCATACACCATGCCTACAATCTTTGACCTTGTGTAACGGAAAGCATCTTGGAATGTCCTCAACGCGTTGACACACCCGGACTTGACCGGGTCAGCGTCGCCGTAACTCATTGCGATCGCGATTCGCTTGCCGGCAAAGGGATTCTTCGCGTAAGCGGGCAGCGCCAGACAGCGGTCCATAAATATCTTTGTCTGGGCGGACATCGTGAACCAATACACCGGGCTGGCAATAACCCAGGCATCCGCTTCTATCAACTTGGGATATATTTTCTGCATGTCGTCCTTGATGGCACACCCTTTGGCTGCGCGCTCCTGGCAGGCGTTACAGCCGTTACAGGGGTTGATTTTGAGGCTCTGCAAAAAGATGGTTTCCACTTCCGCGCCAGCAGATTTGGCGCCTCGGGCGACGCGACTCGCCAGGGTAGCGCTATTTCCCTTTCTTCTTGGACTGCCCAGAATGACCAGGACTTTCTTGGGCTCTGCTTTGTTCTCCATGTTTCCCTCCTAAGCAAGGTCTGACACACTATTGCCCAGCTTTGGCTATGGCAATTTTTGTTCCCTCAGCCACCTTCCTGAACACAGTAGCATCTCCGATAACCCTGCCAAACACAGTAACCGGGCTTGCCGGGCGGATTTCACCTTTGCGGCTGACCGGCGTAGGGCCGAAAAAGATACAAAACGCATGGCCATCAGGCCAGTAGCCTAGTTCTCCTACGCTGACTAGCTCTTGCCCAGCTTCTAATCCAAGTTTGACAGGGATTGAGAAATATAGCTCCTCTCCCCATCGAGCAACTCGGGCCTCGATGGGAAGTGCTTCCCAAATTGCCTCAGCTGTCTTCGTATCATTCAACTCAGCATCCGCCTGTACCTTGCCTGCTAAGATCCGAATTATTCTAGCCATTCTAGTTTGATTCAGATGCTCACAGTTGAGCCCGTGCAGGGTCCTGTCCTTGCCAAGACCAAGCTATAAAGGTCAGTCTATCCTTTTGAACATCTTACCCTTGGTTCCACAGACGGGGCAGTTGTCAGGTGGCTCCTTTTCGCAGGTATAGCCACAGACAGGACACACATAATAAGGGTACATCTCTCTAGCCACGCTCAAACTGTCGACGAGCTTCTGGAAAAGCCGTGAATGAACCTTTTCCACTTCACTGGCGTAGTGAAACGAGCGCTCCGCTTCTTTGTTACCCTCGGCCTTAGCCGCCTCCAACATCCTGGGGTACATCTCTTTGAATTCATGTGTCTCCCCCGCTACCGCTTCTAGCAGGTTCTCCTTGATAGTCCTGATTCCTTTGAGCGCCCTGAGATGATTGTGTGCGTGGATAGTCTCCGCCTCCGCAGCCGCCCTGAACAACTTAGCTACCTGTGGGTACCCCTCCTTGTCGGCAACAGCCGCGAAGGCAAGGTACTTGCAGTTTGCCTGAGATTCTCCACTAAACGCATCCTTCAAATACTGCTCAGTCTTCGGCATGGCTACTCTTCCTCCTCTCGACGACAGGCCTTGGCTGCCAACTGGCACCTATTATACAATTCATGGCTTTGTCCTGTCATGCTGCAGTCTTGCAACATTGGACTCCGCTTGTGCTTTCCAGCGACAGTAAGGTACCATTTATTTGAGTGTCGTTTCGACAACGCTGAGACTTGCAGCGGTGATCACTGAGCGGCAAGGGGGGTGGAAATGAAAGTAGCTACAGTAAGCCAGATGAAGGAACTCGACCAGCGAGCCAGTGAAGAGTTTGGCATCTCCGAAGAGCTTCTCATGGAGAATGCCGGGCAAGCGGTGTATTACGTCATATCGCAGGAAATCGGAACAAAGGACAGGAAATTCGTAATCTTCTGCGGCGCAGGAAACAACGGTGGCGATGGGCTGGTTGTGGCCAGGAAGATCTATTCCAACGGTGGGCAGGTTAAAGTGTTTCTTCTCGATGATGAAGCCAAGTTCAAGGGCGCGGCGCGAAAGAACTTCGAAATAGCGTCCCGATTGTCGATACAGATATCTAGATTGACCTCCATAAGCAGCGTAAGAAGCGCGCTCGCTGATTGTGATGCCGTCGTAGATGCCATATTTGGCACTGGTCTTGGTCGGGCAGTCCAGGGAATTCACAAAGACGTCATTGAACTGATAAACGAGAGCACCGCAACGGTGTTCAGCGTTGACATTCCCTCGGGCATAAATGGCGATACTGGTCAAATCATGGGCACAGCAGTCGAAGCTGACCATACAGTCACGTTCGGCCTCCCCAAGCTAGGCAACATGCTTTATCCTGGGTATGAGCACTGTGGAAAACTGTATGTTTCACACATATCTTTCCCACCTGTCCTCTATGATTCACCAGCTCTGAGAATAGCCATAAATAGCCCGCTGGAAATTCCCGATAGGGGGAAGGATACGCATAAAGGTAGCTATGGAAGGGCTCTCTTCGTTGCCGGCTCTTCCAGTTACCTCGGCGCACCCTATTTTGCTGCTCTATCTTTTCTCAAAGCTGGAGGTGGGCTATCTTATCTGGCGACCCCAAAATCCATTTCGCCGTTCATAGCCAGCAAAGGGAGTGAAATTGTCTTCATTCCCCAGGAAGAAACTCCTTCGGGAAGCATAGCGCTAAAGAACAAGGACGAACTTCTGGAATTCTCTCAAAGGGTGGACATGGTCATTCTGGGACCAGGCCTTTCCTTAGCCACAGAAACACAGGAGTTAGTACGAGAACTTACGCCTAAAATCGATAAGCCTCTGGTTATAGACGGCGATGGAATCACCGCCATTGCTGAGAACCTGACAGCAATAAGAAGCAGGAAGGCGCCGACCATACTGACTCCACACCTCGGCGAGATGTCGCGCATTACCAATGCCCCGGTTGAGCAGATAAGCGGCAACAGGATTGGTGTTTTGCAGCACACGGCAAGGGACCTCAACGCCATCACCGTCTTGAAGGGCGCGCATTCATTGATTGGCTATCCTGATGGGAGTGTTTTCATCAACGTAAGCGGAAACTCCGGTATGGCTACAGCTGGAAGTGGGGACGTCCTTACCGGAACTATTGCTGCAATGTATGGCTTGGGACTGCCTCTTGAGGACGCGGTGAGGATGGGTGTATTTATCCACGGACTTTCTGGCGACATCGCTGCTGTGGACAAGGGTGAAGACGGGATAACGGCGCAGGACATACTGGACTATCTGCCGCAAGCAATGAAGCTTTACAGGGAGCACTTCGACGAGATCTCAGAAAACCTCTATGAAAGCATCTTCTTGATATGAAAGAATACGCGCGATATCTGGAAAGAGCTGCTGGCATAACACAAAGGGAGCAGGAAACCTTATCAGTCAAGCACAGGGAGCGCAAAACAATGAAGGCGATGGTGTTGGAAAAGGTCTCCCCAATCGAGAGCAAACCTTTGAAGCTGGTGGAACTGCCCCGACCTGTGCCGGGGCGGCATCAAATTCTGGTCAGGATCTCTGCCTGCGGAGTCTGCCATACCGAGCTTGATGAGATTGAAGGCCGTGTCCCTCCTTCAACGTTTCCCATGATTCTGGGACACGAAATTGTTGGCAGGGTGGAGAGCTTGGGGCCTGAAGCCACCAAGTTCAAGAGGGGCGACAGGGTTGGCATTGCCTGGATCAACTGGGCTTGCGGCACATGTTCCTTTTGTCTCAACGGAGAAGAGAACCTCTGTGAGGCAGCAAAGTGGACCGGGAAAGACGTTGATGGCGGCTATGCCGAATACACAGTAATATCAGAAGATTTCGCCTACCCGATCCCGGAGCGATTCACCGAGGTTAAGGCGGCACCTCTTCTGTGCGCAGGGGTGATTGGCTACCGAGCATTAAGACTCTCAGGGATGGAAAATGGCAAAGTGCTGGGGCTCTATGGCTTCGGCGCTTCGGCTCACATCGTAATTCAGGTAGCCAGGTACAAGTACCCCAACGCTAAGGTTTTCGTTTTCACTCGACCTCACCAGAAGCAGCATCAGGAGCTGGCAAGAAAGCTAGGTGCAGACTGGGTTGGAATCACCAGCGATACTCCGCCAGAAAAGCTCAACTGCGCCATCGACTTTACGCCTGTGGGGGTGCCGGTGCGCGAAGCTCTCAGAAACTTGCAAAAAGGGGGAAGAGTGATCATTAATGCCATTCGCAAGACAACGCCTATTCCGGAGTTAGATTACGTAGAGCACCTTTGGTATGAGAAGGAACTCAAAAGCGTGGCTAACGTGACAAGGAGGGATGCTCAAGAGTTTCTGCCCTTGGCCGCCCAGATCCCCATCGTCCCGGAAACCCAGGAATTCGAACTAGAAGACGCCAACGAAGCCTTGGTCCTGCTCAACGAAGGGAAAATCCGGGGCGCTGGGGTGCTCAGGATGGCCGAACCGACGAGCAATTAGAACCCAGACCTGAGAGAGGAGCTTCCAATGTTACGAGATTTGATACTGAAGAACAGAAGCTATCGGCGGTTTCATGAGGAAGTTGACATAAAACTTGACACATTGAGAGAACTGGTTGACCTGGCCCGGCTCTCAGCATCGGCAGGCAATGCGCAACCGCTCAAGTATATCCTTTCGTGCGAGCCTCAGACAAACTCACTCATATTCCCACACCTAGCTTGGGCTACCTTTCTGAAGAGCCGGCCCGGACCTGGCGAAGGAGAGAGACCCTCGGCATACATCATTATCTTAGGAGACACGGAGATAAGTCGCTTCTGGGAGTTTGACGCAGGGATCGCCGCGCAAAGCATAATGCTGGGGGCAACTGAGAAGGATCTGGGTGGTTGTATCATTGCCAATATAGATAGAGAAGAGCTACGCAAGGCTTTGGGGATACCACGCCGATACGAGATCCTACTTGTGGTGGCTCTGGGTAAACCCAAGGAGAAGGTAGTCATAGAGACAGTGGAGGCGGGTGGCGATACTAGGTACTGGCGGGATAGCGAAGGCGTGCATCACGTGCCCAAGCGCCGTCTTGATGATATAATCATCGGATAAGCACAAGGTAAAGCGATAATAGGATTGCCTAGATGCCGCGCTATTCTATTTGGACTATTGGCTGCCAGATGAACAAGGCGGAATCGCAGCGAATCGCTGCCTGCGTTGAGTGCGCGGGCTACCAGCCTACGGCGTCTTTCTACGACGCTGATCTGGTAATTCTCAATACCTGCGTGGTAAGGCAAAGTGCCGAAGACAAGGTACTGGGCACACTCGGTTTGTTGAAAGGAGTAAAAAACAGACATTCACACCTCCAGATAGTTGTTACCGGATGCCTAGTCGACTCTGATACCGAGGAGCTGAAGGGGCAATTCCCTCACGTGGACCTGTGGTTCAAGCCTGGCAATTATGCCGAGCTAATCGCCTGGGGACAAAGGCAGGGCATACCTATTGAGCAGAGCGTGCTACGCTGCCCCGGCAACCACGGTGCGCCCTCGCCCTGTGCTTTCGTTCCCATCATCCAGGGCTGCGACAACTTCTGCTCGTATTGTATCGTCCCTTATAGGAGAGGGAGGGAAATCAGCCGCCCCATTGAGGAGGTAATCTGCGAGGTTGAGGAACTGGTCAGGCGAGGCGTAAAGGAGGTGACTTTGCTGGGTCAGAATGTAGATTCGTACGGACACGATCTGCCGGGGCAGCCCGACCTCGCCGATTTACTGAACGCACTTAATGGCGTAGATGGTCTGGCTCGGATTCGATTTGTCACAAATCATCCTAAGGATATGAAACTGAAGCTGATTGACGCAATGTCGTCCCTCGATAAGGTCTGTGAGCATCTGGAACTGCCCGTCCAATCGGGTGACAACGCCATCTTGAATGCTATGAGACGAGGCTACACGAGCGAGCAGTATAGACAGCTTGTCCAGACTGTTCGCTCTAGAATCCCTGGAATATCTCTCAGTACAGACATAATTGTGGGGTTCCCAGGGGAAACGGACGCGCAATTTGAGCACACTTTGTCTCTGGTTAGGGAGATCAGGTTTGATGTCGTTCACGCGGCAGCTTATTCTCCCCGTCCTGGCACCACTGCGTTCCGAGAATTCCGGGATGACGTCTGCGCATCGGTGAAAAGGGAAAGGCTCACCAAAATTGAGGAGCTGCAAGCAGCCATAGCCACTGAAATCAATTCACAACTTCGAGATAAAGAAGTGGAGGTGCTCGTCGAAGGTAAGAAGAAGGGGAAATGGTTTGGAAGGACGCGGAGCAATAAACTGGTGTTCTTCGAAGACGATGGGAACTGGCTAGGCAAACTGGTGATAGTCAGAATTGTCAAGACAAGTCCTTGGTCGCTCACGGGTGAACTCAATAAAGTAAGCAACTAAATTAAGGAGGATAAATGGAAGAATTTCTGAGCAAGTACGGGATGATCATCTTTCTGATCGCGATCTTCGCCATTATGTATCTCTTGATGATGAGACCCAGACAGAAGCTGCAAAGGCAGCACGAGGAAATGATGAGGGAATTGAAGCCGGGTGACAAGGTTATCACCGCTGGTGGCATCTACGGGCAAATTGAAAGCGTTGGTGAGGATACCGTAATCCTGAGAATAGAGTCAGGAGCAACGATGAAAGTTGCCAGACGCAGCATTCTTGGGAAACAGGAGGTCGAAGAAAGCAGCAAGGCGATATTCTGACTGCCATACCCGAGGAATGGTCTCTTGAGCGGCTTTTTTCTCCCCGTAGTGTGGCTGTCGTGGGAGCTTCCCTGAATGGCTCTGCCGGAGCCGACCAGGTCCACCGTTTCCTTCTGGATCGCGCCTTTCGTGGCAGACTCTATCTGGTGAAGCCAACCCCAATGAGATTGTTGGCCACAAAGTCTATCTGAGGCCAACGGAGATCCGTGATCCGAGCTGGACTATATGATTCGTGTACAACTGCCGAGGGCGTGTCATCTTTACTTGACCGCCGTACCAAGCAGAATGGCACGCTGAACTACTTGTTCAAAGTCAGGTTAAAGGAGACAAGGAGAGACAGAGAGACCAAATTACAAGGCAAGGCCATGGAAAAAGCCAGAAGGGTCGGCATCCAAACTTTGGACTCAAACCGCATGGGAGTCTGATATCCGAAAGTGGAGCTGTCTCTTAATCACGAATTACCCACGGAAGGTGACCCAGTCGGCGCATTATTTCAGAGCGACCCGGCAGACAGAGAGTTTGTGCACTACGCTGCTTTGAGAGGAGTTTGCTTCAGCACGGTAATAAGCTACGGGAACGCTTCAAAGATTCACAAAACCGAACTGCTGAACTATTCTGCTACCCACAGCGACACAAGGGTGATCGCCTCATGTACGGAGTGAGCTAAAGGCGGCAAGAATTTCGCTGAGGCGACTGCGGCCACGACCATGAAAAAGCCAGTGATAGGCCTGAAAGCGGGAAGAGGCAGGATGGGAGCCAAACTCCGACTCTGCCATGATACCTGTATAGTCAGTGGTACCAGGTATAGCGGCTGGGCCTGAGATAAGATGGAGCCGTGATGTTTAGCAACTTCCAAGAGCTGATAGGCAGCGGTGTGGCGTTTACAGCCTTGCCGCCTGGGGTTGGCCCTAAGGTCGCCGTGGCTGGAGGCGACGTCAAGACCGTGGTCTCAGGAGACACCTAGAAGGAACCGGGCTCTGAATTACTTGAAATGCCCGAAGCTTTAAGAATAGAATTTGGAGAACACGATTCGCGAGCTGCGGGGCTGGCTGAGAAATCCGATAGAAGCTTCTGTCTTTCAAAGGACGCCAGTAGCCGACGTAAATGCCCTGGAATGGCTCAGTGACGAAGATGGATTTGATATTCTGATTGCCAACTTGACTCATGGTGACCCGTTGCCTAAAACAATATATGGGAGGAATGCTGGGAGCGAATTTCCTGCAGAGCATGGCGGCGATCAGGAACAAAGGCAAGCATATAGCCTTGATCGTTGAGATGGGTGGAATTGGGTTGGCCGGAGGGGGAAGCCTGGAAATGGAAAGCTATCGGTGAGGCGAGAACACGAATTATTGACCAGGGTGTATAGTTTTCCTTTCTCCGGAGAGAGCGGCCCCGACAGTAAAGAGCCTAGTTGACTACCGGAAATGGAGGCAAAGTGAAGAACAGTTACTTTGACTATATCATAGTCGGCAGTGGCATCGCCGGGCTGTATGTCGCCTTGTTAGCTGTAGAACGAGGCAGCGTCCTAATCATCACAAAAGGAAGCATAGACGACTGCAACACCAAGTATGCCCAAGGAGGCATCGCCGTAGCTATGGGCAAGGACGACTCGCCCGAGCTTCACTTCCGGGATACTATCGCTGCTGGAGACGGATTGTGCGACCCAGAAGCAGTTCGTATTTTGACAGAGGAGGCAGCTGACTCTGTCGCTGACTTGATAAAGTTCGGGGTGCCCTTTGACACACTCAATGGTGAGATTACATTGACTAGAGAGGCTGCTCATAGCGTGCCACGGGTCATGCACGCGGGCGGCGATGCTACTGGAGAACACATCGAGGTCACGCTCAGCCGCCGGGTGCGCTCCAGCCCGATCAAGGTTCTGGAGCATTGCTTGGCTAGTCAGATCTTGGTAGAGAAAAGTAAAGCAGTTGGCGTGAAAGCTTTCGATTGTCATACCAGCTCTGTGGAGGACTACCATTGTCGCTTCCTTGTATTGGCTACTGGCGGTGCCGGCAGACTGTTCAAATACACCACTAACTCTGACGTTGTGACGGGTGACGGAATAGCGTTAGCTTTCGATGCGGGTGCCGAAGTAACCGACATGGAGTTCTTTCAGTTCCATCCCACTGTTCTGCGGCTGCCCGGCGTGACCCCGTTCCTTATCTCGGAAGCAGTTAGAGGTGAAGGTGGCATACTCAGAAATGTGGAAGGGAAGAGGTTTATGCCAGATTACGCTCCTGAAGCAGAGCTGGCAAAAAGAGACGTGGTAGCGCGCAGCATCGTATATGAAATGAAGAAAACGCGTAGCGACAGGGTTTTCCTGGATGTTACCCATTTGCCATCTCGCCTGATCACCGCTCGCTTTCCGCATATCTACCGCTTCTGTCGTGAACATGGCCTCGATATCACAAAGGGCTTGATCCCAGTTGCCCCAGCTGCTCACTACCTTATGGGAGGAGTGAAGGTCAATGTCTGGGGAGAAACCAATATTCCCAGATTGTTCGCCGCTGGCGAAACTGCCTGCACCGGGGTGCACGGCGCTAACAGGCTGGCCTCAAATTCCCTGCTTGAATCAATCGTGTTCAGCAGGAGGATAGTCCGGAGGACGGAAATGAGCACCCCCCCACGCCAGCCCAAGAAGCGAACTGAAACGACAATCTATCATTGCCTCCCCAACAGAGACACATTGTCCAAAGCACCGCCACTCAACTTACCTAATCTGCAGTCTCTTATGTGGGACAAGGTTGGCATTATTCGTTCGGGCAAGAGCCTCAAAGAGGCGGCAAACATTCTCGCTACGTGGGAAAGGCAACTTCCTGAGCCTAGTGACCGACCATCCTACGAGCTGAAAAATTTAGTATTGTGCGCTAGGCTCGTCACCGAGGCTGCCCTGCTCCGCGAAGAAAGTCGTGGCGCTCATTTCCGGACAGACTTCCCACGGAGCTCGCCGGAGTGGCAACGGCATATCGTTTTCAGAAAGAATGTCAGCAAGTAAACTCGAGATCGAAGATATCATCGACCGCGCCTTGGCTGAGGACCTTGGTAAGGGAGATCTAACCACCGAGAGCCTGATCCCTCGTGACCAGCAAGGTGTTAGCTTTATTGTTGTCAAGAAGGAAGGTATCCTGGCCGGCATAAGAGTGGCAAAACAGGTCTTTCATCAGGTTGATCCGCAGCTTGAGGTGGATATTCTCTTTGATGACGGAGCTAGAGTGGGGCCGGGCATTAGAGTAGCTAGAATTTCGGGCAGCGTTGCCAGCATTCTCAAGGCGGAGAGGGTTGCCTTGAACTTCCTCCAGCGCCTCAGTGGGATTGCTTCGGAAACCAATCGCTACGTTGAAGCAGTCAAGGGCCTGCCGGTGCGCATTATGGATACTAGAAAAACCACTCCGGGCCTGAGGTCGCTGGAAAAATATGCCGTCAGGGTAGGCGGTGGCGAGAATCACCGCATGAGTTTGAGCGATGGCATACTTATTAAGGATAATCACATAGCAGCGCTGCAAAGGCGCGGGCTGACCCTAAAAGAGATCGTGGGCAAAGCGAGGCAAGGTGCTCCGCAGCGCCTGCCGGTTGAGGTGGAAGTGAGAACTGTCTCTGAAGCGCTGGACGCTGTGGAAGCTGGGGCGGACATCGTTATGCTGGACAACATGAGTATCGCCGATATGCGTAAGGCCGTCAAATTCATTCGCGGTCGCGCCCTGATTGAGGCCTCCGGAGGAATTACCTTGGAGAACGTGAAAGCTGTGGCCGAAACCGGCGTGGATTTCATCTCCGTTGGCGCCCTTACCCACTCTGCTAGTGCCTTAGACATCAGTCTTGAGCTCGAAGCTCAAGACTGACATACGCTAGGCACAGTACACAACAATAGTCGATCACACTGTCCCTGCGTCACTATGCTGGCAATACCGACCGGCAGCCAGTTGCAACAACAAATTGAAGCAGCGTTCAGCCTTTTGGCGCTTTCTTCAGGACGCCCTTGGGGTCAGTGACGAGCAGCACGATTTCCCACACAAACAGAGCCAGAACAATTACCGCCAACCCCAGCAACGTGGCATCCAAACTTACCTCGAGAAACTCCCCTTCTTCGGTCAGATAAGCCATAATATGGTCAACCAGCCACATCAGCGTCGCTCCCCAGAAAAACAGGCTCAACAGGCCCAGTTTGTACTTATCCTCTGGCCCCTTCACATACCATAACGCCGTGGCAATTACAGCCGCCAGTGCCGTCATTATGAGCCACATCACACACCTCTGCTA
>Ga0209102_1000865_pt1 | contig 18077 bp, 19 predicted proteins | sample ConPoolayeHmetaG_FD_185483 | JGI IMG/M metagenome (GOLD analysis project Ga0209102, IMG submission 185483) | Hot spring microbial mat communities from California, USA to study Microbial Dark Matter (Phase II) - Cone Pool mat layer H metaG... ...
TCGCGCGGATCTCCTTCCCTGCCCTGGATGTGGTTCGCTGCCCCGCCGCGCTCAGGCCGTCACCAGGCGGAACCTCACCCGAAAGGTGATGGCCATGTCCACCGGCTCTCCGTCCCTGAGCGCCGGCAGGAAGCGGGTGCGCTGCAGGTGGGTCACGGCGGCGGAGTCGAGGGCCGAGTGCCCGGAGGAGCGCGCGACCTCGATGTCGCGGGGCGTCCCATCCGCGGCCACCGTCAGCCTCAGGATGACAGTTCCCTCGATCCCTTGCTGGCGAGCCTGCTCAGGGTAGGCGGGCTCCCTCCAGTTGACTACCTGCGGGTTGCGAGTGGGCCCTCGGGGCTGAGGCTCTGGCTGTGGCCTGGGCTCGGGCCTGGACACAGGGGCGGGCGGGGCCGGCTGAGCCGCGCCCCGGCCTTCTCTGTCGGCGCCAAAAGGACCCAGGCCGGTGGCAGTGCCGGCGCCTCCGAGCCCGAAGACGCCCGGCTCGCCCGCCGTCAGATCGCGGGCCCGCCCGAAGATCTCGCCGGTGGCGATGACGGGGCGATGACGGGGGCCTCCGCCTCCGACTCCCGAACGACCACTTCCTCGGGCAACGCGGGCCGGTCGAGGGTGATGTCAGCGGGCGGCCGGGTCTCCCGCTGGAAGGCCTCATCCGGGAGGACGACGCGCCCGGCCGCAGGCGCCGCCGGGGCCCGCTCGGGCCGGGGGCGCTCGACCGCCACGGAGGGCTCGGGCTCGGGCTGAGGCTCCCGCGGCGCCGGCGGCGGGGGCGGCTCGGACAGCGCGATCTCGATGCTTCGCTCGGCCACATCCGGGCAGTCCCTGGGGCAGACTACATACGGGGCGAAGCACTCGCAGCCGCCCCAGCGCCCCGCCGCGTAGACCCCAAGCCCGTGGCCGGCCGCGGACACGAGCAGCGCCGCCGCCAGCAGGCCGTTGAACCTGACGCGGGGGACGAGCTCTGGGATGAGGTCGGCGGTTGCCATCATGCTCCTCCAGTCGGGGCCGTGCCTACTCGTCGGGGCGACGGGTGGCGAGCGCGATGTGGCGAAGCCCGGCCAGCCGCGCGCTGTCCATGATCCAGATGATGCGCCCGTAGGGGGCCTCGAGATCGGCGCGGACGAGCACCACCTTGCGATCGGCCGCCAGCCTACGGGAGGCGTCGAGCAGCGCACGGGTGAACTCCTCGGCTCCCACCGGCTGCTCATCAACGAAGAGCGCGCCGTCGCGATCCACGGCGACCACGATCTCGCCTCTCTCGCCGGCGATGATCTCGCTGCTGGCCGCGGCGGGCAGGTCCACCGGCGGCGAGGGTTCAGGCACGAGGATGGTCGCGGTGGCCATGAGCACGATCAGCAGGATGAGCATCACGCCCGTGAGCGGGGTGATGTTCATCTGCCCGATCATCCCTCCGTTGTGATACCCGACAGCCACTGTTGGCTCCTCGCTCGGCGGCTACTGCGAGCCGGCCCCCGGTTCAGGCTCCTGCGTCGCCAGCGACACCCGGGGCAGCCCGACCAGGCGGGCGCTGTCCATTATCCATATTACCCGCCCGTAGGGAGCGTCGGCGTGGGCGCGCACGACCACGATCTTCTCCCGATCGCGGCGCCGGGCGGCCTCCTCCATCAGCGCGCCAGTCAGCTCGCCGTCGGCCAGTGGGCGCCCGCCGATGTGCACTCTCCCCTGCCGGTCCACCTGCACGACGATGCGCGCCGCGGGGTCAGGCTCGGGCGGAGGTTCATGCTCGACCACCGGGGCGGGCAGGTCCACCTGGAGCCCGCGCGAGGAGAGTATGAAGGTCGCCGTGAGCAGGAACATGATGAGCAGCACGAGCATCACGTCGGTCAGAGGCGTGATGTTGATCTCGCCTATGATGTGGCTGTCGTCCTGCTCGAAGGCCATCTCACGCCTCCGGCGCCACCAGGCTGAGCACCTCCGTGGCGACGATCTCCGCCCGGCGCATGAGCCGCGCCTGCCAGACGACGAAGAGGTTGTAGGCGACCACCGCGACGATGCCCACCGACAGCCCGGCCGCGGTGGTGACCAGGGCCTCGGAGATGCCGGCCGACACCACCGCCGGCCCCGCAGTGCCCACCACGCTGATGGCGCGGAAGGCCCGGATGATGCCGGTCACCGTACCCAGCAGCCCGATGAAGGGGGCGATGTTTCCGATGGTGCCCACTATCCCCAGGTTGGCGCCCAGCCGCAAAGCCTCTCTCGAGAGCGTCGAGCGCACGTGGTCCTCGACCACCGACCTCCGCTCCCCGGCCCTGCTCAGCGCCGCGCCGGCCGCCCGAACCGCGGGCGCAGGCCTATCCTCCCACCTCGGGCGCGGGTTGCCGCCTTCGGCGAGGGCCCGCCTGGCCTCCGCGATCACCAGCGCCGGGTCGCGATCGGCCAGCAGGAAGCGCCACAGCCGCTCCAGGAAGATCGCCACCGTGAGCACCGAGCACAGCCCCAGCGGGTACATCAAGATCCCGCCCTGTCTGATGAGCTCTATCACGTTTCCCATACTCCTTCCCGCCCGCCCCCGCGCCGTCCCGGGGGGGGCCGGCCGGCGCTCGCTTCCCGCAAGCTGGCGCGAGCCTAGAAGCTCCAGCGATAGCTCGCCAGGTAGTTCCGTCCCGGCCGCGGGAAGGCCGGCATCGTCTCGTAGTCAGCATCCAGCAGGTTGTCCACAGACACCGCCAGCTCCCCCGGGCCCACGGGGTGGGTCACCCGCAGGTCGAAGACCAGGTAGGCGTCCACAGGCGCCGCAGTGCTCATCAGCCGGCTCTGCGCGAAGTAGCTGCTGGCATACTTGGCGTTGAGGGCCACCCGCGCCTGGCCGACGGCCGCCCGCAGGCCCGCGCCCACGATGTGGCGCGGCGGCTTCGGGAGGTAGGGGTACAGCGGGCCGGGGATCTGCGGGGAGTTCTTGTTCGACACGCGCTCGACGAGGTGGGTGTAGTTCGCGAACGCGGTCACCTGGTCGCTAAGCCGGCGGTCGTAGACCAGCTCCAGCCCGGCGGTCGTCAGGTCCTCCGCCTTGCTCCGCCAGGCGGTGGGACCGATGGACCCGGGCGGGTCGTTGTAGAGCACTCGCGCGTCGCGCGTCCGTACCCAGAAGAGGGCGGCGTTGATCCGAGAGAGCTCGTCCGGGCGCACCGTCCAGCCCGTCTCCGCGCTCAGCGAGGGCGCCTCGACGGGGATCTCCCCCTCCTCCAGGTCCCTCGCCGTCGGCCGCGGGCGCTCCACCCCGGTGCCCAGGTTGGCGTACCAGGTGCTCTGGGGCGACACGGTAACCTCCGCGCCAGCTTGGAGGCTCAGGTCGGGCGAGTGCCCCCGGAGCTTGTCGTAGCGTGCGCCCACGCTCGCCCTCAGGTCGGCCCGCACCGGGACCACGTGGTTGGCGAACAGGCTCCAGGTGGTGAGCTTCTCTGAGACCTCCGTTCTCTCACCGGCCCGCGCCCCGCGCAGCCACCGCTGAAGAGTGTAGGAGTCGAGCTGCGACCACTGCAGGCCCGTCCGTGTCAGAGTGCCATCCTGGCGCCGGGCGCTCCAGCGCAGGTCCACGCCGTGGTCGTCCTCGGCCTCCCGCCAGTCCTGGCTTACCACGCCGAAGGTGGCGTCGGTGTACTGGTTGGTGCTGAAATCCCTGTTGCGCAGGTAGAAGACCACATCGAGGGTCTCCTCCTCACTCAGCGCCTGGCTCCAGACCAGGTTGGCGAAGCGCTCCTTCCACGGGGCGATCTCCCAGTAGCGGGCCGGCACGATGCTGAAGTCCTGGCTCAGGTCGAGCCGCCGCCTGCCCTCCAGGGTGTAGACGTCCACCAGCAGCCGGGAACCATCCGGGTAGTCGTAGACCAGCTTGCCGAAGATGTCCTTGAAGCGCTTCTCGCCCAGGGGCAGGTGAGAGCCGGCGTAGTCAGATCCGGCCAGCACCAGGAAGGACAGCGGCGGATCATTGACACCCGCGTCCACCAGGGCCCGTTGCTGGCTGAAGCTGCCCTTGTGCAGGGCCGCCGAAACACGGGCGCCCGGCGCCGGTTCTCTGGTGACGATGTTGATCACCGATCCGGCGGCCGCGGTGGGGCCGTACACGATGGTGTTGCCGGTGCGGATGACGTCAATGCGCTCGATCACCTCCGCCGGCATGGTGTACAGGATGCGGCCGGCGAACGCCGCCTCCGCGCCCCCCGCCCCGCCGCCGGGTCCGGAGGTCCCCTCCCGCGCCACGGGCAGGCCGTCTAGCAATACCAGCCGCGGGGTCATGCCCCGGATGGAGATCCGATTCTCGTAGCGCGCCCCCTGGTGGCGCACGAACACCGAGGGCGTCAGCTCGATCGCCTCCAGCACGGTCTGCGCGCCCAGGTCCGCGATATCGGCCGCCGTCACCTCCACGACCTGCTCGCCCGGGGCCGGCGAGATGGAGAGCAGACCTTCCCGCTTCCCCACCACCTCTACCTCGATCTCAGGCACCTCGCCCTCGTCCGCGGGGGCCAGCGCCTCCACCTCTAGCTCCGTCTCCCCTTGCCCCTCTGCCGCCGAAGCAACGCCAGCCCCCAGCCCCAGAGCGGCACAGACGACGAGCGCCAGAGCCACGCGCGCCACGCCTCGGATCCCCTCTGCCAGTTCTGCCATCCCTCTCCTCCTCACAGGGTTCTGTCTCCTACAGTATATGTAACTCGCACATTGTTTCGGCCAGCCGGCTACCCTCCGAAGATTGTGTGAACACCGGCCCCGTGTCCCAGGGCTGTCACCGGGATGCCCCGGTCCGGTTGCCCTCCCGCATGCCCTGCGCCAGGCAGGACATGCCCTGTGCGGCGGTCGAATTCATCTGTGAAGGGCTTCGCTGATGCCAGGAGGGGAGATGACGCCACGGGAGATCGTGCTCCGGACGATCCGCTTCGAGGGGCCGGAGCGCGTCGCCATGTCGCTGCCGCCGCCCTACCCCAACGACTTCGTCTGGGGGCATCTGGCGCCCGATCCGGGGTGGCGACCCAGGAGGACGTTTGAGGTCGAGCGGGGGGCGAAGTGGGAGGACGAGTGGGGCAATGTGTGGGCTCGGGTGGATGAGTTCTCGAAGGGCCAGGTGGTCGAGGGCGCGCTGAGGGACTGGTCCGACCTCGACGACTACGTGATGCCCAGCATTGACGACCCGGCGCGATATGAGGAGGCCCGGCAGGCATTCGCGCGGGAGCCGGAGCGGTATCGGCTGGGCGGCCTGGGGCACTTCCCGTTCGACGTGATGCGCTACCTGCGGCGTATGGACGTGTTCCTGCAGGATCTGGCCGCCAACCCCGGAGAGGTAAAGCGGCTGCGGGAGCGGGTGGTGCCGTTGCTGGCGCGGTGTGTCGAGAACTGGGCGCGGGTGGGCGCGGACGCGGTGCTGATCTGGGAGGACTGGGGGACTCAGGACCGCTTGCTGGTCAGCCCCAGAATGTGGCGGGAGGTGTTCAAGCCCGACTACGCGAGTCTTTGCGAGGTGGCGAGACGGTGCGGCCTGACGGTGTGGATGCACTCCTGCGGCTACATCCGGGACATCATCCCCGACTTGATCGAGTGCGGTGTCTCGGTGCTGCAGCTCGACCAGCCAGGTCTGTTCGGCGTGGACCGCCTGGCGGAGGCGTTTGGGGGCAAGGTTGCGTTCTGGTGTCCGGTGGACGTGCAGCAAGTGCTGCCGACGGGAGACATAGCCAGGATCGAGGCCTTCGCGCGGGAGCTGGTTGAGAAGCTGGGGGCGTTCGATGGCGGGTTCATCGCGGGCTTCTACCAGGACATGCCCTCCATCGGCGTCAAGCCCGAATGGCAGGACGCTGCCTGCCGGGCGTTCGTCCGCTGTGGCGGCCGCCGCACGCCGGCCGAGCGCGCCGGGGGAGGATCGTGATGCAGTCGCGGGCCCCCGCGCCGGGAGGGGCCCAGCCGGTGGACGCGGGGGGCATGTCCCCCAACGTGGTGGCCGACCTGGAGGGGCTGGCCGCGCTGAGGGAGGAGTGGCAGGCGCTGCTGCCGGAGTCCCTCTCCCCCACCCCGTTCCAGACCTGGGAATGGCACTACCACTGGTGGGAGGTGTTCGGCGCCGGGAGCGCGATGCACACCCTCGTGCTGCGCGACCGGGGAGGGCTGGTCGGCATCGTGCCCTTGATGTGGCACCGCAAGAGATGGTGGGAGGGTGGTCTGAGGGAGCTGCGCTTCGCGGATACGGGCGGGATGGTGGCCCCGTATGCTGATGTCATCTTCCACCGCGGCCGGGCCGAGGCTTGCGCCGCCGCCCTTCTCGACCACCTGGAGGCGGAGCGCGGCTGGGACCGGATTGTCCTGCGCGGGGTCCGGGAGGACAGCCAGGCCCTGGGCATAGTGCGCCAGGAGGCGGAGCGGCGGGGCCGGCCCTTCGAGGTCGTTCCTCAGGACTGGGGCCTGTTCGTCGAGCTGCCGGCGAGCTTCGAGGAATACCTGGCCGGCATGAGGCGAAGCACGCGCAAGCACCTGCGGCGGGACCGCGGCCGGCTGTCCCGCCGCTATCGGGCCGAGCTGTCTGTGTGCGGGGCCCAGGAGGAGCTCGAGCGCGACTGGCAGGCGCTCGTCGAGATGGTCCGCGAGCGGTGGCGGGGGAGGGGCGAGCCGACCCTCTTCGACGACCCGGCGCACGTGGAGTTTGTGGGCCGGTTCCTACACTCCCTCTACCCGCCGGTTCCTACACTCCCTCTACCCGACCGGAGCCGTTCGCCTGCTCCGCCTCACGCTTGACGGTGAGCCGGCCGGCCTGGACGTCGCCCTGTTGCAGGGCGAGGTGTGCTACCTGTGGTACCACGGGTACCGAAACCCCCGGCCGCAGGACAGCGTGGGGGAGGTGTTGACGGTGATGGCCATTGAGCACTGCATCGAGGCCCGGCGCTTCCGCCGGTGTGACCTGCTAGCGGGGGACTTCGAGCACAAACGCCGCCTGGCGTCTCGCCGCCGCCAAATCGTGACCCTGCGCCGGTACGCGCCCTCTTGGCGCAGCCGCGCCTACCGATTGGCGGCGGTGGTCGCGCGCCGCCGCGCCAGCTCGGGGGCGCCACCACGGGGAGGCGACAGCGGACCCGGGTGTGCCGGCAGCGGCCCAGGCTTGCCTTGACCTCACCGCGGCCGGCGGGTACCATGAGGTCGCGGCGCACCGTCAGAGGGCGGCCCGATGGCGCTCGCCCGATGAAGCCCCCTGCCGGGAGCGAGCATGCACCTGAGTCTGCTCGGGCTGCTGTGCTGTCCAGACGACGGCTCTCACCCCCTGGAGCTGAGGGCCGAGGCGGGCGGTCTCGGCGACGGGGAGGTCGGCACGGGCGAGCTGGCCTGCGCGGCCTGCGGCCGGGCGTTCCCCATCCGCGACGGGATCCCCGTCCTGCTGCCCAAGAGCATCAGCCCAGTGCCCAGAGAGCACCCGCGCCGGGACCGGGTGGCGCGCGACAAGCTCAGCGAGATGCGCACCCGCGACCGCCGGGCCTGGGTGTGGGGCGACTCCGGATACCAGGACGCGCTTGAGATCCCCGCCACGCTCGCCGCGCTCGAGCCTGGGGCGGCCGACCGGGTGCTCGACGCGGGCTGCGGCACCGGCCGCATGGTCGAGCACTACGCCCCCCGGTGCCGAGAGGTGGTGGCGGTGGACTTCTCCTTTCACTCCCTGCTCGCCGCCCGCGAGCGCTGCGCGCTCCTGGGGGCGAACCTTCACCTGGCCCAGGCGGACGTGTGCCACATGCCCTTCCTTGCGCGCGCCTTCGACCGCGCCCTGAGCTCCCAGGTGCTCCAGCACCTGCCCCATGATGGGCAGCAGAGGCGGGCAGTGGCCGAGCTGGCCCGGGTGCTGAAGCCCGGCGGCCGCTGCTGCGTGTCCGCCTACAACCACTCCCTGCGCAAGCGCCTCCGCCATCTTCTCCGCCGGCCCGACTGCGCCAAACAAGGCTACCACTGGGGTGACGCCATCTACTACTACAACTTCACCGCCCCCGAGATCAGGGCCCTGCTGGGCGCGCACTTCCGGCTCCACAGGCTGAAGGGCATCGGCCGACAGCTCCCCCTCCGGCGGCTGGGGCGCCTCGGCCTCCACATCGAATCATCGCTCCAGCGCCTGCCGGTCTCCCTGCTCACCGGCGACCTGTTGCTGGCGGTGTGCTCCCTCCCGCGGCGGCGCCGGCCGCCTCGCGGTAGCCCCGGTGGAACGCGTAGGCCGAGCTCCAGTTGAGCCGCATGACCGCGAGGGGGAGAGCGCGGGGCAGGTCCAACACGCCGGGGATCGGACCGTGGAACTCCCCGTGGTCAGCGGCCACGATCGCCGCCGGGGCCAAGCAGGAGGGCGTGTGGGCGAAGGCTCCCGGGCCGGGCTGCCGCGGCCGGCGCTAGCGGCCCTCCGGCTGGAGGTAGGGGGCGAGGACATCGCTTCCGTGCTCGTCCTCGCAGCCCGGCTCGCTGGCTGCTGGGGCCGCGTGGTCGTGCGTGCACCCGGGGCCGTGCACGTGGCCCGCAGGAGAGACCTCGCCGGCCGCCGTCCCCGCGCGCAGGCCTCCTCCGGCCGTCACATACGCCACAACCACCAGTGCCAGCAGGACCGCCAGCACGATGGCGACCTTCCGCTCTGTCGCCGACATCTCATCCGCCTCCCTTAGGCTGCCTCCGTCGGGGCCGCCGGCCGGGGGCCCTGATCCCGGTAGGCATGATAGCCAGTCGCGGCGCGGGCGTCAACCCGCCGCTGGTGGGCGCCCGCCGGCCGGTCAGCGCGCAGGAGCCAGCGCGGGCAGCTCCCGCAACACCTGGAGCCACACGACGGTGTCCCTTGCGCTCCCCGTGTCAGTGCGGCCGGCGCGGCGCTCGGCCGCGAGCCGCAGCGTCGTGGTGGGGTCGAGCTCCAGCCCGTACGCGGCGCCGAGCCGCATTCGGCGACCTGAGGGCTGCTGCCACCCGGCCGCCTGAAGCGTGACCTCCCGCCCCTCCCCGAGGGCCCTGCCCCACTGCGCGAACCCACCGCGGGCGGGTCCGTCGCCGTCTTTCCCGAGAACGACCTCGCCGCGCCACAGGTCGAGCCCCGCGACATACTCCAGGTCGAGCGCCAGCCGGCGCTTATTGGCGAACTCCAGCGCTGGCGCGTGGCCCCCATGCTCGCCTCCATCATGGTCCATCAGAGGGTCCACGAGGGGCGAGAAGCGGGGCATCTGCCGGCCCAGCAGACCGGAGAGGCCGAGCGTGAGAGCGCCGCCGGCCGTCTGGTGGGTGCGGGCCGCCCGGGCGACCATGATCGGCTGGCGGTCGTTGTCGGCGCGGGGGCCATTGCCTCCGGTGAGCGCGAGCCACCAGTCCCACTCGCCGGCGTATCCCTCTAGACTGGCGCCGCGGTCAATGCGCAGCCCGAGGCTCTCGGGGTACAGGCTCTGGAGGGGGAAGGTGTGGGTCTCATAGTGGGTCAGGTTGCCGAAGGGCACGACGAACTGCCCCAGCCGGAGATTGGGCCGTCCGAAGCCGGTGCGGTAGACGAGGTAAGCGTTGCCGAAGTGCATCTCCCGTCCCCGGCCGTCCACGCCCCGCATGTCGGTGTAGTAGGGCCACTGGAGCGCGATGTCCAGGACGTCCCGCTCGGCCGAGGCGACGGTGATGAGTATCTCGGCCTCGGCGGCCATCACGTGTGGCTCGAGCCCTTCGGCATCCATGTGCATCAGTTGGAGGTCGAGGCGCCCATCCACCTGGGTGCGAGCCACACGGAGGCCGCGGCGCTCGGCCGGGGCCTCCTCGGGGGCGGCGGTGGCGGCCGTGCGGACGCAGAGTAAGAGCCCCACCACCGCGGACAGGGGCCAAGCGGCGCTCATGCGCGCGCCCCCTCGGCCAGGGATGCGGCGCGGCCGTCGCGAAGCTCGAGCACGCGGTCGGACTGGGCGGCGAGGGTGGGGTCGTGCGTGACCAGCACGACCCCACCCAGGCCCTGGGCCGTCAGGTCGCGGAAGATGCCCATGATGGCCCCCTTCGCGGCGGCCTCGAGCCGGCCGGTGGGCTCGTCGGCGAGCAGCAGCCGGGGGCGCCGGACGAGGGCGCGGGCGATGGCGACGCGCTGCATGTCCCCGCCGTTGAGTTGGCGGGGGAGGGCCCCGAAGTCGGTCATGCCGACGCGGCAGAGCGCCTCCTCGGCCCGGGCCCTGCGCTCCCGGTCGCGGGCGAAGACCATGGGCAGCTCGACGTTCTCGAGGGCGGTGAGCGTCGGGATGAGGTAGAAGAGCTGGAAGATGAAACCGATGTGGTCCCGCCGGAAGGCGACCAGGTCGCGCTCGCCCAGCGCGGTGACCTCTCGGCCGGCGATGTGGATGGTCCCCCTCGTCGGCCGATCGAGGCACCCGATCTGGTTGAGGAGCGTGGTCTTACCCGAGCCCGAGCGGCCGACGACGCCGACCATCTCGCCCGGCCGCACACTCAGGCTGACGCCGGCCAGCGCGTGGATGGTCTCGGACCCGCGGCGGTAGGTGCGCCAGAGGTCGCGCGCCTCGACGAGGGGCGCGGTGTTGCCCTCAAGCATCGGCGATCCTCCCCTCCGACAGCGGCAGCACCCGGTCCACCCCATCGGCCAGCTCCTGGTCGTGGGTGGCGAGCAGGATGGTGAGCCCCTCGGCATTCAGCTCCCGGAAGAGCGCCATGATCCCGTCGCGGGTGGCGGTGTCCACATTGCCGGTGGGCTCGTCGGCGAGCAGCAGGGCCGGTCGGTTCGCCAGCGCGCGGGCGATCGCCACCCGCTGCATCTCCCCGCCCGACAGCTCCGAGGGCCGGTGGGACAAGCGCCCACCCAGGCCGACGCGCCCCAGCAGCTCCTCGGCGTAGCGGCGGTCCTGCCGGCCCGTCCAGAGCTGCGGCAGCAACACATTCTCGATCGCCGACAGGGTAGGCACGAGGAAGAACTCGGTGAACACGAATCCGATACGCTCTCGCCGCAGGCGGTCGCGCGCCGCCGCGGGAAGGCTGGGGCCCCCGTGGAGACTGAGCCCGGCCACCCGGAGCCGCCCGCTGGTAGGGGTGTCGAGCGCGCCCACGAGGTTGAGCAGGGTGGTCTTGCCCGCGCCGCTGGGGCCGAGCAGGCAGCAGAAGTCGCCCGGGGGAAGGGACAGCGATACGCCGCGGAGGGCCTGCACCCGCTCATCGCCGCGCAGGTAGACCTTGACGAGGTCCACCGCCTCCACCAGGGGGCCGTCGGAGTGAGGCCCATGAGTGTGGGCAGGCTGCGGTCGTGCACTCATGGTGTCAATCCGCTCCCCTGATCGCCTCGATGGGCCGCACCGCGCCGGCGCGCCAGGCGGGATAGGAGCCGGCGATCATGCCGACCAGGGTCGCCAGAACCAGGCAAAGGGCGGCGAGCGGGGGGGAGAAGCCGATGAGCGTGGTCCGGGGCAGGGCCGCGAACTGAGAGGAGAGCGCCGCCCGCAGGAACCACTCGGTGGCGCGGGAGCCCAGCAGGGCCGCGCTGACCCCCAGCAGGCCGCCGCCGAGGCAGATGAGGACGGTCTCCGCCCAGATGAGGGCGAAGACGTCCTTGCGGCCCGCCCCGACCGCCTTCATCATGCCGATCTCCTTCCTTCTCTCAAACACGGCCATCAGGATGGTGTTGAGGACGCCGGCGGCGCTCACCGCGATCGCCACCGCCGCGATAGCCCACACGAACACCCGCGTCGCTTGCACGAGCTGGGCGGCGTTCTCGACTAACTCGGTGAGCGGGAAGATGTTCATGTTGCCGCCGAGCGCTCGCAGGTCATCGGAGAGCTGCTCGATGGCGCCGGAGTCGAGGCGCTCGGCCCGCACCAGCACCACCACGATGCGGCCCGGGAGGTTGAACAGCTCCTGCACCGTCGCCAGGGGAAGGAAGATGAGCCCATCGTCCTGGGTTCCGGTTCGCGCCAGGACTCCGGCCACCCGGAGGTCCGCGTCCTGCTTGCCCGCAGCCCGTCCCGCGGCATCTTGGCGGAGGGCGAAGGTGTCGCCTGGGGACAGCCGCAGGCGCTCCGCCATCGTCGAGCCCAGGATGACCTCCCTCGCCGCGGGGCCGCTGAAGCCGGTCCCTGCCACGAGCTCCCAGCGCGAACGCAGGGCCGGGTACTCATCCGTGATGCCCAGGAAGATCCGGCTGTCCCTGCCCTGCGGGTCAATGATGGCGTCCATGAGTATGGGGGCGGCATCGCCGACGCCCGGCGTGGCGGCGATGCGGCCGAAGTACTCCTCCTCCATGTAGCGGGGCCACTTGCCGCCGTGCAGCACGATGGTGGCGGCCTCATAGGGGCAGCCCTTGGGCACCACCATGATGTGCGCGCCGAGCTGCTCGAGCTCCTGGTTCAGCCCCCGCTCGTAGCCGCGCTGGAACTCCAGCAGGGAGTAGAGCACGGCCACCGCGGCCGCCACCCCGAGCACCGACAGCAGGCTGCGGAGCCGGCGGCGCAGGATGTTCTTCAGCGCCAGTCGCAGGTAGTCCATGTCGGCCGTCCTCACTCGGTCCGCAGGGCCTCTATGGGCTCTTGGCGGCTGGCCCGCAGCGCGGGGTAGACGCCGGCCGCGAGCCCGATGGCGAGCACGATCAGCAGCGCACCCATCGCCAGCCGGGGGTCGAAGGTGGCGAGCCGCGTGTGCGCGGACACGGTCAGGAACCGCACGCGGCTCAGCGCCGAGACGATGGCCCGCTCGCTCGCCCCGGCCGCGGCTAGCGCCCCCGCCACGCCGAGGGCCGCGCCCACCGCGCTCATGAGGAGCGTCTCCACCCACACCAGGGAGAACACCTGGGCGCGGCCGGCTCCGGTGGCGCGCATGATGCCGATCTCCCGGGTGCGCTCGAAGACCGACATGAGCATGCTGTTGAGCAGCCCCAGGGCGGAGATGGTGATCGCCACGAGCACGATGGCGCCCACCAGCATCCGGGCCGACTCCATCATCCGCTGCTGGGCGCCCAGCAGCTCGGACATGGTGATGACCTCGACGCCCTCGATCTCCTGGATGGCGGCCGCCACCTCGCCCGCCTGACCCGGGTCCTCCACCCGGATGGCGACGGTGGTCACGCTGCCGGGCCGGCCGAAGATCTCCCAGGCCACCGGCAACGGCACATACAGGAAACCATCGTCCTGTGTGCCGGTGGGCTCCAGGATGCCGACGATGCGCAGTGCCCGCCCCAGCTCGGGCACCCAGAGCTCGCCGCCCGGCTCGAAGGGGTCATCGGGCTCCTGGATGACCAGCTCGATGACAGCCGGGCCCGAGCCCATGACCACCGCGTCAAGCTCGTCGTCATCGAACCACCGACCGCCTGGCTTGAGCCGCCACCAGCTCTTGAGTTCGACGGTGCGGTGGTCCATGCCATAGTAGATGTCGGTCCGGTCCTCCTCCACCGTGGCCGACATGAACCCCGGCGCCGCCAGGTGGATGCCTGGGACCTCCTCGATCCGGCGGACGGTGTCCTGGTCAAGGTAGGCAGGCGGGGTGCCGCCGCGCATCAGCAGGGAGGCCGCCTCGAAGGGGCATCCGGGTGGGACCACGAGGACATGCACGCCCATCTGCTGAAGCTGCTGGCGAAGCGAGTCGGCGTAGCCGCGGCTGAAGGACAACAGCAGATAGAGCACTGCCGAGGCGACGGCGATCGCCCCCACGGTCAGTCCGGTGCGCGCGGGGCGGTGGAACAGATTGCGCCATGCGAAGCGCAGCAGCGTCATGGCAGTCGCTCCGTTGCCCCCTGGGCGGGGGCGACCGGGACAGGCGGAGCATCTGTCCTGCCGGATCTGCTCACGGGAACTCCGCCCCGGTTGCCGCGATCTCGAGCTCACCGCCCTCGTTGCGCACCACCTTGCCCGTGGTGCGAATGCGCTTCCCATCCTGCCCGAGGGGCAGCGCGAATCCCGCGGCCGTGCTGCTGACGCGGAGCTGGCCCGTGCCGTCGTCGAGGTACCACCAGCAGCCGGTGGTCGGACACATGCGGACGATCCTGCCCTCGACGGTTACGGTCTCGCTCAGGTACGCCTCAGGCGAGGCCAGCACCTCAGAGATCGTTACCGCCTGCCCGCCGACGGGCCCGCCGAAGGCTCGTGCGGGCCTCTCGCGGCCGCCGACTGCATACCAGACGGCCGCCACGGCCACCGCCGCCACCACCACGTATATCAGCACGCGCTTCACCGTCTCACTCTCCTGTCTCTCGGCCCTCTAGCACATCGTGTACGACCAGCAGCTTCCGCACCGAGCTGATGACCGCGTCGGAGGAGCGCTCGTGGCCGGCGATGGGCTTGATGTCCTTGCCCATCTGCACTGGGTCTCTCGCAGTCTTGCCCTCGAACTGCTTCAGGAATCCGGCCTCATTGAGGTTCACCGGCTCCCGGTCGCGCTGGACCCGCACGCCGCGGACGGCGCCCTCCTTGTTCAGCGCCACGACCACCTGGACGGCCCCATAGCGCCCGCGGGCCTGGTGGGTGAGCACCGTCCCGACCATCCGGCCCCGCTCGCGCACCCGGTAGAAGTTGAACTCCACCTCGTCCGGGTCCAGAGGCCCGCCGAGGCGGCGCTCGATTAGCCGCCGCTGCTCCCGGGTGTGCCGTCGGGTCTCAGTCGTGTAGCCGTCGGCGCCACGGAAGAAGGCGGCGATGTCTCGCTCCGGGTTCAGCCAGACACACAGGGCCGCGTGGGCGCTTACCGCCGCCATGGCGGTGAACACGCCAAGGGCCCCCAGGATGCCTGTCGTGCGCGCCATGCTTGCCTTGTACATGCTCCGCCTCTGCCCCTGGGCTCGCCCATAGATCAGATACCCGCTGCCTCTGGCGATTATACCCATCAGGTTAGTAGGCTTGGCTCGCCGAGTCACCCTCTCCGTGGGCTCTCCGCCAGGGGTCAGAGGGCCCGCAGCACCGCCTCGGCCGCCTCGCAGACCAGGCCCACGTGCTCGTCTTCGTGCGCGGTGGACAGGAACGCCGCCTCAAGCTGCGAGGGCGGCAGGTAGACGCCCCGCGCCAGCATCCCGCGGAAGAAGGCCGCGTACCGAGCCCGGTCGGTGGCCTCGGCGCTCTGGCAGTCGGTGACCCACCTGTCGGCGAAGAACAGCGCCAGCATCGAGCCGACGCGGTTGAGGGTGTGGGGCACGCCGGCCCGGGCGGCCGCCTCCCGGAGCCCCCGGGCGAGGCGGTCGGCGCTGGCCTCGAGTGCGGGGTAGGGGTTCTCCCGCTTCAGCAGCCGGAGGGTGGCGAGGCCGGCGGCGCAGGCGACGGGGTTGCCGGACAGCGTGCCCGCCTGGTAGACCGGCCCGGTGGGGGCGAGCAGATCCATGACCTCTCGCCGGCCGCCCACCGCGGCGAGCGGGAAGCCGCCGCCGACGATCTTGCCCAGGGTGGTCAGATCGGCCGAGACGCCGTAGCGCTCCTGCGCGCCCCCGTAGGCGACCCGGAAGCCGGTGATGACCTCGTCGAAGATGAGCAGCGCGCCCGATCGCTCGGCCAACGCGCGCAAACCTTCCAGGAACCCCGGCTGCGGGGGTACGACGCCCATGTTGCCGGCCACGGGCTCGACGATGACGCACGCGATCTCCTCGGCCCTGGCGGTGAGCACTTCCCGGGCGCGCGGCAGGTCGTTGTAGGGCAGCACAAGGGTGTCGGCCGCACAGGCTGGGGGGATGCCGGCGCTGTCGGGCGTGCCGAGGGCGGCGGCGCCGGAGCCGGCGCGCACGAGCAGGCCGTCGGCGTGGCCGTGGTAGCCGCCCTCGAACTTGGCGATCGTGGCGCGGCCGGTGAAGGCCCTCGCCAGGCGTACCGCGGTCATCACCGCCTCAGTGCCGGAGCTGACGAAGCGAACTGACTCGATCGAAGGGACCGCGGCTACGATCTCGGCGGCCAGCTCGACCTCGGCCTGGGTGGGGGCGCCGAAGGTGGAGCCCAGCCGCACCGCGCGGCAGGCCGCCTCGACCACCTCCGGGTGCCCGTGGCCCAGGATCAGCGCGCCCCAGGAGCACACCAGGTCGAGGTATCGGTTGCCGTCCACATCCCACAGGTGCGGCCCGGCCCCACGGGCGATGAACCGCGGCGTGCCGCCAACCGCCCCGAAGGCCCGCACCGGGCTGTTCACCCCACCCGGCATCAGCCGCCGGGCGCGCACGAGCAGGCGGCGGGACCGCCCGGCCGAGGCAGCGCTCGGGCGGCGCGCATGTGCAGACATGCGCGCCCCATCTGTGGTGGGACGCGGGCTCACCCTTCTCTGAGCCATCGGGCGGCCTCCGGGGCGTGGTAGGTGATTATGAGATCGGCGCCGGCGCGGGCGATGGCGGTGAGCGCCTCGAGCACGGCCGGGCGCTCCTCGATCCACCCTCGCTCCACCGCGGCCTTGAGCATGGCGTACTCGCCGCTGACGTTGTAGGCCGCCACCGGCCGGTCGAGAACCACTCGCAGCTCGGCGATCACATCGAGATAGGCGAGCGCCGGCTTGACCACTATGATGTCCGCGCCCTCCTCCGCGTCGAGCCGCGCCTCACGCAGCGCCTCCCGGCGATTCGCGGGGTCCATCTGGTAGGAGCGGCGGTGGCCGACGCGGGGTGCGCAGTCGAGGGCCTCCCGGAAGGGGCCGTAGAACGCGGAGGCGTACTTGGCCGAGTAGCCCATGATCCCCACCTGGGAGTAGTCCGCCCGGTCGAGCGCCTCCCTGATCGCGGCCACCCGGCCGTCCATCATGTCCGAGGGGGCCACCAGGTCCGCCCCGGCCTCGGCGTGTGAGACCGCGATCTGGGAGAGAGGCCCCAGGGTCGCGTCGTTCATTACCTCGCCATCCGGGGCGACCAGCCCGCAGTGCCCGTGGGTGGTGTAGGCGCAGAGGCAGACGTCCGTGATCACGACCAGCTCCGGCAGGGCGTCCTTCAGGGCGCGAACGGCCTGCTGCGCGGGGCCCTCGGGATCGGCGGCGGAGGCGCCGTCATCGTCCTTTCGGGCCGCGGACCCGAACAGCAGCACGGCGCGCACGCCGCTATCCCAGGCCACGGCAGCTTGGTCTGCGACGCGCTCCACGGGAAGTCGCCACTGGCCAGGGAGAGACGGGATCTCCTCCATCGGCCCCTCGCCCGGGACGACGAACAGCGGGTAGACGAGCTGCTCGGGGCGCAGCCGCGTCTCCGCCACCGCGGCGCGCAGCGCCGCCGTGCGCCGCAGGCGGCGGGGCCGCTGTCGCAGCAGAGGAGCGGCTTCGCCCGGTTCCTCTCCCGCGCGCGCGCGGTCGAGCCAGGCGGTCATCCCCCGGCGATCGTTCTCACTCATGTGGTCACTCCTTCGCCGACGCGTTCGGCAGGGCGGCAGTGGGCGGCGATGGCCTCCGCCAGGCCGTGCGCGGTGTGCTCCTGCGCCTCACAGCTCACCAGCAGGCCGGAGCTCCGCGCGGCGCGCGCGGTAACGGGCCCGATGCACACAACCTCCAGGGCCGCGAGCGGCTCCGGCCCCACCGCCGCGACGGCCGCCCTCGCCGCGGAGGCACTGGTGAAGGTGATGAGGTCGGCCTCCCGACGAGCCAGGAGCTCGGCAAGGGCGCGGGCGCCGGGCTCGTCGGGCACGGTGCGGTGAGTGGGGTGCTCGCGCACGTGAGCGCCCCGGGCGGCCAGGGCGCGCGCCAGGCCGCTGTCGGCCCCCAGGGCCCGGAGCGCGAGCACGCAGGAACCGGGGCCGACAGGTAGCTCATCGGCGAGTGCTCGCGTCAGGGCGCGGGTCGGCATGAAGGCGACGAGCAGGCCGAGGCGCTCCAGTGCCGCCGCGGTGGGGTCGCCGATGGCCGCCAGTTGCGCGCCGGCGAGCGCCCGCCAGTCGAGCCCTGAGCCCTGACTCGCGGAGCTGACGGCCGAAGTGCTCCACCGCGTTGGCGGAGGTGAACAGCGCCCAATCCCACCGCTGGGCCAGGAGCTCGCGGAGCCGCGGCGGCTCCGCGCCGATGTGCTCCACCCGGATCACAGGGCAGATGAGCGGCTCGGCGCCCAGCGCCCGCAGCGCCCTCGCCAGCGCGGCCGCCTGCCGTCGTGGCCGGGTGACGATCACCCGTCGCCCGGCTAGCGGCCCGGCGCCATACCAGCGGAGCGGCGCGGCCAGCGCCACAACCCTCCAGACCACCAGCACCCCCGGGGG
>Ga0209102_1000867_pt1 | contig 17999 bp, 9 predicted proteins | sample ConPoolayeHmetaG_FD_185483 | JGI IMG/M metagenome (GOLD analysis project Ga0209102, IMG submission 185483) | Hot spring microbial mat communities from California, USA to study Microbial Dark Matter (Phase II) - Cone Pool mat layer H metaG... ...
ATTCGGGAGGTATGCCTCCCTCCCGCTGCTGCGCGGCCGGCGCAGCGTACGGCGGTCGTGCCTGAACGACGTCGGGATCGGCGGCACTGTTGCCCCTCCCGGTCTCGCGGCCCGCGGCAGCCGGAGCCTGCCCGAACATGCCCGCCAGGCTCTCCATGCCGCCTCCAAGGTTGAACAGCGTACGGCCGGAAAAATACAGAGGCAGGGTATCCCCGTATCCGTATGTCACGGGGCTGTTACGGTCGGCGACGACGGCGTTGAGAACGCTCCCGCGCACCTGCAGCTTCTGCGGCTGCTGGACCGACAGGCCTTCGACCAGCCCGTAATCGATCGGTATCGAAGCGATGCCCTCGACGACCACGAAAAGCCCGCCTGCCTCGATGAAACGTTTGAGATTGTTCACGCCCTCGAGCCCCATGCCCCCGCGTATGTCGTCGCTCTGGGCGCCGTTCGGCCCGGTCAGATTCGGGTATCGTTCCGTCGCCTTCCAGGGAATGGGTTCGCCGCGCATCGGAATGCCGTTGACCAGGCGCTGGGCGGTCCCGGTGGTGGGCGGGAATACGATCACGTCGTATCGGGCGCGCAGATCCGCAGTGCGCCCGACATCCTGGTCCGAAATGTAGCTGTAGGGTATTCCAAGCGTGTCGAAAGCCAGGCGGTACCATCCCTCGTTCTGGGTGCTGGTCCAGGTATGCAGGATGGCGATGCGCGGCACCGCCAGGGGATGCATGGGGACGGCCGGCATGGCGTCGAGAGCGAACGCCTGGATCCCCAGATCGTCGCAGGCTTTGGCCAGCCGCGCGGTCGTGTCGGCCGCGGCCGCCACGATCACCGAGCCTCTGGCGAAGCTGCGCCCTGCGGCATCGAACGGCCTTTCGGCCGCGAGCATCTTGACGTCCGGCAGCCGGAAGCGCAGCAGCGCCAGGTTATTGTCGGCCGTGTGGTCGACAGCCCAGGCCGCCCCGGCGCTCCCCTGCAATCCTCCTCTCGGCCGCGCATCCGCGGTCAGCAGGCTCATCGCGCCCTTGAGAATCGCAGTGTCCTTGACCCGGATGGTCCTGACGTTCTTGAGCGCCCCGAGCGTCCAACCGGTATCGTCGTACGGCCGCGGCTCGTTCACGTTGAAATAGGCCGTGTCCAGGAGCATGTCCGCCAGGCGCGAGTAAGGCTGGTCCATGCGGATGATATAGCTTCCCGGTGCGAAATCGCCGTCCTTGGTCCGGATTGTTTCGGTCGCCACATGCACCTCGCACCCCTGGCGGCGCAGGATGTTGACCAGATCGGCCGCATCGAAGACGCGCCTCTCCCCGGCCGGGATCACGTAGGCGGCCGGCCCTTCCGTGGTCGCCTTGGCCACGGCGCGCCTGCTCTTGAGGTAGAAGTTGTTCACCAGCCGATCGCGGTTTTTGGCGACGTAGTCCATGGCCAGCAGAACACCGCTCTGCTGCAGATTGACATTGTTGCGCATCGACCAGTTGACCCTGGGCAGGGGCGGGTTGGGCCGGTACCAGGCGCGCACGGTCTGATTCGCCGGCACCGTGCGCTCGCGGGTGTCCGCGCCGCCGTTGCCGAAGGTCTCGTAAAAGCGGCCGATGGCATTATGGGAATTCGCGATATAGAACATGTAGTTGGGAGCCCAGCCGTCGTAGAAGCCCTGCGTCCAGACACCCGGCACGCCCCGCTTGGCCATCTCCTCGACTTCGTAGTAGGCCAGGGACTGCCATTCGTTGATCACGATCGGGTCGAGCCAGGCATTGTAAGGGCCGCTGCCCGTCGAGGTGTACAGGAACGGGATCGATTCGTGCAGGTCGTGAAGCACGAGCGGGTGCCATTCGAGGAAGTTGCGCAGCACCGCCTGGGTCAGGCGCAGCGAAGCGGTCATCGCGTCGCGGTTGTTGTCGTGAGCTACATACTTCCCCCAGTAGACAAGACCTGGAGCCTGTTTCTGGGGATTCTCCTTGCGGTAGCGATAGACATCGACGAAGCGGTCGTGGCCGTCCACCTCGGTCACAGGCGTGATCATGGCGACCACGTTCCGGCGCAGGTTGCGGATGAAGGGGCTTTCTTCGACCGCCAGCCGGTATGCGAGCTCCATGAGCATTTCCGGCGAACCGCTCTCCGAGGAATGAATCGAGCCGGTCATCCAATAGATGGGCACCGCTTCCGCCATCAGGGCCGCGGCCTCGGCGTCGTCCTTGATCGTGCGCGGATCGGCCAGCCGCGCGTTCACCTGCTTGATCCGCTCCAGCCTGGCGAGGTTGGCCTCATCCGAAACGATCGCGGTCAGCATCTCCCTGCCCTCGTCGGATGTGCCGATCGACAGCACGCGCACCCGGGGGCTGGCCTTGCCGAGCTCGCGCAGGTATCGGTTGATGTCCTTGGTGTAGGTCAGTTTTTCCGGGGCGCCGATGACATAGCCCAGGATCTTGTCGGGCGACGGAACCGTCGCAGAGGCCGGAAGATGATCCACCAGCTCCGTCAGGAAGAACGGCTCGGTGGTGTATTCCCTGATCTTGGCCGTATACTCCGCATCGATCTGCTGGGCCGCGGCTGCCTTGGCTTGCGGGCCGCCGTATCCTGCGGCGGGCAGAACACACACAAGGAGAAGGCAGGCCAGCGCAAAATCCCGTCGTTTCAGATCCGCCATGTGCACCCTCCTTTCATGCCGGTAATCCGGGGAATCGAGTTTGGCATTTTCGGCTGCCAGATACTAACCCGGAAGCCCTCCTCGCAGGAAGTTCAATCGCGCGCCCTCGGGCCCTGCAACCTGCCTGCGGGCGTGAAACCTTCGGCTCCCGCCACCGTCCAATACTTTCAGAATGCCGGGGGCGGCCATCGACAAAGGCTCCCCGGGAATGTAGTCTGATGACTGCGATTCATTGGGGGGATTGATGAAGAATCTGTGGAACCGGATTGCAATAACCGGGGTGCTCGTGCTCCTGTGCGCCCCGCTGTTCGCCGACCAGATCGTGCTCCGCGACGGCAGGCAATATTCCGGGAAGTTCATCCGCGCCGACCTGAACGTGGTGGAATTCAGGGTGGCCGGCAAGGTGGAAACCTTCCGCACCACGGACGTCGCACAAATCGTTTTCCAGGAGCCGGAATTGCTGACATCCCCGCCGCAGCCGCGCACGGCGCCGCCCGCTCACGAACCCGCTCGGACCCAGGCTCCACAACAGACGCGAGCGGCAGCCGATTCCGAGCCGGTCCCCGTGGTGACGCTGCCGGAAGGCACCCAGATAATCGTTCGCACCACCATCGCAATCGACACCGATCGCAATCGCGTCGGCGACCCCTTCGATGCGGTTCTCGAGCAACCGCTGGCCCTGGGGAGCCAGGTGCTCGTTCCGCGCGGGGTGCCGGTCAAGGGCAGAATCGCATACTCACGGGAGTCAGGAAAACTCAGCGGGCAGTCCATGCTCATCCTGGAACTTACCCAACTGACAACGGGCGGTCGGACTTACCAGCTGAGCACAACCGATTACAGCCAGCAGGGGGCGTCGCGCGGCAAGGAGACCGCGGGCACGGTCGGCGGCGGCGCCGCACTGGGAGCAATCATCGGAGCCATCGCGGGCGGCGGCAAAGGAGCTGCCATCGGAGCCGCGACCGGAGCCGCCGTAGGCGCCGGGGTCCAGGTGGTGACCAGCGGCGAGACCCTGAAGGTTCCGGCGGAGACCGTCCTGGAATTCAGGCTGCAGCACCCCCTGGCGATCGAAGTCCGCTGACCGGCCGGCCCGAGCATGCTTTGCTGCACGGCCGCGCGAGCGGTTTCGCTCCTGGAATCCCCCGCCTTATGGAAGATGGTGCCGCCCCGCCGGAACGCGCACGGATTTCTCCTGCTTCGCCCGGAGCATGAGCTGCGCGAACAGGTGCGCCGACCGCGCAAGCCTTGAACGGGCGGTGCCGTGCGCAGGCCGGCCGGATTTGGAGACCGCCTTTTGCGTGCTCAGCGAAGCCGGTCGCGGCTATTCACATGCCCGGGCCGCAATACGCCCTCCCGCGAGCGAACCTTTTCATGTTGCGGCACTCGCCGCCGGGCTGGTAGATTAGGCCGGCAAAGGCCTTGCGGAGCGGCATGCCGAGCGGGAGCGCTTCCGATTCCAACCGCATCGTCGCGCCGGCACGCCCGGACGGGGCCGATACGCAGGTGGAGAAGTGCCCTTGATCGCGGAAACCTTGCGGGCGCGGATGGTCTTCCACGAGATTTCCGCGCTCGAAGAGAGCGTTTTCCCCCTGGATCGGGCGGCCCTGGCTATCGGCCTCGAGGAATATCCCGGCCTGGATCTCGACGAGTACCTCAGGCGGCTCAACCATCTGGCGGCGCGCACCGAGGCCCTCATCGGGCAGGACCGCTCGACCAACAACATCCTGGATTGCCTCAACGAAGCCCTGTTCGTCCAGGAAGGACTGAAAGGCAACTCCGACGACTATTACGACCCCAGAAACAGTTACCTCAACGAGGTACTGGACCGCAAACAGGGAATCCCGATTTCCCTGTCGGTCATATACCTCGAGGTGGCGCGCCGCATCGGATTTGCCGTCCAGGGAGTGGGCCTGCCCGGTCATTTCATCGTCAAGCACGCTGCCGCCGAGCAGGAGATCCTGATCGACCCGTTCAATCAGGGGAAGCGGCTGACGCCCGCCGATTGCCAGGAGATTCTGGACCGCATCTACGGGGGGCGGCTGGCCATGCAGCCGGCCTACCTGCAAGGCATGGGCAAGCGGGCCATCGTTTCCCGCATGCTGTTCAACCTCAAGGGCATTTATTATCAAAGGGAGGAGTATCCCAAGGCCCTGGCGGTCGTGGAGCGCATCCTGATGCTCAATCCGGGCATGCTGACCGAAATCCGCGACCGCGGCCTGCTCCTCATGCAGACGAGCCTCTTCTCCAAGGCCCTGGCGGACCTCGAATATTACCTGGCGCACGCCCCCGCGCCGGAAGACGCCCCCCAGGTCAGGCGCCATATACAGACATTGCGCAGCATCGTGGGCGCCACCAACTAGCCGGCAGCCGCGGCGGCCCGTTTGCGGTAATATTTGCAGGCCGGCCCGACTCCGGATACCATGTAGGCTCCGTAACTGCCAGAGAGGATGCCAATATGCGAAAACCCGTTTACATTGCGGCCTACCATCAATCCAAGTTCGGCAAGCTGATGGCGATGACGGTTCCCGAAATCGTGCGCGCGGCGGTCACCGGAGTGTGCGACGAGCTGCACGTTCACCCGTCGGTCATCGATGTCGGATCGATCGGAGCCACCTGCAATTTCACCCTGAATGAACAGGGCCTGCTGGCCGGGCTCGTGGCCATGGTGCCCGGCCTGGAAGGCAAGCCCATCGAAGCGGTCGAAAACGCATGTGCGAGCGGCGGCCAGGCGGTCCTGTCGACGGTCTACAAGCTGCAGTTCGGCCTGGGAGACGTCGGCATCGCCGTGGGCTACGAGAAGATGCGCGACGCCGAGGGCAAGATGGACGGCAAGCTGATCGGCAAGGTGCTCGGCCATTTCTCCCATCCCGACGAGCGCGCGGGCAAGGTGTTCGTCTTCCCGCACATCTTTGCCGAGGTCATGGCCGAGTACATGAGGGCACACGGTGTCGGCGAGGCCGACCTCGCGCAGATCGCCGTCGCCGAATACCGCAATGCCAACCACAACCCGTACGCGCAGATGCAGAAGGTGCAACTCACGCTGGACCAGGCCATGCGCATCGAGGGCATCAACCGCTATGTCGTCGACGGCCTGCCGCTGAAAACCTACGACTGCTCGCAGATCAGCGACGGCTACGCCGCTCTGCTCATCGCCACCGACGAAGGCCTGGCGAAGCTCGGCGTGCACAAGCATGATTGCGTCGAGCTGGCGGGATACGCGCAGGCGACCGACCCCCTCAAGAAGGAGGGCCGCGACGTGCTGCGCCCTGCGGGTGCCTACCGCGCCATGAACGAAGCCTACAGGATGGCGGGCGTCAGCGCGCGCGAGATCAATGTCGCCGAAGTGCACGACTGCTTCACCGTGATGGCCGCGATCGCCACCGAAGTGTTGGGCAAGGCGGAATACGGCAAGGGCGTGCGCTACTGGCTCGAGGGCAAGGCCGCCCCCGACGGCGAATGCGGGATCAACACCTCGGGCGGACTGATCGCCAAGGGCCACCCCGTGGGGGCCACGGGCGTGGCCATGATCGGGTGGTGCGCCTGGCAGCTCCTGGAAAAAGTCCCGGCCGCGCTGCAGGTCCGCAACCCGCGATTTGCCGCCACGTTCAACATCGGCGGTCCGATCTGCGCGAGCGTATGCACCGTGCTGCGGCGCGCGTGAAACCGGAACAGGCTATCGCGGCGGGCGCGACTGGATGAAAAAGAAGCGAATGCCGAGAGCCGCGGCGGCCGTTGCCAGAGCGTAGGTCGAAAAGCGAAACAGGCCCGTGCTCAGGGCCAGCAGGTGAAACCACACGGCATTCCAGCCCAGGCCGGCCGCGCGCGCCATCGCGACAAGCACGGCCACGGCGGGAACCCCCGCGGCCAGAACCAGCACCCGGTTGGCGGCCCGCGCGCCGGGCGCCGCAGCGCAGCCCGCAAGGCTCCAGACGAGGCCGGGAAGCCACAGAAAGGTCACGGCCCAGTAGGAGTTGGCCGCAAGAGACAGGGCGACGACCGACACAAGGACGAGCAGCAGGAAGAGCTTCACAGGATAGAATGGCGCCCGCGGCACCTTGCGGGTGAGGTATCTTCCCAGGAAATACAGCAGCACCGCAGCCGCCGCGCCCGCCAGGAAAACGTACCCCGTTATTCGCCAATCCGGCCTCTCCATGACCGGATCGCCCGCAGGCGGCGGATAGAGGCTGTAACGCGGCAGCAACCGCAGGCTCCAGCAAAAGACGATGCCGGCATAGACGACCAGGAAAGGAATCCAAGTGCCGAGGAAGGAGACGGTTTCACGCGCGAACAGCTCCACCCCGAAATCCTCGTTGTAACGCCGCCAGTGAAAGAGAAAGGCGGCCGCAAAAGGCGCGAACGAGATCAAGTGAAGCAGGACCGCGAGCGGTGCCGGCAGATACCGGCCCTTGCGGATCTGGAAAGCTCCCGGCGACTCCTGCGGGAGCGAAGGCGCGCCGGCGAGCGCAGCGACCAGCCTCTCGGCGGCCCGCCCGAACCTCCCGATGCCCTCGGGCTCGAGCCCCTCGCCTGCGGGCCGGGACAAATCGAGGCCGCTGCGCGCATGCGACGCACCGGCCGTGATGCCCTCGAGGCCTATCGCCTGGATGCCGGCACCGAGAAAAGCTCCGGCGCCGGTCGCCGGCAGCTGAAAGGACCGCTCCAGGTGCTCTTCGAACCCGGAGGGCTCCGCCACATCGAGGCCTTCCGCCTCGGCCGCAGCGCGCGCCGCCAAGCGCAGCCAGGCCGGCGCGTAGCCCCGATCCAGCCCCACGCACGCGAGCGCGATCCCCGTAAGTCCGCCGGCGGCCGCGCCTCCCAGCGAAACCGCAGCCGCCGGGGCGGAACCCCGTCCGAAGCTTCGGGCCAAATCGAGCGCTCCCAGTATGCCCGCCTTCTCGCCGTCGACGGCGACAAAAAGGATGCTGCGGCGCGTGGGCTCTTCGGAAAAAACCCGGGCCAGCTCCAGCAGCACCGCCACACCCAAACCCTCCCCTGGAGAAGCCTCGGCGGCATGAACGGCGGTGTCGTAGTGCGCCACGACGGCGATCGTTTCCTCGAATTCACCCTGCTTGAAGGCGAGCACGTTCCTCCCGACCTGGCGGCGCCCCGCGACGGTCGCATCGAAATGCGCGTATTCCACGCGATAACCCAGGGGTGCCAGGGACTCCCTGAAGAAGGCGGTCGATTGCCGCGCTGCGACGCTGCCCAAAGGCCGCCGGGGATAGCGCGCCGCGTATTCGAGCGCCGCCGCATAGGCCCGCGCGCCGTCGAAGCGCGGCGCGCGCGGCACGGCCATGCGCGGCTGCGAGACCAGTCCTGCGGCAAGAGGAGAGAGCAACCAGCACACGACCGCGAGCGCCGACAACAGCAGAACGAATCTCTTTTGCCCGGTGTCCATCGAGGATGCACCTCCCTGCGCCAGGAAAGACCTGCGGCTCGGCATCGAGACCTTCGACGGCAAGTCTAGCACAATCCGCACGACCGGTGCCGCGGCGGCCGCCCGGCCGGATGCCGCCGCCCGCGCAAAAAAAAGCCCCCCGCCGCTCGCGGCGGGGGGCCCGGCGTGGATCCTATCCGGAAGAAATGCTAAAAGGTCTTGTCCGGATGCAGCGCCTTGGCCTTCTCCAGCAATGCCTCCTTGGTTTCCACATTGTTGGGGTCCTTGACGATGCAGTCCGCCGGACAGACGGATATACACTGCTCCGAATCATGGAAGCCTACACATTCCGTGCATTTCTGGGGAACTATGTAATAATAGTCCGCCGAAAGAGCGGGGAATGTCTGCCCGTTGTATTCATAATCCTCGCCGTTCGCATAGATCGCGGTGTTGGGGCACTCGGGCTGACAGGCTCCGCAATTGATGCACTCCTCGGTGATCATTAAAGACATGGTTCCACTCCTCCCGACTCGCGTTGTAGACGCTGTATATAAATAAACATCCCTTTCCTGGGCGTCTATAGAGCTTGCCGAGGCCGAGGCGGCAACCGGTAAACTCATGCATATGGCCAACCCGGCCCGCGCCGCGCGGCTGGGCATCTCGAACCCGGCAACTCCATCGGCGGCACCGCGAAATTAATACAATTTCGCTTTTTGAAATTCAAGCTTAAAATCAGGAACCGACCGGCGCCGGCGCCCGGAGGGGCGCGGACGGCCGCGCCACGGTCCGCTCCGGCCGGCGACTGTGGTATGATGCGCGCCGCGGCCGCGACTGCGCGCGGGCGCGCCCGGCGCCTGCGCCTCCGGCCGCGAGGGAGTGGACCATGGCCAGAGCGTTGCTTTCCCTTGTCCTCCTTGCCGCCGTTGCCCTGCCGCTGCGCGCGCAATCGCAGTCGGCGCTCGATCGCCTGAGAGCCAGGATCGAGTCGGTCACCCGCTCGATCGCCGCCACCTGGGGCATCTACGTCAAGTCGCTCGACACCGGCGAAGAGATCGCCATCGATGCCGACAGGCAGATGGATACCATGTCGGTGATCAAGATTCCGATCATGGTGGAAGCCTACCGCCAGGCGGCCGAGGGCCGGTTGCGCCTGTCGGACACGCATGTGCTGAAGGATGCCGAGAAGCTGCCGGGCACGGGAATCCTGCAGCGCTTCGCCGAGGGAACGACGCTGTCCTGGGCGGACCTCATCGACCTGATGATCATCGTGAGCGACAATACCGCCACGGATCTCGTGCTGCGCAAGCTGGGAGGGCCCGAGGCGGTCAATAAACTCATGGATTCCTACGGCCTCGAAAAGATCCGCGCCACCGGATACGCGGGCGACTGGTTCCGCGCCCTGCGCGAGCGCGGCGACCGCGCGGCCTTTCATCGAGAAGCCAAGCACCCGTTCGGCCTCGCGACCCCGCGGCAGATGGGCCTGCTGCTCGAAAGAATCGCCAAGGGCGAAGCCGTGGACAAGGAATCCGGCCGCAGGATGCTCGAGCATCTGCGCGGGCAACTCTACGCCTCGCGCATTCCGCGCAACCTGGCATTCACGGGCTTCTCGACGCGGCCGCCGCACAAGACGGGCGACTTCCTGCCGTATATCGGCAACGACGTGGGGATTCTCGAAGGCAACGGCAAGCGGGTGGTGATCGCCGTCTTCACCGCCAATCATTTCGGCCTGGGAACGGTGCTCGAGCAGGCGATCGGCCTGATCGCCGAGCAGGTCGCCGACTACTTCGGCAACCGATGACGGCAGCCGGGCCGATGGTCGAGACCGGCTCTCCGAGCGCTCGCATCCCTCGCGGCGCCTTCGTGAAATTGCCTTGAGCGCCGCACCTGCTTCGCCCCGGCTCGCTGTCGACTACGGACTCGGGGAAGCCCGGCACAGGTATCCCGCGTCGCCCCACGCAGCGCCGAGCGGCGTGCAGGAACCCGCGTCCACTCCGAGTCCGAAGTATGCCAAAGCCGGCGCGACAACCGCTATTTCCCCCTTGCTCGACAGATAAACCAGCCTGCGATCGGACGCGTATCCGCGCAGCAGCGATGCGATTCGTCGATCCAGGTTCGCATTCAGGCCGGGATACAGCCAGTTTGCCTGAATGCGAACGAAACGCGTCGTTGCCGGAAAGGAAGGAACGATGTAGGCCGTCGCCTCCTCGCCCCCCATGATCACGAGGCTCCGGGCGAGGCCGGGCCACGGCGGCGGCGACACTTTCAGCATGGCATCCCCGAAGGGGACACGCCCGAAGTCCATGGGCGACATTTGCCGGCAAATCATGCCGAGGAGTGCCAGGGATACGGCAGCTGCGACCACCCTCCGGCGTATCAGGTATAGCAGAGCCATAACGATGAAGACCGGGGCGATGAATTCCAGGGCCGCGGCGTAGCGATATATCGAGAAAAGCCGTTGCCAGAGGACGTAACTGAACACCATGAATCCTGCCAGCAGAAAAAGGCAGTCGCCGGAGCACTGCGACCCTGCAGCAGGGTCCTTCGTTTTTCTGCGGCCGAAAGCCCGCATCGCCCGTGTTATCGCAAGCGCCGCGACCAGGACATAACAGGCGGCGAAGCGCCAGTCGCGGAACGGCAGCTCGCTCACCAGAGTGTTCTTCCGCACAAAATAGAATGGATAGAACAGGCGCTGCGACCAGTCGCGCGGCAGGAAGCGTGCATCCATCGTATTTTCATGGGGGTACATTTCCGACCGGAACACGTTGTTCAGGTACGGGAAAACCGGATTCCCGAACTCGCGCTCGAGCGCGAGCCCCCAGTAGCCGTAGGTGAGGGCAAAACCGATCGCCGCGCCGATGACGAAACGAGCGGCATCTCTCACTCGGATGCGCGCAAGAACCGCGAGCAACCCCAGCATGACGGCCAGGGAAACGGCATAGATCGCCGTCGTGAGTTTCAACCCGCAAGCCAGTCCGACGAGCCCGCCCGCCGCGCCCATCCTCCAGCGCCCCCGGCGCCCGTGTGCCGCACCAATCCCGATATGATCGACGAGCAACAGAACGGCAGCCAGGGGAAACAGGCTGATGACATTGTCCCCGAATGTCGTCCCCAGTTCCGCGAGATTCGCCGCGCCATAAAATGCCGCGGCAGCACATGCAATGCTGAGGATCGTGCACGGTCCGCTTCCGATGCCGGCGAACAGCTTCTTCGAGATCCTGTAGATCAGCCAGATGTTCACGCCCTGCAGCGCTGCCAGGATCGCGGCCGTAGCGCGCGTCGGCAGGTGGGCGAGCAGGAGGTAGCTGGGAACGTGGAAGAGCGGATTGAAGAAGCTCTGGACTTGTGCCGGGGCGAAATCATACAGGAGAGGCTTGTGCAGCAGTGCGTACCCGGCGTAATAGTGGTAGTTCCTCTGGTCCCAGTCGGCGCTCTGGCCCATCGAGAGCGCGGCGGCGACCGATGCGCCGATGCCCGCCGCCGGCACGAGCAGGTCGAGCACGCGGCCGAGCCTGTCCTGCACGTCGGAATGTGCCATGTTTCACGACCATGACGGTTGACGGCGCGAAAAATAGCACAGGATGGAACCGGGCATCATTAAAATGTTGCCGGCATCCGGGATTCCAAGGCATCAACGATGACGGGACAAGGGCAGGCCGGTTGTTCAAGGCGGTTCCTGAAGGCAGCTCCACGGGGGATTATTCTCGCCGCGGCGCTCTACCTCATATTCTCGCTCGCCTATCTGCGGCTGCCGGGCCTGCAATACGACGAAGTGCTTTTCGCCAATGCGGCCCTGGGCGATGTCGACGGTACCTTCATCGCATGGGAGGTCCGCATCCTGGATCGCAAGATCCCCATCATGCTCATGCCCTACATCGGCGCGCTCAAGGCTTGGCTGTACGCGCCGGTATTCCGCATCTTCGGCACGGGCCCGGTCTCGGTGCGCTTGCCCGTCGTCATGATCGGGCTCGTCACCACAGTCTTTTCCTACTTGCTGGCGCGCAGAATGCTGGGAGAGCGCCCGGCTATCGTAGCTGCGCTCCTGCTGGCATCGGATCCGACATTCATCTTCGCCAACAGGCTCGACTGGGGGCCGGTGTCGCTGGGCATGGTCCTGAAGGTCGCCTCCCTCTACTTCCTCTGGCGCTGGCTGGCGGAAAACAGGGCGGGCTTCCTTGCGCTCGCGGCTTTCCTCATGGGTCTCGGGCTGTACGACAAGCTCGCTTTCGCCTGGTTCATCGCGGCGGTCGCACTCTCTCTTCCCATTTGCTTCCCGCAGGCAGTCCGCCGGCTCCTCCGGCCGGCGGCTCTGGCAGCGGGTTTGGCGGCCTTCGCGGCGGGCGCATCCCCGCTCATCGCATACAACGTGGCGGTACCCTGGGGTTCCTTTCAAGACAGGGATATGCTGACCTTCGACTGGCGTGAGTCCCTGCCTTACCGCAAGATCCTCTTTCAATCCACATTCGACGGCGGGGCAATCTACTACTTTGTCAACAGCGTGGAGATTGCCGACGACGCCCTGCCCGCGAGTCCTCAGCCTGAGGACGCTTTCGAGGCGGCCGTCCAGCACCTGGCCCGGCTTCTCCCGCTCAACGGAAGCTGCACCACGGCGGCCCTGGTCCTGGCGCTGCTGACCCTCGCGGCAACAGGGTTCGCCGGCCGGATCGAGCGCGCCCGCGAGATTCTTTTCACGATCGGCCTGGTCGTCATCATTGCAGCGGCGATCTGCGTGACCGAGCGTGCGACCGGCGCGCACCACGCCGTCATGGTTTACCCCTTCCCGCATCTCTTGATAGGAGCCGCCGTCGCCGCAGCGGCGCGGCAGGCCGAGGCCGGGTGGGCCATGAAGATCCCGCACGCAGGCGGGGCTCTTCTCCTCGCCTGCGCTCTGCCGCTTGTTTCGGCCCGGATCGCAGTCGATGCGCGCTATCTGGACTCCTTCCGGGTCCGCGGGGGTGCCGGCGCATGGTCGGATGCAATATACCGGCTGGCCGATTACTGTCGGCAGAACCGCGACAAGACCTACCTCCTGATGGATTGGGGCTTCAGCACGCAACTGCTGGTTCTTTCCGGGAACCGGATAAAGAAGCAGGAAGTTTTCTTTCAGTGGGACGATTTGCCCGATGAAGAAAGACTGATCCGCATGCTGCCCCTGCTGTCCGGTCCGGAAGTTCTTCTTGTATCCCACGTCCCGCCCTTCGAAACCTATCCGAGCTATGAGTTTGTCAAGCGCGCCCTGGTGCGCCACGGCCTGGAAACACGCCCGGTGAAGACCTTCTACCAGAGGGACGGGCGCCCGATATACGTGGTGCTCGAAGTCGTGCGCGGGGAGATCGAGGATCACGCGGAAATAGGGAGTTTCTCCTACATGCGCGAGGCGGAGGAATGGGACGATAAATCCGGGGGCGCGCTCGATCTCAAGCCTGCAGCTTCGCGTGCCCGGGCGCTCGGGTCGTTCTGGGGCCGGAGCGCCGCGGACTTCGCGCTCTATCGCTTCGAGGCGCCGCGGACCCTGAAAAACCTGCACCTTTACCTGCGTTACGCCTTCGAAGGCGAGCGTGCCCAGCGCTACTATCTGACGCTGGACGGGGAACTTGTCGACATCCTGACTTTGCCGCCCACCGGGGGTTACGGCTACAGCGCGGGCGAGTGGCGGATTGCGCACAGCCGTCTCGGCGTTCTCCTTCCCGGCATGCACGAGCTGAGAATCGCTCCCGCGGGCGATTCCCAGATCGTCAACCTGGATTGCTTCTGCCTGTGCGAGGGCGAGCTTGCTCCGGACTTCCCGCCCCAGAATCCCGCCGCGGGACCGAGAGGTCTGGCCGGCGGGTCCGGCGCTCTTTTTCTCGAGGCTGTCGGCACTGAACCGCGCAGCGGATGCCCGCGCCCACGCCTGCTTGACTCTCAAACCCCGCTTCACTAGAATCGCCCGAGATTTGAGTCTTATCCCTGGCATCTGCGGCCAACATGGAGGCAAGGATTATGCGCAAGCCGTCGAACCATCTTCCGCTCGGTATATGTACGCTGGTGATCAGCCTTGTCGCGCTGCTCGCAACAGAACCCGCGCAGGCGCAGGCGCCGGTGGGGACGGTTTCCGGCGTGGTCCGGGACATTACCGGCGGTGTGATCGTGGGGCCACCATCACGCTCACCTCGCTTTCCACGGGAGCCACGCGCACCACCGCCACCAACGAAAGCGGTTTCTACAACCTGCCGACGCTCCTCCCGGGCGAATACCGCATGACCATCGAATACCCGGGGCTTCGCGACCTACGGTGTGGAGCGCGTGGTCGTCGAGGTCGGCCAGATCCGGCGCATCGACGCCGTCTTGAGCGTCAAGGAAAGCAAGGAAATAGTTCAGGTGGACGCCGAGCAGGTGGCTCGTATCGAGACTTTCCAGAGCACTATCGGCGGAGTCGTCAACGTACGCCAGATCGATCAGTTGCCCCTCAACGGCCGCAACTACCTCGAGCTCGCGCGGCTCCAGCCCGGTGTCGAGATCCAGGAAGGCAGGGCATTCGATATCACCAAGAGCCGTTACACGGGGATTTCGGTGGCCGGCAGGCAGGGGCGCGAGGCGCGTATCACCATCGACGGCATCGACGCCGTAGATGAGCACGTGGGCACCACGACCATCAACATTTCCCAGGACAGCATTCAGGAGTTCGCCGTCGCCACTTCGTCGGCCGACAAGTCCACGGGCGTGAGTGCAACGGGCGCCGTCAACATAATCACGCGGCGCGGAAGCAACGAACTGCACGGCACCGGTTTTCTCTACGGACGCAGCTCATCCTGGGCGGCGCGCCCGAGCGTGGCTCCGACCAAACCCGAGTTCGACCGGCAGCAATACGGCGGGAACCTGGGCGGCCCGCTGGTCAAGGACCGACTTTTCCTCTTCGGCAACTTCGAGAAGACCAACGAAGACTCCGCCATCTCCATCGACACCCCCTACTTTCCGAGTCTGACCTCGTATCCCGCACCGTTCGACGAACGCTCGAGCACCGCGCGCCTGGACTGGCGGTTGCCCCGAGGAAACGATTTCTTCAGCCGGTGGAGCCGCAACGACAACGCCAACCTCGGCGGCTTCGGCGGCAACGCCATGCCTTCCAACGCCAACGTCAACAAGAACCAGACCCAGCAATTCGTCTGGGGACTCGACAGCGCATTCAGCGCCCGCATCACCAACGGTTTCCGCGCCGCCTTCACCGATTTCAAGAACCGGGTGGTCCGACCGCCGCTGGAAGCCCAGAAACTGACGATCCCGGGACTCGAGGAAATTCGTATCGTGACCGACGACGGGCTTCTCGTCACCGGCCCGAACAACATCACGCCGCAGTCCACTTTCGAGCAGTTCAGTCAATTTCGCGACGACCTCACCTTTTCCATCGGCGATCACACATTCCGCATGGGTGTGGACATCGTCTATCGCAAGGTCCAGGTGACCAACTATGTCAACGGCTTCCCCCAATTCAACGCGAACGCGCCCGCTTCCCGCAACCCGGCCGATATCGAGAACAGTACCTTCGTGAGCTTCGTCATCGGCAACCGCAACGGAAAGAGAATCCCGGGCACGCCCGACAATTCCCATCGCAATACGCGCTTCGGCATCTACCTGGACGATCTCTGGCGCTTGCGTCGAAACCTCACGCTGAGCGCGGGCCTGCGCTACGAAGTCGACACGCACCCCTTGAACAACGACCTGCCCAAACCCAGCCTGGCCAAGCCGGTCATGCCCCGTGGGACTGAACCGACGCCGATCGACAAGAACAATGTCGCCCCGCACCTGGGGATCGCATGGGATCCGTTCTCCAACGGCAAGACTTCCATCCGCGCCGGCTTCGGCATCTACTATGCCATGCGCGTCAGCAACCTGGTCACCAACGAGCGCGCCACCATCGCGCCCTTCAATTCAGGGAATGACACCATCTCGCTCACCAGGGGAACCTCCGGCATCGTGGATTTCAACAAGGACGGAGTGGCCGACTACGATTTCACTCCCGCGCTCCTGCCGGGCGTGACCATAAAGCAAGCTATCCCCATCGTGACCGCCGGCCAGAAAGTCTACATCGCGGCTCCTCCGGGAACGGAGCCCACGCTCAACGTCACGCGCACCGGTGTGCTGCTGAGCAACGACCTGGTGACGCCGTACTCACAGCAGGCGAACGCGGGCTTCCAGCGCGAGTTTCCGCTGGGCGTGGTGGCCGACGTCAATTTTGTATGGAGCCGCACGGTGCACGAATTCATGCGCGACATCGATATCGCCAACCTTTTCCCCGGCAACGGGACACCCATCATTCTGGGAGACGGCTTGCCGCCCACCCGGCAGATCCAAGCCACCAAATCGGACGGCTTCTCGACTTACCGAGCATTGACGGCCCGCATAGACAAGCGGCTCGCCAACCGGTACCAGTTGACGGCCTCCTATGCCCTCTCCCGCATCAAGACCACGCTGCCTGACGGTCTGGGCTTGGGAGGCGGTACGCTGGTCAACCGGAACCTCAAGGCCAACTACGGCCCCGGCGCCCTGGACCGCACGCACAGGTTGACGCTCAACGGTATTGTCGAACTGCCGCTGGGCTTCCGTGCCTCCATGATCATGGTCTTCAACTCGGGCTTGCCGCAAACCCTCAGCGTCGGCTCGGCCGACCTCAACGGCGACGGCATCAACGGCGACCCGCTCCCCGGCACAGGACGGGGTTCCTTGGGCAGGACGGTGAAAACTCCTGCCGCGTTGAACGCGCTGATCCGGAACTACAATCTCTCGAATGCCGGCAAAACCCTGCCGCGCGGCGGCCGCGCCCCGTTCCTGCTCGAAGTTCCGGATTTTGTGACCTTCGGCGATTCTTTCATGTCCCAGGACCTGCAAATAACCAAGGTCTTCAAGTTCAAGGAGAACTTCAACCTCGAGCTGACGGCACAGGTGTTCAATCTTTTCAACGTCTCGAACCTGGTAGGCTCGGGCGGCCTGCCCTCTAGCCCCTTCAACGGAACTCTCACGGTGGTCAGCTCCGACTCCGCTGGAAAGCCGTCGGGATTCACCCTGGGGGGAGATGGCAGGCTGCTCACTTCGGCAGGAGCCCGCGCGCTAGCCGGAATCGATCGCGCCAGCGGCTTCGCAAGCATGGGTGCCATCCGGCCATCCATTCCGACCGGAACGGGTTTACCGCGCGCGCTGCAGCTCGGCGTACGTTTCACCTTCTGAAGCAGCCGGCCACTCGATTCCACGAGTCACCGGGATGGGCATGACAGCCCACCCCGGTGTGGTTCATGCGTACACATAATCCAATGGATCGCGAAGGAGGCAAAACTCGCAGGCAAAGGAAGGCCCTTGGGGCCATCCTGATCCACACTGGAGCCGCGTTGATTTCCAGCCTCGTGCGCAGCTACTTGATGGTGACCGTGAGGTCCTGCTTCAGGGTGAAGGTGAGCTTCTGCTCCGGTTCGAAGGCCACTTCCTTGCCCTTGGTGGCAAGAACCACCGCAGTTCCGGCACCACCGCCGGTGGCCGCGCCGATCGCAGCCCCCTTGCCTCCCCCGGCGATGGCGCCGATGGCGGCACCGATGCCCGCCCCGACACCGATCTTGGTGGCATCCTGCTTCACGGTGCTTTCGGCCTGGAAGGAAAGGGTATCGGTGTCGATCGGATGGGACTCCCCGCCGATGCGGATCTCGGTCAGTGTGAGGGACATCCTGGCAAGGCCCTCGACGCGTCCCGATCCCTCGACGCTGACGAGCTTGCCCACCAGCACGCTGCCGCGCGGCGCGACGGTCACGCCTTCCACAGCGAGATCCTGATCGAGCACCGCCTCGAACTTATCACCCGCGTTGTTCTTGCCCGAGTTGAGGGCCTGCGCGAGCCGCACCGGCAACTTGGTTCCGGAAGCCACCACTATCGGCTTGGGCTTTGCCGGCGCCGCCGGCGCCAGCGCAGCGGGCGCGGCCGGCTGATCAGGGAGTGCCGCCGTGGCGCCCGACGGGCGAG
>Ga0209102_1000868_pt1 | contig 17989 bp, 12 predicted proteins | sample ConPoolayeHmetaG_FD_185483 | JGI IMG/M metagenome (GOLD analysis project Ga0209102, IMG submission 185483) | Hot spring microbial mat communities from California, USA to study Microbial Dark Matter (Phase II) - Cone Pool mat layer H metaG... ...
GTCCGGTACTTCATCACGTAAAGTATGGGCGCGAAGGTTTCCGTCTGCACGATCTCCGCATCGTTGCGGATTTCGATGATCGTCGGCAGCACGAAGGTCCTGCGCCCGAAGGGCGGCTTGAGGACCTTGCCGCCGTACAGCACCCGGCCGCCCTGTTTCTTGGCGGCCTCGATCGCCTGCTCGTAGTCGGCGACGGCGTCCTCGTCGATCAGCGGCCCCATGAGGGTCTTGGGGTCGAGCGGGTCGCCGATCCTGACCTTGCGGTAGTTGCGGATCAGTTTGTCGATGAAGGTGCCGTATATCTTCTCGTGGATGATGAGGCGGCGCGTCGAGGTGCAGCGCTGGCCGGCGGTCCCCACGGCGCCGAAGAAGGCCGAGGCGAGCGCGCCGGTCAGGTCGGCCTTGTCCGATATGATCAAGGCGTTGTTGCCTCCCAGTTCCAGGATGGTACGGCCGAGGCGGGCGCCCACGACCTCTCCGATGCGGCGCCCCATGCGGGTGGAACCGGTGGCGCTGATCAGATTGAGGCGGCAGTCCGCCAGCATGCGCTCGCCGACGGTCGAGCCGCGGCCCACGACCACGCACGAGACCCCTTCCGGCACGCCGTTGGCGCGGAAGACCTCGCGCGCGATGTTCTGGCAGGCGATGGCGCACAGCGGTGTCTTGCTCGAAGGCTTCCACACCACGGGGTCGCCGCACACCCAGGCGAGTGCGCTGTTCCACGACCACACGGCGGTCGGGAAGTTGAATGCGGTGATCACGCCGATCGGCCCCAGGGGATGCCACTGTTCCATCATGCGGTGCTTCGGGCGCTCGCTCTGCAGCGTCGGCCCGGAGAGCGTGCGGCTCAGGCCCACGGCGTAATCGCAGATGTCGATCATCTCCTGGACCTCGCCCAGGCCTTCCGTGAGGATCTTTCCCATCTCCAGGGACACCAGGCGCCCCAGAAGCTCCTTTTTCTCGCGCAGGGCGACGGCGAACTGGCGCACCACCTCGCCCCTCTTCGGGGCGGGCAGGGCACGCCATTGCATGAATGCCTCCGCAGCCTTGCTCACCACGCGGTCGTAATCGGACCCATCGGCCTGCTCGACCTTGGCCAGCAGCTCGCCGGTGGTCGGGCTGCGCACTTCGATCCAGTCGCGGCTGCTCGCGAACCACTCGCCGCCGCAGCTCGCGCCCGGCAGCGCCGCCTTCAGTCCCAACGGTTTCAAGATCTTCTCTTTTTGCTGTTTCGCCATGATTGCCGTCCTCCGAATGTATAACGCGTTCAGAAAGCCTCGGTCTTTTCCCGGCATCGGATATTCAGGGAGTCCAGCTCGTCGAGCACGGGATTGTAAATGTCCGGCGTTACCGGCCGCAGAACGCCCGTCGCCTGGATCCGCCCGTTCAGGATCATGTCCACGCCGATGGCCGCAGGCAGGGAAACGGTCCGGGACATGGCGGAATCTCCGTGGGGGATGCCGTAGTCGATCAGGTGCGATGTGATGCGCTCGCGGCGGCCGTCGGGGAATTCCGCCCGGAAATCGTGCACGAGCACGATCATGTCGCGCTCGCCGGGGCGGAAGGCCAGTTTTTCGTACATGAGTTCGCCCATGGCGTCGAGCGGACTGATCCGGTCGACCGTGAACTTGCGATCCGAGAACATGCCCAACCATTGAAGATTCAAAATCGGCAACGACTCCCTCGGTATGCCCAGCTTGGCGGCGGTCGCACCGGGCAGGTCGGCAGCGGAGGGCGTGCCAACCAGCTCGCGCATGAAATCGGCGTAGGATTTGCCCTTGACGTCGACTTCGTCCAGGGACAGCAGCCCCAGCTTGCCGAAATTGTACAGGCAGTCGCACCAGCCCATGTTGCGCAGCGTCCCGCGATACATCGTCTGGATGCCCTGCAGGCCGTAAACATCGATGTAGCTGATGGAATCCCGGTTGGGATAGGCCTCGTAGTCTCCCTGCTCCTCGACCGCCAGGATGTGCATGTCGCGGAAGAGGCGATGCGCGGGCACTTCCACCCTGCGTCCGTCCAGCAGATACTGCGCGCTGTTGCGGCCGGCGAGCAGAACTCCCCGGGGCGCCCAGGAGAATTTGTACCCGAACGGGTTGTCGTTGGCCTCCGGTGCGGGCAGCCCGCCGCAGTAGGACTTGAAGGCGACGATGCGCCCGCCGCGGCTGCGGACCTCGTCGATGATGCGCATGGCGGACATGTGATCGATTCCCGGGTCGACCCCGATCTCGTTGAGGATGGTCACCCCCGCCGCCCGCGCCGCGGCGTCGAGTTCCTGCATGGCCGCCGAGACATAGGAAGTCGTCACCATGTGCTTTCGGTGCGCGATGCAGTGGCGCGCCACCACGGGATGGTACGTGTAGGGCACCAGGCTCACGGCCAGATCGCATTCGGCGATCAATTGTGCCATCTTGGCCTCGTCCTGCATGTCGAGCGCGAAGGCCTTCCCGTTAGGATGCCCGGCGATCATTTTTTCGGCTTTGCTTACGGTCCGGCTGGCCATGACGACCTGGTATCCCTTGTCCAGCAGATAACGAACCAGCGGCTTGGCCACCAGACCGGCTCCCAACACAAGTACTTTTTTCATGATTGGCTCCATAATCCGGGCAGCGACCGCCGCGAGGGAGGGCTGCCCGCAAAGGCTCAAGACCGGTCCGCGCGCGCGGATGCGGCCTCGAGGTTTCCATGAAGGTAATGGTACGAAGGCGTCAGTTCACCTTTGTGCACGATAACCGCCCTCTTGAGGCTGGACGGCAGTTCCAGATCCGCAAAATCCGCACTCCAGTCGGCCGCCGCGAGCGGCGGCACCATCTCGCGCAGCACGGAACTGAAATAGCAGGAGGATTCCCTGGGGATCTCGCAGGGCAGGTTGTCGACCGCCATGATGACCGGGCCGTTGCCCTCGACCCCGTCTCTGGCACGTTCCTCCTGCGCGAGGAAAACATAGCACGGGTTGTCGGGTTCCGCAGCCTTTACCGTGACCTCGACGCTTCCCTCGATATCGCAACTGATATCTCCGATCACCTTGAGCCGCGGCGGGCTCCCCGGCCGGTAGTTCCGGCGCACCCAGGCACGCGTGACCAGTCTCGGGTAGCGCGGCTCCCAATAGATGGCGTTGACCAGCACGTCCAGGTAGGGAAGATGCTCTTCGAAGCAGCCCGTGTAGCGCTCCGGATGCTCGTAATACTCCTGGAGATCGAAGCGGCCGCCGGGGTCTATGGGCCGGACCATGTCCCGCTCGTGGAAAACGACCTTGACGAACGGTGAGGCTGTTCCCTGGCCGCCTGCAGCGGCCGGCGGCAGATCCTCGACATTCACCTGATGCGGCCCGAGGCATTCGAAGACTTCCTGGGCACCCGTCGAGACGTTTCCGTAACCGGAGAATCCCACGATCAGCTGCCGGACCGGCTGCGGCAGGCCGTCGCGGGCGATCCGCCTGCCGATGTCGGTCAGGTGCTTCTTGGCCGTGGCCAGATCGGGATACTCGTAAGCGTGGCGCATCTCGGCCAGCGGGGTGGCGATCCCGCCGGCTGCCAGTCGCCGCCCGAGACACCACAGCGTGTCGATCATCCCCGCGTAGCCCGCATGCCGCCCGAAGAAGATCAGCCGCCTTTTCTGCTCATCGGTGATCTTCTCATAGTCCACGAGCGAGCAGCGCAGATCCATCAGGCGCTTGAGCATGGGCATGTTGTAGGTTTGACCCTTGGCCACGTGGGCGAAAAAGACGTAGATCTTGCCCGGCAGAATCAGATGGACCGGCACCTCCTTGACCGCCAGTATGATTCCTGCTCCGCTCAAGTCCTCGGCGACCTCGATTCCCGCCGCGCGGTATTCGTCGTCGGTAAAAACGCGTATGGGGGAGGGCTGCACGAGGAATCGCAGCCCGTGCCGCCTTTGCAGCTCGACGACGTCGGCCGGGATGAGCGGCGTCCGCCGCTCCCACCGATTCTTGTCCTCTCTCCGTATCCCTATGATCATAGTTTCGGTGACAGGCTACTCAACCCCCAAACTCCCCGACCTCGGCTGCTCGGCGCTGCCGTCGAGTTTCGGGGTTGAGTAGCCTGTCACCGAAACTGGGGGGTGCGGATGGTGAGGCGCCTGCCCTGAAGGGTGATCTCCCCGTACCCGCCCGCGTGATCCTTGAAACGAATATTCATATCACCAGCTTCCACAATCGTGAGATATGGATCCAGGTTCTTCCGTACGTGCTCGAATGCCCGCCGCGCTAATGCATCGTCGGGATAGTCGGCCACTATCAGGGCGTACTTTCCCTGGGCTCCGCGGTAGGTTCCGGAAACCGCCGTGACGCGCCCGCGGAGCTGCAGAATATCGCCCTCGCCCAGGGTGTAAACCGCCTGCAATGCATAGGGACCGCGGATCAGCCGGATCGACGAGCGGTCCAGCCCGGCGCGCGGCAACGCATCATCCAGACCGATCGGGACTTCCGGCGGCAGCCGCTCGGCGATGTGGCGCGCAAATGCCAGCATCGCCGCCCGCAACGCCTTGTCGCCTTCCATGTTATTGACGATGACGTAGTGGCGGTTCCGCTTGAATATCAATTGATAATCGTTCAGCGTGTGGCGCTCGGGAAACGAGGGATCGGGCGATTCCCGCCCGCAACTCGCCAGGTAGATCCCGGCGGCGGCCAGGGCGTCCTTCATCCGGTAAATCTCGACCTGGATCTCCCCCGGTTGCCCTTTCGTTGCCGTATAGGACTGCACCGTGAGCTGCTCGAATCCGAACTCCAGGAAAATCTCGGCTCCCCCGTCGATGTGCCCGTACAGATCGCTCGAGGTGAAGACGCGGGCCTTTTCCGATCTGTTCCAGGCTTGGAGGAAGCCGTCCGGCGGCAGAAGGTCGCGATCCGGTGCGGCCTGCGAGGCAGCGGCGAACAGGATCAGATTGCAGAGTACCCCAAAGTTCATACGGCGACCTTGCGCAGTTCGATCCTGTCGGGATTGGCCACGCCCAGGCCGAGACGCTCGGCATAATGGAGGTATTCGGTGAACCTCGGGTGCTCGTTGACCGGCCTGTCCATCTCGCGCCGTTTGGCCATCAGCTCGCGGTGGCACATCATATCGAGCGCGAAGGGATCGGTCGCGAAATAGAGGGAGTGATTGTCGTAGACAAACTGCGCGTTCTTGTCCGGTCCCCCGTCGTACTGCCCGCGCAGGCCGTCGGTGATATTGAGCACCAGTTTATCGCGGATCACGGGGGCCGCCAGCACCTCGGTGCACACGTTGAAAAACAGCGGATCGTGAAGCCGGCCCGTGTTGCACAGCGAACCGTAGCCGAGGTTCTTGGTCGCCATCGAGATCCCGCTGCCCGTGTTCTTGTAGGCTGCCAGGTTGATGATCTTCGTCAGGCGGCGGGTGACCAGCTTGCCGAAGTACGAGTACTCCCCGTTGAAAACGTGCTGGTTGAGGTAGAACTCGTCGTCCTTGTAGCCCCGGACCCCTTTGCCGACTACGCCTTTGGCGTAATAGTAGACATCCGTATCGAAGTTGCCGATGCTGACGTGCCTGCCGTCCTTGTCGCGCCACCGGTTCCCCCGTTCATCCATGGTCTGGAGACCTTCGATGCGCACCCCCGGGAAGCGCAGGGGCGTGAAGCCGGCGTCGGCGAGCATGTAGTCGAAGCGATCCCAGATCACGATATTGTCTCGGGGCAGACCGCAGCGGACCAGCCATTCGATGACCGCATCCACCACTTCGGGGCGCGTGTTGATCAGCGGCGGCCCGACCGGGTTTACCTTCAATCCGACGATATCCCGCTTGTCGAAAAACAGGTCGAAGCTGCGCTTCATGTCCTTTCCGGTCAGGCCTGTGATCCCTTTTTCGACCATCGCGGCGATCGCCTTGCCGTCGAAAACCCCTGCCTGAAGCGAGCGCGGGTCTGTAACCTTGACCACGACGCCGGGGAAGGGGCCGGGGAGGGAATACCTGGTCTTCGGTACGCGCATGAAATCGCCGATATTGGTCTCGACCTTGGCCGATTCCGGCCGTTCCTGCCCGAACAGCGGTATCCCCAGGACGGCGCCGCCGGCGGCCGCCGAACACAAGCCGAGCGCGCCCACGAACTCGCGCCGGTCGATGCGGGAACGATCTTCGATGCTGCGGTAGCGATTCCTGCGCATGGTGTCTCCCTTCGGTCGTTGCCGGCCGCCGCGCCCGGCGCGGCGTAAGTGCCAGGCCGCAACTATAGCATCCCCCGCGGCCGGTAACAACGGCCTCGCCGTGCGTGCCGCCCCCGAACGGCAATGCCGGATCCGGCGAAATCGCTTGCTTTGCGGCCTGCCATCCAATACAAAGACGCTCGAGGTCCAGCCGACATCCGGGAGGAGGCGCCGATGAGCATACGCAAAACCGCGATATTCCTGACGTTCTGCCTGGGGTTGGGCAGCGCTTCGGCAATTGCGCAGCATCCGGACGTCGCTTCTCTGTTCCAGGACCTGCGCTGGCGCAACATAGGCCCGGCCAATATGCAGGGACGGGTCACCGACATCGAGGCCCTCGAGAGCGACTATCGCGTCGTCCTGGTCGCCTCGGCCTCCGGGGGAGTATTCAAATCGGTCAACGCCGGAACGACCTGGGAACCGATTTTCGACAAGTACGGTTCCGCCTCGATCGGCGACGTGGCGATCTGGCAGAAGAATCCCGATATCATCTGGGTCGGCACGGGCGAGTCGTGCGTGCGCAACAGCGTGGGCTGGGGAGACGGCGTCTACAAGTCGACGGACGGCGGCAAGACTTTTGTCCACATGGGATTGCGCGAGACGCACCACATCAGCGAGGTGCTCATCCATCCCGACAATCCCGATATCGTCTACGTGGCCGCCCAGGGGCATCTGTGGGGCTACAACGAAGAGCGCGGCCTGTACCGCACGACCGACGGCGGCAGGACCTGGCGGCGGCTCTCGCACAACCTGCCCGCGGACGGCAGAACCGGCTGCAGCGACGTGAAGATGAATCCCAAGAATCCCAGGATTCTCTATGCCGCCTTCTGGGAACGTATCCGCAGGCCCTGGCGCTTCGACAGCGGCGGGCCCAACGGCGGCATCTTCAAGTCCAGCGACGGGGGCGATACCTGGGTGAAGCTGACCCAGGGCCTGCCTTCCGGGCCTACGGGCAAGATCGGCCTGGCTGTCTATGCCGGGAATCCCGAGATCGTCATGGCCATCGTGGAGCACGGCTATCAGCCCGACCCGCGCCGGGAGCCCGAAGCCTACAAGGATATGAGCAAGCTGGGCACCGGCATCTACCGTTCCGAGGACGGCGGGAGGAGCTGGAAGTACGTCAATCGATACAACAATCGTCCCTTCTATTACAGCCACATCTACATCAATCCGAGCGACGACCGCATGGTCTACGTCCTCGCGGGCAGCGCCATGGTGTCCGAAGACGGCGGCAGGACCCTGAAGCCCGGGATGCCGGGCATCTCCGGAGACTTCCACGCCATGTGGATCGACCCGGGCAACAAAGAACGCTTCTACGTGGGCGACGACAAAGGTGCGGCGCTCACCCACGATCACGGCCGCCATTTCATCTACCTCGACAATTACGCCATCGGTCAGTTCTATGCAGTCACGTACGACATGCGCGATCCCTATTACGTCTACGGCGGCCTGCAGGACAACGGCGTCTGGGGCGGCCCGAGCAACAGCCGCGACTCCACCGGCATTCTGACCGACCACTGGTTCAAGTTCCACAGCGGCGACGGCTTCCACGTCCAAGTGGACCCGACGGACTGGACGACGGTCTACAGCGAAAGCCAGAACGGCGCGCTGCGGCGCAACCACGCGCTTTTCCGCCAGAGCTCGGTCTCCATCCGGCCCGACGACCGCAATACGGTCAATCTGACGGAGGTCATCCCCGAGGCCGCCCGGATGAGCGCCGCCGAGAGGCGCCGCCTTTTCCGCACCAACTGGAGCACGCCGTTCATCATCTCGCCGCACAATCCGCGCACGCTCTATTACGGCGCGCAGTATCTGCTGAAATCCACCGACCGGGGCGAGACGTGGCGCATAATCAGCCCCGACCTCTCCACCGGCGATCCCGAAAGAACGAATCCCGAGAGCGGCGGCCTGACGCGCGATGTCACCGGGGCGGAAACCAACGCCACGATCATCACGATCTCGGAATCGCCGCTGAGGCCGGGCCTGATCTGGGTGGGCACCGATGACGGCAAGGTGCACGTCACGCTCGACGACGGTGCCCGCTGGACCGAGGTCACCCAGGCGATACCGGGACTGCGTCCCGGGCTGTGGATCAGCCGAGTGCGGGCTTCGCAGCACGATGTCGCCACGGCCTACGTGACGGTCGACGGCCACCGGAGCGACGATTTCCATCCTTACGTCTTCAAGACCACGGACCTCGGCCGGACCTGGAGCAGCATCGCGGGCAACCTGCCCGACGGCGAGAGCGTCTATGTGATCACCGAAGACCCGGTCAATCCGCGCCTGCTTTTCGTGGGCACGGAATTCGCCGCCTATGCCTCGGTCGACGGCGGCCGATCGTGGCGGCGCATCATGAACGACCTGCCCACGGTCGCCGTGCACGATCTGGTCATCCACCCGCGCGAGCGCGATCTCATCGCCGGCACGCACGGGCGCAGCATATGGATCATGGACGACATCACGCCGCTCGAGCAGCTCGACGAGCGGGTCGCGGCCGCCGAAGCCCATCTCTTCGAGCCCAAAACGGCCACTATCTGGAAGGCCGTCAACCGGGGCGCCGAACGCGGCCACTTCTTCTTCCAGGGCCGGAATCCGCTCAGCATCGCGCACAGGCCGCCGTCGAACTCGCCGCCCGAGCTGCAGAATTCGGCATTCCTGCACTACTACCTGAGATCCGCGCCGGATGGGGACGTCACGATCGAGATCTCCGATCTTTCGGGGAGACGCAAGAGAGTCGTGAAGGTCGACAAGACTCCGGGGATTCACCGCTATGCCTGGGACCTGCGCTTCGACCCCGGGCCGCTCGAGCGCGAGCTCGCGCTGGCGGCACAGAAGCTGCGCGCCCTGCAGTCGGACGACGATAGACGGAAGCTGGTCGAGGAAACCCGCAGCCGCCTGGAGCGGCTCGCCGAAACCGAGGAACAGCGGCGCACGATAGCCGAGAGGCTCGAGCGCTTCCAGGCGCCGGAGGCGGGCGAGGCCCCGACGGGATTCGGCGGGCGCGAGCCCGAGGGCCTGCAGGCGGGCCCGGGAGTTTACCTGGTCCGGTTGATCGCCGCGGGAAAGACCTGGACCACGACGCTTCAAGTGAGAATGGATCCTCTTTTCGAGGAGCTCCGGAAAAATCGATGACGGGAGGCGAGGCCGGGCGCGATCGGTACGGCTGCCTCGCTCTTTCCCGGAAAGGAGAGGCGCTGTCATGGAAAAGCGTGCCGCTTTTTTTGCAATTCTGCCCGCCCTGGCCCTGGGCCTGCTTCTGTCGTTGCTGTGGGCCGCTTGCCGTGGAGCCGGCCTGATGAAGGGCGCGGGGCTGCGGTTTGCCATATCCTTCACGCAAGAGCAGAGCAGCACCCCGCTCGACGGACGCATGCTGCTGATGGTGTCGGCCAATCCCGAAGGGGAGCCCCGGTTCCAGATCAGCGACGACGCCGACACGCAACTGATCTTCGGCATCGATGTGGACGGCCTGAAGCCGGGTGAGGAAGCGGTGATCGACCGGGAGGTCTTCGGCTATCCGCGCAAGAGCCTTGCGGAAATCCCGCCGGGCGAGTACACCGTGCAGGCGCTCCTGCACCGCTACGAGACCTTCCATCGCTCCGACGGACACACCGTCAAGCTGCCCATGGATCGCGGCGAGGGCCAGCATTGGAACCTGGCGCCCGGCAACCTCTACAGCACGCCGCAAAAGGTCCGGTTCGATCCCGCGAGCGACCAAACCATCCATATCGTGCTCGACCGGGTCATCCCCCCCATCCCCGAGCCGCAGGACACGAAATACGTCAAGCACGTGAAGATCCAGAGCGAACTGCTCACGAAATTCTGGGGCCGGCCGATGCATCTCGGCGCCGTCGTCCTTCTCCCGCACGGCTTCGAGGAGCACCCGGATGCGCGCTACCCGCTGATCGTCAATCACGGGCATTTCCCGTATACGTTCTCGGATTTCCGCGAAGCCCCTCCCGATCCCGATCTCAAGCCGGAATACAGCAAGCGCTTCGGCATCGAGGGCTACAACCGCATCGTCCAGGAATACGCCTACCAGTTCTACAAGGAATGGACCGGGCCGAACTTCCCGCGCTTCCTCATCATCCAGATCCAGCACGCCAATCCGTATTACGACGATTCCTACGCGGTGAATTCCGCCAACCTCGGCCCTTACGGAGATGCGATCAACCGCGAGCTGATCCCCTACGTCGAGCAGAAATTCCGCGGCATCGGCGCCGGCTGGGCGCGCTTCACCTACGGCGGATCGACCGGCGGGTGGGAGGCCCTGGCCACGCAGATCTTCTACCCGGACGACTACAACGGCTGCTTCGCCGCGTGTCCCGATCCCATCGACTTCCGCGCGTACACCGTCGTCAATATCTATCAGGACAAGAACGCTTACTACCTGGACGAACAGTGGAAGCGGACGCCGCGCCCGGGCAAGCGCAACTGGTTGGGCCATGTCAGTTGCACCCTGGAACAGATGAACCACCGCGAGCTCGTCCTGGGCACGCACTCACGTTCCGGCGATCAGTGGGACATCTGGGAGGCGGTCTTCAGCCCGGTGGGAGACGACGGTTACCCCAAGCGTATCTGGAACAAGCTGACGGGCGAGATCGATCACCAGGTCGCCGAGTACTGGCGGGAAAACTACGATCTCGGCTACATCCTGCAGCGCGACTGGAAAACACTCGGCCCCAAGCTCAAGGGCAAGATCCACATCTATTGCGGCGACATGGACAACTACTATCTGAACAACGCCGTCTACCTGGTGGAGGACTTCCTCAAGAAGACCAAGGACCCGTACTACGACGGCGAGGTGGATTACGGCGACCGCGCCGAGCACTGCTGGAACGGCGACCACACCAGGCCGAACGCGATCTCGCGCCTGCGCTACCACCAGATGTACGTTCCCAAGATCATGGAGCGCATGCTCAAGACGGCGCCGGCGGGGGCGGATCTGAAGAGCTGGCGGTATTAGCATCGGCCGGTTTTGCGCTCACGGGCGCCTCAGGCGCCGCGCGCGCCGCGGCGATGTGCTATCATTGGAGCGTTCAATTCTTGCAAAGGAGAGCATGATGACCGAGAAGAAGGGTGCGGATCGAGTCGAACAGATGGTGGCAATACTGAGAAAATGGCAGGAGATCGAGCGGCAGGCGGTCAACGACATGGGCACGATCATGGAAAAGACCCAGAATCCGCTGATCCGGCTGATCATGGAGATCATCCGCCATGACTCGCTCATGCACCATCGGGTGCAGCAGTTCCTGATCGACAGCGTCACCGTGGCGGCGCCCGCCCTGACCCGCGAGGACGTCGCCGAGATCTGGGACATGGTCGAAGCACACGACCAGGCGGAAAAGAAAACCATCGAGCTGGCCCACGGGCTCCTGGAGAGCGCCTGGACGCCGATACAGAAGCAGCTTCTCGACTATCTGCTCAGGGATGAGACGAAGCACGACACGCTGTTGATGCAGCTCGACGAGGTCAAGAAGGGCATGAGCCGGTCCTCCGGCGCGTGAGCGTGGGGGGAGGGCACCACCGGCCGGCGTCTCAATCCCGAAAAACCTGTGCCGCGCCTGCGGGGCTTTGCGGTCGGGGCTTTTGCGGGCTCCGTGCCGGGTAGGTGCGCCGCGCCGCGGCGGACCTACCCGCAGGCCCCGGCAGGGGCCCTGAGCTGTCAGCCGGGGGTGAGCCGAAGGCGAACCTCCGGAAAGACGACCTCACGCGCCCCAAGCCGCGAAGGGCCGGCAGACCTCAAATGCGGGCTCGTTCCGCGTGCCATCGCAGCCATCGACCTGCAGGCCCCCGGCCCGCGGCAATAAGGCTGCCTCACGACCGGCGATCCTGCGGCATCTGTTCAAAGCCTCGCCGGCGCAGGGCGGCCGCGAGTTTCCGTTGGCCTGCAATGTCACGTGCGGCCGATTCGGCGCACGTAGTCCTGAACTCCCTCGACCAGCCGGTCGATGTCCCGCATCGTGACGAAGATGTGTGTCGAGACGCGCACGCCGTACGTTCCTCGCTCCTCGCTGCCGATGGTGCGCACGACGATGTTGTGTTTCTCCCGCAGGTAGTCGACGAGAGCCGCCGGTTGCACGCCCTGGATCGAGAAGGCGGTCAGGCCGGCCGACAGGTAATTGTCCGCGTTGGTGTGTAGTTTCAACCCGGGCACCTGCGAAAGCTGTTCCTTGAGGTAGCCGGCCAGAGCGTGTATGCGCCGCTCGATGCGGGCGCGGCCGATGCGGTTCTGGAATTCCATGGCCTCGCCCAGCGCCAGGGCCAGGGCGTCGGCGCGCTGGCTGAAGGTTTCGTAACGCCGCGCGCTCTTGTACGTGTCCCAGCCGCTGAAGGCGATCGTGGGCCACACCCGGTCCTGCACTTCTTTCTTGACGTAGAATACGCCCACGCCCGGCGGCGCTCCCATCCACTTGTACGGGCTCGAACACCAGAAGTCGACTCCCAGCTTGTGGATGTCGACATCCAGCATGCCGGCGCCGTGGGCGCTGTCGGCCAGTACCAGGATGCCGCGCTTGTGAGCTTCCTCGGAAAGCTCCTTCACCGGGGTTATCAGGCCGGTGATGTAAACGGTGTGGCTGATCATCAGGACCTTGGTGCGCGGCGTCACCGCCTTCTTGAAACTCTCGACGATTTCGTCGACGCCTCTGGGAGGCACGCCGAGATGGAACTCCTTGACGGTGATACCGTAGCGCTTGGCCTTCAGGCGCCAGGGATGGATGCCGCTCGGATGTTCCAGGTCGGACATCACCACTTCGTCGCCTTCCTTGAGATCGAGGCCGTTGGCGACGAAATTGATCCCTTCGGTGGTGTTGCGGGTGATGGCGACCTCGTCGGGATCGGCGCGGATGAACTGCGCCAGCTTGACGCGGACGTCGTTGACCAGCTGGGGCAGGTAGAGATAGACGTCGCAGGGCGCCTTGACCTGCACCTCGAAATAATTCATGAGGGTGTTGTAGACCGGCTTCGGCATGGGGCCGACGGTGCCGTTGTTCATCATGATGAGATTGTCTTCGAAGAGGAAATGCTTGCGGATGCCCTCCCAGTATGTCCCGTCGGGTGCGATCGCGCCTTGAGCCGCCTGGTCGAGCCCGGCGATGTCGTCGTAGACGGCGGCGTTGATCTCCTTCAAAGCGTAGAAGGAGAAGGCCGACCCGCCCATGAGCTTTTGCAGAAAGTTTCTCCTGTCCATGAATAGCCTCCACTGGCTGTCGGTGATTTTCGAAGGGCGCACCGGCACGGTGTTGTGCCGGATCGGATTGTTGCGCGCTCCATAAGAGCCCTTCCCGCGGCCGTGCCGGCGGGGTTCCCTAGAAGCATGGCATGACGCTGCCTTTATACGATAGCCGCCGGTCGGTTGCAAGGGAAGCGCGCGCCGCCGCTGCGCGCTCCGCGGGCGCCCGGCGGCTCGGGCGCACAGGCCGGCTCCGATCGGATCGCGAGCGGACGTGCTTCAGGCTCCGGCGCCGCCGTGCAGCCTGGCGACCTGGGCGTCGACGACCGCGTCGTCGATCTTGTGAAAGAGAATCTCCCGCGGGCCGAGCGGGTGATTGTCCGGCAGCCGCAGACCCGGGACCTCCTGCCAATGCCGTTCGCGGTGCGACCCGGGCGCGCCGAGCATCGCCCAGAGTTTCTCGGCGGAGAAGGGCATGAAGGGTTCCATGAGGACGGCCAGTGCCAGCTCGAGCTGCACCACGGTGTTCAAGGTCGTGGCGCAGCGCGCGCGGTCCTGCTTGATCGAAACCCAGGGGGCGGAATCGTTGAAGTAGCGATTGCCGATGCGCGCCAGATTGAGCAGCTCGGCCGCCGCGCGCCGCAGCTGGAAATCGTCGAGCGCCCGGCCGATCGTTTCGCAGGCGCGTCCGGCGGCCGCCGCCACCTCGCGATCGGCCGCCGAAGGCTGACCGGCCGGCGGCACGCGCGCGCCGAACTGCTTTTCGATGAACGCAAGGCTGCGATTCACCAGGTTTCCCAGAACGTCGGCCAGCTCGTTGTTGTTGCGCGCCTGGAAGTCTTTCCAGGTGAAATCGGCGTCCTTGGTCTCCGGGCAGTTGGCGGCCAGGTAATAGCGCAGGGGGTCGGGTGGGAACACCTCGAGGTAGTCGTCGACCCACACGGCCCAGTTGCGGCTGGTGCTCAGTTTCCGCCCTTCGATATTCAGGAATTCGTTGGCGGGAATCTGATCGGGCAGGATGAACTCTCCGTGCGCCATGAGCATGGCCGGCCAGACGATGGCGTGGAACACGATGTTGTCCTTGCCGATGAAATGCACGAGGCGCGTGCCGGGATCGCACCAGTAATCACGCCAGAGTTCGGGACGCCCCTGCTTTTCCGCCCACTCGCGCGTGGAGGAGATGTAGCCGATGGGGGCGTCGAACCAGACGTACAGCACCTTGCCCTTGGCCTCGGGCAAGGGGACCGGCACCCCCCAGTCGAGGTCCCTGGTTATGGCGCGGTCGCTCAACCCCTCGCTGAACCAGCCCGCGGAGAACTCGCGCACGTTGCCGCGCCAGTGCGGCTTGGATTGCTGCCATTCCTCGAGTTGCTTCTGGAAGGCCGAGAGGCGGAAGTACCAGTGCTTGGTGGTGCGCATCCCCGGCGCGGAGCCGCAGATCTTGCAGCGGGGAGCGATGATCTGCTCGGGCTCGAGCGCCCGGCCGCATTTCTCGCACTGGTCGCCGCGCGCATCCGGGGCATGGCAGTGGGGACACTCGCCCTCGATGTAGCGGTCGGGCAGGAAGCGGCGGCAGTTGTCGCAGTAACACTGCCGGACCTCCTGGGCGCGGATGTGACCCTTGCGGTAAAGGGTCAGGAAGAATTCCTGCGAGACCCGGTGGTGCAGGGGGAGGGATGTGCGCGAGTAATTGTCGAAGCGGATGCCCATGCGGCGGAAGCTTTCCTTCATCACGGCATGATAGCGGTCGACGATCTCCTGGGGCGTGACGCGCTCGTTGTCCGCCCGGATCGTGATGGGCACGCCATGCTCGTCGGAGCCGCAGATATAGATCACGTCGCTTCCCTTGAGGCGCTGGTATCGGACGTAGACGTCCGCGGGCAGGTAAGCCCCGGCGAGATGGCCGAGATGCAGCGGCCCGTTGGCATAGGGCAGCGCCGCGGTCACTAGAATTCTCTCAGGCACGCTTTCCTCCCGCACATATGCAAAGGCATGAACTTAGCCCGCTTCGCTTGCGAACTTTAGGGGCAAAGGGGCAGAGGAATCAAGGGGCAAGGTAAAGAGACCGCAGGAATTGACACAAGCCGCCTTCACACGCAATTTCAGCGGAGCTACCCTACGGCTTCCTTCCCGGCGCATCCATTTCTCCGCGCGGTTCCATGAAATTGCGAAAAACCTGGAGCCCTTTACCCCTTGGAGCAATTGTCGAGAACTCGGCTGCAACTCATGCGTGGTCAAATAGTTGTGCAACTTCCGAGACGTCATGTCAGCATACCGGACCCGCGCCGGTGCTTGCTTCTCCCTCGGGGCAGAAACCGCGCCGCCCCCGCCACAAGCTTCCGGCGATCGGCCGCAGGCACGCGCCCGACGGGCGGCGGCGGGTTGAACCGGGATCCTCCATCCGAAGAGGTCCTGCGGCCGCGAGCGCGCCCGCTGATGGAATCGGCCGGCGGTTCTGCGCCGGGAGCCGAAGGCCGACGGCTGATAGCTGACGGCTTGGAATTCGGCAGGGACTATAATTGCCGGCATGCGAGTGCCTTTGCCTCCCGGGGTCTCGATCCGCGATGCCCGCGTCTCCGATCTGGCGCGCCTTCACGAGATCGATGCGCTGTGCTTCGACCGCGACATCGCCTTCAGCCGGGCGGAGCTTCTCTTCTATCTGCGCCATGCCCGCTCCCATGCCAAGGCCGCCGAGCGCATGGGAACCGTCGTGGGCTTCGCCATCGGGCGCGTGGAAGGCGAATTCCACGGGCACCTGATCACGCTCGATGTCGTTCCCGAAGCCCGGCGCGCCGGAATCGGGACGGCACTGGTGGAGGTCGTGCACGACGAGTTCCGCCGCGCCGGCGTCTTCCTGGCGGTGCTCGAGGTCGATGTCACGAACACCGGCGCCCTGCGCTTCTACGAGAAGCTGGGCTACGAGCGTGTCGAGACGCTGCGGGGCTACTACCGGGGGCGAAGCGACGCGTATCGGATGGCGTGCTTTCTCTGACGGCCGCCGCTTCGGTCAGCCTTCCGACTTGGCCTGGTAGCCCTTGCGGGTGAAGACCTTGAACTCGACGGGCTTGCCGCCCTGCTTGAGGTCGGCCTTGACCTCGACCCGGATCTTGCGGAATTTGCCGTCCTTCTTGGTGTTCGAGGAAACGTAGGCGAGGCTGTACTGGTTTCTCAGCTGGATCGAAATGTTCTGGAAGATCGACGGGTACTCGGTCACGAAGCGGGGGAAATAGGCCTCGCCCCCGGTAAACTCGGCGAAGGATTTCAGCCGGTTGTCCGCCATGAGGAACTCGAGGTTGTCGGGCCCGGTGAGGTAACCGAGCGACTCGAGCCGGATGCGCGTGCTCTGCCACAGACCCAGGGCGTAGACGGACGCGCGCGATTCCTTGCACGCCTTCAAGGCCTCGTCGTAAGTGTGCCTGCTGAAAGTGTCGAGCCCCGTGCTCACCAGGAGGATCGCCACCTTGCCTTCGATGTCCGCCACCCGTTCCAGGGTGAAGATGAGCGCATCGGCGAGGTTGCTCTCGCTGAAAGCGGGATAGGTGAAACGGCTCAGCGCTTCGTACAGCTCGTTGCGGTTCTGCGTGAAGTCGCACAGGATCGTGGGCCGGATGTCGTAGCCGATCACGGCCACCCAGTCCCCCGGCTTGAGCCTTTCGGCGAAGCCGTAGATCGCCTGCCACACCTCGTAGACCGGAACCAGCTTGCTGTACTCGACCAGCATCACCACGGTCATGTTCGAGTCCACGGGCGCGAAGCTGACGATTTCCTGCTTGACATTGTCTTCGTAGACGATGAAGTTTTCCGGCCGGAGCCCGGTGACGACGTTCCCCTTCTTGTCGGTCACCAGCACGTGCAGCGACACCAGATCCACCGCCACCGATATGGCGGTCTTGCCCTGCGGCCGATCCTGCTGCGCGGGATCCTGGGCGGGCTTCTGGTCCTTGCGCGGCGGTCCCTGCCGCGCGGCCTCGGGGCCGAACGGCTCCCCGGGCAGCGTGCCGCGCGCGGGGAACCCCAGCACGGCGAGTGCCGCTGCTACGAGCAACAGAACCTTGGTCTTTGTCATCGCGTCAGCTCCGCCCAGTGCCGGGCATGCTCGGTCACGCCTGCTGCAGACTCTGGATTTTTTCTTCGTAATCGTAACATACTCGATCGGCGCCTCCAAGGAAGCAGCGGAGGACAAACCGTTTGACGTCCCTTTTTCCGGGTGCTAATAATTGCATCCGGTGGTCGGAATCAGCAGACGAATCGGAGGCATGCGGTGGCTTACTGTCCTGAATGCGAAGCACTCATCGATGAGGAGTTCGAGGAAATCGGCGAGGTGATCACCTGCCCGGAATGCGGGGTCGAGCTGGAAGTGGTTTCTCTCGACCCGGTCGAGCTGGACCTGGCGCCGGAGGACGAAGAAGACGAGGATGACTACGACCTCGACGACGAAGACGAGGATGAAGACTGGGACGAGGACTCCTACATCGACGACGATTACGACGAAGACGAAGAGGACGAATATTGAGGTTTTCCCCCTCGGAGATCGATACTCCGGATCATCCGCGTCCACTTCGCAGGCGGCACGGGGTTGTGTGCGCGGGGCCGCCGGCTGCGGAACGGATGGAGCGCGGCTTCTTCCTGCGTGTGGCTGTCTC
>Ga0209102_1000869_pt1 | contig 17942 bp, 17 predicted proteins | sample ConPoolayeHmetaG_FD_185483 | JGI IMG/M metagenome (GOLD analysis project Ga0209102, IMG submission 185483) | Hot spring microbial mat communities from California, USA to study Microbial Dark Matter (Phase II) - Cone Pool mat layer H metaG... ...
CATTCGGATAAGAAATGGATACTTCGGCACCTTCTAAAATCTAGGCTCAACTGAAATATCCGAGCCTTCACGTATTATCTTTCTACTTATTATTATATCAAGAGGAATGTTATTTTTAATGCTTTGAGTTGCATGGGCAACAGATTCAGAAGACACATTTTTTCTAATTCATGCGAGAAAGTGCCAAAATAAAAGGCATGTTTGACTGTATGAAAAGTCGACATCAACGGGATGTAGATGAGACTATCTGGATCTAACATGCCATTTTTCTCCTATCTGTAGGCCATGGAACTGGCTTGTCTGAATACTCTATGGAAAAATTTAATTATGAAATAGCATTTTGGTACGTCAATGCCTGATCCAATGGTCTTGAATTTGATAAGAAACAGAGGAAGCATAAGAAGCTACAAGGATAAGCCGATACCTAGGCAAGAGCTGTTAAATATCGTTGAGTCTGCAAGGCTCGCCCAGTCCGCAGCCAACCGGCAACCTTGGGAGTTCATCTTGGTGACAGATACTTCAACGAAGAAGGGGCTTGTTTCCGCAGCACGGAACCAGGCTTTTGTAGGGGAAGCCGCAGCGGTTATAGTATGTCTAGCCGATCCAAAAAGGAGCGCCAAGGTTGGTGTCTTCGATGCTTTCCTGATCGACTTGGCTATAGCAATTGAGAATATGGCTCTTACAGCATGGGAACTAGGGATAGGCAGTTGCTGGATAGGCGCCTTTGATGAGGAAAAAGTGAAGAAAATGTTCAACATACCAGCCAACCTTAGAGTAGTTTCACTGCTGACCCTTGGGTATCCTAATGAGCAGCCTAGAGGAAAGAACAGAAGACCTCTTGACGAGATACTGCATTACGAAAAGTATGGAAACAGAGAATCTTAAGGACAACTTGGAAGAGCAGCCCATGCTCTCGGTTTTACTAGTCCATGTAGCTGGTGATCATATGCTGGAAGGTCGATGATCTAGATGACGGAAGAGGATTTTGTCACGTCAGACTACATGGCCCACCTTGGATGTTCAAGAGCTGTCGAAGATCATTGTCGAACTTGACAGAAAAATACATATAATGCGATTTGCGTTTATATTAGATTTAGTATATTGGGTTACGAGCTGGCTTAAGCCATGATCATAGTGGAGTATGTCCAATTTCAGACGATCTCTGCTGGCTCAGCTTTCGCAAAGCTTTTAGCCATGGATCTGGAATAGAGGATAGAATGCCTGCCAAGGGCTCATTTGCTTCTATTCTGCGTCCTTCCATTGTGATTTCGCTGGTTATGTTCGTGATAGAGTGGATGGTGATCGCATATCTAGGGAATCCGTCTTTGGTCGATGGCATTGCTTTATACAACATTCCAGTGGCCATCGGGTTATTCTTCTTTGGTAGATGGCTGAAGGAGATTGGCACAAGCAAGAGGCTTGTTCGACTAATATTCATTCTGACGGTTGTGTGGGTTGCCTTCACAGAAAGAGATTTGGTGATCATCATCTCCACGTCGATTCTCCTCACATTTATGGCCTCTGGTTACTTTATGACCAAGTGAGCCAATTCGGTTAACGCACCGCTAGGCCTCCATTTAGTGGAGCCCAGGCAGTAAGATAAATACAACGCTTTTATAGAAGAAAAAAAGACAATTTTGACAGATGCCTAAATGCAATTTCTGTCAGGAGGAAGTGGAACTGCCCTTCCACTGCAACTATTGTGGACTATACTTCTGCTCAGACCATAGGCTACCTCCTTCGCACAGTTGTGCTGGCGTCGCTCATTGGAAATCCCGAGAGCCTCCTTCAAAAGCAAGCCACCTTTACAGATCCAAGCCCGAAAGAAGTTACCTTGGAAAGATCATGAGATCGAGTTGGTTCACGCCCACCATCATTGTTATATCGATTGTTCTATTCATGCTCGCGATCGCCTTCCTATTGTAAAAACATGCACGTCATCGGTTGTTCTTAGGATGTTGTGGCCCTCAATGATGGCCCCTTTTAGCCATCGTGTTATGAGCACATTCTGCTCATAAATGTAATGTATAAACTCCAACATAAAATTTTCCCATGAAGGAGCTACTATTGCTGGCTGCTTTTCTTTAACCTAGTCCGCCAAATAAAGGCAGGCCGTAAATTAAAGCAATAATAAGGTGTAATCTTATTTTCTGCCGTCGACATGTGATGCTAAACCTTACAAGGCGACGGTTGATTTATGCTTCGATTGCCTCTCTATTGGGTGTCGGTCTTGGAATGGGGTTTATTGAAACAAGAAGAGTGGAAGTAACTAGAGTTGACATGGGAATAGGAGCCAAGGTCGCCTTCTTGACTGATCTACATATAAACATGTTAGGCGGCATTCTAGAAGAGATTATCAAGTTTCTCGATAAAGAGGATCCTGACGTGATCATGTTGGGAGGGGATACAGTGGACGAGCTCACATTAGACTTTGAAACAGTTTCAAGATACATTGGGGCTTTGAATGCGAGGGAGAAGTTCGCTGTAATGGGCAATCACGAGTACTGGAGCGGTAAAGCGGAAGAGTTGGCCAGAATTCTAAAAGCCAAGGGATTCATCACACTCTACGATTCAAGTCATGCAAGCATGGTTGGGGAAGTATTTGGGATTGATTGGAGGGAAGACCGGAATTACCCAGACATTCGATCCGATGGAGTTGTGCTTGTTCATGATCCAAATGCGGCTTTGGCTGTATCGGGCAGGTGTCTGATTCTTTCTGGTCACACTCACGGCGGGATAGTTATAGCTGGAATGGAATTGTCTAATTCACTCTTTACTCGTGGCCTGTACATGCAGAACGGACATAGAACACTTTACGTGTCAAGGGGACTTGGGCAGATGTATCCATGGAGGCTGACCGCTCCTCTGGAACTGGTTATAGTAGAATAGAATCTTAAATCGGCGAAATCCTCCCTTTTCCGGCTGAACGGGCATGTTCACATAGGCTTGACATCATATATGTCTTGCTATTCAGCTGATGGAATTATATGATGCCTTAAGTCACAAATGTTTCTTTCGTCGGATCTCGTTCATCCGGGGAATGGGCAGGTTTGAGTTGGACAGCCGCCTGAATACTCTGATTGTACAGAAAGAAATCTTCCTTCTTTGGCCCTGATCTCTCCCACATATAAGACTTGCTCAGGCTTGCTTCCATATCTGAAGACAGTGATTCCCTTACATTTGAGCTTCCACGCTAGGTCATATACTTTTCTCACATCTTCGACGGTTGAGTCTGTTGGCAGGTTGACTGTTTTGGAAACCGCGTTATCTGTATGCTTCTGGAAGACTGCCTGCATCTTGACATGCCATTCTGGTCGAATGTCTAGGGCGGTGACAAAGAGCTTTCTGATGTCTTCTGGTATCTCTTCTATTCCTTGAACTGAGCCAGTCTTCGCTATCTCCTCAAGTAGTCTGGCGCTGTAGAAACCTCTCTCTTTAGCTGCCATTTCGAACAGAGGGTTGGTTTCAAAGAGCCTTGTTCCACCGAGCACATTCCTTATGAACGATATTGCGAAAATTGGCTCGATCCCTGACGAGCATCCTGCTATTATGCTTATGCTTCCTGTAGGTGCTATGGTCGTGACAGTAGCGTTTCTTATGGCATGATATCTGTCCTTCCAGATACTTCTATCAAAGTTTGGAAAGGAGCCTCTTGCTTCAGCAAGCTCCACTGACGCCCTACGGCCTTCTTCCTCGATGAACTTCATGACGTCTTCTCCGACTCTTAAGGCTTCTTCGGTATCGTATGGGATTCCAAGCTTTATCAGCATGTCCGCAAATCCCATGACGCCTAAACCTATCTTCCTGTTAGCTAAGGTCATCAACTCTATCTCTTTGATGGGGTAACTGTTTACGTCGATTACATTGTCTAGGAAGTGAACCGCGTTCCTCACCGTCTCCCTAAGTTTTTCAAAATCGAGTTGACCCCCTTCCACCATCCTCGAGAGATTTATTGAACCAAGATTGCAAGACTCGTAAGGAAGTAGGGGGACTTCGCCGCAGGGGTTTGTAGACTCTATTCTGCCAACCAGAGGTGTCGGATTATGCCTGTTGATTTCATCTATGAAGATCACGCCAGGGTCTCCAGTCTCCCACGCGGACTTCATTATTGTATCCCAGACTTCCCTCGCCTTGAGTTTTCTCACCTTTTCCTTATTTCTTGGGTTAACCAACCAATATTCTCCATCCTCCTCTAATGTCTCCATGAAGTGATCAGTTGCTGCAACTGAAATGTTGAAGTTGGAGAGAAATCCTGGGTTTCGCTTGCATGTTATGAATTTGACTACATCAGGATGGTCGACTCTGAGAATGGCCATCATCGCCCCCCTTCGTCTGCCACCTGCCTTTATGACTTCAGTTGTCGTGTCGAAGACTCGCATGAAACTTATCGGGCCAGATGCAACCCCTTTTGTTGATCTGACGATGTCGCCTTTTGGCCTCAGCTTTGAAAAGTCGAAGCCTACTCCCCCTCCTGTCTGCTCGATCAGCGCTGTATTCTTGACCGCGGAAAAGATGCTTTCCAGCGAGTCTTCGATTGGAAGCACAAAGCATGCGGAAAGTTGGCCGAGCTCTGTTCCAGCATTGAATAAGGTTGGTGAATTTGGAATGAATTCAAGCCTTGCCATCATGCCATAGAAGATGTTTTCGCTGTCTTCAGGGTTTCCTCCATATTTCTCGTCAGCTTTCGAAATAGCTCTTGCGACTCTTTTAAACATCTCGGCTGGTGTTTCCACAAACCTCCCATCGAGATCGCTCAGAAGATATCTCCTGCTTAAGACTTCTAGGGCGTTGACTGTCAGTTTTGGTTCAGCTATACCAAGCTCCTTCTTGAGCATTCTTAGCTCTTCTTTCTTCTTTCTATAATTTTGGTATTCTTCAGCTACGTTCCAATAGCCTTTTTGCCTCAAGACATACACAACAAGGTCTTGGACTTCTTCGACGGAGGGGATTTCTGTCGGATGTCTTCCCTCTAGAATTCTAACCACTTCTGCTGTTACATCCTCAGCCTTTTCTCCGTCACCGAGTTCGACGGCGATGAAAGCTTTGTGGACAGCATCCTTTATTCTATTCGAGTCAAAGTCTACAATTCTTCCATCTCTTTTTGCTATCTTGCCTATAGGCATGGTATGTGCTCCTAGAGTCATGTTATGATATATAAACGTAGACTTAAAGTTGCCTTTACGATCCGATGTTTCTGCCAGCTTTAACCGTGCAGCTGAATCACATGAGATAAGGATTAAATAGATAAAAGGGGGCATGCAAGTAATGTTCATGGTCGATTTGCCAGACTATCTCGTTGGCAAAGCAAAAGTTCGTATACTTCAAGGAGACCTAACTGATCAGGACACCGATGCTATTGTGAACGCTGCAAACTCTAGCCTTATGGGGGGTGGGGGCGTCGATGGCGCTATCCACCGGAGGGGTGGACCGAAAATACTGGAAGAATGCAAACGCATCCGGGCTAAAGAATGGCCTGCTGGCCTTCCCACGGGAAAGGCGGCCATCACTTCAGGAGGAACTCTGAAAGCAAAATATGTTATTCACACCGTTGGACCGATATGGCGTGGGGGAGGTGAAGGTGAGCCTGAACTCTTGGCCGACGCGTATCGTAACTCTCTGGAATTGGCTGTGTCAAAGGGATTGAGGACAATCTCATTTCCTTCGATAAGCACTGGGGCATTTGGGTACCCTATTGAGATGGCAAGCCAAATAGCCTTATCGACGACGAAGGATTTTCTGAAGAAGGTGGACGACATCGACATGGTGATATTTGTCCTGTTCAGTAAGACCGATTTTGAGGTCTATCAAAGGGTGGCTAGAGAGATTCTGAAAGAGGACTGATGAGATCTCTTTATTCACCCTAGCTAAAGAAGAACAGAGTTGAACGTATAAGAATTTTGTTCTGATGGATTATAATTGACAAGTGCCGATTGCATGACAATGCGTAGAAGTGAGTTGGAGGAAGTTAGGAGGCTAAAGAGGGCCAGACAGCTAGGTCTCACATTAGAGGAGATGCTGGAGGAACGACTGTACATGACAAGAGCCAGACTGCAAGAGCTTAAGCGGCAGAGAAGAAAGATGGAGAATAGAATAAGGAGACTTGAAACCAGGTCTGACCACTAGAAATGAAACCAATCTGCGGCACCTGCAACTGGAATCTAGTATGGCCTTTGGTCTTCTTAGATCAAATATGATTGAAACCTTTCTCGGTTTTGGCAGATACGACATGAACATATCTACAATCCCTAAAGCCTCTTAAAGATCAAGACTAGCAGACGACCTAACATCATTCAAAATGATAGCGGCTCACCATTAAAATATAGATTGCATAAAACCGACCCGTACCTTCCTCTTGCTGAACGCCATTATCCATTAAGGTTAGAAAATTGTATTTATATTCACGTCTATTTTACATTTGTGTATGGAAATTGGAGCGATCAGATGTTTTATCCCTATCGGTGGTCAAGCCAAAAGGCTCAGGCCATTGACTCAAGATATCTCTAAGGCTTGCGTTAGGTTTCTAAATAGGCCCCTTATCGAATTTTCAATGGCCACTCTGGCTGAACAGGGTATAAGACACTTCATATTTGGAGAGTATGGTTACACAAACTACTCGAACCTCTTTGATCATTACGGTGAAGGATTGGGGTTTTCGACCACTTATAGAATTGAGCCTCGAGTCCATATTAAGCATCAGCCTAATTTAGATGATCTTGGCAGCGCTGATTCTTATAGACTCAATGTTGAATATTATGACATAAAAGACCCTGTTCTAGTCGTCCAAGGTGATAGTTTATTTGATATCAACCTAAAAAGCCTTGTCGAGCATCACGAGAGAAAAAAAGCTGTAATGACAATTGCTCTCGCTAAAGTCGAGAACACAGAAGAATTTGGCATAGCGGATGTTGATGAAGAAGGTAGAATTAGACAATTTGTTGAAAAACCTCAAACTGGAAATGCTCCGAGTAACTTGGCCAACGCTGGGGTCTATCTGCTTTCTCCAGAAGTCAGACAAATAGCGTCAAATGAGGAAGTAAACCAGATTTTAACCGAGAGACATCGATTGGACTTTGGCTACGACCTGATTCCATATATCATCGAAAAGGGTTACCCTGTTTACTCGTATGAGCTAAAGGTTTGGTATGATATTGGAACTCCTGAAAGATACCTCAAAGCTATGCATGACGTTCTTTATGGCGTACTCAACATAAGAGTTACAGAAGAAAGGATAATTCCCGGGAAGAACATTTGGATTCAAGGATACAGTGAAGAATCTGTTAGAAGGAGACTGGAGACTGTGAAAAAGTATCGGGAAAAGAGGTTGTTTCTTGAAGGAGCTGCTTTGATTGGAAGACATACCAGAATAGGCGACTTTACAAGAATCTTGGACTCAAATGTCGACAACTTCTGTATAATAGGGGAAAATGTTGAGATAGTTAGATCTGCCGTCCTAGACGCAGTTAGGATAGGTGATCACGCCAAAATCTCTGATAGTATTATAGGAAGAAAGGTAGTCATCGAATCGAATCAGAAGAATCCGACTTCGATAGAGTCCTTGTCTGTAATAGGCAACGCTGTCCGCATCGGTGCAGGATGTAAGCTTTCCAACACAAAGGTGAACCCGTCTCTGGTGATTCCTCCTAACATGACATATGTTGGTAGATACCTACAGACCTATGAAGACATCGTACGTCTTGTCTCTTAGATGACCCGGTTACGTTCAATCTTATCGTTTGTTATTTTGGCAGAACAGCTTCTTACCTAATGCATTTGACTTTATTTTGCAATTGCAAGAAGATCGTGGAACAGAGGTTGGGGCTAGGAGATCTTCAAGTCATTTTCGACAAGATCTCGTTTCACTTGAACAACTTAAGGAATCTCTTGAAGACAACCACGTCTGTTGTCAGGAGTACATGCGCAAGATCCAGAAACTTTTCCGCTGTTGGAAGTTATTCATCTGGCTTGTCTTCAGATGGGCCACCTAGGTCCAGAAGACTTAAATTAGATGGGGTTTTTCTCTTGGACGGTCTGAAGCCTTTATGGCTGGTCTTCTTGATCCTCTGACAATCAAAGGGATTACTCTACGCAATCGTATTGTTATGCCTCCAATACTCACCAATCTGGCCGCCCCTGACGGCTCTGTTACAGATAGGCTTATTGAACATTACCTTAGGCGTTGCAGTATGTTAGGCCTTCTGATAGTGGAAGCCTCTTACGTGTCAACAGGAGGCAGCCTGAGCGAACGACAGCTGGGAATTTATAGCGACACCCTTATTCCTGGCTTGAAGAGACTCGCCCAAGCCATTCATGGGAAAGGTACACCGGTGGCTGTTCAGATCTTCCACGCCGGTGCGAAGGCTTATGTTGGCTCAGGAAGCTTTCAGCCAGTCGCCCCTTCGGCAACAGAGTCTGCACGCGAACTCACACTGAGCGAGATAGATCGGTTACTGGACGAGTTTGCACAAGCAGCTCAGAGAGCTTTGAATGCCGGCTTCGATGGGGTTGAAGTTCATGGCGCACATGGGTTCTTAGTTAATCAGTTTTTCTCGCCTTTGACCAACAGACGTGGAGACAGATACGGTGGTTCATTAGAGAACAGGATAAGATTTCCATTAGAGGTTGTTGAAAGGGTTAAGGCTAAGATTGGTGGACGGCTTCTCCTCTATCGTATTGGTGCTGACGACCTTACCCCAGGTGGGACAAAGATTGAGGATTCTATCCGACTGGCTATGGCACTAGAGGAAGCAGGTGTCGACATAATCGATGTATCCGGAGGTCTATGTGGCAGTCGTCCAATGGAGCTGCAAGATATTCCAGGCTATTTTATACCTCAGGCCAAGAAGATCAAAAGTGCAGTGAATATTCCGGTCATTGGAGTCGGAAACATCAAAGATTTCAAGTATGCAAATAGACTAATAGAAGACGGAGATGTTGATCTCGTAGCTGTAGGAAGGCAGCTTATGAGTGATCCAGACTGGGCTCTAAAAGCGATCAAGGAGTTAGAGACGATCTAGCATCTTATAACCATCTGGTACAGATATCGACTGACATGCTTATGATCGACACCGTTCGTGGCATTAGGTTCTAATACACCCTTTACATGTTTAAATGTTCGTCGCAAGCTATGATCCTCGCGTGATATTTGAATTGAAAATTATCAAAAATTCTTCATCCTCTCTCATCAACTACTAGCTTGAAGCCCCGTTTGCACCAACTTGCCCATTTTTCTATAGCGTCACAAACAACACCATAAACTTTGACTTTCAACATTTAGTCTCGAGAAGACATAATTTCTTTTGATTACAACCTACACCTCTTGCTGTAATACTTCAAAGGAGGCATGATCAAAAGCTTCCATTTTCTCGATGGTTTCATGGCTCTTATAGTCAGCCCGTTCTGTGGGCTAAAGCATTCCCTTAAGGGCCTGTGCTATGACTGGTGCGACACTAACGAAGCTTACTGGACTCGGGACTGTATCAGATCCTATTAGAGCTTCAGCACCCGCGTCCAGAATCCTAGCAAGCGAGTCTCCGACAAGAAGAGGATGTGAACATACTGCAATAATCTTGTTTGCACCATAATGTTTCAAGATCTTTACGGTTTCGACCATTGTGCCCCCTGTGCTTATTATGTCGTCTACAATGACGACATCCCGGTCTCGAACACTCAGTAGTCTTGTCTTGATTTCGACCTTGTCTGGTCCCAGCCTTATCTTTTCAAGCACGTCGTATTCTGAGCCTAAGATGTCTGACGCTATCTTCGCCCATTGTTCGGCTTCTTCATCTGGTGCTATGACAATTGGATGATCCAACTTGAAGTTCTGTTTAACGTAGCTGGTCAAAGGCGGAACTGCCGACAGGTTTTGGGCTGGAATCTTGAAGACCTCAGAGATGTCGTCAACTCTGTGGAGATGTGTGTCTATTGTGAGGAGCTCATCTGTTCCAACATTCTCGATCAGCCTAGTTACGGTCTGAAAACTTATTGCTTCACCAGGATTGAACCGTCTATCTTGTCGCGCGTACGCAAAATAGGGAATAACGCCGATGACTTTTCTTGCTCCCAAGTCTTTTAGGGCTTTGACGAGAAGGAAGTATTCGAATAAGTGTTCATCAGGGGTACGATACATAGACTGTATCACTACAACATCTTTTCCTTTAACATCATCTAATATTCTCACATATTTTTCTCCGTCTGGAAACTTCTTAGCCTGCAGTTTTGTAACCCCTATGCCAAGTTCTCGGGCTACCTTCAATGCAAGTACGTCTGATGCAGATCCTCCGATTAAGAGCAATTGAACCACAATCGTGGCTCTTCACTTCTATTAAAGTTTTAGCGTATCTTGCCAAAGTTCAACCACATTCGAGCTGTTTGCGGCTGTATGTTTCCATGCGAAATCTTACTTGAAATATCGGTTTTCACGATCAAAGAAGAATATTGGACCAATGACAGGCCTACTTTGAGACAACGACTGTTCCAGCGTACTTGTCGCTTAACTTCTGCCTGTAATCGGCTTGAATTGCGAGACCGAAGACGACATCTAAGAGGAGCAGAAGCCAATATATCTTGCTTACGTTACGGAGAAATGCCTGTCCAAGGTTCGGTCTTTCACCGTTTATTGTCGTCACCTTCAAACCCATAATGAACTTGCCAAGGGTTGCACCCCATGTTATTTCAGAGAGCGGATAGTACAATATCAATCCGATTCCCACGACAAATGGAAACGACCAGAATTGTACCAAGGCTGAAGGGGTATTGAAGAACCCGCCGGATATCACCTGAGATATGACATATGGTATGTATATGATTGCCGCGATTACACCTATGATTATAGAGACCACAATAGAGTCGATTACTAAGGCCACCACTCTTCTTATCCAATAATCTCTGGCCTGCTGGCTTTTTCTTATAGCATCGATACCACTCAAAGGTGTTCCAGAAGGAACTTCGGTTAAGGTCGAAGTTGCTTGGGCCTTTTCTTGCAATTGAGCGCCGCAACTTGGGCAGAAGGCGGCATCATCCGGTATAGGCTTCCCGCATCTTATGCAATATGGCATGACCTATCGCGCCTTTGTCTCCAGTTCTACCTGTTTATAATATGTTTTGTTGGAGCCATTATGTAGTGCATCCTCTGTTGGCCAGCCTCCTTGAACGCATATCTTCAAGTTCGTAAGATAACTTTGAAGCCGTCTTCTTTCTCAACAAGAGCGGCTCTCACATCATATGCCAGATTCTTGGCAAGCTTTCTTGTGAAGTTTTATCTTGATGCCATTTCCAATAGAATTCTTTCCGTCAATTTATGAATATGATCTTGAATATTTCCAATCCAAGTTCATGTGTGGTCATCGAAACCGACGTTGGCTGAGGCGCGTGCCAGCCACATTATCCTTTTTTCAAACTTATTGGCTGAAGGCAAGAGAGGCTTCTTTCAGTGCACTAGCACTGCATATTGTTGGCTCGTCAATTCAGGTCCGATGCAGGCTTTCCTTCCTTTCCCCAATTCTTTTTGTCAATGTCGTAGACTATTATCGTCACATCTCCTGGCTTGCAGCCTATGGACTCGCATATCGCCTTTGTCACTCCTGCCATCATCTTTCTTTTCTGCTCTTCTGTTCTTCCAGCCCACATACTTATTTGTACCACTGGCATTTTGATCTCCATAAGGGGTATCCATATCCCAACGTATAACCCTTATCTCCATGAAGCACTATCTTTGTCTTTCTTGACACATCCTAGAGCAAGGGCGTTTACCTACCGTTACAAATAGAGCGCTTCTTCAAGTTGCAACTTGAAGAAGTCGCCTTTTCCCATCACAGTCTCGTAAAGAAAGAAGATATGACATTGTGATAGGAGAAATCTATTAGGCTTCAGAGAGAAACTTTTTTCCTATGGTTGAAGGCCACATGCAGGAAGGTAGATATCCGATCAAAACATCACTCACTAGGCTTCTTATATCTTGTATTCTTCCACCATTTTGCTAATCTTCCTTACTCTTTCGATGTCTCCGTCCGGAGGCATCATATCTGATATCCCTAAGATGATGTTTGGTGAGAAGAGGTCAAGTATTTTCTGCACAAAGTTCGTCAACTCCTTTTCGCTGGTGTATGGCATGAAATGTGTTGCCGGGATTCCGTCTACCAGGATCATGTCTCCAAGTTCCATCTTGAGTTCTTCTAATGTGACATTGCCTTGTGGTTCTGGAGGAACACACTCTAGTCCGTCAAGGCCGGTGTCCCTTGCGAATCTTAAGGCAAGCTTGATCTTTCCATCCCAGTGGGAGGTACAGATTCTTCCTGCTTGATGGAGCTCATCTGTCCTCAGGCGATAGTATGGGAGCATGTACTTCTTGAATATCTGTGGTGGCACTAGGGCGTCGTCGATGTTATCTCCGAAATTGATTATCTTAAAGGGTGTCTTCTTGATTAGATCAAACTTCCTGTCGTCGTTTCTTTTGAAGGCGTCTAAGAGTTTCTCAACTCTTTCTCTGTGCTTCCATAGAGCTATCACCCCCCTTTCTAAACCCATGTATTCGATGAAGAACCTCTGTATGGAGCCATGGCTGACGTTTACCATCGGCTCGCATCTATCACCTAAAAGTTGGTCCATTATATTGTATGTTTCCTCGTCGAATTCGAAGCTCTGGCTTTCGAGGATGTACTCTAAGACGTCGAAGTCTTCGATGCTCTTTAGAAAATATTCGACACGAAACCTGTTCGTTCCCCAGAGATTCTTTTTTTCCACTTGGGTTAGACTTCCTCTTGGGGTAACATATTTTGTGAATACAAATCTATCATCTTCTGTTATTTTGACGTTTATTTTGTCGCCTTCGATCGTCCTTATTGTTCTGTCAAAGTAATGATATGATCTTGGTGACGCGTGAACGTCATCATATATCTGGATGAGGCTCCATGTCTCATATCTCTTGGGTAGTCGGCCTCTGGCCTTATTCACTTCATACCAGTGGTGAAGTCTAGGCTGCCACATTAGGCGATCAGCCTTCATGTGGCCAAAGGTCGCCATTGTTCTCTCCCTGTTATTCATGGAGTTCACCTCGCCAATCTAAGACGAAGATTATAACCATTGCCATCTAAATCCTGTGACGAACCAGGGCCCATGATCGGACCACATCCCATGAGCTCATTACTAAGGCAAGCTTAGTTGAGCTCATACGTTCTTGAGAGAAACTAGTATAAGCCAAATGGAAGCCATTATTGCCGTCGCCGATTCCTGTATGGCCACATTACTCCAAGGCCATTCTACGAACCACATGAATATACATAAGAGCCCGAAGAAAAGAGCTAATGCTCCTATGTGCGGAGAGTTAAGAGGCCACGAAAGATAACTGTAGACTAACATTAGTATAATTGTGGTCACAAAAAACATTACCGATGTGATTCCGTGAATTCTTCCCGCGTCTTCATTGAAGATACCTATGAGTGACAGGCTGACTGAGTTTATTAGAAGAAGGGATGTCCAAGCTAGGAACTTCCAAGAACGTTTCAGATTAGACAGAATCAAGGCGAACAGGGAAACCAGCACGCTTGAGATCACAAGTCCAGAATTGAAGACGTAAGCAACATATCCATTTCGCGATATGCTACCAAGGTCGCTCAAGGCATTATCGTAAATATCAAACCACGGTGAAAGTGCAATAGATGTCACGATGAACATGTATGGAACTATGGCGCCAGAAATACCACATATCTTGGCTAGTTTGATCATAGGACAAGTAAAGAGAAAATACCACTAATTAACTGTTCTACCAGATGCAACGTCAAATATTGTACAGAGAAGATTCACAGAATCTAGGTTTTCTTTACGATAATCTCCTGTACGCGTCGTAACCCTTCTTACAATTTCCAAGATAGAATCTGTGCCTGTTCCAGAACAGAGACCGTAAGCCAATCTGGACATTTTGCAGTTGAGTGTAGCGAGTGCTCCTTCGCACTTCTTAAACGAAGACTAATTAATTGATTTCGATTCGAAGATTAATGTCTGCTTCCTTATAAGGTTCTCGGCGGAGAATTGGCTGATTCGCATCAACCTTTAATTTGAGGCCTTGCTTCATCTTGTAGAATGCTAATCGTCACGTGCTTTACGGGCAAGCTCTTCAGCCCATTCTCTGATAGCGTTCATGTCTCGCATGTCATATATGCCGTCCTCTTGTTTGAATCCTAACGCGTCCAGCTTCTGCTTGAGCCCACCCAAAGTCTTTCGTGCAAGCAATCCCATTTTGGTAAAGTTCCAGATGCCTCCGAACAAACCCATTGATAGCGGGTTTAGAGAATACTTTGACGCCTTTTCCAAGAGTTGCTTTTGATATATATTATCGCATTCTTCTCTCTTTCCCTCTTTCACAAATATAGGCCATGAGCCAGAGGAGATAAAGAGGGCGACCTTCTTATTAACCAGCTCCATCTTGTGCATCTCAAGAAAACGTTCGGTTTCCTTGGTCCACCTTGATATGCTGATGCCACTTCCTACGAGAATCAACTCATATCCTGATATATCTCGGATTCTGGTTTCTTTTGCGTCGGCCACGGTTACATCGAAGCCTTGCTCACGCAATACCTTCGATATTTCTTCAGACGTGCTGGCGGTTGCCCCATAGCGGGTGCCATATACAATCAACGCTTTCATGCCGTCTTTTCCCTTCTTCAGCACATCATACAAGACTTATAGAATAAGTAGTTATCGTTCTCCATTGGAATGTAGTCGGCTCAAAAAGGTTAGTACTTGATCTTGTTGTCTAAAGTCTCTTGACCAACTCATAGAGGTTATCTCCTCTCATTCTGTCAAATAGTATGGTTCTGATGTTGAGTCTGCCACAGACGTCGACGTTCTCTTGCATATCATCTACCAGAACTATGTGTCTGTGATCCTTTTCCTTGTTCATTATATACTGTATCTGCCTTGGCTTGGTTCCGAAATCGTCTCTGCCGAGGATTTCCTTTAGATGTTGCCTGAGGCCATTCGTGACGAAGAACTCTTCGAGGGCTTTCTGGGATTGCATCGACGCAACATATATTGTGCCTTCGAAGAATTCGAAGGCAGGTTTGACGTCTTCGAATGGCCTGCACCTCGAAATTGCCTTTAGTTCGTAGTCTTCTATGATCTTGTTACATAATCTAAAAAGCTCTGTTCCGAAGTACTTTTCCCAGAAGGGTATCAGGCCTCTGACTTGGTAGCCTGCTAGGTCGGAAACCTTATTGTACACTAGATTCCAGTCTACGTCAAGATTGGTTATGACACCATCAAAGTCAAGTACAAGTATTGGCTTAGGCATCAAGCTCCTCCTGTATCACGTTGCAGTCCATAAGTAGCATGTGAGCCGGTCATAAAGTTATCCTAACCTGCTTGTTATTTTTTAGGCGAATGCTTTGCTCAACCAATTAAGAAATGTATGCTTCGCTAATGCATAACATAAAAGGATGTTACAAGAAAAGTTGTGATTTCTTGAGCTACTCTTAGAAGACTAAAGAAACGGCTAAAGGCTTACTATCAAAGTGTATTCTACGATATTTCAAGGTCGTAGTTGGACGCTCACAAGAATGCAGAGAAGACGATCCAAAAAGAGAAGAAGGCCAAAGATCTACGAAAATGGTAGAAGCCTTAATAGGATCAAGATTGAACCTTTCCGCAGCCTAGTCTATATAGTCTAAAGCTTCATTCAAAGTCTTTATATAATTTCTTCCCGTCGTAGTTCCGGCTTGGGCCACTATGGGCTTGGAGCATGGAACTTCATATCCAGAAAGAGTGCTCGCTAAAATATTGGGAGAGAACAGGCTACCTATGCCTAGGACTACGCATAGGATAGTGTTCGGCGACAGCAGGCGCATGCATGAGGTGCCAGATGAAAGCGTACATCTAGTTGTCACGTCTCCCCCTTATCCAATGATTAAAATATGGGATGATATATTCAACAGCTACGGTTGCAAGACGTATGATCAAATGCACCAATATTTGGCTGAAGTCTGGAAGGAATGCTATAGGGTCCTAGTAGACGGTGGCATCGCATGCATAAACATAGGTGATGCTACAAGAGATTCTGAAGGAACCTTCAAGCTGTTTCCCAATCACGCAAAGGTAATCGAGATATGCCAGAGAATAGGCTTCATTTCTCTACCCTACATCTTGTGGAAAAAGCCGACAACTAAGCCAAACTCCTTTCTGGGTTCAGGCTTCATCCCGACAAATGCCTACGTGACATTAGACTGTGAATACATCTTAATCTTTAGAAGGGGGAAACCTCGAAAGTTTAGACCAAAGGACCTTTATCGGTATGCAAGCCACTATACCAGAGAGCAGAGGGACAAATGGTTCTCCCAGATTTGGGACGTCAAGGGTGCAAGACAGGAAAACAATGAGGTTAAAAGAAGGACAGCAGCATGTCCAGAAGAAGTCGCTTGCAGGCTGATAAGGATGTTCTCGATAATTGGTGACACAGTCCTTGACCCTTTCTTGGGAACTGGAACTACAACAAAGGCGGCGATGCAGTTGTACAGGAATAGTGTGGGATATGAAATAGACGAAAACTTGCTTGAGTTGATAAAGAAGAAGGTTGGCTACTATCAAGAACAACTACCTGGACCCAAAGACGTCGAAATAGTTTTCAGGGAAGATAGAATAAAGAGGCTCATGTGAAAAGGTTGATATGTAACATTCTCCATTCTGTTTTTATAATGGAAAGTTGAGTTTGGTTTGGAGAAGACTAGAGCGATAAAACTATGTACGAGAGGGTTATTTTCATCATTATTTCAAGGCTGGCTTAGCGCTCTTTATTACTTGTAAAGCCTTCTGGTTCATAACTGTACTTTTCATCCTTGGACTGGAAAAGATCGAAGACTTTGGATTAGCAGTCGTTAATTGTGGAAATGATGGTGTATCCAATGTTGTAACAGTTGACTTGAGACTGACTGTTTTTCTCGCCAGCATGATAGTGCTCCTTAGAGTAGCTAATTCGATATTAGAATCTAGAGGACAAACATCAGCCTCAAAGCAAGTTCTACCAGCATCATAAGCCTCCTTAAGATGTATCTAAGACCTACCCTATAATATTTGATATAGAAGGTGCAAGGAAGTCTCCTTAAGAAAGGCAAAGATTTCAGTAAATCAAGAGGTTATTCTTCTATGTGAAGTAGGGACCTCTTCTTGGAGATATTTGATCGATTCTTTCCAAGTCAGATTCAGACAGCTTAAGCTCTGTAGCCGCAACATTTTCTTCAAGTTGCTCTATGCTTGTGGGAGCTATTATCGGTGCCGTTATCGCAGGGTTTGCCATCATCCACGCAAGTGCTATCTGTATCATCGGCTTGCCCAGTTCCCTAGAAAAGGCTTCCAGACCTTGTATTATCTTAAGATTGTATGGGTCATCCCATTCAAAGTTATGCCTCTTGAAGAAGTCAGGCTTGATAGCGCCTCTGCTACCTTCAGGAGGTGGAACACCTGGCTTGTATTTTCCAGTCAGAACACCACCGGCAAGAGGACTGTATGGGACGATTCCGATACCTTGGTCAACACAGAGTGGGATGATCTCCCTTTCTATCTCCCTCTGAAGGAGGTTGTAGCGAGGCTGACTTACAACGAATCTTTCATAACCATGTACATCGCTTACCCAGAGGGCTTTGCAATGGAGCCAAGCTGGAAAGTTCGAGCATCCAATATAGTGGACCTTACCATCTCTGACGAGATCGTTGAGCGCGGCTAACGTCTCCTCCAATGGTACAGGCTCACCGACAATCCCTTTCACAACATCCACGTTGCTTGGTCTATGAAGATAAAGTATGTCGATGTAGTCGGTGCCAAGCCTCCTAAGACTCTCTCTCACAGCATACATGATATGCTTACGGCTCAAACCTTCATCATTCACACCAGAGCCCATACGATGACGAACCTTCGTAGCCAACACAACATCCTCCCTAAAACCCCTAACCGCCCTACCGACA
>Ga0209102_1000870_pt1 | contig 17923 bp, 15 predicted proteins | sample ConPoolayeHmetaG_FD_185483 | JGI IMG/M metagenome (GOLD analysis project Ga0209102, IMG submission 185483) | Hot spring microbial mat communities from California, USA to study Microbial Dark Matter (Phase II) - Cone Pool mat layer H metaG... ...
AAAAGTCCTCCCTTTCCCAAAAAGGATTTTTAGGAGAGGTTTATCTAAATTATGCGGCATTGAAAAATTTTCCTTTCCCCTATCTCCTAAGACATGCAATAAGTCGCCTCATTCCTTAGTGCTAAATCTTGATGACCCAGGAAGACCTCATCTTAATTGTTTTCATCAGTTTATTTCTCGCCTTCTCTTTTATCTTTTCCGGTTACGAAACCGCCTTCTTTACCCGGCATCCATTGGATACCAAGATATTAAAAAAAGAAAGGAAGAGGAATTGGATTAAGACCTTGGCACAAAGTGAAACGGAGGTTTTAGGGACAATTTTAGTATCTAATCTCTTAATGAATGTCTCGGCCGCTTCTTTACTCTCACTTTTATTTATGAATATCTTCCGACTATCACCGGCCAAGGAATTCTATCTCTTCTTAACTTCTTTATTGACGGCAATTTTTATCTTTATCTTCTGTGAGGCAATACCTAAGATTTATGCCTTCAATAATCAAGAGCGGTTTTTGGCTTTATCGTTTATAATTCTCTTTTTGCGGAAGGTCTTTTCCCCAGTTATTTTTCCGGTGGCGAAAAGAATTGACCGATTATTCACTCAAAGAAAGGTCAAAACATTTCCGACAGAAAGCGAGATGAAAAATTTAATCCAGTTGGCAGAAAAAGAAGGGATCTTAGACTTAGAAGAGAAAAATATCCTCCTCGCCTTAGAAGATATGGATAAGATGAGCCTATCATCAATAATGACCCCGCGCCGAAAGATTGTCGCCCTGGAGAGTAAGATGACAATTGAGTTGGCCATAGAAAAAGTAAAGACTATCCCCTATTCCCGAATCCCGGTCTATAAAGATAATATAAACAATATCGTTGGCATCCTTTATGTGAAAGATTTGGTCATTGAAAAACTCGCACCCAAATCCCCGGCTATCGGAGAAGGAGAGGAAAAGAAAACAATTGAAAAGATAGTTAAAAAGCCAATCTTCTTACCAGCGGTTCAGAGCCTTTCTTTAGCCCTTGATTTCCTTCGTAAAAAAGAGAGCCATCTGGCCATCGTCGTTGATGAGTTTGGTGAGTGTTGTGGACTTGTGACCCTGGAGGATATTTTAGAAGCGCTTTTTGGGGAGATCAGAGATGAATATGACTTATTAGAAGAAGAACCCTGGACAATCGTTGATGAAAAGACCTATCTCGTTTCCGGAGAGATTGACCTAAATACCTTAAACCGGTTAACCAACGATGCCTTTTTTGATGTTAAAGAAGAGCGGCTCTCTGGTTTTATTGCCCATCACCTGAGGCGCCTGCCCCAAGATGACGATGAGTTCCATTACCGGAATATTTATATTAAGGTGCTGAAGGTGGTTGAGCGGCGGGTGGAAAGAGTTTTGCTGCGCATCTTATAATGGCACTCCTTTTTGGGATAATGGCAATTTTTCTGCAAGGTATATTTTCCGGGAGTGAGACGGCAATTATGCGCGCGAATTGGATGCGGATTCTTTTGCAAGGGAAGAAGAAACTCGCCTTATTGGAAAAAAGGGAGAAAGGCATTCTGACTACCTTAATTGGCACTAATATCTTTGTCGTCTTGGCCTCGTTCTCTTTATCCTACTTTTTTGTTGCCACCTTGGGAAAGAAATTTGTCTTTTTCGCTCTCTTTTTTACCACAGCCCTTTCTCTCCTTTTCGGTGAATTTCTCCCCAAGGCGATTGCCAAACAATATCCGGAGTTATGGTATGAATATCTCTATCCTTTTATTCGGTTTTTCAATCAAGTCTTCTCACCCTTTGCCTTTTTTGTCCAGAGGCTCATCTCTCCGTTGGTCAAAGAGAGGCGGCGAGAATTTAAGTTAACCCGCCAGGACCTTTTGCTTTTATTCGGGAAAGAACGTTCCGAAAGGATTGCCAAGGCGGTATTAGAGTTTTCTCAGATTAAGGTTAAGGATGTGATGATACCCCTAAAATTTACCGTAGCGATAAAAAGTGACTCGCCACCCGAAGTCATCTATCATATTTTAAGGGAATCAGGCTATTCGCGTTATCCCGTTTATCAAGAGCGGAAGGATAATATCATCGGCGTAGTTCATGCCAAAGACTTCTTATTCTCCCCGGATTATAAAATAAGACCCCCTTACTTTGTCTCCGAGGATAAAAAATTAAGGGAGGTCTTTTCTGAGATGCGACGGGGAAAGGATAAGACTACTCACCTGGCCGTAGTAAAAGATAAGAACGATAAGGTAATTGGTATATTGACCCTGGAAGACATCTTAGAAGAAATTGTTGGTGAAATTAGAAGCGAGATTTGATGAATATCTAAGACAAAGATGTCGGTCATAACGAAAACGGAAGGGATAATAATAAAGCGGGAATATTTCCGCGATACCAGTAAGATAGTTACCATCTTCTCTAAGGATTATGGCAAATTAGAACTTTTAGCCAAAGGGGCTTTTGACCCTAAGAGAAATCTTGGCGGTAGCCTTGAGCCTTTTACTTTTAGTGAGGTCATATTTTATTACCGGGAGGGAAGAGAATATTACCTCCTCGCTAATGCAACACTTCTTTATGATTTCCGGATACTCCGGGAGGAGCCGGAGAGGTTCTATTTCGCGTCCCTTCTGGCGGAATTCATCTTGAATTGCCTGCCGAAAGAAGTTCCCCAAACCTCTCTCTATCAACTTTTCCTATCAACTTTTTATCGTTTGACAAAAGAAGGAAAGGAAAACCTTATCTATTCTTTTCTGATTAAGGCGGCAACACTTTTAGGTTATAAGCCGAATTTTATCACCTGTGTTAAATGCCACAAAAGACCAGACCGCTTCTTCTTCGCCGTGGCGCGCGGTGGCTTTCTTTGCGAAGCCTGCCGTGCTGGAGAAGTGATTAACTTTGAACCAAGTGAGGTTGAAGGATTAAAGAACCTCCTTTTCCTACCTCAGACAAAAATCGGGAAAATAGAGTTGGGAGAAAAGGAGAAGAATGTCGTTAGGCAATTCCTCGCCCATCACCTTAATTTTCATCTTTTCCCCAATCCCTTTGCCTCGGTTTAACTACCGGGTATACCGATTTATCAATTCGTCTATCGTCCCGGGGGTTTTTATTTTCAGAAAGATTGCTGAAAACTTAGGTTTATGATTCGGCTCAAATTGGTCTCCTCCTTATTCTTAAAAATATCTTTCAACCCAAAGAGAAGATTAGCACCTTCCCCAACTCCCCAGTTGATACCGCAATTCAAAAATCCGCGATTTTTGTCATTTTTATCATTTAAGGCGAGGTCATACTCTAAGAGAAATTCTAAGGCCTCAGATAAAGTCTGGCTGCCGGCGATAGAGAAATTGATTCCCCGATTGTAGTTAATCCCCAGAGAGAGATAACTCCTTATTGCCTCAATTGACTTACCGGTTGCCAAATAGAACATCCGGCGCTTAAACTGGTAATCGGTATTTTCCGGGTTGCCAAATCCCTGGGAATCAAAACCCAAGGTTAAATCGGGAAGGACTGATTCCTCTTCGCTCAGAATTTTCAGTTTTACCTGAAACTCCGGTCGGTCTTTGGGGTAGAAATTTGGCCTCCCGGTTCCCAAGACGCTATCGCCACCCCAGGACATACCCAAGTTAATTCGGTCAAAGATGCCAACTCCGAAGTGAGCCAAGATACCGCCACTACCTTGAAGACGAAAGTTTATCAGATATTCACCGTGTCCTAAAATGGCTGGCCGTGGAACATCAATAAAATACAACTGACTGAAAAGGAAAAGGGATAAAATAGTTGCCATAAGGTATGATAACAATAATTTTGCTGATGTCAATAGCCACTACCCTTCTTTTTGGGGCAATGAAAAAGTTGACATCGGGTGATTTTTTCTTATAATCCACCTATGCGCATACTGGTAACAACCGCTCTGCCTTATGCCAACGGTGATATCCATCTTGGCCATTTAGCCGGGTGTTATCTGCCGGCGGATATCTATTACCGCTATCAACGGTCAAAAGGAAGGGATATTATCCACATCGGTGGCACCGATGAGCATGGTGTTCCGATAACCCTTTTGGCGGATAAGGAGAAGAAAAGTCCGCAGGAAATTGTTGATTTCTATCACCAGCGGATAAAGGATTCTTTTGAGAAGTTTGGGATTCAGTTTGATAATTTCTCCCGCACATCACTTCCTTTACATCATAAGACCTCCCAGGATTTCTTCTTAAAGATTTACGAGAAGGGTTATATCTATCCCAAAGAGATAAGGCAGTTCTTCTGTCCTAATTGCCAAATCTTCTTAGCCGATAGATATATTGAAGGGACTTGCCCTTACTGTAATAATCAAAAGGCAAGAGGTGACCAATGTGAGGAGTGTGGAAGATGGTTGGAACCCTTTATGCTTTTAGAACCGAGGTGCAAAATCTGCGGGTCACCGCCCGAAGCCCGAGAAACGACGCACTATTTCTTTGCCCTTTCCCGTTTTCAAAAGAGTTTAGCCGAATGGCTAAAGGAGAAGAAAAACTGGAAGGAAAATGTTAAGCGATTCTGTGAGGGTTGGTTTAAGGTCGGGTTAGAGGACCGGGCAATTACCCGAGATTTACCCTGGGGGGTTAAGGTTCCATTGGCGGAGGCGAAGGATAAAGTTTTATATGTCTGGTTTGATGCCCCGATTGGTTATATCTCCTCAACGATTGAATGGGCGGAAAGAATCGGAAAGAAAGATTTATGGAAGGAATACTGGTTATCAGCGGATACGAAACTTATCCATTTCATTGGTAAGGATAATATCGTATTTCATGCCATTGTCTGGCCGGCGATGCTTTTGGCACACGGTGATTTCATCCTACCAGCCGAAATTCCGGCGAATGAATTCCTCAATTTAGAAGGAAGAAAAATTTCTACCTCCGAGAATTGGGCAATCTGGCTTCCGGAATATTTGAAAGAATTTCCTCCCGACCCATTAAGATATGCCTTAGCCAATAATCTACCGGAGAGTCGGGATGTTGACTTTACTTATAAGGAGTTCCAGATAAAGAATAATAACGAATTGGCCGATATTTACGGCAACTTCGTTAATCGGGTTTTACTCTTTATTAAAAAGAACCTCTCCGAAATTCCCAGGATAAGGGAATTTGACCAAGAGGTCTTAGATAAAATCCAAGAAACCAAAAGGAATGCCGAGCGACGGTTAGAAGATTTTCAAATTCGGGACGCCTTAAAGGAACTGATGAAGATACCGGGTTTTGGCAATCGCTACTTTGACAAAAATCAACCTTGGCTAACCTTAAAGACGAATAAAGAAGAATGCCAGAAGACGATTTTTCACTGCCTAAAACTGATTGAGGCTTGTGAAGTCCTTCTCCGTCCCTATCTTCCCTTTACCAGTGAAAAGATTAGAAAGATGCTCAACTTAAAAGAATGGGGATGGGATTGGGTAGCGGGAGAAGAATTTTTGAAGACAAGACCCCAACTCGGGGATATAGAAATCCTTTTCTCCAAAATCCCCGATGAAAAGATAGAATTGGAACTAAAAAGATTAAAAGGAGAAGTTGTCCCAAAAGAAAGTGTCAAAGAAGAAGGAGGGATTGTGGAGATATCAATTGAAGAATTTAAGAAGCTAGACCTAAGAATCGGGCGAATAATAAACTGTGAAAAAGTGGCTGGTTCCGATAAACTCCTAAAATTAGAAGTGAATTTAGGGAGCGAACTGCGACAGGTGGTTGCCGGAATTGGGAGTAACTATCAGCCAGAAGAACTGATTGGTAAAAATGTCTGCCTGGTGGCGAACTTGAAAAAGGCGAAGATAAGAGGAGTTGAATCATACGGAATGATACTGGCGGCTGAGGATGGCGATATCATCTCAGTTTTGGTGACCGATAAGGATGTAAAACCGGGGAGCCCGGTATTGTGATTTAAGGAGATTTATTTCAGGCGCCAGCGGAAGAGGGTATAGAGGGCAACGAAACCGTCCTTCGCCTTTATCTTCTTACCCTCTTTCCTTCCGGAATAGCGAATCGGGACCTCATAAATCTTTATCCCCTTCTTTAATAACTTGGCGGTTATTTCTGGCTCAATCTCAAACCGTTTCGCTTTTAAGTCTAAACTTAAAAGAATATCCCGCCGCACCATTTTATAACAGGTCTCCATATCGGTTATTCTTTTATTAAAAAGTAGTGAGGTTAAAAAACTTAAAAATATATTCGCCAGCCGGCTTTTTAATAGAAAACTTCCCTTCCCCTTAAATCTTGAACCATAAACCGCTAAGACATCTTTATTTTTAAATAATTTTATCATCTTTAAGTAGTCCTGAGGGTCATATTCTAAGTCGGCATCTTGAATTACAACCAAATCACCTTTTGCCTGAGCAATACCGGTACGGATGGCACTCCCTTTTCCCATATTTTTATTGTGATATAAAACCTTCACCCCGGCTTTTTTCTCTAAGGTCTTTAATTTTTCTTTTGTTCCATCCGTAGAGGAGTCGTCAACAATGATTATCTCTTTATTCACTGGCACCTTTTCAATTGCCGATAAAATTATCTCCAGGGTTGCGGATTCGTTATAGACCGGCACAACAATTGAAAGGCAGTGCGGGATTGGTTGCATCATCCTCTCGGTTGGGTCAAGGATAAATTGCCGATGTATCTTTCACTACCTCTAAGATATAAGTGTCCGGTCCTGGAAGCAAGTGTATCGGCTTAAATTTCTCCGGCTTTAATCTTAAAGCCGGGATAAGATACCGGGGAGTAGTCCTCGTCCAAAAGAAATTATCAAGGAGTATGTAGTCAATATTTTTATCTTTGATGAATTTCAATATCTCTTCACTATTGGGGGTAAGGGGATAAAGTAGACTCTTTCGCTGGGAGATATAATAACAGATTTGCGGCTTGCGGGCTAAGACCCGAGCCGCCGGCGGTGTATTTTCTTTAAGCCACATGGCGGCTAAGATATAGTTCCGCCAATCCGATGAATAACCAGCTAATTTATCGCCCTTAAAATAATGGGAAAGCATCCCGAGATTATTAGAGATTTTAGGTATTAGGGTAATGATTTGTGAGAGAAAAACCAGACTAGTGATAATCACTCCCCAAAAAGAAGACTTCTTTTCGGCGGAGAAAAAAGGCGAAAGAAAGAAAAATAAGAGAAATGGGAAAATTGGCAAGAGAAATCGGGAAGAACTCCAAACCTCAGGCCAGATGAGAATTAAGGCGATGTAAAAAATTAAAAAGACGATTTTTATTGACGAAACCCTTTTTCTGAGCTTAACAAAACCCCAGAAAAGAAGACCGAGAATAATGAGATTGAAAAGATGGACAAAAGCCGAATGGTAATAAACAAACGAATGGAAGGAAGGAAAAAAGAGGGAAGACAATAGTCCAAGGAAATAGATTCGGGTATTCTGGGCGACCCGATTTAGGAAATCACCAAAGCCAATCCGCCCCGATGCCAAATTGTAGGGGTCTTTTAATAAAAAAGTGCCGATTCTCCCCGGTTCCTCGGTCTTAACTTTTGACAGATGTTTGACCCGGATAAAGAACGGCAAAAGAAAGATTATTGTTATAAGGAAGAGAATAAGAAATTTTTTCAGGTTGCGTCTTAAAAGCAGGGAAAACAAAATCGCCCCGACTAAGATAAATCCCTGAGAACGAATATAACAGGAGGCACAAGTGAAGGCAGCGCTGATTGGCAAATAGTAAAGGCGCTGAGTAGTGAAGGCAATCTCGGCAAAATAAAGCCCAGCAAAGAGAAACAACAAAAATGGCATCTCGGTGAAAAGGCAGCGGGAGGAATCAAAGATATCCGGGGAAATCGCCAAGATACCAATGATTAAAAATGGCAGAGAAGTATCTCTTTTTTCCAAAAAAGAGAGATAGATAAAAAAAAGCGCACCAACGGTGAGGAGGATAACAAATATTTTTAAGACAATGATATTCTCGCCAAATAAGCGGCTGATGCCAGCTAAGAGCAAAGGGAAGCCGATGTTTTCTAAAAATGATTCCGGTTCCTCGGGTAGATAGAGTGTCTTAAAACTATGATAATTGATAAACGAACGGCTCAAGATTAAATACTCAACATTGTCCCCCGCCGTATTTAACTTCGGGTCAAAAAGTAAAAGGGAGATGATGAGATGAAGCAAAAGAATTAAGAAAATTATTTGATTTGGTTTTAGGGTAATCTTTGATTTAGACGGTGGTGCTGGTTTGGACTTCTTTTTCATCGCTTTAAGCCCAATTTCAGAAAAAAGAGTGGGCGGGAGATTTTCCACCAATCAATGAAGGCTCGCATCTTTGTGTAGTTCCTTTTCGGATAACTAATTATTACCGGAACCTCTTTCACTTTATAACCCAAACGAACACTTTTATAGTAGAGATAGGGTTCCAATTCGTAGCGGTTTAACCACGGTTGGTCAAGTAAAAATCTTCGGTCCTTAAGCATTGCCACCCGTATCGCCCGAAAGCCCGAGGTGCCATCGGTTATCTTCCGAGAAAGAAAGAGGGAAAAGATTAGGGAATATAATCTTGTCCCAAATGACCGATGGAGTGGCATCGGGAGTCTTGGCGCCCCGGCCAGATAACGGGAACCCTGAATGAAGTCGTAGCCTTCTTTGAGAATTGGGTTTAGTAAATTAGGGATAGATACCGCCGGCGTCTTTCCGGAACCGGAGACAATGACTATGATTTCGTAATCGTTCGCCATTGCATATTTAATCCCGGTGCGGATGGCGGCCCCGATGCCTAAATTGACCGGATGTCTTATCACCACACATCTTTTATTTTGAGCAATTTCCGAAGTTTTGTCACACGAACCGTCATCGACAACTAAGATGTCGGCGGTAATATTTTGTCTCAGGTCATCAATTACCTTCCCCACTTTAACTTCTTCATTCCAGACCGGAACCAAAATTAAGACCTTCTCTTTTCCAGCCATTCTTTCGTCAGCAATAACCCTTGGTCTAAGGTAATTTTCGGAATCCACCGCAACTCTTTCCGGATGCGCTCAATGTTACATACCCTTCTTCGGATATTATCAATATCCCGGCGGTCAATATAAACGGGTTTTAAGTCTGCTTGATAAAGTTTAATTATCTTCCAGGCCAACTGATTAATGGTGCACTCAATACCGGTACTTACATTATAAACCCGACCATCACTTTTATCCGATATCCCAGCTAAGATTGTTGCCTCAACCGCATCACTGACATAGGTAAAATCTCGGGTCTGTTCACCATCCCCATGAATTGATGGCGGCTTACCTTTCATTACCGCATCAAAAAACTTGGCCACGACCCCACAATAAGGATTGTCCGGTGATTGCTTGGCTCCATAGATATTAGAATATCTCACAACCGCGGTTGGTAAGCCATAAGTCTCGTAGAAGGCAAAGCAATAGTTCTCACCCGCTAATTTACTTGTCGCATAGGGAGTAAATGGATTAATCCCGTCATCCTCATTGATTGGCAGGTAGCGCGGATTACCGTAGATTGAAGTGGAGGAGGTATAAACAACCTTTGTCCCCTTCTCTTTGGCCGCCAAGAGAATATTTAGTGTGCCACCAATATTTACTGCAAAGTCCTGCTTTGGATCCTTGGTTGAGATGATGATATTTCGTGCCGCCAGATGAAATACCAAGTCGACCTCTTTGACCAGTTTTCTCACCAGGTCTTCATCGCAGACACTACCTTTAACAAATTCCACCAAATTGGATTGCGGTAGATTTTCTTCCTTGCCGGTAAAAAGGTCATCAAGCACAAAAACCTTTGTGCCTTTTTCAATAAGTCTTTCTACTAAATTGGAGCCAACAAAGCCGGCACCACCCGTAACTAAGACTTTCATCTTGGCTAAATCCTTCATTATCACCTCCCCTTAATTTGACTTAAAGAACTCTCTGATACTCTTAACAATTAGGAAAAGGTCTTCTTCCTTAGCCAGTGGTTCAATCGGGATACTCAAAACCTCGGCCGTTGCCCGCTCGGCTTCTTTTAGGTCGCCTCCTTCTTTCATCTTATCCTTAAATACCTTCATCTTAGACAAAGACAAAGGGTAATAGACCATTGTGCTTATCCCGTTCTCTTTCAGGTATCTCTGGAGTTCATCCCTTTTTCCATTCAATACCCTTATTGTGTATTGATGGTAGACATGGTAGGCATTAGGCAACGTTTGGGGCAATCTGATGCCCGAAAGCGATGAGAGTTGCCGATTATAAAATTGGGCAACTTTCCGCCGCCTTTCGTTAAATTCCTCAATGTATTTAAACTTTGCCAAAAGAACCGCCGCCTGCAGGGTGTCCAGTCGGGCATTATAACCAATATGGTCAACATTATATTTATCCTTCCCGCCATGTTTCAAAAGCATACTGACCAGTTCCGCAATCTCGTCATCGTTAGTCACAACCATCCCACCATCGCCAAAGCCACCGAGATTCTTGGAGGGAAAGAAACTGAAGGCCCCGGTCGTGCCGATTGAACCAAGGTAATGATTCTGCCACCGACCGCCAAAGGCCTGAGCTACATCTTCAACAACAAATAAATTATATTTTTGGGCAAGCGCCATTATTTTTTCCATATCACAAGACTGACCATAAAGGTGAACCGGAATGATGCCCACCACCCTATCGCCTGACGACACCAAATAGTCTCGGATTTTATTTGGGTCAATGTTATAAGTCTGGGCATCAATATCAACGAAGACCGGTGTTGCCCGAACCCGTAGGATAGCATCGCCGGTCGCGGTAAAGGTAAAAGGGGTGGTAATTATCTCATCGGTCTCATTGAAATATTCCCTTCCTTTAATCTTTATTGCCAAGGCGCGCAAGGCAAGAACTAAGGCATCGGTCCCTGATGATACACCAATGCTGTGTCTTATCTTCAGATATTGAGCAACCTTCTTCTCTAATTCCTTCACCTCCGGACCGAGTATCCACTGCTGGTGTTCTAAGCATCGGCTAATTGCCGTATCAATATCTCCCTTCATATATTCATATTCCCGCCGTAAATCAAGCATCGGGATTTGTTTCATAACCCTTCCTCCAAGATTTGTAGTTTGTTGTCTTTTAATTGATATCGCCGACCACAATCGGCACAGAGAGCCTGGTTATCCTTCGTCCATTTTTTCAAAGAGACACCGCATTGACAAGCCCATCCGACTTGCCGGGCTGGAACCCCGACCACGACCGCATAATCCGGGACATCTGATTTTACCACCGCCCCGGCCCCAACCATTGAATAACGGCCAATCGTTACCCCACAGACGATTGTCGCATTGGCACCAATCGTTGCCCCTTTCTTAACGATGGTCGGCAGAAATTCATCCTTCCGTTCAATAAACGCCCTTGGGTTATAGACATTAGTGAAGACGCAACTCGGACCACAGAATACCTCCTCTTCTAAGGTCACCCCCTTATAAATTGAGACATTATTTTGTATCTTACAGCGGTCGCCAATCTTTACATCCGGACCAATCATTACATTCTGCCCGATGATGCAATTCCGACCAATCTGGGTATTTTTTAGGATGTGAGAAAAGTGCCAGATTTTTGTCCCGGCGCCAATCACAACATCTTCGTCAACTACGGAACTTGGATGGATAAAGTAGCCCGGTTCGCCTGGGATGACGACGGAAAGACCTCTATGGTGAATCGCCTTCTCGGCCTCTTCTAATACCTTTAAGACCGCCAGTCCCTCTTCACCGTCGGTAATTGGTGACTTCCTTTCTTGAATACATTGAATAAAATGTCTCATCTCTTCTTGTAACGGTTCACCTTCTTCTATCGGCACACAATAATACTCGGCTTTATGGGCAACCGGTATCTTCCCCTTTTCCCACTCAATTCGGTGCGGATAGACAAAGAGTTTCTCTTTTGTCAGGTCATCAAAGACCGCCATCGCCTTGGAGCCAACGATAACTAATTTCTGCTCCTTAAATGGATGAAGCCAACTGACAAAGATATGGGCCTTCACCTTATTCTTAAATTCCAGGGTGGTTAAGGTAACATCATAGATTCCTTCATTTAGGTAGGCAGCGCCAACACCACTTACCGCTATTGGCTGGTCACCAATCAGCATCAAAATCACCGAGATATCGTGAGGGGCAAAACTCCATAAGATATTCTCCTCAACCCTCAGTCTTCCGATATTGAGTCGGTTGGAATAGATGTATTGAATCTTCCCTAACTCACCCTTCTCAATTAACTCTTTTAATTTCCGCACCGCTGGGTGGTATTGTAAAATATGACCGACCATTAAAATCTTTTTCCTTTCTTTGGCCAACTCAACCAGTTCCTTACCATCCGGAAAGTTTAGGGCCAGTGGTTTCTCAACGAAGACATCCTTGTCGGCAATTATTGCCGCCTTTACTAATTGGTGATGGGTGGCCGAAGGGGTAGCAATCGCTACCGCCTGGATTTCGGGATTTCTTATTATCGCTTCAAAAGATTGGGTGTAATTTATCTGGGGGAATTCCTTTCTCCGCTCTTTTATAATCTCTGGATTAGAATCACAGGCGGCGCCCACACAATTCAGATGAACAAGATTCCGTAGGATATTTTTACCCCAGTGACCTAAACCAATCACGCCAATCTTAATTGGGTTATCTTTTTTCATTGTCTCTCCACCTCTCTCTTAAACCATTCAATGGTAATTTTTAAGCCTTCTTTAAGTCCGACCTGCGGTCGCCAGCCCAGGATGCCTTCGGCTTTCGTTATATCCGGCCTCCGTCTTTCCGGGTCATCCGGATATGGAGGCCGATGGATTAGCGGCAATTTCTTTCCGGTCAGTTCTAAAACTAAATTGGCAAATTCCAAGATTGTAAATTCTTCCGGATTCCCTAAATTTATTGGTTCAAAGATTTCCGTATCCAATAGTTTCAAAAGCCCTTCTATCATATCGCTAATAAAACAGAAACTCCGGGTCTGGCGGCCGTCACCATAAATGGTCAAAGGCTCATCTCTTAATGCCTGAGCGATTAAATTGGGAACAACCCGACCATCATCAATCTTCATCCTTGGGCCATAGGTATTAAAAATGCGGGCGATTCTTATTGGGAGTTGATATAGCCGGTGATAAGCCATCGTGAGGGCCTCGGCGAATCTCTTTGCCTCATCATAGACCGACCTTTTACCGATTGGGTTCACATTCCCCCAGTAATCTTCTTTCTGCGGATGAGAGAGTGGGTCACCGTAGACCTCAGAGGTTGACGCCAAATAAAATAGACAGGACTTCTTTCTTGCCAGTTCTAAGAGGTGATAAGTACCCAAAGACCCGACCCGCATCGTCTCAATTGGATAAGAGAAATAGTCCTTGGGACTGGCCGGGGAGGCGAAGTGAAGAATAGCATCTAAATCCCCGTCATAAGTGAAGCCTTCTGCGACATCACCGAAAATGAACTGGAAATTCTTGTTACTAACCAGATGAGCAACATTTTCCCTTCGTCCGGTTAATAGATTATCAACACATATCACCCTATCCCCGCGCAAAAGTAAGGCCTCGGCTAAATGAGAACCAAGAAAGCCCGCACCGCCGGTTAAAAGAATCTTCATTAGAAGTCTTTATAATCGCCGATGTTTTTCATCTGCGTCCATCCGTGGTTCGTTATCGCCGTAATCATCTTTTATTCAATAGCCCCATCCAACACCCCGATAGATAAAACCGAGTTTCGCCATTACCTTCGGGTCAAAGATATTTCGCCCGTCAATAATTACCGGCAATTTTAGTAGCGCCTTAACCCTTTTCAGGTCTAAATGCTTAAATTCTTCCCACTCGGTCAAAATAAGCAAACAATCCGCATCCTGACATACCTCATAAGGTGATTGGCAATAATTGATACCGGGCAAGACCTCTCTTGCCTTCTCCATCGCCTTCGGGTCATAAGCCAAGACCTTTGCCCCCTCGGCTATTAGGCGGGATATTATATCAATTGACGGCGCGAAGCGCATATCATCGGTATCGGGCTTAAAGGAAAGCCCTAAGACCCCAATCTTCTTGTCCCGTAGATTCCATAAGACTTCCTTAGCCTTTTTTATCAGTCGCTCCCGCATCTCATTATTAATCTCTCTCACTACCTTAAGCAACCGAAAGTCATAACCCAACTCCTCCGAGATTTTTATAAAGGCATCCAAGTCCTTGGGGAAGCAGAAGCCGCCGTAGCCAATCCCGGCATCTAAGAAATCCCGGCCGATTCTCTTATCCAACCCGACACCATCCGCTACCTCCTTAATATTCGCCTTGACCGCTTCACAAACAATCGCCACGGCATTGATAAATGAAATTTTCATTGCCAAAAAGGCATTAGAGGCATGCTTAATTAATTCGGCGCTCTCTAAATTGGTTACCAGTATCTTACTATTGAGGGGTTTATAGACCTCTAAGAGTAATTCCTTTGCCCGGGTTGTTTCGCAACCGATAACAATCCGGTCCGGGGAGAGAAAGTCATCAACCGCCCTTCCCTCTCGTAAGAACTCAGGATTAGAGGCGACATCAAAGGGGATTTTTTTCTTATTATACCTCTCAATTGTCCTCTTTATCCATTCTCCGGTCTTTACTGGGACGGTGCTTTTCTCCACGATGAGCAGATAATCTACCATATTCTCCCCGATTTGGCGGGCGACATTTTCGACCGCGGAGAGGTCGGGTTCACCGGTCTCTTTGGGTGGGGTGCCAACCGCAATAAAGACAATCTGGGAGTTCTTTACACCTTCGGCAATCTCCGTGGTAAAGGCTAGACGGCCTTTTGCCATCTCCTCCTTGACGATATCCTCTAATTTTGGTTCGTAAATCGGAATTTTGCCTTCTTTTAAGAGCGAAATCTTTTTGGGGTCGTTATCCACACCAATTACCTGATGCCCAATCTTGGCAAAACAGGCCGCGGCGGTCAATCCAACATAACCAGTGCCAATTACCGATAATCTCATTCCTAATTATAAACTATTTTTCCGAGATGTCAAATGAGTGGCTTTTGAAAAAGGTCTGATGGCAGAAAAAATTATTAGCCACGGATAAAAGAAAAAATAAAAAGAGAGAAAAATCACAGGTGTTTGCGCCCACACCGATAAAACAGTTTTTATTCACGAAATTCACGCATTTCATTCGAATCATTCTTATGGTCTTTTCTGGGTTCATCTGGGTTAATCTGTGGTTAAATTCCAAATCGGCGTCCCATATTCTTTTTCCTGTTTTCGTGGTTTAATGATTTTTGCCCAGTCTCAATACCCATTAAAGAGATAAAAAGATTCTCCCAGAGAAAATTAGCCTTTCAATTAGACTCGGAATTAGATTCTTAATTAGACCCGGAATTAGGCAGGGAATTAGCCCCTCAATTAACCTTTGGATTAGTCAGAGGATTAGTTAGAGAATCAGTTCTTCAATTAGCCTTTCAGTTAGTTAGAGGATTAGGGTGACAATTAGGTTCTCAATTAGGTTTTGGATTAGGCAGAGAATTAGGTTAAAAAATAGACCCGAAAGGCGACCCAGGGGGCTACCCCCTATCTTTCTAAAAAAATCAAATAAGTCCTGCAAAATCAAAGACTTAAAGGGAAAACCCACCCCTCAAAATATTAGCCACACTAATATTAATCTGGTTAATATTATAGTTCGGGTAATTGACCGGGGGTAAGGACTATCTTTCATAAAAAACCCAGTAGCCGGCCAAAATCAAAGACTTATACCGAAAGACAGGCATTGGAAAGCTGGCTTAAAATGAGAAGCGAGTGGCTGTTTGACAGGCAGAATTTTTTTGGTATAATAAAAATATGAAATTCCTTTTTGGAATGATGCCGAAGATAAGAAAGGGAGAGAAATCTTTTATTTTCTCGATGGGCGAGAAGCAAGTTTAGATTTTAATATAAACACAGCACGCTATGGGAGATAAAGAAATTAAAAGCCAAAGAAAAATAAAGAGGCAGTCGCTTAAGGGAGTGTATCGGCAAAATAGACGATTAAAAGATAAAATTAAAAAGGTGTCAGAAAAAGTAGAGATAGGCAAGTTTGACACCACTGCTCTAACCGAGAAAGAAAAGGCATTAAAAATACCAGAGCCCAGATTCGCCCCTTTTAGGGAAGTTAAAAGTTTCGGTGAAGGTCGGCTTGACGGTTGGGTCAATATGCTTTTCTTAGGAGATAATCTCCAGGCTTTAAGGTGTTTACTGAAAGAACCAAGCATTGCCGGAAAGGTGAGTTTGGTATATATTGACCCGCCTTTTGGAACTAATCAGGAATTCAAAAGCGGAGTTTCCCGAACAGTGAGTAAAAGCCGAGGGGATGAAACCGCATACCAAGATAAGATTGTGGGAAAAGAATATATTGAATTTTTAAGGAAAAGACTAATGTTACTTAAAGAGATTTTATCAGATAAAGGTTCAATATATGTCCATATTGATTGGAAGATGTGCCATTATGTAAAGGTTCTGATGGACGAGATTTTCGGGCAGGAAAATTTTATTAATAATATAACGAGAATAAAGTGTAACCCAAAGAGTTTTAAGCGGAAAGCCTATGGCAATATGACGGATGCGATTCTTTTCTATTCAAAGACCGATAACTATATTTGGAATGACCCGCGGGAGGAATTTACCGAAGAGCAGATACAAACCCTTTTCCCGAAGGTTGATAAAAGGGGAAGACGCTACACAACCCTGCCGCTTCACGCCCCCGGAGAAACCCTTAACGGTCCAACCGGTAAGCCGTGGAGAGGGAGGTTACCGCCTAAGGGAAGCCATTGGCAAAATCCCCCTGAGGAATTGGATAAATTAGATGCCCAGGGGTTGATAGAATGGTCACCAACCGGGAATCCCCGGAGGATATACTATGCCGATGAGGCGCGAAAAAAAGGTAAAAAACGACAGGATATTTGGGAGTTTAAAGACCCGCCTTATCCTTCTTATCCAACAGAAAAAAATCTGGAAATGCTTAAAGTTATTGTAGAAGCCTCGTCAAACCCGGATGATATAGTCTTGGATTGCTTTGTTGGGTCAGGCACAACATTGGTAGCGGCTGAGGAATTGGGCAGGCGATGGATAGGGATTGATAATTCAAAGATTGCGGTTGATGTTGTCCAGAAAAGGCTTTTAGCAATAAAAAGGTTATCGGCATTTAAGTTATATAAGGAGGTATAAAGATGAATAAATGGGTAAAAAGGAGTATCCAGATTGCCAATTCGCCGGGTTATCTGGATAAATTATACGAAGTTTATCCAGTAGTCCAAGAAGCAGAAAGAAGAGTCACTCAGGAAGTCAAAAGAGAGTTAGAAGAAAGTTACAAGACAAGGGATAATCTAACTCTAATTAAGAAGTTGTTAGATTTACCAAAATTCCCGGTTGATGACCCTTATGTGGCTTTTTTGCGAAAGGATGAAATCTTTCTTAAATATAATCCCCAGACCGTTAACCGAATTGCCGAAAGGATACGAGGTATGGGTTTTGCGGCGATGATTGAAGCGATAGAAGAACCCAAAATGGCCAGTAGGCAAATTAGTAAACTCTTCAAAAAATGGCTTTTCCAGATTGGTTATCCTTTCCTTCCGGAATCGGAATTTGAAACGGATAAAGGAATCGCCTTTCTCAAAGGAAGTAATGGGCAGTTAAAGGACTTTGCAAATAGAAAACTTGGTTGCGGGTTAGAGAAAAATCCGGATTTTCTTGCCAAGGTAGGCCAGAATTATCTAATTGGAGAAGCAAAATTCCTTACTGATTATGGCGGTGCCCAGAATGCGAACTTTGAAGATGCCTTAAGGTTATTAAGAGGAAAGAAAGGTAAGGCAATTAGAATCGCAGTTCTTGATGGTGTTGTATGGATTAAAGATAGCACAAAGATGTATAGAACGGTTTGTGATTTAGAGGAAATTGTCTTAATTGCGCTACTGCTGAAAGATTTTTTAGAAAGTATGTAAGAATGTAAGGTAATGGGGGCAGACCTTACTATATAACATTTTAATAAAAAAGCGGTTGGAAAGGGTTATAGCGCCGGTAAGGTC
>Ga0209102_1000871_pt1 | contig 17901 bp, 22 predicted proteins | sample ConPoolayeHmetaG_FD_185483 | JGI IMG/M metagenome (GOLD analysis project Ga0209102, IMG submission 185483) | Hot spring microbial mat communities from California, USA to study Microbial Dark Matter (Phase II) - Cone Pool mat layer H metaG... ...
TGTCTTCCGGTCTACTCCAGTCTCACGCTGGATTCGCCGATGACTCCAGCCTAATTCCAGTAAAGCCAGTATTTTCTGTTTGTCTGCCATTCTAAGGTAGTTCCCCATTGGCACCTCCATCTTTTTTGATGGAGTATGCCAGATTTTCCTACCTTAAATGGCGGATTTTCAGGTGTCCCTCCCTGGCCCTTTTTGGGTGTCCCCTAACACCTTTGGCAACCACCAAGATTGGCACGCATCGTGATCCATTCGAGCAATCTAAGGGATTGTGACCTCGACTGCACATTATGGACTCTTCTGCAATTTAGCCCCAGTGACCAGGTTCATCAGCCGAAGTGCCATTACTCTAGGAGGAAAACCGGGATTCGCATTCTTCTACTATGATATCTAGTTTGGCTATGTGCTTCTTACAGACCGTCACAATATCCTTCTCTGGCAACTCGTCGAAGTACCATTGCCACTCCGACTCCGTTTTCGTCTCGGTTTTAGCTGGCATAGGGGGATGGCGTCGGCTCCGATTCTCGCCTCTCAACTGTGCCATCAGCGTGAGTGATGACAATTGACACACTACCGCTAAAGGCTATATACCCGGTATTACTGACATTGACGTGGGCATGGGGTCGAACGGGCTGTTGGTGAATTGTTACATCTCGCTTATCTTTTAAGAGTCTCATGGTATTGTCGTTCTGCAACTTGACCTGCATCTCTTCATACCAGTCCTTACAGCCAGATACCTTACCGAATTCCTTTTGCATAATGGCAGTCACACTCCGAGCCGCAGCCAAGAACGCACTAAGATCGTATTCGAAAGCATCTCGGTCGGATTGAGTCTCCGTCATGCGCTCTAAGAAGTACCTGGACTCCGGCAACTTATCCCGGGTATCACTCACGATAACCTCCATTCATCAGATAACATTTCGCTATTTCGTGTGATGCGGTATGCCGAGGAAGCGGTTTGGACCAATGCTGTCGATGTCATGGCTCACACAGTACTCAAACGAATTAAGCAGGAGACAGGTGGGCCGGATTAAGCGGTGGCCTCCTGGGCCTCTGACCTGATGACAGACCCACGCGCCTAGGAAGGTTCTAGGCCGTGCTCTTCTATCAGGTGCTTTCTAATCTCTTTCCCGCTCATGCCCATAGCCTTATGACGCTCTATTCCGTATCTCCAAGCACAGGCACGGCTGCAAAAACCAATCTCCCTCCCTGCCTCCAAGACTGTCTCTTCATCGCCGTCGAAGTAAACCAGTTCATCTTCCCAGCCGGCTGCCACGACTTCGCCGATTATCTTTTTACCACACCAAGTGCACTTCAAGGAATGTTATTCCCTTCAAGCAAAAAACTGGAGGTCCTCTCTATTTCCCCTTCAAATGAAAAATATAAACAAGCTTCCTTTTTTCGGCGGGCACAATCCCTGGCAAAATTTGCTCGACCTCATCCCTTGTCGACCCACCCGCAATTATCATGCCTTGAAGCAGGGCAAACCAGGCGTCTCTTAAGCCAATCGCGCGTAGACGTTTTCCATATGTTCTCGCGTGCGTCTTGCCCATTTCCTGATGGTAAAGTGCGAGAAGACGAGCGTCTTTCGCGATAATATTAGCTATTTCTTGCCAGTACCTACTGCGGTTACGCTCGCTTTTCAAATAGTACCTCAATTTGTCGGCATCACCCTGTTTTACCTGTTGTGCCGACAAGGGAAGAGAGGTAATGATACCAAATCTCGACTTAGCTTCTTGATAAGCCTCATTGAAACTTTGACGGACACCCTTGCCAAAGGTGACCTGATATGTAGAAAAGAGACCATCGGATATGATTCTGTCACCGAAGGGCAATAACACGGTCTCAACCATTGCTGGCAAGGAGGAACCCACTAAGTCTTCAAAAGCCGCGCGAAGTGCGAGGACACCATAGGCTTTCGGTGGCTCCTCGGGGTCGAGGAAAATGGCATAGTCTTTCAAGTAACGAAGGACAACGAATTTTCCCCGCACAAAATTTCTCCAGCTAGTAACCATGCCTAATTCGGCGGCGGAAAATTCCCAAGGGTTATCTGTGACAAAAGAGTCGATCAACTCAGGCTGCTGATAAAGCTCGTTTCTCAGCTTGTTCACCTGCTCCGGACGAAATTTGGCAAAGTCGTCAGGGGAGGCTAGACCCTGTACCAGATTGCGCTTCTCGTTGACGTAGACCAGTAATGCAAGGTAGAGCTTATAGAATAGGTCGACATCCTCTTTGGACAATCTCATAGTTGTTCCTCTGGTAGCCACCAACGCTGTAACTCCTCGCGTGGCTGACTATGCCCACATTACTTGACCTGAGTCCTTGAGACAGACTCAGCCGTTATTGTTGAACGGCTGCATCTGCTGGAGGCCCGATAAGAAAGTGCCGCCTTTCTAAGTACTCACCAAGAACCTGAAGTTCGCTCGTGGCCACGGGAGATGGGCTGGGTTTGGCCGGAGTCCAGATGAATTCGCTACAATCCCAATCTCCATTTTCCCGGGCCACGCAATGGATGAAGGACTCTTCTAAACCCATGGCTAGGCCGAGGTCAATTAGCTCTGCTAGCGTGCCGCTCCGGTAAACGGCTTCCTCATCATCTTCCGGCCGCTCGATGACAACCGTTGATATTCCGGTTAAGCCCATAAGTTTCTCGACCAAGGCTTTCTCGAAGTTCCCTCTGAGATCCATATTGCCTCCTACCTATCGTCACGATCGCAAATCACAATCTCTGCATCCTCGTCTATCCTATCGTCAGGCACAAAGATAATCCTCATTCCCCAACCGGCATAGGTAACGAGGAGCCGCCCGAAGTCTTTGAGCGATAACTCATGGTCGTCTATGTAGATGACTGCCTCGCCGTCAGGCCCTCCGTCTTCAATCACGCAGCGTAGAACGTCTCCACGCGGAGTCCACTGGTCACCGGGTTCGAAGTATTTGATTTGGGGGCGTCCTGGAGGTATCTCAATTGCTATATGCTCATACTCCGACGCCATCTGCTGCTGCGCTCGAAGAAGCTGGTTGTGACGCTCCAAGATTTCCTGGTCTGTCATTGCTTGCACTTCTGGCCCAATTGTCAGATAAGTAGTACGGACATTCGGCTCAATATACTGGATGATGACATTCTCACCTTGGCGGGAAATCCTGACCTCGTCAAGGGTGGCGATGTAGGGTTTCTTCATGCGCATGGTTTATTCTCCGCTATGGAAACGAGTTCTGCATGGGGCATATTTATCATAACACTTCTACCCTTTGGGCCACAATCCCGAGAATTGTGGCGGCGGAATGAATCAGCCGGGATTGCTAAACTCGCATAGACTTTAATCTTTGGTTAACCATCTCGATATCAAACGAATCAGGACTAAAGTTCCCGCCGAGCCATGTCATCATGTCCTGGTACTCCTCATGATCGGGGTCAGAGATAATCTCAAGTAAATTGGCGTACCCATGAGGGCCTCCGCAGTCTTCTGGCGGGCATGCCCTCTCGCCGGCCAAACAAACGGGGTATCTCATATCCGGCCGGTATTTCAGGATGTCCTCGACCAGGAGCATATGCTCCCAGCTGTCACCGAAGTCATACTCGTACCGGAAAACGTCACCTTTCTTGGTAACGACTTGACCAAGTTTCATTCGCCTCGAGTTCTTGAAGTTGAGCTCATAAAACTCATTGTCTGGGTCAGGTTCGCCATACTCTTCCCTCCCGATCTGAAACCTGTAAAGATGATAGTTCGACCAACCCATGACATCCTGCAGAATGAGGTGTAAGCGGTGTAGGGTCACGCTTGAGGGGACAAGGAAACGGCGCCAAATGATAGGTTCTATCTCCAGCAAGGCAACCTTAAGTTGGTAAACTTGCTTGGTAGTCTGGCCTTTCTGTGTTGGATTTTGCTTGCTAGGGCTGGCTAGGCTCGTTAAAGCTCTGCTACCCTTATGTACATTTTGCTGCCAGGCCTCAGCTTCCTTCTCGATGGCGCTTCGCACACGCAGGACCCGCGGGTATATTTCATCGTCAGTGTTGAATAACATGATGCCTAGGTTGTAGACAGCAATATCTGTGATGCCATTGCTGTGGGCTATCTGGAGTGATGTAATCTCCACCGGATCCCCAGCCTCTGGAACCCCATATACACCTCCGGCTGTTAATAGGTCATTATCGAATATAGCATTAACAACTTCCTCTGACAGTTCATCCTGCCCGATGGTTGTTGTCTTCAGTCCCCGCCAGTCTTTGGGGTCGTCAATGAGTCCCCATCGGCAGATTACTTTGTGGATCACCGGACGCCCACTCATCTCAAACTCCTGTCAACTGGATTGCCTTATCAAAATTCATCTTATGGAGCACCTTGGCCATGCGCCTCAAGTCGTCATCACCAACATGAGACACGTCCAGGACAAATAGCCTTCTGGTCGTGTGAAGTCTCACTGTCTCCTTGGAGCGCTCAACTTTCAGTAACAACTCGGTCTCGTCCTCGTCATCCTCCCAAGAAACGCTGACACCTCGCTCCTCGGGATCAAGGATAAACTCATACTTCGGCGTCCGTAATAAGGTCAGACTGAGGATATCTCCGGGAAGGTCACCGGCTGCAATGGCAAACGACACAATGAGGTCATCCTTCTGTTCAGTTGTTATGAAGTTAACCCGGTACATTTTGGAATTTTTACCAACGGAGGTATCTTCTACTACCCGCAGTCCGTAGCCAGCACCTTTTAGGGCGGGTACTAATCACACCCGTTCAAGAATACATTTACCGTTTGGGCCTGTCAAGGAAAACCCCGCTTGTTTCGAGCCGATTGACCAAAAGTCAGTCTCGTGTGCCACGATAACCGAGTTCATGACACTTGGTCATCTACGCAGAACCACTAGGCTTTCAGTCCGCATTCTTTGGTCTTTCAGCCCTGTGGCTGGATTATTGTTGTAGAAAAACATTTGTCTCGCAACTATCGTATCCATAAGGGTGGTTTCATGTATCCACCCCAACGCCGTAAAGTGCTCGGCAAAAATGCGGTCAATGGGTACGGGACGCCCTCGAACAGTTGCTGGCCCAACAAATAGGAACAGATGCGAGCTTATCTTTTCCTGTAAACGTGTCAATGCTCCGAGAACTCCCCAGAAATATCTGTTAAAAGTCGTAAGTATGCGGGGTTCCTCAATTTCCTGTGTCAAGCGAAAGTAGGTTTCGGATTCAATTGGACAGGGTTGTACATCTCTATATGGGATTTCGCATTTGCTTAATTCCTTAATAAAGCTTTCAGTGTAACCAAGCCAAAATAGGTCCATTTTGGCTTGACGGATGTATTCCTGTGCTTGTAGGTAAGGGGGTGACGTGATAAGCATATCTCGCTCTTGACTGAGCGTCATACTCAGGGTATCTACACCTGCCTTGACTGTGGATTTCACACCTTTTGGTGAAAGTCTCTGATAATCCTCTGCACCCTTTAGAATGCCTTTTATATTATCTCTCAACTTCCCGTAGAATGTGTCCTTCCAACTATTAGTCAGTAGCGAAATTACCCTAGCTCTTGACTTTGGTGATTTGGAAAGCTTCTGACGTTGCATATCGTCGTAAGAAAAGTAACGTGTTACTCTAAGTAAAGGTATAGTCAGGAGGAGCTTTAACCGTTCATCGTCTAGAGAATGGTAGAAACCCCATACTCTGAATATAAGGGGCAGGAATTCTTCTGGGAACCAATAGTCGAGATTCGACCATGCAGGGATGAACTCCGATCGACAATTCTTAATTCGAGATAATAGGAGGTCTAAATCCACATTCTCCGGTTCCATTGTGGCAACTTTATGCAGAACTTCCAGAATAGGATTTAGGTCCCAGAGCTCATAGTCATGTCCGTAAATCTTTGACACAACACCGACTGTGCCATAACCAGCAAAAGGGTCAAAAACAGACATCCCAGGACGGGCGTATTCATCCAAAACATATGCAATCACTTGGGGGATAAATTTGGCCGGATATCTGTATAGCCCGAATGTCGCATAGGTAGTCGATGGTATCCCTCTTACAAGGTTACGAAAACTCACCGCTTTTTGTTTGCGGTCGCTAATTAGAATTGGCACCTGCTTTTCTAGTATTTCCATGCTTTTCAACTCTCTTCCAATCATTATTGCTAGGTAGGTAGGACTACCAATATTCCGAACTCAAAGAAGCCTCTTCTTAGCCCCTCTCTTGGGCTGATAGGCTCCTGAGAAGACTTCCAAAGTTTCCCGTTCAATGAGCCAAGTGTTTCTCAGCTTTACTGCCGGAATGTCTCCCTGCCGGCAAAGACGCTTCACTGTGTCAGGGTGGATTCCTAGCCTTCGCGCTGCTTCTATCACCGTCAAATAATTTTCAAGAGGCATTTGTATCACCCTGTCAAGATGATATATCATAGCCCGTCGGTTGTCAATAGGTTTCTTGGTTTGTTGCCAAGATTGGACTTGCAGTCGGCGGTACTTAATTATACAATAAGCACAAAGGTTTCATGGCAGGTAAATTGGATGGCTGACTCCGACAAAAGGGGGCTGCAAGCCTCAGTCGACGGTTTTGCACACGAGCATATCGTCGCTGGAATCCTGATGAAGAGATACCAGAATGTATCTCTGGTAGACCTGCCGCTTTCTCCTTACGACATTATCATAGTCTTTAAAGACCCGGATGGAAAAGAGAGCATACTTAGAGCCCAAGTCAAAACAGCAAAGAGGGGTATCTCTTTCACCGGTGGGACAAGAGGCGGAGTCGACAGAAAATACATTTCTGGCGTCAAAGAGTACAAGCAATCAACAAAGACCTCTGACGTGGTAATCGGCTTTCACCCTCGCGGCGAGGACTCGTTTGACCTATACTTCGTCCCCACTATCCTCATTGAGCAATTGGGGCAGAAGAGCATCTCTCTTCAAAAGATTCAGAAGCTCAAAAACAACTACGAGATGCTGGAGAATTGCAAGAACGAGGATTACGTTCTTTCTGCCTGTAAGAAATACGGTATCCTTCGGTAATTATTGGTCCTGGTCATAGCCTAGCGCCATACCCAACATTCCGTCACTTTGTTGGGTACCCATCAAGCGCTCACGCGTATCCTCGCATCTGAAGTCACTCACTTGTCGCAATGGCAAAGCGAGATTCTACCAACCTATGGTCTGCTCCTTTACATTGACTGTCTTTTCGCAAGAGGTGGGCATTTTATACTCGTAGAACCGTGATATAATGGGTGCAAAATATACTGGGATATCTCAGGAGGAATTAGCGAAACGAGTGCAACAGTGGATACAGAGGTTAATGAGATTAACGTGGACGCTTTCCTGGATAACATTCCTATATCCCCCCAAAATGACCGGCCCAAGGTATGAATTCGAGGGAACAAATAGGTCGAAGGAAAATTGAGGGGGTAGAGAGCCTTGTGCAGCAGATTGCAATCTGCTGCACAAGGCAGGCATCGCCCCCGTGAACCAGTAAAACTCTACCCCTTTGAGGTGAAAAGGTATAAATAGCAAAATCAGAGCTGACATGGCGAACTTAAGACCTAAACAATAATAGGTGGAGTAAATGAACATTGTTTTTACGGACCTGTTCAATAAAGAATGCCGAGACAAGTTTCAAATTTCCGAAACTCAGGTTCAGCAAGCCATAACAAGCCCAGATGAAGAAGAAGCCGCGAAATTTGATGAGCTAGAGGTTAGATTCTTTGTCAAACAAATGCTTCAGGTAGGAGGCAAATACTGCCTTTTAGTGTGCACGCGTTGGGACGGTAGTAATTTATTTGTAGATTTAGCTTTTAGGATACTTACTGAACTCACTGACGAAGTAAAAACGCTGAAACCCATTATTCTATTACAGCAACTGGCATTAAAATTTGGACTAACAATAAGGATTGGAAAACAACTCAATAAGTTTATATTTAGAGAACTGATCCCGGTAGAATTGTCCGGTGAGCCAACAAAACTAATTGAAGTGATTAACCCTGATAACCACTCCTTTACACAAACTATGTTCATTAAAATTGAGCAAAAAGGAGATGAGAAAGTAGCCAACTGTGCGCTTGCTTATTGTATAGATTCGGACAGATATTTATCTTGGCTTACAGGCAAAAAGGCTGCGGGGGATGTGGTTATTGATATTGCTCCTCAACTTAGAGGAAAAGTAACCCGTGACCTTATAGAAGCCAGCGGAACTATTGCCTTTTGGATAAATTACTCCCAATTAGGCGCAGGGAAAGCAGGTTATCTATTTAAAGTTATTGCTGATAAATATTATCTGGAAGTTGGCTTTACGGAATCCACCCTCTATATAGCACGAAATGAATTAAAAGTTGAAACGCCTATTTCTACCGATAGACCAAATGAGTATGTTTTATGCTACGCAATGTGGCAGCCAATCAAGTTAAGTCTTTTGATGTTAGACAAATCTTATGATGAAGCCGTCTCTTCAGGTGCCGATGCTATAACTGAAATAGAGAATCGGACGAAGGAAGTCAAAACACCACCAACATTGCCACCAAACTCATTGATAATGTGGGCTAGAAAAGAGCTAATAGTTCCCATAGTAACCTACGATTCATTCCCCGACTTTTACCAGGAAGTTATCTTGGCACTACAGTCCATACCTGATAAAGCTAGAACCGCTAATATTTACAATGCTTTTTGGGATATTACTTATAGAGGTCCGTTAGAAATAGCTCCAAGAAAACCTAAAAGGGAACCAGACATCGTAGCGGTAGTGCATGGATTGCTGCGTGATATTGAAACAGCTAAAAACTTTGAAGTTTCTCCCCAGTACCCACTTGGCGGAGGGGAATTGGATTTTCTCATTTCAGGGCATCTAAAAACGGGGGAAATTGCCAATGTATGTGTGGAATTTAAGCATGCACATAGTCCAAAGTTAAGGAATGGCTTACTGAAGCAACTTCCGACATATATGAAAACCAAAGGTTGTGATTTCGGAATTTACTGCGTCATGTTCTTTAAGGGCAAGTATTTTGATAAACCTAAGAAATACGACGTAGGGGGTATCGATTTTTACCTTAATAATCTAGCTGGCTCAGTAGGATTATCGAATATTAGGATACTGGTGTTTGATTTGTCATACCCCACGCCACCCAGTCGGCTTTAACTATAAAAAGGAAGATGAATTATGGATATGTTTGAACACCACTCTGAGAAACAAAAAACCAGCAGAGGTTGTGGAAAAGGAAATTTGTGAGATTTGCGGGTGCGTGACTGGGCCTGGGGCTATAGAACAACACCATATTGTTCCTACCCAGGTTACTAAGCAGGCTGGTGTGCCGGGGTCAGCATGTGTAAACCTTTGCCACAATTGCTATGGGCGGGAGGCAGAGCTTAAACCCTACCCCCCTTTATTTCTCGACGAACTTGCATCATAAAGAGACGAACTTGTTGCACATTAAGCCATTTCGTGCAACTTGCCGCCTCCAAAATGAGCCAGGTGACATAAATGAAAAACTGTAGCCTCCTGTCAGAAATACTTTGCCCAAATCGGTCTCTCCGCTCCTTTTCACCTCAGATGGGCAAACCCCTTCGGAAGTTATTCTTCACTTGTTATTCTGTTACTTGAAAAGGCAACACTGCAACCAGAATATTACCAACATAGCACTTTAGCTCATATTTCCCCGGAGGCAGGTTTACTGTAGAGCCGCTAGCAAAGCCCCCTCGTTTGTAAGGTCCTGGTGGTTCCACATTCTCCGGTCCAACAAACTCTTTTGTCTGGGTATCATAATAGCGGGCACAGATCTGTACCTCTTTGATGACTTCACCCTGAAGCACCAGGCTGTCACCAGGCGAAACGATGTTAGTTTTCTCAATATGCTGATACCAAGTTTCAGAACCGACCCATTCTCGGTCTAGCCTGCCCACAGATAATTCTCGGAAGTACTGGGAAAAGGTAACCTGGTCGGGTTGCTCAGAAAGCTGTTGCGCTTCTTCAGCCGGTGTTCCTTCTGCAGTTTGTGGCAGTGTTAGAGTTCGCTTCACAGTTTCGCCCGCCGTCTTAATCTCAAGGTATAAAACGTTTTTGAGGGCTTCTTCCGTGGAGGTATAATACTTCAGCGGAGACAAGCTTATCACATACAAGCCAGGAAATAGGGCAAAAAGTGTTATCCCGTCCTGACCGGTAGCCTGCATCCACTGTGGCTCTCCACCAAACCTCTCCTTTTCCCATACCCATACCTCAGCACCAGAAACAGGGTTTCCGTCTAGGCTCGTCACTGTAACCTCAAGAGTTCCTTTTTGCGCCTCTGCTCCACCGGCACACCCACTTATCACAATAGCTGCTGTAACCAGAAATCCTAGAAATGGAAATATCCTCGACCATTTTATATTCATTTTTTGTGCTCCTTACATCTGCTCGTAATGTAATTATAGACTGCCGTAAATAAATTGTGAATACAAATAATTGGCCAAGAGACAACTTGCACTTTTCATCTAAAAGTGCAACCGCGGCGCCAACGCCGCGAGTTACCGGACCAGACAACTGCTTGTTGAAGAGAGGGGTTTCAGTCCGAGGCTCAGAAAAGCATCACCAACAAGTTTTTCGAGGGATAGCCTCTCCGGGCAGAAAAACAAGTGGGAACGGCATCTGCAATCACTGCAGCCAAAACCCGATACCGCCGATAGCTTTGGGGACAGCCAGTTCGCCAGGTCGCGTTCCTTTTTCTCTTGAGTTTCGGCATAGATTATATTCTGTACCCTGCCCTCTCTTAAGAGGTAGTCTATGTGCCAGTGGCATCTTTTCTCTGCTCGAAGTGTCTTCTTAGTCTCGACTCCAGGCTGGACAATGCCGAACCCACATAGGCATAGTATCCTGGCTGAAAATGATAGCGATGCCTTTTACCCACGGCGATATCCGCTGCCTTACCGCTGACTTCGATTATAAGGACGTATATCCCCTTCATTACTTCACCGTGTCCACGGCTCTGTCATCGCTCCCGCTTTTCACTCTGGAGATTCCAGACTGCCGCAAAGAAATGCCGCGTCCACTCGTTGGCTACCTTACGGTTGGTACAGAAGACAATGCGCAGCTTGGGATGTAGAGCATAAAGCTCGGCGATGGCTCTGGCACAAAAACTCGGCATGTAGTGGTGCACCTTCTTCGGGTTGAGAAAGTCGGCATAGGGCGCCTCGATTACCAGGGCATGGTTATCGGAGGCGGCCAGCTCAGCCAGCCTCTGGTGCAGCACCGGCATCATGCCGAAATCAGCGAGCAAATTGTCCAGTGTTTTCCGCTCCACCACCGCCAGCACTTTATCACCATCCATGAGGGCATAGTCACCGGCAGCAATGGCCCCGCGCTCCGTCACCGCCCCTGGGAAGCGCCAGGGATATCTTTCATTACTGTGGATGCGCACAGTCATTTCGCCAGTAGCCGGGCGTGAGACCAGTTTGAAAGCCGGTCGGTGCTGCTCGATTGACCGCTGTGTCAGCCAGAAGATCTGCTCGTAGCTTTCCCCCGGCCGGCTCTTGTAGGACTTCTTAAGGAAGAGAAAATCGCACCGCTTGTTGCGCTTGCGGTCGAGTACCACGGAGATACGCTTGCCCCGTTCGTTGAAGGCGATGATGCCAACGCGTTCCAACTCCTCCAACACCTCGTCTGGCGCCGGCGGTTCCTCCTCGCGCAGGCAGAAAATATGCCTTCCTGCCGCTGGCCACCGGTCCTGAGTACGCAGCACCAGCCAGGGCTTGTTACCTCTGATTATCCGGAGACGGTAAGGAAAACGCTCGCTGGCAGACCGCTCCAGGACCCAGGTTCCCTGAGTCATGGTTGCTCCTGAATTGAAGTCAGCAACAGTCTTCTAGCTCTTGCCGATTCTGAACATCTTTGTTCCACTGGTTGGGCAAACGCCCTGAGTGGCCGGTTTTCCGTTTTTCATGGTAATGGCTTTGGGGTTCTTCATTTCCTTCTTCGCTCGGCACTTTACGCAGTATGCTTGCATGGTTTTCCTCCATCAATAATAATCACCACGCAGGATAGCAGATTAAGAGTCTGGGCGTCAAAGTCATCTTCCCCCGGTGACCCCGGACCATCGGCATTGCGCCTTTACGTGACGCTACTGCTGCATATTATCTAATCCTCATTCCCTCGTATAGGTAGATTGATTGGTAGATTGTTTGCCTCATAGGCAGGTAGCTGCTGATGCTACAAGAGTCGGTCAGAGTGGTCATCACGCCGGTCAAATCAAAATGGAAGAGGTTTGCACTGCCTGCTGTATACTACCCTGACACGGGTGATTTTCCATTGTCCTCGCAGGCAAGAAATCATCGTTGCACAGGCATAGTGGGGGGTGACCCACCGCCTTCTCCCATAGAACCCTTCATCGACCGAGTGCAAAGCTGGCAGTGCAAAGATTGTGCAAAGCCACGCCTGCACACCCCTTTAATCCAGCTTTGCACTCATTGCGGGAAGCTAAAATTCCGTGCCAGACTTGACATTGGCTGAACCATGGTTTATACTCAAGGTGTATCCTTATATACACGCACGGTATATAATTATGGAGGTTAACATGGTTGGAGAGCCCGGGTTTTCGGTCAGGAAGCGTCTCTTAAAGTCCGGTCATGGTCTCTACGTGGCGCTGCCCGGCGAGGCAATCGAGCGCTGGAATCTCGATAAAGGCGATGAGGTCAGCGTCAGTGTGGATGAGGGGGCCATCAAGATTATGCCCCGGCGGCCGGAGAAGATAGAGACCATCTCGGAGGAAATGATCGAAACCTACTCCGCCACAATGAAGGGTATCCAGGCCAGGGTGACGCTGGACAGCGAAAAGCGGACGATTCACCTTGAGTTTTCCGGCAGGAACAGGCGGGTGATAAATCTCTTCGTGCAGAATCTATGGCGTAATCTGCCGGTGCTGCTGAGGCTGCTTGGGCTGGGCTCGGTAAAGGAATCCAGGCGGGGCGAAACCGGGAAGGGAAGGCGAGGATGAAGACGGCAATCTGCCAGGATTTTCGGGATTTACTGGCTGAGTGCGCCTGGCGCGGGCTGCAGCAGTGGGAACTGGAGGCTGTGGTAGTCTCTCGGGAAAGCCTGCTGGAAGTAGCAAGACTGGGTGACGAGACTACCTACCTCAATATTGCAGGGGTGGGTTCGGCAGAGGACAGACAGTACCTATCGGGGCTGCTCTCCTGGTTAGACAGCGGGGATGGGTGCGAATACCTGCGGCAGGAAGGTCAACGCTGGAGGGTGCAGCGTACCGCCGCCGCGGCTGTCCGAGCGTTAACCGTGATTAAGGAAAGCCTGCAAGGCAACTGGACTCCGGCCAGGGCAGGCATGCTGGCCCGCGCTCTCCCAGCCATAGCTGCCAGCAGGTTCGATCCTATTGCCAGCAGACTGGGTGCTGCCCTTAAGGTTGGAGATGACACAGAGAGCCTGATAACCGCCTATGCCGATGCCTTCTGCCGTGACGACCGAAGTACCCTGCAGACTGTGGACAGGGTGATTATTGATGAGCCCGTTCTGGGGACGCTGACCATTGAGATGGCTGGGCGCCTGCTGAGCCGCATCGGCGCTGCTGACCTTCTTGACCCGGCCAGCAAGGAGAAGGTGATAAGTTGTCTTGCCCTGCTGATTGACGGCCTGTTAAAAAGAGACGCCGCGAGTAGAGGAGATGAGCCGTTTCAAAATGCTGAGAGGGGGATAGAGAATGGAGCTTCAAGAGATACTGGAGCGGCGCCGCCGGCGTCGCCGGCCTACTGAAGAGGAACTAAAGCGCCTTCCCTTTCGCCGTGCCTTTGTCTACGGCCGGGTATCAAAACCGGAGCAGGTGCGGGAAAGTGAGCAGTCAATTAAGGAAATTGCCGACCTGGTGAAGCTGGCTCGCGCTGACGGTTATCTCTCATTCCTGCCACAGGAAGAGGTGGAGGGTCGTGTCCAGGCCATCCAGCAGGGCAAACCGGGAGCCATACTGGTCTGGGAGGATGGTGAGATAACCGTTGACTGTCGCGACCTGGGCGTCTCGGGGCAGTTACCTGAGGGGAAGCGTCCCGGTCTGGCCAGCCTGACGCAGAAGCTGGAGGCAGGTGAAATCGGCTGTCTTTACCTTACTGAAGGGATGAGCCGCCTCTCCCGCGACCGTGAGCGTGTTCTCTCCTACCAGATGCTCAAGCTGCTCAAGTCCCAGCAGTGCCGGGTGCGGACTCCTGATGGCCTGTGGAATCCCGCCATTGACCGGGACTGGGAATACCTTGACGAAGAGCTTCAGGATGCCGCCCAGGAGCTCAAGGTCATGGGCAGGAGGCTCCAGCGGCGTCGCAACAACAAGGCCAGGGAAGGCAGGCATGTCGGCTGCGCGGCAGTTCCCGGCTTCATCATTGAGGTTGAGGCCCAACGGCCTGACGGGCGATATGTTTTCGGCAAATGGAAGGCTTATCCTCCCCATGCTGAGGTGGTAAAGACCATTCTGCGATACTTTGTCAGGCTGCGGAGCGCCATCAAGACGGCCCGGGCTTTGCATGATGAAGGCATCGTCTTTCCCTACTTCCCGCCGGAGCTGGCCTACATGGTGAACCGCACGCGGCTCAGGGCCTGCCCCAGAACCCCGGCGGGCTATGCCATTACGCCGGCTCTGGTCACCGGGCTGGCTAAGAACCCGGCCCTTATCGGGGTCTGGCAGTTCAGCGACCAGCCGCCAATCATCGACAACCACGACCATATTGTTGACGATGACCTCTTCTGGGAAGCATGCGAGATAGCGTTAAAGGAAAGGAAGCCCCGAGGCAAAGCGGTCCGGTTTGAGCCTTTACCCTTCAGCGGACTACTCCGGTGCTACAATCACCCGGTACCAGAGCGAATCGTCAGCAACACCAATGATGGCACGTATGCCTGTCGCCGTCAATATACCCTGGGCCAGGGCCCGGTCTGCATGGACATCTGCAGCCATGCTCTCGACATCCCGCTCCTTGAGACCATCCTGGGGCAGCTTGACTTCACCCCATATGCTGATGAGGTGCTGACCAGGCTTCAGGCCGACTACGAGAAGGGAAAAGCCGAGGAGGCCCACCGGCGGCGACAGGAGGCAGAGCTGGAGCAGCGCATCAAGCGGCTGAAGGGCTACCTGGGCTCCCCAGACCCGGAGAAGGAGGAGACGTACTGGAACCTTATCCGGGAGGCCCAGGCTGAGCTTGATGCCATCAGGGCAAGGCCTCCGGCAAAGGCGATGCCGGCATCGCTCAACGTGCAGCTTGTCCGGAAGCTGCTGGCGAGGCTGAAGCTTGATTGGGACCATTATTCACCCACCCTGCGTAACAGGTTGCTCAAGATAATTATTGACTGGGTCGAGATTAGGCCCGGCAAGAAGGTGGTTGAGGCGACCATCGTTTGGAAGGTGGGGCTGAGACAGAGTCTGCGGATTTATCGCCCGCTGCCGCACGGCGGCTACGAAAAAGCCTGGACGACTGATGAAGATGAGATTCTGCGCTCCCTCTGGTCGTCAGCACCAAAAGAGGATATAATAAAAGCACTGCCGCGTCGCACCTGGAAGGGAATTACACAGCGGGCGAAGAGGCTGGGGGTGAGACGTCCCCGGCATCGGTCGCCATGCGATACCTGGTATCCCTGGAAAGAGGACGAGGATGCGAGGTTAGTTGAGATGTATAACCGTGGTGGTTCACTCCATGATATTGCTGCCAGCCTCGGACGCAGTATGGCAGCCGTAGCCTGCCGCATTCATACCAGGGGGCTAAGCCGACCGCAGCCGAGCAGGAAGAAGATGCCCGTCTGGGAGAGCCTGGGCAATAACCTCATAGGTTCTGAAACATCCGGTCAGGGGCAAGGTCAAAAGACCACAAATTGTAGCTGAATGGACTCTTGATGTCCCGCATATAGATGTCCCGGGCGAAGATACGGGAGCCGGTGCCGCTGGTGAACGTATACTTGATAAGCTGGTTGAAGCGTCTTATCGGCTGGGCAAGGCGGCTTTCCCCCGGGGACCGTACGAGGTGGCTATCTCGTAGGCCTGAAGAAACAGGTCGAGGGGCACAATAGCCCGATGGTTGTTTTCTAGGATGATGCCCTTCCACACCCAGACGCCGACCAGCGCCAGGTTGGTCGCCAGCGTCTTGAGGTTGTTGGTGGTGATAATATATCCGGTCTGATCCTTGGGGTAGAGCCGGAGCGCCGACCGGCTCTTCATGTGCCTGAAATCTTCCGTGTCGGGGAAGAAGGGAAAGACTACCCCGGTTGCGTGAAGGACCCTGGCCGCCCGGAAGACGGAGCGCTGTCTAACTATTTCACTGAGCGCCCTGATGACTATCTCCTGGTGCGGTGGATACGGCTCCCAGCGGTCGGCCAGGATATAGGAACCATCGCTGCGCCGCCCTTTGATACTGACGATAAAGCCGGGGCAGATGGGGGTACCCACGTACTTGCCCTCCTCCGCTTTCTCCACGCGCCGCCGGCCCAGCCTTATCCCCATCTGCGTCATCTCTTCTGCCGACCTCTCGATATCCCTGGCCAGGTAGTCCCAGTCCCGCTGTATCGCCGGATTGAAGACTCCATTAGGCGTCCTGATACGGCATTGCTTTTCTTTCAGGAGCTTAAGCAGCTTGTAGCCCAGCACACGGTCACGGTCGCGTGAGAGGCGGCTCATCCCCTCGGTGAGATAGATAGCGCCATATTCGTCGCTCTCCACTCCCTGGCGCAGGTCCTTTAGCCCCGCCCTCTTGTCCTCATTGAGTGAGCCGGATAGCCCCAGGTCCCTGCAGTTGACCACGATGTCGCCATCCTCCATGACGCGCGGGACATCCTCGCCGTTCTGAATCGCCTGGAGCCATTTCTCCACGTGTTGCTGCTCAAGGCTGGTCTTGAAACCGTCCTTCTTGGCCAGTGTGACATGCCTGGCGATGTCCATGATGGACTCACGGCTCTCCTTTACCTGCTCCTGCGATGACACCCGGCCGTAGATAAAAGCCTTCTTGTAAGGCAGCCTTCTCAGGTCTTCGTCACGAGGCGTCGTTCTGGCCCGCCGCATCCTCCGGATAATCTCTTCCAGGTCCATCATTGTCCTCCTCTCTTATCATTTGAGCCAGCACCCCGACTATCTCCGCCGACAGCGGCGGCGTTACCCCTATCACCTTTGGGGTGTATGGAAAGTCTTTCATCTGTTGTAAAAATACCCTCGCCCACTCCGCCCACTGGCGGCGTTTCGCTATGCAGTCATCAACTCGCTTTACCGTGTCCGTATCACCGCTGGTCACTGCCTGCGCGTATCTCTGTACCAGCCCCGCCGGGTCAGTGACGCTACCCTCAAGAATGGCGGCAAGCTCTTTCATGATGCGTTTGCCCTGGGCTACAAAGGGGGCACAGCCGAGCACTGCCATACCCCGGCAGACAGCTACCGGGTCTACCTTGAGCCCTTCTTCCTGAAACTGCTTTAGTATCCTGCTGGCAGCATCAAGGCAGACATCGACCAGTGGCTTGACTTGAGTGTGGGGCGGCCACAGCTTTACCGCCGTCTGCCATGCGTCAGCCGGCACCATTTCCGGATCGGGACATCTATCAACTATCTCCGCCATGCCTTCGGTCAGTCGTAGCGGCTGGCTTAGCTCCAGGACGCTTTCGTCCCCCAGCTCATCCGTCATACGCCTAAAAGAATGCTCAGGCACTACCCACGCCGGAAGCCCGCTCTCCTCCTTAAAATACGGGTAACCCTGCTGCAGCAGCTTAACCACTTTCTGTGTTTTCATACATTGTCCTCCCTCTCTGGCTCTTTTTACCTGCACCGCTGGACATTTCCTTGACCGAGCCCAGCCCCAGCAGCCTCAGCATCACCGGCAGATTACGCCATAAATTCTGCACGAAGAGATTTATCACCCGCCTGTTCCTGCCGGAAAACTCAAGGTGAATCGCCCGCTTTTCGCTGTCCAGCGTCACCTTAGCCTGGATACCCCTCATGGCGGCAGAGTAGGTTTCAATC
>Ga0209102_1000873_pt1 | contig 17853 bp, 23 predicted proteins | sample ConPoolayeHmetaG_FD_185483 | JGI IMG/M metagenome (GOLD analysis project Ga0209102, IMG submission 185483) | Hot spring microbial mat communities from California, USA to study Microbial Dark Matter (Phase II) - Cone Pool mat layer H metaG... ...
CAAGAGGGCCGAGGCGAGGCTAGCAAAGCTTGAGAGGATGGAGAAGAACCTCCAGCGGCTGGCTTTAGAAGAAGAAATTTCCTTTGAGGACTTCAAAGAGCACCGCTTGGAGATTGAGGCGGAGAGGTCAAGGCTCAAGACTACTGTGGACGCCATCAGACAGAGGCAGCACCTGGTGAGGGCCGATTTCGAGATAGCCCTGGAGCTCGCCACCCAGTTAGACTTTCTCTTCGAGAAGGGTAACTACGATGAGAAGCGGCTCCTTTGCGAGACCGTGCTCAAGCGGGTCTACGTGAAGGAAGGCAAGATAACCGGGGCTGAACTCAACGCACCTTTTGCCCTAATTGCCCGGAATACCGCTGGTTCGGGAACTGTTACGAATGGTGGAGCTAAGTGTACGGTATTGAGAACCTTTGAGTTGGCATTCAGTCTCAGAGCTTAGTCTTAGCTACAACCATCTAAACAGATTCATCTAAACAGATTGTAGCAGGTAAAACAGCCGCGTTCAAGCGGCACAGAAGAGCTGGCCAACGGTGCTGTTTTGGCAGCATATGGATGGGTTTTCTATGGGAGAAGCCGCTGGGTCACCCCTCACTATGCCTATGCAACGGTGTTTTTATAGCTGGGAAAGACGATGGAAAATCACCCTTGTCACGGCAGTATACAGTAGGCAGTGCAAACCTTGACCATTTTGACCGGCAAGATGACCACTCTGACCGACTCTTGTTCTTGTCCGATATGCCGGGTAGCATCAGCGGCTACCTAACTATGAGACAAACAATCTACCAATCAATCCTGTACGAAGGAATGGGGGTTGAATAATACGCAGTACTGGCGTCGTGAAAAGTCGCAACATCGATGACCCGGGGTCACCGGGGGACGACAACATTGACGCCTTCATCTGGTATCTGCTATTCTGCTTGGTGAACAAGAGGGTGTTGAAAGTGGCCTTTAAGCTCCTGCATCTTTCTCCCAGCAGTATTGCGGTATTCAAACAGTGCCGCCAACGCTACAAGTTCCTTTATGTTGACAAACTTGGTGATAAGTATGGCAAGCCACGGGCATACTTCACCATGGCTAACCACGTCCACGCCACTCTCAGAGATTTTCTGTCACTTCAGCCACTAGGTCTCAGAACTGCACATACCGCAGAGCAACTATTACGTAAGAACTGGCAGCGATATCGCCTCGGTTTCCGGGACAAAGACGACAAAGCAAGATGGGCAGAAAAGGCGCTGGGCCAACTCAGGACATTTGTTAACACACAGGACGTGGGCGCCCAACCGATTATGATGGAAGAGATGGTGGAAGCCGAGATTAGCACTGGTCTGGTTTTGCGTGGAAGGATAGACCGGGTGGACAAGGAGCCGGATGCTGTCCTGCATATTATCGACTACAAGACGGGCAATAGGGCTAGCAGGATGGACTGGGAACAACTTGAACTCCATGCGCTGATACTGTCGAAACGTCTGCCCTGGCCGGTGAGGAAGATTTCGTATCTCTATCTGGGTGATGCCACTATGAAGAGTACCGCAATATCGGATGACGACCTTCGCCAGATTCACTGGGGCGTTCTTACTATAGCCAAGAAGATTCGGCAGGAAAAACAATTTTACCCGAGCTCCGGTCCCTGGTGCCGGAATTGTGACTTTATCAGCATCTGTCCAGATAAAGCGGACGTGGAAGCGGTCTCCAATATCTCCGATCAGTTCGAGTTCTGGGACGATTCCAGCGAGGATTGGGGATAGCTCATCGTGCCGACGGTTGCAGAGTTCGGCCTACCATGGTAGCTCAAGCATCACTTTTGCTGGTTCAGCCGTATCTTGTGGCTCGTACCCCATCGCCCGGTAGCCGCGGAGGCGTTTATGAAACATCCGCATCAACGTCGGGCTGTTGCGGTCAACATAGTCATAGATGCGCACCTCTGCTTTCCCGGCATGAATACGGTGGAGGCGACCGGCATATTGTACCAGGGTGCCTTTCCATGAGACCGGCATGGCCAAAAAGAGAGTATCGAGCCGGGCGTCATCAAAGCCCTCGCCGATGTAGCGTCCGGTGGCCAGCAGAACGCGCTTCTCCTTATCCGGTATTGAAGCTATCTGCTCCGCCACGGCACGACGCTGCTTGGCTCCCATACCACCGCGCAGGACGACTACATGGTATCCAGATTTCTCCAGCCTGCTGACAAAGAACTCCAGATGCTCCCTCCGCTCCGTCAGCAGGATGGGCGAACGCCCTTCCTCCATTGCCTGGAGCAGGTCCCTGAGTATCAACTCGTTCCTGGACTTATCGGCTACCAGCGCCGCATAGATGTCGTGAATGGACAGTTCGTTTTCCTGAGTTGGCATCATAAAGCTGGTATCGCGGCAGATGAGGCGATGCCGCAGCAACTCCTGTGATTGCCAGTCCTTTTGACTGATGGTGTGCCGTACCGGGCCACATTGCATAAGGATGATCGGCTGCAGACCATCGCGCCGATACGGCGTCGCGGTAAGGCCAATCACATAGCGAGCCTTCACCTGACGCAGCACCTGATCGAAGGTGACCGCCGGAAGGTGATGGCACTCGTCTACTATTACCTGCCCATACTCGGCGACAATATCATCTACTTCGTTCTTCCTGATTAGGCTCTGGAGCATGGCTACATCCACTAAGCCAGTCGGCTTCTCTTTGCCATCCCCAATTTGCCCTATCATTGCGGGGTCTACCTCCAGGAAGCTCGCCAACTGAGCCCGCCACTGCTCCAGAAGGGGCCGGCGGTGCACCAGAACCAGCGTGTTTCTCCGCCTGGCGGCAATCATGTAGATACCCATCACCGTTTTCCCCGAACCGGAGGGTGCCACCAGCACCCCGTTGTCATGACGTGCCATCTCGGTTACTGCCGTCTTCTGCGCTGAAGTAAGTTGACCATGAAAGTCGACATCTATCTTAGAGCCCTGGAAACGCTCATCTACCACCTCAAGCTTGATACCAGCGCTTTCCAGCAGTTCTTTTAGTTCGGCAAGGCAGCCGCGGGGAATAGCAAGGTGCCGGGGAAAGTCCTCGGCGCAGCAGATGACTCTAGGCGTCCGAAAGGTTGATAAACGCAGGTTCTGCTTCTTGTAGAACTCTGGATTCTGGAAAGCCGCCAGACGCTTGATCCTGTTCAGCAGGGGTGAAGGCAAATCCTGCTTCTCAATATAGACGAGATTGCCCATCACTACCCTGACTTTAGCGGGGAGAGGACCGGCTGGCAGGGACTCCCATAGCCGCCTTGAGGGCGGCAGTGCCCACGGACGCTCTTCCTCTTCGGTTGAACTCGTGCACACCCCTATTACTTGTCCAGCCCGAGTCGCTTCCCGCACTAATTCGTCGAGGCGTGGCAATCCCAGGCGGGTAATGGAGGACAGAAAGGTCCACTGGTCTTCATGAGGTTTCAGGGTCTCGTCCAGGAAAAGGGTGTTGCCTTTCTCTGACGGTCCCTTTTGCAGCGGCAGGGCGATGAGATTGCCGAAGCCTCCCTTGGGAAGAGTGTCCTGGTTGGGCAAGAGCCGATCATAAGAATCCATACTCAATTGATGGCGGCGCGACATGGTTTCGGTCACCAGGTAGCACCCGAGCTTGCGCGCCGTTGAGGCCGGCACCGCCTCTGAGAAGAATATCCAGACGTGAGCACCATTCCCGCTCCGGGAACGTTCAATAGCTGCGGGAATGTCCATTTGATGGCACGTTTCCAGAAACGCAGCGGTATTCTCCATCCAGAACTCCTTGTCAAAATCGACAGCCAGAAAGTGGCAGGTCTCGTCCGGCAGCAGCGGATAGATGCCGATAGTATGTCTGCCTTCCAGATGGTCTCGAATTACCTCGTCAGTTAGCGGGATGTATTCCTGATTGGGGCAGTCACCGCATTTCGCAGTTGGCTTACCGCAATATGCTGGGTTCCACTCGTGGCGGCAAGCCGGGCTGTAGCCTACCCTCTGGGTCTTCCGGCTCCACCACTGCCGGGCAAACACATCTTCCCGGCCGCGGAACAGGGACCGAAACAGTTTCACCTTCTCCGACAAAGGAGATTCGTTGTTGATTGCTGCCGAGCCGGTGGCTGGTTTACCAGTAACAATCGAAGAACCAGTTTTCATATCGGAGAGAGGAAGCTCCACCTTTTCTCGCACCTGTGAGCCTGTCGAATATTTCCGGCGGAGACGGCGATTCTCGGCCAGTAGGTTATCCCGCTCGGCGGTTACCTCCTGCAACTCACGGCGCAACCGCGCCAGTTCCTCACTATTTTCGGCCATCATTCCTGCCCTCTATGTGAGTCTCCTGCCCAATATGGCCCCATATTATGGTTATCTACATGAGCAGCAAAACTACCATCAGCTCCTCTTTCTGTCAGCTGGAAGAAATTATGCGCTATGCCTTTAAGTCAAGAGCAAAAATAATCGCCCTGGCAACGGCGGTCATCTTTTGAGGAGAGAGAGTGGTAATTCGCTCAGTTAACCTGGCTTTAGGAATGGTGAGTATATCGTCCAGGTTGACGACACACTGCTGAGGCATACCGTCTTCCGGGCCAAGCGGCACTTCGACCGGGATGGCACGGGCGGTGCGCGTGACCACCCCAACGGTAATGGAGGTTCTCACCCTGTAAGCGGCATCCCTCGACAGCAGGACTACCGGCCGTCTGCCAGTAGGCTGCGGCAGATCAGCCCACCATACCTCGCCGCGGCGCACTACCACGACTCCTTGGGCAAAATCTCACCGACCACAGCTATCTGAGCCTCTCCTAACTCCGGTTCCTCGGGGAGCTTCTCGTACCCCTGCTGATATAGACGGTCTAACTCCTCAGATTCCACTTGCCCAAGGTAGCGCTGGCAGGCCTGGCGAATCAGTTCTGACCTGGCTCTACGCTGCTTCCTGGACAGTTGATTCAGGGCGGTAAGCAATTCCTCGTCAACCGGAACCTGTATTACCTTCTTGCCCATTGCGTTCCTCCACATCTCATTCCACAATGATTATAGTAGTTAAATTGTATAAGGTCAAATTAAGGAACCGGGTCGTTTGGTTGCCAACAGGGTTAATGCCCGTGAAGCGCGGGACGAATTTACAATAAGGCGGTTATCGAGCGTCACGAAATAGGAGACTGTGCAGCGTCACTGCCCTGAACGCTGCCTCATTTCGTGAAGACGTCTCTAATTATGCGGAGTAATGAGCGCTTGATTCTAACCTGGAGATACAGGTCCCCAGCTTCCCCGCCGCCTTTTCCTGGGGCTCCCATCCCTCTTAATCTTATTCGCTGACCATTTCTTGTTCCGGATGGGACCTTGACCATGAGATTCTTTGACTTACCCCATTTCCGGTACTGATATTCTACTTCACCACCTCTTTGAGCCTCCTCGGGACTCAGAGTAATCACATCTTTCCAGTCCTTTCCTCTTTCCGGAAGTTGTATTCCAAATGTCTTTCGCAGGAAATATTTAATAGCCTTGCCAAAAACACCGGGTAAGGCAAATCCAGTTCCCGGCCACTGGGTAGCATATCCTTCCTTCTCTCCAGTGCTCGTCGGTCTCGGCTGGTGGTAGAATATAAATCCCCGGCCAAAGACCCCGCCTCTACGGAATTGAAAGCTGCGATACCCAGGGCCATAGAACTCTCTGAAGATGTCATCGGAGCCTCTGAAGCCAAATGTTCTGGCAAACTCCTCGAAAATTTCATTGATATCCGAGCCTCTAAAAATATCCTCTGGACGATGGGCCTGTCTGAAACGCTCGTAAGCCAGGTCGCCATATTGTTCCCTTAGGGCATCGTATTCCCGCCTCTTCCGGGCATCAGACAGGGTAGCGTAAGCCTCATTAATCTCTTTCATTTTCTCGGTAGCCGCAGGGTTTCCCTTGTTTCTATCCGGGTGGTACTGAAAGGCGAGCTTTCGGTAAGCCTGCCTTATTTGCTCCGGACTGGCGTTCCCGCCGACACCCAGGATTTGATAGTAGTCCTTTTGATTCATGCCGGCCTCAGCTCATACACCTTATTGCGCGACAATTAACTCCACGTCATATTCTAACAGAAATCGCAACCTGAACGGATTGGGTTTCCGACGCCAGGCTGCATGAGTCATACACACGAGTGCGACAGGGTTTACCAGATAGCCCGAGTTAGGTTATTATTGGGGCTGGGAAGGTAATTGGTAGACGGATGGGGGGAGGAGGTTCAGGACTTCCCACCTGGATGGTTGTACATAATGGGCAGACCATGGTGGTACGATAGCTACTGGGAGAAAGACCGGAAGCCAAAGCGAAGGTTCCGTTTACCTAGCCGGCAATCCCTGGTATGGATTGTGCTGCTTCTGGTATCCCTGCTCCTGGCCTTAAGCAGCACGAGCTTCCGACCAATGTGGGCCGTTTGGTTCATCAGCTTTGTTTCCTACGTTTGCCGGATTGTCGCCTTTGCCATACTGATACGAGCGGTGCTGTCCTGGTTTATGATTAGCCGTTATAACCGATTCGTAATTTTGCTTGATGACATTTCTGAGCCAGTCCTGGCACCGCTCCGGCGGGTGGTTCCCGCAATCGGCATGTTTGATATCACCCCGCTGATTGCCATGCTCATCCTGTACTTCATTCCGTCGTTGCTTTACCGGCTGGTTGGCTTCCTGAGCCTGTAAACCAATGCGATGACCGGGACGGCTTTCGCGAGATGGAAGCGCAGCGCTTTGCCGATAACTATTTCGCGGAGCCCTGGCGCGGCTATGGCCTCGAGCCACCACGGATTTTCCGACTTCTGAGACATGGCGAGGCATGGGATAAAGTCGCAAGCCATATCTATCTGGGCGGTTCATTTGGCAACGGGGCTGCCATGAGGGTGAAGTACCTTCTGCGAAAGGCATACCATCTGGCTATTCATTGCAAGGATTTGGAGCTATTTACGGAGACCAGAAAGGCAGGAAGTGAATTAATCCAATTCCAGAATAACAAAGGACAATATATTTTGGCAATTTGCCTGCCCACAAGGCCGGAAGGAATTTGTACATCGGCACCCTCGCCGCTCCGGCGACCAATCCGGCTATATCAAAGGGTATGACCGGCTGAAAGGCAAGAAACAAAATCGCCCATATGCCGTAGCGATTCATCCACCCTGCAACCCTGTTGTATCCCGCTACGTGTTCATTTACTGCTATTCTCTTGCCCAGGTAACCGGCATAGTAACCGCTGAGTTCCCCCAGGGTTCCACCTATACTGGCAGCCAAAGCTACCATCACCGGATTCCACCTGCTCGCAGCGGCTATCATTATTGACGTGGCTATAGGGACAGGGACGATGACCGTGAGATTACATACCAACGTAGAGATAAACACGTTGAGATAAGCCAGCCAAGCAAACCTATCTAGTGGCAGGCGAAAAAGTGTCGCGACTTCTTGAAGCAACCACATTAACCCAAAACTAAGGCCAATAAGAACAACAAGCGACATCGCTAACCGCAGCCAATGCACCTGTTCTCCCTTTTTGATCTCGTGCGTTTTCTCCAACTTGACAACAGTATGGCAATAGTATATCATATTTTTTGGTTTCTTTGGAGAATTGGCAGATTAAGGACGGTGGAGTGACCGATGGGCGAGGTTATTTTCAAGCTGGATTGCGAACTGGTTTACGAACCTGGTGAGGGGATTGAGATTCATCTGAAACATGGTGGGGCACTTTCACGCGAGGTGATGCAGCACCTCGCTTTGGCAGGTAGAGAACTTTCTCTGGCGCTTCAGCATCTAGCCAAGCTGGAGGCAAAGCCGACACCGGAAAAGGTGAGGACAAAAATCGAAGTGGAGGAGGCATGAGGTCGAAAAACAAGAAATCCTCAGGCACGGGTGCCAACGCTCAAAATAAAGCCAGGAAAACATACGACGAAGCTGTTTTTCGAGCCTTCAGGGCATACAGGGAAATTAAGGAACAAAGCGATGTGACCTACAAAAAGGCGCTGGAACAGGCCATTGATGAACAGGTGAAAAAAGAAGCCGATTTAAAGTACAGGGAGATTCTGGAGCGGGCTAGGAAAGTGCGTGACCAAGCGATGGATGAGGCTCAAAAAGCCTTCAGTGACGCCATGAGTAAATGAGGGTAATAGCTATAGGATTTCAATAAGGATGGCGTGGTGATGCATGAATGAGATGGTTTGGCGGATAAGAACCGAAGACGAAGACCATGTTGTTGGGTGTAAGGCTGGCATAGAACGTGGCGAGGTTTTTCTTGACGGCAAAACGGTTGAATCGCGGGATTCATCTTATATGGGCGTGCTCATGAAAATGTCTTTTGCAATTGATGGGAAACCGGCCAAAGTCCAGCGTCGTGCCCTGTTAAGTGAGGACTGGGAATTGGTCTTTGAGGGCAGAGTTCAACCGGGAGAAGAGAAAGACTTTCCTGGGAAAATTGGAACGGACGACCCTGAGTTGCCAGAGAAGTCAAGGACAACAACAAAAATTGAGGAGGTGCAGGATGGAAAAGATTAGATTTGAGCACGGGATTGAGCTTGAGCGTGGCGAGGGAAATGAGTATGTGCTGAGGTTGCGCTTACCAAGGGTTAAAATCACACCTGACCCGACAGGAGGACACCTCAAGCAAGCAAAAAGGGAAGTGCTTCTTGCTATAAGAAGCCTCATTGATAAGGCAATAAAAGTTGAAGAAGAAAAGGGCGAGGAAAAAGGTGATAAATCGGAGTAAACCAAGTGTAGAACTCACTTTCAGGCAGAGGGCATTTCTAAGCAAGATTCTTGATGTCTACCGGGAGATGCAAGGGCCTTTTCATTACAGCGTGATTGCGGAGCGGCTGGGGTTGAGTCCTTCTACTGCCTACGACATGCTGAAGCTGCTGGAGCAAAAGGGTATGGTGAACTCTGAGTACGCAACGCCCAAGGCGACCAGCGGTCCTGGCCGGTCAAGCATCCTCTTCTCACCAACAGCAAAAACGACGGAGCTGTTCTCCCGCCTAGCCGGGGAGAGTCAGAACGAAGAGTGGGAAGATGTCAAGGCTCGCATTCTCGCCAGCCTGCGCCAGGGAAAGGCTGCAGAATACAATGACCTTCTACGTGAACTACTTGCCCGCATGCCCGAAGCAAAGTCGTCGCTGGTGCACTGCGCTGAGGTCATCACTGCTCTTCTGATTACTCTGAGGGAGACCAAGCACACATTCGGCCGACGAAGCCCGGTGAGCCAGCTGCTGGGAACGCGCGTGAGCAGAATGGGTATGAGCATATTGGCTGGCCTTGCCCTTGGTTTATGCCTGGCGGACCGGGGAGTTCAACAGCGGCTCAGCGGGTTCCAACAACATATCAGGAAATACGAAAAATCACTGGGAGAGCTGAGCCCGGAGAATCTGACACTGTTGCACCGATTTACCTGGGACGTCTGGAAGGCATTGAAGAGGTTACCAGAGCAATAAAAATTTTAAGCAATAATTTGGTTTCTTGCGATATACGATACCACAACAAGGAGACAATATGAGCCGAATTCTGCTCTTTACCGGCAAGGGAGGGGTTGGCAAGACAACTGTTGCCGCAGCCACAGCCGTGTGTGCGGCGAAGCACGGATACAAAACAGTGGTTATGAGCACTGACGCCGCTCATAGTCTGGGTGACAGCCTGGACCGGGAGCTGGGGCCGGAGCCGGTGCTGGTTTCCCCAAATCTGTGGGCACAGGAATCAAATATCCTTTACAACATTGAAAAACACTGGGGCACGGTTAAAAGATGGCTGGCAGCGCTGATGGCCTGGCGTGGAGTGGATGAAGTCGTAGCTGAGGAAATTGCCGTCCTCCCCGGGATGGAGGAACTGGCTAATCTCCTCTGGGTTTACTACCACCAGCGGGAAGGCAAATATGACGTAATCGTGGTTGATTGTGCGCCCACTGGCGAATCCTTGCGGCTGCTTACGTTCCCAGAGGTAGCAGAGTGGTGGTTAAACAAGCTCTTGCCCGTGGGGCGCCGGGTGGTGCCCCTGACGTACCCCATTGTGCGCCGCTTTACCGACATGCCCCTGCCTGACGAGCAAATCTTCTCTACCATAGACGACCTCTTCCGTGAGCTGGATGAGCTGCGTGCACTGTTAATCAATCCCCAGGCTACCACCATCCGTCTTGTGCTGAACCCGGAGAAGATGGTAATCAAAGAAGCGCAGCGCACCTACACCTATCTCAATCTCTATGGCTATCCTACCGATGCCGTCATCTGCAACCGTCTTATTCCCGGGGACGCTGACGGCAGCTACTGGGAAGGCTGGAAAGAGGCTCAGGCGGGGTATCTTCAGCTTATTGAGGAGCGCTTCTCACCACTACCCATTCTGAGGGTACCGCTTCTCAAGAATGAGGTCCTTGGAATTGAGGCGCTGGAAGAGATAGGCCGCTATCTTTACGGCGGTGACGACCCGACACGTCTTCTCTTTGAAGGAAAGCCGATGAGTATTGAACGGCAGAATGGTAGCTACGTGCTTACCCTCCAGCTTCCCTTCATTACCAAGGGAGATGTGTCGTTGATGAGGAGCGGGGACGAGCTCGTTGTCACCATAGGCAACCTGAGGCGTAGCATCCTTCCACCCCAGATACTCCTGGGTCGCGAACTTAAGGGCGCCAAGCTCGATACGGGCCGTCTCTATATCAGATTTGAGTCGGGTGAAGGTACTGATGAGGTCAAAGGAATCAGGAGTAAATCCAGTGACAAGACAGGGAAACTCAGTTGAAGAGCTGGCTGGGACAATCAGAAAGAGACCGTATTCTGTTTTGCGGGATAACTGCCTGACCAAGTCGGTAGAATTTGCCAGGCGCTGCACGGCAATGGGACTCGAAGCCAGGGTAGTGTCCTGCCTGGCCTTGTTCCGTCTGCGGGTCCCTGTCGTGGGGGTTAAGATGCCGGTTCTCGGACCGCACTTCTATACCGAAGTACTGGGCAAGCAGTACGAGGTCTCACATGAATCCAGACATAAAAAGGAAAACGAGCCCAGAGTGCTGGTCAGATTGTTAAGGTTCGGTTGCTTTGCTCAAAGCTCGTCTAACAAGCAAGAAAGGTAGAGGAAGGCGAAGGGTAAGCAGTACGTCTGGCTCAATCATACGACGGATTGTTGGCTACCGGAGGGCTAAAAATGAGCGCTGTGATAGCAGGTAAAGAAGAAGTCCGAAGAAGGGCTAAACTGCTCTCTAATATATTTCACCCCTGGTCGGTCCTGATTCCAGTGCTCGGTCTGGCGGCTTACCAGAGTGTGGGCAAAGCCCCCGAGTTTGTTAAGTGGATGCTGCTTGCCTATGTCCCGGCAATCGTGTTCCCTTCTCTTTACGCAAAAATAAGAGCTTCGATGTGGTCACAAGGTGGGAATCGGCAGAAAATCTCCCGCTCTCTTTTCCGCGACAAACCAAGGGAAATCCTTATTACCACGTTTCTTTTTGGCATCCCCGCCGCCCTCATCCTTTACTACCTCAATGCGCCGAGGAATCTCCTTATTATAATTCTCGGAGTTACCGCAGTTATGCTCGTCGTGACCCTGGTAAACCTGAGGTATCGGGCAAGCTTTCACCTGGCAATGGTCACCAGCATGTTAACGGCACTATGGTTTCTCTTTGGCGCAGTTTCTCTCGTGAGCTTTCTCCTGATACCCATCTTGGGTCTTTCCCGTTATCAGCTTGGTGAACATACGCCGGCGCAGACGGTAGCCGGTTTTCTCATTGGGCTGGCGGTTGGAGGAGGCATCTTCTACGGCATGGGACTTGCCGCATGAGTCTAGGAGGCGAGGTGACAATAGAATGACAGGGAATAACCGAGTTGTTGTTACCGGTATAGGCATCGTAAGTCCCCTGGGGCTGGATGTACCCACAACCTGGCAGGGACTTATTACCGGGAAATCTGGTGTAGACTACATCACCCTTTTTGATGCCAGTGATTTTGATGTCAAGATTGCCGCTGAGGTCAAGGGCTTTGATCCTCTCCAGTATATCGACCGTAAGAAGGCAAGACATACCGACCGCTTTACCCAGTTTGCCATTGCCGCCAGCCTTGAAGCGGTGGAAAGTGCTCGGTTGAAGATTGACAGCTCAAACGGCTATGAGATAGGCGTGATTATTGGCAGCGGCATGGGGGGACTGGCTACACTGTCCCAGCAATTTAAGGTTCTATCCAATGAGGGGCCGAGCCGGGTAAGCCCATTCCTCATCCCGGTGATGATTCCCGATATGGCTTCAGGTCAGGTATCAATCCGCCTTGGCGCCAGGGGGCCCAACTACTGTGTGGCGTCTGCCTGTGCCAGCGGCGCCCACGCCATCGGTGACGCCTTCAACCTCATCCGGCAGGGCTGCGCCCAGGTGATGGTTGCCGGCGGCAGTGAGGCGGTTGTCACTCCTATCGCCGTAGCTGGCTTCAGTAACATGGGAGCGCTTTCCAAGAGAAACGGTGACCCCCAGAAGGCATCCCGGCCCTTTGATGCCGAACGTGACGGTTTTGTCATGGGAGAAGGCGCAGGTGTGCTTGTGCTGGAAAGCCTGGAGTTTGCTCTGAAGCGGGAGGCGCCAATCCTGGCTGAGGTAATTGGCTATGGCGCCACCGCTGACGCCCACCATTTCACCGAACCTACCGAGAACGGTGAGAATATAGAGCGGGCCATGCGACTGGCGCTTCGGCAGGCACGCCTGAGGCCTGAGGAAATTGACTGCATCAACGCTCACGGGACGAGCACCAGACTTAATGACGCCACCGAGACCAGGGCAATTAAATCTTTATTCGGCGAATGCGCCCACAAAGTGCCTGTCAGCGCCAACAAGTCCATGCTGGGGCATCTGATAGGCGGCGCCGGGGCAATCTCATCTGCGGTCGCTGTGCTGACCATACAAAACAGCATCATTCCGCCAACGATTAATCTGGAGAACCCTGACCCGGAGTGCGATTTGGACTATGTGCCCAATGCAGCACGTCAGAAGAAGGTCAGAACAGTACTGGTCAATTCCTTCGGCTTTGGTGGTCATAACGCATCGCTCGTATTTAGTGCCTATGATGAAAAGTGAGGCGAGCAGCTCATTTCGTAGAGCTACTGAGAAGGGCAATATGAAGACCAAACCCTGGAGAAAACTCTGGCATCTGGTAGGTGGCTCGTTCTTCCCAGTGCTGGCTTTCTTCGTGCCAAAGGAGGCATTGCTGGTAGCACTTGGAGCGGTGACGGGCGTCTTCATCGCCTGGGAGATAGCAAGACTTAATAACGCTAGGGTAAATAGATGGATGGCGTCACACCTGAGAGTAATATTGAAGGAGGAAGAGCGGTTCCGACCGATAGGGACAACCTACTTTCTTATTGCCTCTCTGGCCGCCTTTCTCTTTTTCGATAAGTATGTGGCTATAACCTCGCTTCTCTTCGTTTCTATCGGAGACCTTGTGGCTACGGTAATTGGCGAAGAGTATGGCCGGCAGGTACTATTTAACAACAAGACACTGGAAGGAAGTCTTGCCTGTTTGGCGTCATGTCTTCTGGTTGGAATGCTGTTGTCCAGAATAAGCCCATCTATGGCTCCTGAGGTGGCTATGGTCGGAGCGGTCTCAGCCACAATAGTGGAGCTTTTGCCCATCCCAATTGATGATAACCTTACTGTTCCGCTAATCAGCGGCGGAATTATGACACTGATAATATCCATCAGCTAGCGTCGGTGCCGACTCGAAGGAGGTAACAATGGCAATAAAAGAATTTGTGGCAAAACAGGCAGCGAACAAGATTTTACCTTTGGTAGGCAGGATGTCAGACAAGGATTTGGGACGCCTTATATGGCTGACGCGGAAGCTCGCGCCTACTGGCTATACGAGGTCATTCCTGAATTCCATAGACAGGATGAATCGGGAGCGGCATCCGACTATCGAAATGGTAAGAAGAATGATCCGCCAGACCAACTCCCATGTCCGGGAAAGGCTGATTAACAGCCTGCTGATTAAGGAACTCTTGCAGGGCAATATTACACGTGATCAACTTCGCAGCCAGGGAATGGCAGCCCCACAGGTTTTTCTGATCAGCCCCACCATGCGCTGTAACCTGCGCTGCCCTGGCTGTTATGCAGGAAACTACAGCCAAAAGGACGACCTTGAGCTTAATGTCATTGACCGCGTCATTAGCGAAGGTGAGGAACTAGGGATGTTCTGGGTAACCATCCTCGGCGGCGAACCATTTATTCGGAAGGATATGTGGGAGATTTATGCGCGGCATGAGGATGTCTTTTTCCAGGTATTTACCAATGGGACTCTGGTCGACAAGGAAGCGGCTAGGAATCTTGCCAAGGTTGGTAATGTACTGGTTATCTTCAGCGTGGAAGGTTTTGAGGGAGAAACAGACGCCCGCCGGGGCAAAGGGGTTTTCCGGAGGGTAATGCAGGCAATGGATGATCTGCGTGAAGCAGGAGTCCCCTTTGGCTTTTCGGTTATGGTTACCAGACAGAACGTTGACACCATCATCAGCGACGAGTTCAACAATATGCTGATAGAAAAGGGCTGCCTCGTCGGCTGGCATTTCTTATACATTCCTGTCGGTCTTAATCCTGACGTCAGGTTGATGCCTACTGCAGAGCAGCGGGAGATGATGAGGCGAATGGGGGCGCAGCGTATCCGAAACGAGAAACCAATCTTCATCGTTGACTTCTGGAATGACGCTCCCTTTGTCGGCGGCTGTATCGCTGGGGCGCGCAACTACTTCCACATCAATGCCCGGGGCGATGTTGAGCCCTGCATCTTTGTTCACTTGGCGGTGGACAATATCAAGCAAAAAAGCCTGAAGGAAGTCATCAACTCACCCTACTTCAGGGCGATTAGAGCCCGCCAGCCCTATTCTGATAACCTACTTCGCCCATGCATGATTATTGACCATCCCAATGTTCTTAGGGGTCTCTGTAAAGAATGTCAGCCTTATTCCACCGATGGTTCAGTTTGCGGACTCATTACCTCCTTGGCAAGCGACTTGGATAGATACTCGCACGAGGCAGCCACGGTTTTGGACCCTGTCTGGCAGCGTGAATTTGCTGGCAAGTCCTCAGTCTCCAATAAATCCAATTGAGTTGGCTCTCTGTGTGAGTAGCATATGAAAGTTGTGCCGTCTAGAATATTCGGGGGATGGGTTCTTGATAAGCTGCTTGATGCCATAGTCTACCTGTTTGATTTGGGTTTAAGGTTTTTGGAATCAAGGGGATGGGGGCCCAGGCTTAAAATTTAGGAAGTAAGAACAGAACTTAATGTGGGAGATAATAAGATATGCCGTTTAGAATGGGACCATGGGAAATAGCCCTAATACTGATTGTTGTGCTCATCGTTTTCGGCGTCGGAAAATTACCGGATGCTCTCGGCGCCATCGGCAAAGGAATCCGGGCTTTCAAGAAAGCGGAAAGCGGTGAAGATGATGAGGAAGCCACAGGAAATGGCCTATCTGGCAGCGAAGCTCAGGGAAAAACAGCGAGGAGAGACTGAGCTACCTGAAAGATTTTTCTAAGTGGAAGGAGGGTTTCAAATGACTGATAGCAAAGATTCGGAAATAGGTCTCGTCATTGAGTTCATTCTAGGTGCACTTGTAGGCGTTTTTGTCGGTTTTGTTTATGCCCCCAGACTGGGTGCGGAAACAAGAAAGCTACTGAGGGAGAAGTCGGGAGTGGCAGTAAAAAGGATGCTCGAAGTCGGCAATGGAGCTTGATTTTTCTAAAAAGCACCCCTGGTCGGAAGTGTCAGTGAATACAGGCCTGCATATTACCCTAAAACTATCAGAGTGCAAAAAGTTGCTTCGCAAACTGATTAATGAGATCAGGTTTCTTTTTGTTAACTATGTCTTTGGCCCGACTGTTGGTGTGCTCTTTTGTCTTCTCGAAGCGTTCGGCAGAATAAAATTCATCCATTTCGAACGCTTCCCCATTTGGGAAGAAAAATTGATAATCGTATCCAATCATCCCTCTCTGCTTGAGCCGGTACTACTCCCTTTCATGGGATTTCCCTGGATGAATTTTCCCTGGGTGTTCTCCTCGCACTGGCACCGGATAAAGCTCTCCCTAAGCTGGTTTAGCCGGCTGCAGAAGGAATTTTACCTTCCAAAAAAGCTAATACCAGCCAACGTGCCAGACAGGCAAAATTTTTTCGACTACGGATTTTGGAGGCTGTTCCAGGTAATCAATGTTCCTGTCGACAGGAACGGAAGACCACAGGACAGAATTAGCACTATCTCGGCGCTGAAAGATATTTTGGAAGATGGTGGCAGGGTTCTCATTTTTCCTGAAGGCGCCAGGACGTTCAAGGCAATCCAGCGGGGCGAGGTCAAGAGCGCCAACGGCCACCGATTGGGAAAACTAAGAGACGGAGCTGGCTGGCTCGCCTTGAAAACCGGTGCCAGAGTATTGCCAATCTGGGTTGAAGGAACGGATAAAGCGCTGCCCAATAATAGGCTGCCCTTCCCGCGACTGTGGCACAGGGTTACTATTAAGATTGGTACGCCTTTTCATGTCAAGGGAAATACGCGCGCTGAGGCTACTTCGCAAATTACCGATGCTCTGGTGAAGCTTGCTGACGAGCCACTTGAAGCTAGAGGAAGGAGTGAAAACTCCACAAGTCCCCAAAACCTAGCTTGAATTAAGGATAGCATTATTAAGTTGAGGTGAAAGATGAGCAACGAAGATGATTCGACAAAGGTTGCCTATATTGGCATGATTGCCTTCGCAGTCATTTTTACGCTGCTTTTTTTCCTTGCCAAATACGTTTTTATGTAGTGGGTGTGCGCCACGCTACGCGGCATAGCTTCTCCTTTCCCCTGTCGGCGTCCCGACTCTGTTTCAAGGTAGTCTGCTAAGGTATAAGGAAAGATAATAAATGCCCAGGCTAGCTATAACTAATCTGCCAGAGCATGTCGCTATTATTATGGATGGCAACAGCAGATGGGCAAAGCAACACGGATTGCCCCGCTTTGAAGGACATTGGGCTGGTGCCAAAAACGTCCGCCACGTTGTAGAGGTTTTTGCTGAATACAACATAGAGTATCTTACCCTGTTTGCTTTCTCCACCGAAAACTGGGGTCGGCCGAAGAGCGAAGTCAGAGGACTCCCGCGGATTTTTCGGGAGATGATAGATTCTGAACTTAAGCTTCTCCATGAAAGAGGCATACGATTGCGTCATTTGGGAGTAATTCACAGGTTGCCGTTGGACCTCCGGAGAAAAATAGAGGGAGCTATCGAGCTCACAAAGGGAAATACTGGCATGACACTTAGCATCGCCTTTGACTACGGTGGCAGAACTGAGATCACGGATGCAATGCGTCGCCTTCTCGTCAACGGGATTACTCCGGAGGAAATAAACGAGCTTTCGCTGAAGGAATATCTTTATGCACCTGAAATACCCGACCCCGACCTGATTATTCGCACTGGGGGTGAAATGCGCCTCAGCAATTTTTTCCTATGGCAGGCTGCATATAGTGAGCTTTATTTTACTGACGCACTGTGGCCCGACTTTGACAGAGCAGAAATTGAGAAGGCCCTTGCTGCCTATGCCAGTCGTCAACGGCATTTTGGCACGAGATAGCCACCACAAAGCAAACACTGATTTTGCCTGCGCCATTGGTTGGATTGTGTGATAAAAACAGGGTTCTGCTAACAACTAAATGCTCCTTTCCTCACGGTTCATAAGTTAGAAGTAAGCCTTTTCTCACCTAAAAGCCTCTCCGGATTGAGGAGGCTTTTTGTTTCGTTTTGAGTCTGCCCCCAGGGATTACCGACATACCAGCTAGGTTATCACATATAACAATCGAGTCTTTTGTTCAATAATGAAGCTGGAAAACAAAAAAGCACCTTAACAATTGAATATCGCAAGTCCAGAGCCTTGCCTTGTGGCTAAATAAAATGCTCCAGTCGGACACTACCCGACTAGAGCAAA
>Ga0209102_1000874_pt1 | contig 17845 bp, 16 predicted proteins | sample ConPoolayeHmetaG_FD_185483 | JGI IMG/M metagenome (GOLD analysis project Ga0209102, IMG submission 185483) | Hot spring microbial mat communities from California, USA to study Microbial Dark Matter (Phase II) - Cone Pool mat layer H metaG... ...
GGGGCAAGATGATGGAGCACGATATCGGGGTAAAAAGGAAGTAAAGGTTTAGGTTTTGATGTCGTTTTTAGTGATGAACATAAAGAGAATGATCCGACTTTTAGAGCGAAAAGAGTTCGTTCCCAGGGTGAGGAGAGCATAAAATGCATCGGGTTTGCGGACCAGGGATAAATAGAAGAAAGAAATAGGAAAGAATAATCCCAAAGGTGATAAGTTTTGTGTTTTGGAAAAATCTGGGAAAATCCCCAAAAATTGCCTCCTTTTTCAGAGACCTCAACACAAAATAGCTGACAGTACCACTTTAGATTGAATTAAATAAATTTTAAAATTACTTCAATATTTCTCCTTTTTTTAGCCTGACCTGAAAATATAACTAATTCAGGCACTATTTTTTCCTTTAAGCATGAGATATATTATAAAAAAGCTTCTAATCTAACTTTGCCTTGCAATTAAAGGAAACATTTAGATAAAATCAATCTCTTATAAATCAAATCCCTTTCAATGAGGATGAGAAGTCTCAAGGAGGTTAAACAGGTAAAAGGGAAAAATTTCCTGTTTAAGGTTGAAACCTCAGCGAACACTAGAGATTATCTCAAGTATGAAAAAATTCGTAACGATATCTGGGGTGACCCGAAAGACTCTCTAGCTGGTTCTCGCAATCTAAAATGTGAGAATTTCTTCCATGAAGGGGGGAGTCTCCTCATCGGAGTTTTTGTGGAGGAAGAGGGCAAATTCATTGAGGACGAGGAACATCTAGTTGGGTTTTCTTATGGTTATGTAGGAGTTCGCGAAAAAGAAATCGCTTTCCGTTCCCCTGATAACCTTCTCTTCTATTCTCAATATACAGGAGTAAGGAAAGAATTCCGTGAATATGGTCTTGGAATTTTGATCAAAGAATTCCAGAGAGATTTGGTTCTGGATGTCTTGGGGATTTCAGTAATTACCTGCACCTATGACCCCCTCTCTGGCGTAAATGCCTTAAGAAATATCCATCACTTCGGGATGGAGGTTGTGGAATACAGAGAGGGCTATACGGGAGAGTTTGGGGGTTTTTTAAATCGCGTAGATATTCCTTGCGATAGATTTGCCGTAATCTGGGACCTAAAGAAGAAGCTCCTAAGAGAAGAATATGATTTAGCGCTTCTCTTGACTCCTTTGCATCTTATGACTCGCACCACGATGGTTGAAGTTTCAGGAAGAAGTGGGACCCTTCGTCTCGAGATTATTGAGGAGATAAACCTAAGCTTAGCTGAAGATTACCTCATTTTTGAAATTCCCTGGGATTTTTATGAGATGCTCTGGGAAACTGATGTGGAAGAGGTAAAGGTAAGGAATATTCCCCTTGAGTGGCGGATGAAAACGAGAGAAGCCTTTAAAAGTCTTTTTCAGAGAGGTTACAGAATAGTAGATTTCCAAAGTAAGGAGGAAGAAAGAAGGAAGAGAAACTTCTATGTCCTCAAAAAGACTTGAGGGGTTCAAAGGAGAAAGGAGAATGAAATCAGAAAAAGAGAATATAATTGAGGAAGCAGCTAGGATTCTTGGTTTTATCTCCAAAGAGAGACTCAGCGAGGAAGAAAAAAAATGGGCGATAGAAGAGACATTGCAGGGATTCAGGGAGCATATCAACCCCGGTTTTCTCGAATACAGAAAAGGAGTATCCACTGATTACACTGCGCTTGAATGGCGAGATTCGAGGACAACCTTTGAAGATATTCACGGGAAAATTTATCTTGATTGTTTAGGTGGATTTGGAATGTACAACACCGGACACCGCCATCCTGTGGTGCTTGAAGCGGTCTTGAATCAGTTGAAAAAACAGGCGCTTCATTCCCTTGAAATCCTCGATCCCTTAAGACCAATGCTCGCCAAATTGGTGGCGATGATAACTCCAGGGAATCTCCAGTATTCTTTTTTCTGTAACTCAGGTTCAGAGGCTGTTGAAGGGGCGATAAAGCTTGCCAAGCTTCACACTCAGAGGAAAGTTTTTATCGCCGCAACAAGAGGATTCCACGGAAAAACTCTCGGAGCCCTTTCGGCAACCTCGAGGGCTGATTTCAGAGAGCCTTTCATGCCTCTTCTTCCGGGTTTTATCCATCTTCCCTACGGAGATTATGAGGCTGTGGAGGCTGTAGTGAAGAGTGGCGAGCTTACAGGAGACCGTGTGTCTGCTATAATTCTTGAGCCTGTGCAGGCAGAGGGTGGGGTCAACCTCCCTCCTCCTGATTATTTCCCCAAAGTACGGCGCCTATGTGATGAGCATGAGACCCTCTTGATTATAGACGAGGTTCAGACTGGTATGGGAAGAACTGGGAAACTTTTCGGCTGCGAACATTATGGAGTGGCGCCAGACATCATGTGTCTGGGCAAATCTTTCGGGGGAGGGGTAATGCCCATTGGAGCCTTTGTTTCTACGAAAGAAATCTGGCAGAAAATGATTCCCAATCCCTTTCTCCATACCTCAACCTTCGGAGGAAACAGTCTTGCCTGTGCTGCTGCAATCGCCGCCATCAAAGTCACCCTGGAAGAGGACCTTCCTGCAAAAGCCAGTGAACAGGGTAAGTATTTCTTGGAGAATTTGAAGATACTTGTTCAAAGATTCAATCGCTTTTGTCTCGAAGCCAGAGGATTGGGCTTGCTTCTCGCCATTGAATTCATCTCTGACAGGGTAGGGTTCGAAGTGGCGAAAAGGCTTTTCGATGAAGGAATTCTTGTCGCAGGTACTCTTCTCAGAGCCAAGACAATCCGCATCGAGCCACCTCTTATCATCACCAGAAAGGAAATTGATTATGCCCTCGAACTCATGGAAAAAGTCTTCAGGAGCATAGAAAAAGATCTCGATATGATTCTAAAGATGGAAAAGCCAGAATATTTTAAGTAATTTTCTGAGAGATTCTTTTTTTACTTTTGAGATGGATTACTACCCCCAGGACGAGGGTCAGGAAAATACCAAGCACAAGAGAAAGTTCATATCTGAGCACATTTTCAGTATTTTTTGGAGGAATGAAAAAGAAGATGCAAGCTAGAAACAGGAGCAACTCTCCAAGAATTGCAGAGAGCCAGAGGCCAAGCTTCCCTCCAGGAATACGGTAAGGACGGGGGATTTCAGGGAAGATTCTCCTCAGTTTAACTCCTGCGGGAAACATGAAGAGATAAGGGAGGAGAAGAAGTATCGAGGAGAGAGCGAAGATTGTCCAGAAAATCTGCTGGATGTTTCTCATGCCTATGAAGTTTCCAAGAAGCAAGGCAGTTCCTATCACTCCTGTAAGGTAAAATGCATGGTCAGGGGATTCATAGCGGGGATGACGGTGCCCGAGGAGTTTGAGTTTTTTATCCAGGCCAGTCTCAGAAATTACATAGTTTGAGCCGAAAGCCCAGCCAAAGACGAAGGCAAAAAGGGCTAAAAGAAAAAAGATGATCAGCACAAAGAAGAGCCAGTAAAACCCATCTCCAAGTGTCTTAAGGACGAGAATTTTAAAAGAGTCACTGACGCTAGTGACGATGTTTATTTCTTCCACCCTGAAAACGGCAAGCACTCCAAAGGCAGAGAAAACATAAAGAAAGGAGATGAGCAGCCCTGCAATCATTACTGCCCTGGGAATATCTTTTCGAGGTTCTCTAAGCTTATCAGAGAAACTGCTCACCACTTCAAAACCAGCGAAATTGTAGACGATTAAAGGGGCAAAGGCTATGGTTGCATCCCAGGTTATCATCCACTTTGGGAGGGAGAAGCTGTTTGCAAGTTTATGTTTCAACCCATAGATGATTCCCAGAAACCCGAGAACCGAAAAGAGCACAGCTTTTATGATTGCTCCGATGCTGGTCACAAAGTCGCTTAAGGTGATGTTTCTTATTCCTAGGAAAACAATGAGCCAGATGAGTAAAGTTCCCAGCGATGCCTGAAGGTAGGGTGTTATGGTTTCTGAAAGTTCAGGGAAAAAGGCTGAGGTGAAGATGGCGGCGAAAGTTACAAATATGGATGGAATCCAGTAGACGACATTTATCCAGTAAAGCCATGAGACCATAGTTGCCCAGAAGTCTCCAAAAGCAAGTTTGGTCCAGATATATATCCCACCGGTCCTCGGCCAGGTTGAGCCGAGTTCGGCAGAGATCAATCCATAGGGTATGAGAAAGAAGAGAATTCCCAGAATCCTCCAGCTCATTCCCTGAACACCCATGCTCGCTCCGGCGCCGATAGTATCTAGGCTCAGGATACAGCAGACATTGAAGAGGGTAATTTCGAATAACTTGAGCTTTCTTCCCTCTTTTGAGCTTTTGCTTATCATCGTTGATTTAGTCTCTGAAGAAGATCCATTTTTTAGCTGAACATAAATTCATCCCTTTAATTTATACCATAGGAAAAATAAGTAAAAGAAGAAAAATATCCTCTTATCTTAAATTTTTTCATCTCCGGGAGACAAAAATTGCTCTCTGAATATTTTATGATTATAATGGGCATATGGCCTTTGGATATCAGGGAAAGGTGCTTAAGATTGATCTCAGCGAGCAAAGGTTCAGCATAGAAAAGCCTGCCAAAGATTTCTATAGAAAATATCTCGGGGGAAGCGCTCTGGGAGTCTATTATCTTCTTCGCGAGATGCCTCCTAAGTGTGACCCTTTTTCTCCCCAGAACACACTTGTTCTTGCTTTGAGTGTGCTCACAGGAGTTCCGATATCAGGTCAAAGTCGCATGACTGCCGCAGCAAAGTCTCCCTTGACAGAGACCGTAGGTGATTCCCAGTGTGGTGGATTCTGGCCGGCAGAGATGAAATTTTCTGGATTTGATGCTCTCGTTATCAAAGGGAAAGCTCCTTCTCCCCTCTATCTCTACCTTCATGATGGAGAGGTTGAGTTTCGAGATGCCTCATCTCTGTGGGGGAAAGAAACAGGGGAGGTGGAGTCAAGAATCAGAAAAGAACTCCAGGATCCCAAGGTAGAGGTGCTGCAGTGTGGTCCTTCAGGAGAAAAAAGAGTAAGGTTTGCTTCTCTCTTAAACATGTGTTGCCGCGCCAACGGAAGAACAGGGATGGGAGCGGTAATGGCTTCTAAGAATCTGCGAGCGGTCGCAGTTAGAGGGAGAAAGTATCCCTCTCTGGCTGATGAAAAGGCATTGAGAGAGCTTTCAAGATGGGGAATAAAAAATCTAGATGAGTCTGCTGTTCTACCTATCTCTTTGTTAGGGACAGCTGAGGTAATTCCCTACCAGAATAGCACAGGAGGACTCCCCTCAGAAAATTATAACAGTGGAGTGTTTGAGGCCTATGAAGAAATCTGTGCAGAGAAGTTGAATGCAAAACTTGTAAAGAGAAGAACAACCTGCTTTGCGTGCGCGTTGAGGTGTAAGAGAGAAGTTGAAATCAAAGAAGGAGCATATCGCGTAGAGCCAAGGTTTGGGGCACCCGAATATGAGACCATAGCCACATTTGGCTCCTACTGCTTGGTGAGTGACCTTGAAGCAATCGCCAAGGCAAATGAAATTTGCAATCGCTACGGTATGGATACGATAACCTGTGGAGCAACGATAGCCTGGGCAATGGAATGCTTCGAGAAAGGAATAATCAACCTCCATGATACGGGCGGAATTGATTTGCGTTTTGGAAACGCAGAGGCTATGGTGAGGATGACAGAGATGATTGCTCGTCGAGAAGGAATGGGAGATTTGCTTGCCGAAGGCTCCTATCGTGCTTCTGAGATAATCGGGCGGGGAAGTGAAGAGTTCCTGATTACAGTAAAAAAAAAGGAGCTCCCAGCTCACATGCCTCAGGTGAAGAGGTCTCTGGGGTTGATTTATGCCGTGAATGCCTTCGGACCTGACCATCAATCAAGTGAGCATGATGAGTCTTACCATCCTGAGTCAGCTTATCTTGAGAGACTTGCCGAGCTCGGACTCACAAGACCCAGGATGCCATGGGTGCTTGATGAGGAGAAGGTGAGGTTTGCCTTCAGGACGCAATGTCTCTACAGTCTTTTTGACACTCTGAATTTATGTCAGTTTGTCTTCGGGCCATCCTGGCAGCTTTACGGACCAAGCCAGGTAGTTGAGCTTGTGCGGGCTGTCACAGGCTGGGATGTGACTCTGGAAGAGTTGTTGAAGGCAGGAGAGAGGAGACTTAATCTACTTAGAGCCTTTAATTTTAGGGAAGGCATTGGAAGAGAAAAGGATTATCTTCCTAAGAAATTATTCCGACCCTTAAGAGGAGGCCCGACGCATGGAGTGGCTTTAAAGGAAGAGGAATTGAAAAGAGCCGTGGATGTTTATTATGAGATGGCGGGATGGGAGGTTCAAAGCGGGGCTCCTACCAGGGAAAAACTTGAGGAACTTGGACTCAAGTGGGTGGCTGAGATGTTATTTTCAAAGGGGAATTGAGCAAGCTGAAAGGCTAATTGAATGAAAAAAGAAGGGGGTGAAAATGGAAAAGGGCAAGTTTTGGGGAAGAGATTTTCTTACACTCCTTGATTACACGCCTGATGATGTCATATATATTTTGGAAGCGGCAGCCAGGCTAAAGAGAGAATTCAGAGAAGGAATCCCTCAATTTTATTTCCCGGGCCGCACCGCGGCGATGATTTTTGAGAAGCCCTCCACTCGAACCCGGATTTCCTTCCAGGCTGCATGTTCTCAACTGGGAATGCAGAGTTTTTATTTGCGCCCCGACGAAACCCAACTTAGTAGAGGGGAACCAATCAAAGACACGGCTAGAGTAATAGACAGATACTGTGATGTACTCTTTATCCGCACCTTTGCCCAACAAACGGTAGAGGAATTTGCAAGATACATGGAACATCCTGTGATAAACGCCCTTACTGATGAATTTCATCCTTGTCAAGGGCTTGCAGACCTTCTCACCATTCAGGAAAAGAAGGGCCTGCGAAAGGGTCTAAAAATTTGCTATACAGGAGATATCTGGAATGTTTGTCAGACATTGATGGTGGCATGTGCCATGTTCGGGATAGACCTCTTTGTTGCTCGTCCCCCAGGATACGAGCCAACAAGAAGGGCTTTAGAGGGTGCCTTTCGCCTCTCAAGTCAGAGTGGGAGTCGAATAGTCTTCACCTCTAGTCTTGAAGAGGCAGCCGAGGCGGCAGACATAATTTATGGAAATACATGGCATTCAATGGGTGGTCCTGAGGACCAAAAAGCTAAGAGACTCAAGGATTTTGCTCCATATCAAATCAATACCAGAATCCTTAAACTCGCTTCAAAAGAGGCAATCTTCATGCATTGCCTTCCTGGATATAGAGGAGAGGAGATGACGGATGAAGTGATTGAGGGACCAGCTTCGGTAGTCTTTGATCAGGCTGAAAACCGACTGCACACTGAAAAAGCCCTTCTTTACTTGCTTCTTCGTTGAGTCAAAGAAAAATGAGTTTAAAGACTCAGGTAAGGAATGAATACGGAAAGCTTCGAAGTGTCCTTCTTTGCCGTCCTGAATTCTTTGAGCTTCAACCTATTAACGAGATTGCCAAGGAACATCTGAGAAAGGGAGAGAGGCCAGATAAGAAACGTGTACTCGAAGAACACGCCGAATTCGTAAAAGCCATCGAGGAACAAGGTGTTTCTGTGGTCTGGGTTGAGCCAGCAAAGGAATTTCCCTATCAGGTTTTCACGAGAGATATAGGAGTAACAACTCCAGAGGGTGTTTTACTCGGGAGCTTTCGTTATCCCGTTCGCCGCGGAGAAGAAAGGATTGCCCTTCGTGCTCTCGAGCCAAATTTTAAACTCTGGAAGGAAATAGGCTCTTTGTCAGGGATTTATTTTGAGGGTGGTGACTTTATCTATCTCAATTCCCGGATGGCAGCCGTGGGCACTGGCGCAAGGACAAACGCTGAAGGAGCAAGGCGCATAAGCAAACTGTTGAGGGAAATAGGGCTGGAAGTCATTCCTGTTTCCTTCGAAAAGCGCTATCTTCATCTCGACATGGTCTTCAATGTTGTGGCAGAGAAAGTGGCTGTCCTCTGCCCTGAGGCCCTGCCTGAAAATTTTTTAAAACTTATCAGGAAATTGAATTTTGAGTTAATTGAAGAGACTCCGGAAGGAGTTTTCAAGCTCAACTGTAACCTCCTCGCTCTCGATAGCGGCCTCCTCCTTTCTCCTTTGAACAATAAAGGAGTTAACCGGCGTTTAAAAACGCTCGGTTTTCGTGTGATCGAAGTAAGGCTGGAACATCTCCTTATGGGAGGTGGCGGGCCTCATTGTCTGAGTTTCCCTCTTTATAGAGAAGGATAGCCAGGCATTTGTTGCTTGTCATCCCTAATTTTAGGACTCGGATTCATCGAGCCATGCGTCTTTGCCTCATGGCTAATACTTGCCGTTTCATAACAGTCTCAAGTAGTGGGAAGAGACAAAACAAGAGAGGCCCTTGAGGCTTGAGGTTGGATTCGGAAGGTGCGGCTTCCTGGACGGAGGGAGCCACTGACTCTGGTGGTTGTTCGGGGATTAGGTCATGAACCGCTGATGTTGTTAACGCGCCTTGTAGCCAAACGGAGTCGCAAGTCAGTTTGGCATGTGGTGGCGGCCTATTTTAGTCGCTGTCGGGTGGAAGAGACCATCCATTTTCTCCAGCAGGGCTATCAACTGGAGGATATCCGGGTTCTGAGGTATGTGAGGTTGCAGAATATGATGGGGCTGGTGATGGCGGTGACCTACTTCGCCTCGGCCTATATAGAACTGAAGCTGAAGTTGCGCGTTTTGATGCGCCATATGCTGCGGGCAGCGCGGCGGGTTTTTGGGGTTCCGGATTTTAGCCTCTATGCTTTAGCCGACGACATTAAGCACTTCTTGTTCAGCCGGTCGAAGGGCCTAAGAATAGATCTAATGCTGCCCAAACATGCTTCGTTCAAATACTTCTCTTCGACCCCTAAAAAAATTTGGGGAAACTTCAGGTAAATAAAGCCATTGAAATAGGCAATGCTTTAATGGTAAAAATAGAGCTTAGAAATTTGAAGGAACTTTTATCCTTCAAAACAAAAAATAGAGGAGATAAATCATGAAAAAGGGCTCTTCGGAAATAGAACTGGCTATGAAGGAGGCAATCAAGCTCGAGATAGAAGGACATAAATTCTTCACTAAGGCGGCAGAAATAACAACTCATCCAAAAGGAAAAAGAATGTTTCAACACCTTGCCCAGGAAGAGGTGAAGCACTTAGAAACTTTCAAGGGAATTTTTAAGAAGGCCCTGAAAGGAGAAGAAGGGAAGGATTATCTGAAAGAAGAAATTCGAGGTGAGGCTCCCTTGGTAGAGAAACTAAAAGAGAGGATAAAAGGCCAAGAGGGAAAGGGTGAGATTGAAGCTTTAAGCATTGGCATGGAGCTTGAGAAAAGAGCGATTGAATTATTCCGAGATTCAGCCTCAAAGGCAGAGGATCCAGTGGCTAGAGAGATTTTTTTAAAGATCCTCGATGAGGAAAAGTTTCATTATGATCTCCTTCAGGCTCAATATGACTCTTTGACCCATTCTGGATTCTGGCTGGATTCAGCCGAGTTTCGCATGGACGGAAAATGGTGAAGAAATGTTCAAGGCAAAAAAAGAGGTGGAGAGCAATTGCTCTCGGATGGAGCTCAGTTCTCATCTTTTTTTTAATCTCTTCCTGTCAACAAAGAAAGCAGCCTTCTCTTCAGAGCAGGGCTTTTGAGATTCATCAAAGGGTATTAACCGTGGATACTCATGCCGACACTCCCTTATTGATGGTTAGGGGAGATTGGGATATGGGAACTCGTCATCAACCAGGGGGAGGAAGAGAAGGTAAGGTTGACTTGCCGCGGATGAAAGAAGGAGGGCTCGACGCCTTATTTTTTGCCGTCTACACGGCGCAAAGAGAGATGACTCCTCTGGGCTATGCTAAGGCGAGAGAGAGTGCTGAGGTTTTGCTGAGTGCTATTCACAAGATGTGTTCTGATTATCCACATCTTGTGGAGCTGGCAAAGCATCCTGAAGATGCTTATAGGCTGAAAAAAGAGGGTAAAATTGCTGCTTTCATTGGAATGGAAAACGGTTTTCCTCTTGGAAAGGACCTATCCCTCCTCAAGAAATATCATGAGATGGGGGTTCGCTATTTAACACTGTGTCATAGTCAGGATAATGAAATCTGTGATTCTTCAACTGAAAGACGAAACCCCGAGGACATGGGTTTGAGTGATTTTGGAAAAGAAGTGGTGGCAGAGTGCAATCGTCTGGGGATAATGGTTGATATTTCTCATGCCTCTAATAAATCTTTTTTTGATGTGCTTAAGATTACCAAAGCTCCTGTCATAGCTTCCCATTCAGGAGTAAGGGCTCTCTGTGACCATCCCCGAAACCTCTCGGATGAGATGCTCAGAGCTTTGGCTTCAAATGGGGGCGTGATTCAGGTGCCTTTCGTTTCGAGTTTCATCAAGAAAGCAAAACCAAATCCAGAGCGGGAAAAAGCGCTGGAAAGTTTGAAAGAGAAATACGGTCGCTGGGAAGAAATCAGGGACGAAGAAATTCTGGAGAGGATGAGAGAAGAGTATAGCCAGATTCAGCAAAAGTTCCCTGAAGAGAGGGCAACAGTAGAAGACCTTGTGAATCATATTGATTATGTGGTTAAGCTAATCGGAATAGATTATGTAGGAATAGGGAGTGACTTCGACGGGGGAGGAGAGCTTGATGGATGTTATGATGTGACTGAAATCAGGAATATTACCAGGGAGCTAATTCGGCGAGGATACGGGGAAAAGGAGATAGAAAAAATCTGGGGTGGCAACATAATGAGAGTTTTCAAAAAAGTAGTCAAGGTAGCAAAAGAGCTTCAGAAGTCAATTTCTTTTGGTTCCTCTCCTCTAGATAATTTATTTCGATTTAAAAGCTGAAATGGGATGCACTTTTCAAGAGATGGAAAGCTTTGGATTATTTGAATAAAAGGCTTCTGAGGTGTGGCTCAGGTAAAAAATAGATGAGGATTCTTTCTAGGAGAGGTTTTAGCTTTTTCCTTGTCTTTTCTCTCCTGTATACACTTTTTCCGAGTAAAGCAATATCGCTAAATTCTCCGGAGAGCTCGAAAGAAGAAGGAAAAGAAAAGATAGTGGATGATTCGTGGATGGGAATTTATATAAACGGGGTAAAGGTAGGGTTTAGTCACACTAAAAGAGTTGAATTCGAGAAAAAAGGCAAGAAATATAAGGAGACATTTAACGAGACATCGATAAGAGTTTCACGGCTGGGAAGCAAGGCTGTGGAGATGAAAACGGAGCAAAGGTCACTATTTGATGCTAGTGGAGATCCTCTGGAAACGATTCTCAAGACGAGGTTATCGAATGAGGAAACTGTGATAAAGGCTGTGATTCTTCCGCGAACCGTTCGTTTTGAAGTAGGGAATAATGTTGTTAGGGAGCTTGATTTTACTGAAAAATTTTATCTTGAAATTCCGCTTAAAAATATGATTGAAGAAGGAAAGGCGAAATCTTCGCTAAGGCAAAAATTTAAAATACTCGTTCCTTTTTCATTTTCTCTTGAGGAGGCAGTGGTTGAAATTCTGGGGAAAGAAGATACCTTGATTCTTGGCGAGAAGAGAGAGCTCTGGCATTTAAGGACAGAGATGAGTTCTTTATTTCCGCTGATTATGGATGAATGGATTGATGAGGAAGGGATAAGCTGGAAGTCTGTGACCCAGACAGGTTTGATGAGCACAACCTCATTTCGCATGCCTAAAGAAAGGGCCCTTGAAGCTTCCGCTTGGACTTTCGACATAGCCCTCTCCACCCTCATTGAATCCAATATCAAGTTTGATGACCCACAGCGAACTAAAAGCATAATCTTTAAGCTGAGGGGAATACAAGAAGAGTCGGTGAAGAAATTTCCCTGGGATGATGGCAGTCAGAGAGTGCTCGAATTAAATAAGGATTATGTTCTTATCCAGACCAGGGCACAGATCTTTTCTGAGAATGAGGCTATCCCTTATCCGGTGGAAGAGGAAGGGCTGAAGGAGTTTCTCAAGCCGACCTTTCTCTGTCAGATAGATGATCCCGAGCTCAAAAGCATCGCAAGAAAACTGACAGGCGAGGAGAAGAACTCATGGAGAGCCGCCAAAAAGATTGCCGAATGGGTGAGTAAAGAGGTGAGACCGAGTTATGATATTGGTTTTGCCTCTGCTAAAGAAGTTCTTAAGAGACGAGAAGGGGACTGTTCAGAATACACAGTGCTAACTGTGGCACTCTGTCGAGCGGTAGGGATTCCTGCCCGTGCGGCTCTAGGCATAATGTATGCCTATGGAATCTTCGCTTATCATATGTGGGCAGAGGTCTATGTTGGGAGATGGGTCAATCTTGACTCAAAGTGGATAGCGATTGATTCTAAAAGCGGTGAGTTTTTCACCGATGCTACCCATCTCAAGTTCGGAAGAAGCCTTCTGGATGAAAACATATATCAGGAGATGGCAAAGGCAGTCTCGGAGCTTCTGGGGAAATTAAGGTTGGAAGTCCTTGATTATTCTTACGATGATAATTTTGATGAATTTTGAAAGTAAAGGAATCTGAGACGATATTTTTCCTATGGTGATAAAAGAGAGAGGAGAGTAATTTTGATCTCGATGATCAATTTCTTCGAGCAGAGAGCAAAGAAGGAAGCGAAAGTTAGAAAATGATTTTCAACTATTGTCCGAAATGTGGCTCAAAGCTTGGCTTTCGAGAAGAAGAAGGAAGAAGAGCATTCTGTCTTAAATGTCATTTCGTCCATTACAGGAATCCTCTACCCTGTGTTGCAGCTTTAGTGAGAAACAGTAAAAATGAAGTCCTTCTTGTGAAAAGAGGGGTTGAGCCAGGAAAAGGTGAATGGGCCTTACCTGCTGGATTCATCGAAATAGATGAAACTCCCGAGGGAGCCTGTCTTCGTGAATTGAGGGAAGAGACAGGGCTTGAGGGAGAGATAGTGCGTTTAGTAGGCGTATTCCCACAGGAATCTTCGAGGTATGAGAAGGTGCTAATCATCGCTTATGAGGTTAAAGCGAGGGGAGAGCTTAAGCCTGGCTCCGATTCAGAAGAAGTTGCTTTTTTCCCTTTTCATTCTCTTCCTGAAATTGCCTTCTCAAGCCACATGAAGATCATCAGGAAGGGGGTTTGGAGCAGGGATGAATGAACGTAGGATTTATGATAAGCCCTCTCCTCACTTCTCTCTTTATGAGACTATTTCTCAGAGGAGAAGGAATAAATTTTTTGAGAAGAAGGGACGCTTCATCATTGAGGGGAGAAAGGCCTGGTCCAAGAAAATAATTGAGAGAATTTGGGGAAATTAGAAAGGAGTCAAATTGAAAAAAGAAAAAATAAGGAGAAGAGAATTCTTGAGAAGGAGCATGAGCTTAGGCCTTGGGGTTTCTCTGGGAAATGCTTCGCTGTCGAAGATTATCCGGAGAGCATTCTTTTTAACTGATGAGGGGAGCGAAATCTCGGTTGTCACAGGGAGCGATTACTTCCGGAATACAATCAAAGCAGTTGAGGCTTTGGGTGGAATAGCAAAATTTGTGCCCAAAGGAGCTGCGGTTGCCATTGTGCCCAATTCTCAAAGCAGGCATCCGGGCACTTTCACCAAGCCTGAAATCGTGAGAGCTGTTATCCGTTTGTGCAAGGAAGCAGGGGCACGGGAAATAAACTGTTTGAGCTGGCTTTCAAAAGATTTTTGGGAAGCCACAGGTTTGGTGCATGTTATTGAGGAAGAAGGAGCAAGTTTAAGGCTCATTAACAGAGAAGATTCTTCTCAATTTGAGATTATTCCTGTTCACCGAGGCAAGATTCTCAAGGAGGCAGAAATAGTAAAGGAACTCTTCAGGCATGATGTTTTTATCGACCTTCCAGTAGTCAAGGACCATGCAGGCAACAGGTTTACCGGAACGATGAAGAATTTGATGGCGCTTAACTCTCCGAGAAGCAATCGTTCCTTTCATAGAGAAGATTGGAAGACCAATCCCGATTCAGTGGATTATCTTGACCAATGTATTGCAGATTTGAATACTGTATTAGAACCCGCCCTGTGTGTGGTCGATGCTACTGAATTCATCGTCACCAACGGTCCTTTCGGCCCTGGAAAGATTATAATCCCTCGAAAGATTGTGGCTGGAAGGGATAGAGTGGCAATCGATTCTTATTGTACGACATTATGGGGAATGAAAGGTGAAGAGATCTTGATGATTAGGTACGGCTTTGAACATGGTCTTGGTGAGATAAATCTTAAAAAAATAAAGATAAAACAGCTTGGAGGATAGGGTTATCAATGGTTATCTTTTTAAACTGTCCTTGAGTCGAGGGGTATAGTTTGCAAAAGGCAAGAATTTTTACGGCAAAAATTAAGCTAAAATTGGTGAAAAGTAAAAGTCTTTGCTTTCCCTTTTGGAAGTTGCAAGCTATGAGCCTTTTTTTAATCAAGGTCCTTATCCTTTTTTTCCTGAGCTCTCCTCAACTACTCTGCAGCGCAGAGTGTCCTCTTTGTCCATTTCTTCCGGCTGATGGAGAAGCAGGGGAGTGGAGGAGAGACGGCCAATTCCGCTCCTACAGCGGCGATGAGCTTTATCTTTATATAGATGGGGGAGCAGAAATCTACCATGAGTTTGGATTCAGGAGGGTCATTGTCCAGGATTACATCAATAAGAAGGGAAAATCGATTTCCCTGGAAATATTTGAAATGTCAGACTCAGAGAGCGCCTTCGGTATCTACACCTTCAAGACAGGTAAGAAGGGAAGCGAGGTCAAGATAGGAGACAAAGCCCTCCTTGAGGACTATTACTTAAATTTCTGGAAACACAAATTTTTAGTTACTCTAACAGGTTTTGAGAGAGATCAAGAGACAGGGGAAGGATTGTTGAATCTAGCTAGAGTAGTGGAGAGGAAATTAAATACAAAAGGGTCAGAACCATTCCTGACTTCCTTACTGCCAGGGAAGGGATTGATTGAGACAAGTATTAAATATTTTAAAGGGTGGCTTGGACTTTTCAATTGTTATCCTTTTTTTCCCAAGGACATATTTCCCTTTGAAGAGGGAATCAAAGGTGATTATGAGTCGGGTGAGACAATCTTTATTCTTAAATATAGGGATTTAGAGGAGGCGAAGGAAAGATTTCTTGACCTTAAGAAAGGTTTTTCTGAAAGCTCGAGGCACAGGGATTTTAGACTCGGTAATGATGAGAGATTTGAGCTCAAGGATTCAAGAGGAAACATAATTCTTTCTACTTCGCATAGGGAATTCATCCTGATTTTCTTTACCTCCGATTCAAAAGAGAAAGAGAGGAGAGAGGAAGCACTTAGCGAAGTTTTGGAACATATACAGAGAGTCATTAATTAAGCACAAAGTTCAGCCAAGAGTCAAGAGGGATGACTTTTTTTCGAGGGAAAAGGAAGAGAAGAGTGAATAGAATTTTTTTCACATAAAATTAAAATTTAGGAAATTAAGCTTAAAAGGAGGCCTTCCATGAACAAAACCCAGGAAAACTTAGATTGGGGCTTGGGTAAGGTTAAGGGATTATCCAGAAGGAATTTTATGAAATACCTTCTGGCAGGTTCAGCTCTTTCGCTGGGGAGTTTGAGAAACCTTAATGCAGGCATCTACCAGAGTATCACTTCTTTAAATCAAAAATACATCGAGGATGAGTCTCCAGATGGAGTCTACTGGAATGGTATCAAGAAGCATTTTTTATTCGAAGATGGGATAATCATGATGAATAATGGCACCATAGGTCCCATGCCAGAGCCTGTATTCAACACTTTGATTGATTGGTTCAGGTTCCAGGTGACCAACCCTTTTGATTGTTACAATTTTCTTCCTCAGAAGACAGAAGAAGTTCGGGAGAAGCTGGCTAAGTTTATAAACGCTTCTCCTGAAGAGGTAGTAATCACAAGGAACACGACAGAGGGGATTAATTTTATTGCCAATGGACTGGAGATGAAGGGAGGTGATGAGGTGCTTCTTTCTTCGATGGAACATCCAGGAGGAACTCATCCCTGGAAGCTTAAAGAGAAGCGTTATGGAATAAAGATAAAAGAGGTTCCCCTTGGTCTACCTCCGAAAAGTGTGGAGGAGATAGTGGATTCCTTCAAGAAGGCCATCGGTCCCAAAACTAAAATCATCTCCATAAGTCACACCGTCTATATCTCGGGTCTAATTACACCTCTCAAAGAACTGTGCAGCATGGCTCATGAAAACGGGGTGCTTGTCCTTGCTGATAGCGCCCACGGAATTGGAATGCTAGATCTGGACATGCATGGTTTAGGGGTGGATTTCTTTGCTTCGAGCCCTTATAAATGGTTAGGGGCACCAACAGGAGTTGGGATTCTTTATGTAAAGAAAGATGTTCAGGATAGGATTTGGCCGACGATAGCAACCACAGGCTGGGACACTTACAAGGATGCAAGGCGTTTTGAAACCCTTTCCCAGAGAGCTGATGCTCTGATTATTGCTCTGGGTGAGGCGCTTGATTTTCAGAATGAGATCGGGAAAAAGAGAATCGAAAAGAGAATTAAGGCACTCGCTGGCTATTTGAAGCGAGAATTAAGCAAGATTCCTCGAGTCAGGCTTCATACCCCGTTTGACTCTTATCTTAGCGCAGGGCTGACGGCTTTTTCGATTGAAGGTGTCGAACCCGCGAAGGTAGTTGAGTACGTGAGGGAAAAATACAACATCGTAATCAGGGAAATCGGGAGCAAAGAGAAAGGGACCCAGGGAATAAGAGTTTCAACTCCTATTTACGTCAGCTTTAAAGATATTGATTTGCTCCTTGAAGGAATAAGAACTATTGTCTCGCACATGGGGTAAGAGATAGAGGCACTTTACTGGTTGAGGTAAATTTTTCTGAGTGCTAAAGTAAGTATATTTTTAGCTTGAGAAAATCAAGCTTAGGGGGATGAAAGGCTTTTTCTGAGGAGACGGAGGCAGTTCATACAGAAGGAATCCTTTTTCCTATCGGTATCAGCCAGACTATTTGAGAAGCGCATCACGCACTCAGGTCGGGGACAGTGTCTGAGTCTGAAATTATGTCCGAGCTCATGGGTTGCTTCCTTTGCGGCTCTTTCGAGAAAGAGGGTTTCATTTTCTTCAAACCCGTAGTAGGCTTGACGAAGACGGGTGAGGGAGATGATGGAAAATGAGCCTCCAAGTTCAGCCTCTCCAAAAACAAAATTGAGACCTGGCACATAAAGGTCAACATCGACGATAGCCAAGATTTTTTCATTTCTTAGGGGGATCACCATCTTTCGCATTTCACTCAAGATTCTTGAGGAAGAATATTGAGAGTGTTGGGAATTATAGGCAACCTGAGGAAGCTCTTTTGGTTCTAAGACATCGGTAACACAACCAAAGGTCTCTCTCACTCTACTTGATAGGGTGTGGAGAACATTTTCCTCTATCTTGCCAAGAGGGAGGAGATGGATTGTGCAATTTGTTCCAAGTTGATGAAAGGCATCTATCATCAAGCTCAATAATCCACTAAATAAAATCGAATATCCTTTTTTCATAATTTTAACATAATTAAAGTTAGGCGTTATCCCAAAGTTGCTAGATGATGTTTGAGAGAGGCATAAAAGAGAGCCTCCAACCTATAAAAAACATACAAGTTTAAAAAGGAGGTCGTAGCCCCATAGACGAACTGGAAATTTCTTTCCTCTTGCGATATAGCCTACCAAAAAATGGTTTGGTGTTCAATGCTCCAAATTGCCTCACGAGAAAATCTACGCGAAATTATTTTGTCTTCTGGAGGGAAGAGCGATTTAATTTCGAGATGAAATTAGCCAGGAGGCAAGGACATGGGGATAGAAATGAAAATTAAGAGAGCCATTTTGCAAGAGCTAGCCTCAAGCTATAAAAACTCTTCTAAGAAAGGTAAGGGAAACAGGCTCAAATCGCTTTCCTACCCCCTC
>Ga0209102_1000875_pt1 | contig 17842 bp, 19 predicted proteins | sample ConPoolayeHmetaG_FD_185483 | JGI IMG/M metagenome (GOLD analysis project Ga0209102, IMG submission 185483) | Hot spring microbial mat communities from California, USA to study Microbial Dark Matter (Phase II) - Cone Pool mat layer H metaG... ...
TAGAGGTGACTAGCGCCACGACAACAAAATGCATTCCTGCGGTATAATGTAAGAGGTCCCTGGCAGGGCATACCACTGGTCGGGTAGCCCTGGCCAAAATTATAGCTGGAGGTGAACCTATGCAGCCGGAAAACATGATCTGGGTTGTGGCAGGTAAGAGGTACCGCACAGAGACAGCCACCCTAATAGCCCATGATGAGTACTGGAATGGCTACAACTGTGAACAAGGCGGTCGTAATACATTCTTGTTTCGAACGCCAAAGGGTAATTTCTTTGCCCAACATCAGAGTCTTCTGCCAGGTGAAATCAACAAAATCACCCCGCTGGGCATAACCGAGGCCGTAGCTCTATATCAGTCACTTCCCAAGAAAGAGGTTCCTTTCAGAGTCGTATTTCCATACCTTAAAGTAGAGGATGCCTAAATCATCGGCATCGTAAATTCCCGGTTGCCTAGACTACGAGCTCTCTCCGATATATGCTCAACCTGACGTGGGCATCACCTGACAGGGCGTCAGGTTCGGCCCCGATATGGTGAGCGCCTCTGCTTGTTCGACTCTGCGTTTTTTGGAAGCCTCTGGCACCACACACCCGACTATCTGCCAGTTCTAGCTCAAGGCAACGATGGAACGTTTTTCGGATTTCTGATATGCCCGGCACTAGTGGAATGGGAATACGTCATGCCATGTGAACCCAACCCTAAAGATACAGTCGCACATGTGGGACTCTCGTCGGCTCATAGCGTTCCATAGCTCTACGATGTACTCTATTCGTTTCAACAGTAATATCACAAAACTAGAGGTCCTCTAAGGCAACAGAAACTCGAATAGGCAGCAAAAGGCATCGGGGCCAAGGAAAAGTGATCAAAATGTTGCAGCCGCGGAGCGAGAAAGGCGCGCTGGAACGGGTTTTTTTTCCCGCGCCGGGTCGGCTAGGCGCCTTTTTTTGCCCCTCAGGGCTTGCGTTATTGTCAAGTAATGCCCAAGGCCCCATCGGGCCTTATCACAGATGTCGCCAAGGCGCATATACAAGGTCTGGAACCGAGGATTGCCGGGACCCATCCTTTTGAAGTACAATTCGCTCCCGGGAGGGGTGACCGAGTGGCTTATGGTGGCGGTCTTGAAAACCGCTCCCCGACGTAGTCGGGGCGTGGGTTCGAATCCCACCCCCTCCGCCATTTCAGACAACGCTTCGCCGAAGGACAGTCATAACTTCAACTTGACTGGAAAGAGCGGCCCCTAATTCTCATCAGAACGATCTCGATCAATACTTGGGTCTTCGGTTTTACAAGTTGATGTTGTCGTACTTCCTCCACACCTTCCAGGGACAAGTTCCCGGAGTAACAAACTTGTTCTCTAGGACATCCAAAGCCCAGTTGATGTGTTTTCTGGTAGCGTGGGGCATAATAATGTCGTCTATATACCCCCGCTCCGCTCCGACATAGGGATTCTCGTAGATTTCGCTGTATTCTCGAACTCTGCTTGCCCTTACTTCACTCGGGTTCTTTGCTTCCCTAATTTCCCGGGCAAAGATCACGCTGGCAGCAGTATCAGCACCAACGATAGTGACCCGAGACTGTGGCCAGGCAAACACGAAATCGGCTCCAATTGACTTGTCCAGCATTCCGTAGTGTGCCCCGGCGTAAGATTTCCTCACGATAACAGAAATCAAAGGAATGGTAGCGTTGGACCAGGCAAAGAGTAACTTAGCACCGTGGCGTAAGATGCCAGCCCAGTCTTGCTGAGAACCTATAATATAGCCGCCGCAGTCTACAAAAGTCACTACGGGAATATTGAAAAGGTCACAGAATCTAATAAACCTGGCACCTTTGTCAGAAGCGTCAACATCCAGCATTCCTGCTGCCCACATGGGTTGGTTAGCCCATATGCCCACGGGGCGCCCATTGAAGCGAGCAAAGCCGGTGATAGAGTTTCTGGCATGCAACTCCATTGTTTCGAAGAAGTACCCATCGTCCACCACTGCCCTTATTACCTTTCTCATGTCAAACGGTTTGAAGGGCTCGTCAGGCACGAGATCATCAAGTTCCTTTGCAACCCGGTCTGGGGGATCTTCCGTCTTTTTGCGCGGCGGCTTCTCCCTGTTGTTACTGGGGAAAAACGATAAGAGTTCTTTAGCCTTATCTATGGCGTCCTGATCGCTTTCAGCCACTAGGTGGGTTTGCCCAGATTTAACGGCATGAGCCTTCCAGCCAGAAAGCTCTTCAAGCGTGATTTCTTCACCGATCTGGGTCTTGACAAAGGCAGGACCGGCAATACCCATGAACCCGGTGTCACGAACCTGAATAAGGAAATCCTGCATTACCGGGTGGTAAGCCTGACCCCCAAGGCACGGGCCCATCAACAGAGCAATCTGAGGCACTACTCCCGAAGCCAAATCCTGCATCCTGAATAGTCGCCCGTAGGCCTCTAGCGTATCCATCCCTTCCTGCAACCGAGCCCCTCCAGAATCATTCATCCCTATCACCGGCCATCCCTTCTCCATAGCCAGCTGAATAGCGTAGGTTTCTTTGTTGCCGTGGTATTCCCCAAAGGTCCCCGCCATAGACGAATAATCTTCGGAGAAAGCCACTACCCATCGACCATTCACCTTGCCCAAGGCGGTAATCACCCCCTCAGCAGGAACCCAGGCTTTGTCCATGCCAAAATGGACCGTCCTGTGTCTTACGTGCATCCCAATTTCTTTGTAATCGCCCCCATCAAAGAGATATGCCAGCCTTTCCCGAGCATTCAGTTGCCCGGCCTGGCGCCGCTTTTCCAAGACCTTCGGGTCGCCCATAGCTTCTATCTTTCGTCGTCTCTCTTCCAGTTCCTTATACAAGTCCTCTTTTGTCTTATATACTCCCCCCGGAAACTCGTGCCATTCAGACATGATTGTTACCTCCTTTTCTTCATATTATCCCATTGATGGTTGTCAGCGCTTATCGTTTGCTTCCTAGTTGCCTTTTGCGGGTTTGTTGTGATTCCTTGCCAGGATAAACTTTGCTTGAACGAAGCAGAGTCCTTGTCAACGGCGTGGCCATATGATACCTTTCTGAGGTGGCCCCGTCAATCCCTGTCTAGGTATGCTATGATCCCATGTGAAACCTGGTAAGCCATTGAAGCCCTAGCAATTATGCGATAAAATAGGCCCGGATGTGAGCCGAGCCTTTTGGTTACTGAAAGTTGCCTCGGCCCGGAGGGAAAAGGTTCAAAGTCAATGCGTCCCGGCTGGCACTAAACCTGATCCTTGGCTGGGGCGAGCTAGCATCGTATCAATCTCTAAGCGTATCAATCTCTAAGAAAGGAGAAAGCATATGGATTTCGGCTTCACGGAGGAGCAGAACAAATTTAAACAAGAGGTACGCACTTTCTTGCAGGACGAGATACAGAAAGGTTACTGGCAACCTGCTTGCGATGCCTGGATACAAGGATTCGACCCGGCGTTCACCAAACGGGTGGCGGAGAGAGGCTGGATAGGTCTGACCTGGCCCAAACAATATGGAGGGCAAGGGCGTAGTTATGTGGATCGGCTCATACTCACTGAGGAAATGCTCAGATATGGAGCGCCCGCAGCTTGCCACTGGTTTGCTGACCGACAGATAGGTGGCTCCATTGTTGCTTACGGCACCGAAGAGCAGAAGAAGGAGTTATTGCCCAAGATTATGAGAGGGCAAGCCTACATTGGTCTGGGAATGAGCGAGCCGGGAGCCGGCTCTGACTTAGCCTCATTGCAGACTAGAGCTATTGAAGACGGAGACACCTACATAATTAGTGGCCAAAAGACGTGGACCAGTGGTGGCTCGTTTGTGAATTATCTCTACTTGTTAGCTAGGACGGACCCACAAGCACCTAAACATAGAGGTATTAGTGAGTTCATTATTCCTGCGGATCTGCCTGGGATTAAACGCATCCCCATGATAGATATCACTGGCACGGAGGCATGGAATGATGTGTTCTTTGACGAAGTCCGCGTCCCCAAGACATGTCTGATAGGAGAGAAGAACCGAGGCTTCCTGCAAGCTCTTCAACAACTTGATTACGAGAGGAGTGGGATGGAAAGACTTATGGGCAACTATCCCCTTTTTGATGCTCTCATACAGTTTACCAAAGAGAACAAGCTGTCTAACGAACCTATGATTCGCAACAAGCTCGCTCAACTGCAGATTGAATTTGAAGTTGGTCGTCTACTGATCTATAGAGTCGCTCTGGTTATGGACGAGGGACGGGCTCCCAACCGAGAGGCAGCTATGTCCAAAGCGTACTGCACTGCATTTGAACAAAGGTTAGCTAATGCGGCCATGGAAATACTGGGACCTTACGGACAACTGCTAGGCACCTCGAAACTGGCCCCTATGCGCGGGCTGGCCGTGCATTCCTATCTGGGTTCCAAGGGTTACAGCCTCCAAGCAGGTACGTCTGAGATTTTGAAGAATATCCTTGCTACTAGGGGTCTTGGCCTACCGGCGTCCTAGCAGACTGTCCAGCTGAATGCCCAATAACTCGAAGCGATTGGCTGGCATCAAAAACGAAAACAGGAAGTATCTTCTGAAACGGGAGGACAAAAATGAATCTGGCTCTTACTGAAGAACAGGAAATGCTAAGAAAGACAGCTCGCGACTTCCTCACTGAGAAGTGTCCAAAGAAGTTTGTTAGAGAGATGGAAGAAAGCGAGACAGGATATTCCAAAGAGCTTTGGCAAGAGATGGCCCAGCTAGGGTGGATGGGCTTGGCTTTTCCCGAGAGATATGGCGGCGGCGACATGAGTTTCCTTGATTTGGCAATACTGCTGGAAGAGATGGGACGAGCTTGTCTCCCCGGTCCTTTCTTCTCCTCGGTGGTTCTGGCGGGCTTAACTATGTTGGACCTGGGCACGGAGGAGCAAAAACGAGAATACTTGCCCAAGTTAATCCGAGGAGAGAAAGTCTTTACTCTAGCGGTGGCTGAACCAGGCTACCGCGCGTACGACGCCTCTTCAATCACAGTGGAGGCCATCCCAGATGACGGCAACTACATTATCACGGGTACAAAAGTGTTTGTCCCTGACGCTCATATCGCGGACTACTTGCTATGCGTCGCCAGAACCAAAGATGGAATCACAATATTCTTGATTGATGCCAAGAATCCCAAGATAAATTGCACTGTTCTCAGAACCATCGCCCGTGACAAGCTGTGTGAAGTAAGCTTCGATGGCGTATCGGTGTCGAAAGCCAACATCGTAGGACAGCCTAGCAAAGAATGGAGCCCGATGCAGAGAATAATCGAGCGAGCGGCTGTGGCAAAATGTTGTGAAACAGTAGGCAACCTTCAGCGGGTCTTAGAAATGACTGTAGACTACGCTAAAGAAAGGAAGCAGTTTGACCGTCCGATTGGCAGCTTCCAGATCATACAGCACTATTGTGCTGATATGGCGACAGATGTTGATGGTGCCCGATTTACGACTTACCAAGCCGCCTGGATGTTAAGCAACCGATTGCCCTGCAGCAAAGAAGTGGCCATAGCTAAGGCCTGGACAGGTGAAGCTTCTCAGCGCGTCCTTGCTCTGGCACACCAGATCCACGGAGCCATTGGCGTCACCATAGAGCACGACTTGCATTACTACACTAGGCGCGCCAAAGCTGCCGAGGTCGCCTTTGGCGATGCAGATTTCTATCGCACTGTGGTGGCTAAAGAGATGGGATTGTGACCTGGGCAATCCATCAGGCTCGGGTCTATTAGGGGTCTGCCTCTGGTGAGCGACCGCACCACTCAGGAATGATTAGGCGAGATCCTCAAGCTTTGTTTGGAGTTTCTTCTGTCCCAAGGCTACCGTTAGGTCACCACGAGTTCTTTCTATGATGCTGCGCACCGCGTCTGTGGTTCGCCTCAAGCCATGAGCCAGCAACTCCGGGAAGTCCATGCTTATCAATATCCCGTAGATTTCGTCCATTACCGTCAGTAGCTCCTCGCAACGGGAAAAATCCCCTCGCCTCAGGCTATCCAATATATACCTGCGCAATTCGCCCACAGACTCGCCCAAGGCATCGAGGTAAGCAGCGTGACACACACCGAGCATTTCTGGTTTAGGTAAATCATCGCCAGCAATCAAAGCCAAAGTTATGTAGCCTTCAGCTAACTCTTTTTGGGCGTCGTGAACAAAGCCCGAATGCAACAACCTCCCGTGTGAACCCAAATCATGGCTTAGCTCTTGAAGTAGTTCGTAAGCCGAGTCAAGCAGGCTCTTGGCCTTGCCGTGTTCCTGGCGATGGACAGCACGTATAGCATCAGCGCTGTAACGGATTATCTGGCGGCAACTGCGCAGAGCTTTCTCTCGGGCTTCATCCTCGGCTGCGAAATGAGGGCGAAGCTCGGCAGCAATAGCCTCCAGGTCTTCTATAGGCTTCGACATTGTTGCTTTGCCAAGTCCATTTTTTCAATCAGCTTTCCCACCGCTTCTTTAACATCTTTCTCGCCCAGGACAGCACTAATTACAGCTACAGCATCCGCGCCTGCGGATACCACCTCAGCAATATTATTGCGATTGATGCCGCCGATCGCTACCACAGGAATGGATACACTGGCTTTGAGTTCTCTAATTCTGTTTACCCCGACTACACGGGCCTCCTTCTTGGTGGCCGTGGGAAATATAGAACCCACCGAAACGTAGTCCGCTCCTTCACTCTCAGCTTTCTTGGCTTGGGACACCGTCCTGACAGAGCAGCCAACGATTCTATCTATAGGCAATTCCCTGCGGATGATAGGCAGAGGGAGATCCTGTTGCCCAACGTGAAGTCCGTCAGCGTCCACCGCCACAGCTAGGTCAAAGTAGTCGTTGATAATAAATATAGCGCCTGCTCGATGACAAAGGTCTCTTATCTTTTGCGCTACCGGTAACAATTTACGTTCCTTCTCCCCGTAGAATCGAGACTTGTCACGAAGCTGGACTATTCGAGCGCCTCCATCGATAATCTGAGCCACGATGTCGAGTTCATCCCTGCCAGCTAACAGTTCCCTATCGAGAATCACGTAAAGGCCGACTATCTTCTCTGTTTTGTCCCGACGGGATATTCTGGAAATCAAATCACGCTCCAGCGTATATACAGTGAACCTCATTTGTTCGAAGCTGGTTGAGTTGAGCATTGAACTTATCTCCGGCAATCTGGCCAGTTCCTCAATTACCCGAAGAGACTCCTCGACTCTTTTGGCGTTGGCCGCAACCAGGTCGGAGGCATCACGCGGAGCCAACCTCGCCTCGCGGCTGTAACTAGCACTGAAGCGGGCGCCCACATCGCCCTCGGAATCCCTGCGAGACAAGAGCACCACACCCAGTGGCTTAGTCTTCTGAGCTAAATCATGTCGCATGATCTTGAACCGCTTGCTGAGTTCGCCATCGTTAAGCAGAAAGCGGGCGACATCTTCCAGAACCCGCAGCCCTTCCCTGCAGCGGTTAAGGTTAGCGTCTAGCACACGCAACACCTGGTAAGACACTTTGGCTTATGTGGCAGAATGAGCCGGAAATAGCACGAGACGAGTTTGTATTGCCGACAGGCTTTCTCAGGCCTTTTGAAACTCGTAACCAATCCTATCGCCGGACAACTTCACCGGTACCACCTTAACCCTCATTCCCGGCTTGATATCTCCCTCCTTAATGCCCTTGCTTAACCGACCAAAAACCCTGACCTTATCAAAATCAGCTATCGCTAAGGTATACGGAGCATCGTTCTCAAATCCGGCTGGACCATAGTTCACTACTGTATAGGTGACTAGTTCACCCTCCCCTTTGACCTCAAACCACTCCACATCGCTTTCCAAACACTTTGAGCAATCCATTCTTGGGGGGAAATAGGTAGTTCCACACTTTCGGCACCTGGTAGCCATTACTGAGCCCTTCTCCAGGTAGCTTATAAAGTCAGACGCTTTTGTTTCACCGGTGAAGCTAACAACACCAAAATTCTCAAAGCCCACTAGTTACCTCCTTAGAATCGTTACATTGCCATACTGTCCGACGCCACCTATGTTATGTACCAAGCCTATCTCCGCTCCCTTAACTTGGGTATCACCAGCCTCACCCCTCAGTTGCTTCACGATTGTCCTAATCTGTGAGCCCCCGGTAGCTCCAATAGGATGACCTTTCGATAGCAAGCCACCGTCTACGTTTACAGGTATCCTGCCGCCCAAATACGTCTCTTTCGCTTCAATCAATCGGGGCCCCTCACCAGGCTTGGCAAACCCCAGGTCTTCGTACGCCATAATCTCAGCTATAGTAAAACAGTCATGAACCTCAGCAACATCGATGTCCTGCGGTCCGACGCCGGCCATCTTATATGCTTGTTTGGCTGCCTCCTGAGCACACCTTAGACCAGTAAGCAACTCCCTGCCAGACATTGTCATCGTGTCTGTAGCAGCGCCCAGACCTATTATCCAGATTGGAATACTAGTTATTCTCTTAGCTATGTCGCCACTCGCTATTATAATACAAGAGGCACCATCAGCATTGGCGCAACAGTCAAACTTCTTGAGCGGGCTAGCTATCACCTCTGACTCCAGAATCTCTTCTAAACTCAACTCCTTACGATAGGTAGCCTTAGGATTGGCAGCGCCGTAGTGCGAATTCTTGACGCGCACCTTGGCGAGCTGCTCTTCGGTCGTTCCGTACCTAGCCATATGAGCCCGGGCGTACATGGCATAGCCAGCCGGCATACTTATGCCAAAAGGAGATTCCCATATTATGTCGCCTCCCCGACTCATCCTCTCGGCAGCATCACGGGAGGTCAAGTCGGACATCTTTTGAAAGCCTATCACCGCTACCACCTTGTGCAGCCCCGCCTTTATCAGTGACCAGCCTATCCTTAACCCTGTACTACTAGAAGAACAGACAGTCTCTACATAGAAACTCGGTTTGGGCGTTAGCCCCAGGTACTCTGATATTGACCCAGCCGGTGAGCGCTGCTTATCATATTCTGGAGCAGAACAAATGATAGAAGCATCGATATCTTTGTTGCTGATATTTAGACCCTCCATTGCCTCTGTATAGGCTTCGAAGCATAACTCCCTCACCGAGACCCCACATTTGCGCGAAAACACACTCTGACCTACTCCCACGATAGCCACGTCTTGCATAAGGCAGCCTCCTATAATCCTAAACGTTTACTCTTTGCGGAATCGCACTATGCTATATCACTCGCCTTTGCACTGTCAAGCTTTTCTTAGATTCTTTCACCTCGACATCGGGGCCGCACGACCACACTGTTCCGCCGGAGCAGCCATCTCGTCGGCTGAAATCATACACAGGCATTTACACGAACGGGATTCTGTGTCAGCTACTCTAAGTACAGTATCCGGCTGCAGCTATTACACTGGATTAAGTCGCCAGCTTTGGCTTTTTGCCACTGGCTTGTAGGCACGGTTATGTGACACCCTTGACATTTTCCTCTCTCTACTTTGACCACAGCCTGGCCCTTCGCTAGCTTAAGGCGTTCATAGGTGCTGAGCACTTCGGGTACAATCCGTCGTACTAATGTACCGCGCCGTTCCTTCAGCTCGGCAAGCACGGTTTCCACTTCTTTCTTTCTTAGCTCTAGGGTTCCTTGCCGCTGGCTCCACTCTTCCCTCAAGCGTTTAACATCCTCCTCACTGCCCTTCACCTCACCCTCCAGCGCTTCTACCTGGCTCATTAAGCCCAAGAGAGCATCCTCCTTTGCCCCAATTTGGCTCCTCAGGCTTTTTGCTTCTTTCTCAAGGTTAGCCAATTCTTTTGGATCTTTTGTTTTGCCACTGTAAAGTCTGTTTTCAATCTGCCTGACTTTTTCTTGGACGTCCTCCAGGTCCCATTCAGCGCCCCTTTGTTTTTGTCTCATATCGTGCAGCTGTTGTTTCCGCGAAGCAAGTTTGGATTCAGCACCTACCACAGCCTTATCATCACTCAACTCAGTTGCAATCTGGCTTAGTTCCTGTTGCCTACTTTGGATCTCTAGATCAACTTGCTGCAGCCTATAGAGTTGCTCCGCCAAGCTCATACCGAGGCTTATTGTAGAAGTGAAGCGCAGATATTGTCAAAAACGACCGACAAGCCTCCCGAACGACTGAGGAGATTAAAGCCTGACAACCTTGGGGTGCACGCGGCACTTCTCAGCAGTGACGATAGCATTTATCTGAGAAACAGCTTCATCAAGCCTATCCTGTAGGCTTGTTACCACGTAGTCAAAAAGGGGCAGGCTTTTCATTTCTTGTTTGGCTTTTTTCAACCTCAGACCTAAATCTCCGGAAGGCTCGTTGCGTCGCTTTCTCAGTCTTTTTTTCAAGTCCTCAATCGAGGAGGGCATGAGAAAAATGAATATTGCCTCCGGGAGAATTTTTTTGATGGTAGCGGCACCCTGAACGTCTACCTTAACTACTGTGTCCACCCCCTTGGACAAGGCTGAAGTTATTTCTTCCTTCGGTACACCATAGTAGTTGCCGTAGACATTGGCCCATTCCAGAAGCTGGTTCTTATCTATCATTTGTTGAAATTCTTCCCGAGAAACGAAGTGGTAATCCACTCCGTTCCTTTCCCCAGGGCGCCTACTACGGGTAGTAGCAGTAACAACGTAGTGAAAGGGATATCCCAATTCCCTCATTTTGGCAAGAACGGCATCCTTGCCTACCCCCGAAGGCCCAGAAAGGACGATAAGCAGGGGCCGACGACAGCTGCTTTTTCTGTGCTTCGTTCCGGGCTTTGACTCACGGCTTGGGTCAGACACTTCCCAATTCAACCCTTTCCTCAGGCGCCACGCCCACTGTGGACAACCTGTGGACAATTGTCTCCGCTGTCACGGCTGCCAACATTATGTGACCGGTGTCGAAAAGAACAGCGGTCTTGGCTTTCCGACCATGAGTAGCATCGATCAACAATCCTTTTTCCCTTGCCTCCCGAACCAGGCGCTTGATTGGTTGCTGATTTACAGAAAGGAAGGCAACGGCCCTATTTACGGCAATGACATTGCCAAAACCGACATGAACCAATTCTGTAGCCATAGTGCCCCCTCCTAACTTAAGTTGTAATCCCTAACGCAGTATTCGTCGCAGAGTGTCCCAGAAGGCTGGATACGAAACGTCTGCCGCTTGGGCGTGCCCAATACTCGTTTCGCCCCTTGCCATCAAACCAGCTATAGCCAGGCTCATAGCCAGCCTGTGGTCGGAATGGCTATCAACCTTTGTCCCCGACAATGATTTTTTCCCATAAATGACCATGCCATCGGGCAGGGGCTCAATCCTGGCACCCAAGCGGGAAAGCTCGCTTGCCACTGTTGCAATCCTATCTGATTCCTTGACCCTTAACTCGGCAGCATCTTTGATTACGGTTTTCCCTTCAGCGAAACAGCTAGCCACAGCCAACACAGGAATCTCATCAATAAGCCGAGCGATAATGTCACCTGCGATTTCCACCCCTCTTAGCCGGCTAGATTCTACCACAATATCGGCTAAGGGTTCACCGCCTTCCAATCGTTCGTTATCTATTTTTATCCTGGCTCCCATAGCCAAGAGAATGTCGATAACTCCTGTTCGCGTCGGGTTAATGCCACAATCCCTTACTAGTATCCTCGCGTCGGGATGAATAGCTCCAGCAACTAAGAAATAGGCTGCTGAGCTAATGTCACCTGGCATGCGAAGGCTAAAGGGAACTAAAGGCCTGCTCAAGGGCTGCAGAGAGACCGAATGCCCTTCGACGTCTAGCTTGGCTCCCATGCATCTAAGCATCCTTTCTGTGTGGTCCCGGGAGCGCACTGGCTGGTGTACGACAGTCCTGCCTTCGGCGAAGAGGCCGGCTAATAAGACGGCTGATTTAATTTGAGCACTAGCAACGGACAAGGCAAAATCTATGCCCCTCAACTTTTTCCCTCTGATAACCAAGGGGGCAAATGAATCGCCTCCCCTGGCCCGTATATCAGCGCCCATTAACCTCAGTGGTTCAACCAGCCTGCCCATGGGACGTTTACGCAGCGAGGTGTCGCCGGTGATGACAGATAGGAAAGGTCGACTGGAGAGAAGACCAGCCAGAAGTCGCATTGTAGTAGCGCTATTTCGGGCATCAAGCACATTGGTGGCCTCCTTAAGACCATCTGCGCCAGTTCCTGACATAAATACAGTAGGCGAATTGGCTGGCCCTCCCTTCCTAATTTTCACCCCCAAGGCTCTTAGACATCTAACTGTGGCCAGGCAGTCCTGGCCGGGGCTAAAATTGTCAATCCTGGCCTCGCCTCTCGCTAAGCTATTCAAAATAACCGCCCGGTGGGAGATAGACTTATCACCAGGTAGAACTACCTCCCCTTCCAACCTACGGGAAGGTCTTATAATCTTTACCGTGTCTGGTTTAGCCATTCCTGTCTTGCCTTGCTAGCCTCAGTCAAGGCTTCCTGTAAACGATTATCGCGGTTAGCCACCAGTGCGCGATACCTTTCCAGTTCTTCGCTAAATCTGTCTATCCAGTCAACTATGGCCTCGCTATTGCTAAGGCAAATATGCGCATTTACCTCAGGATTCCCCGACGCCAGGCGCGTGAGGTCATGATAGCCAGAAGCTGCCAGTTTAGACATTTTGGGCCAAGAGGGATCCTTGGTGGTTAAGGATGCCAGAGCTGCTGAAAGCAACATAGGAAGATGACTAATGCCAGCCACCAAGCTGTCATGCTCCTCAGCATCAATAAAAAACGGTATGGCCCCTAGCTTCTTAACCATGATTGCCACTGTGTTTGCGGATTCTTGTGTGGTGCTGGGTGACGACGTGAGGCAATAAGTACAGCCCCGAAATAAGTCGGCTTTAGCAGCTTCGATGCCGTACGTCTCCTTCCCCGCCATGGGATGTCCGCCGACAAAGTTCACCGTGGGCGGCAGTATCTCCTCAGCCCATTTCATAACGTGCACTTTCGTGCTGGCCGTATCAGTGACAATGCATGCAGAGCAAAGATAAGGGGCCATCTCGGACAGGATTTCTTTCACTGTCAAAACTGGTGTAGCGATGACAACAAGGTCAGCTTGCCTTACGGCGTCCTTAAGACTACTTGCGCTCCGTTCGATGGCCCCGAGACTCAAGGCCTTCGCCAGTGTTTCCCGATGACGGCTGTAGCCAACTATTTCCCAGCTCGGCTCCCTCCCCTCCCTCAAAGCTAACCCAATCGAACCGCCGATTAATCCCAGGCCAACGATGGTAACTAGCACGATATCATTATAGCAACGCGACCCCCCTCTGTCATTGGCAGGTCTTCTTTCCCATGACGCTGGTTTCTTCCTTTGGTCATCGCCGGCACCTATGAGCGTCGCTGCAGCCACCACGCAATAACGTTATGGTAGTACCATCGCCAGCATGGCCTCTCATCGGTAGCCGTACAAACAAGAGTGGCCATGCGATCAGCCGACTGCAACTGCTCTCGTCAATTGCACTGCTTCGCGGCATACCTGGATACGCTAAGGCGGTACCAGACATCTTGGCCGCAAACCTTTGCCTCAGCAACCCCAGATTCAATATATCGAGGGCATTGATATGCTTTGTTTAGGCATGATTCAATAGCGGTCGTCATCCTCTTGGCGGTTCTGCTGTAGAACATCGCGAGAGAGAGCCGACCAAAATAGGGCCTGGTATGTTGAGCCATCTCTCCACTCAGTCATATTGATTTTTGATTTGTCAAAGTGTATGATTTCCTCACAAAGGAGGTAGCTGAACATGGGCGAAGTGGAAATTGGCAAGGTCACGGATTTCTTCGCCAAGCCTGTGGTAGCTGGCATAGAGCTAACTGGCACATTGAAAATAGGCGACAAGATCCACATTAAGGGCAGCACGACAGATATGACGCTGACTGTAGAATCGATGCAGATTGAGCGCGTCAACATCACCGAGGGGAAGCCGGGCGACTTGGTGGGCATAAAGGTGCCTGACAGGGTGAGGCGGGGTGACAGGGTTTATAAAGTCACTGAACAGCCTTGAGGAGATTCGCCATCTCGATAGCGCTTACTGCAGCACTGAAGCCCTTGTTCCCTTCTTTGGCGCCTGCCCTTTGAATAGCCTGCTCCAGAGTATCAGCCGTTATGATCCCTTGTATCACGGGTAATCCAGTATCCAAGCTGACTCGGCCGATTCCCCTACTTACCTCAGAGGCAACATACTCAGCATGAGGGGTGCCACCACGAATTACCGCGCCAAGGCACACTATAGCATCATATCTATTGGTTTCTGCTAATTTCTTGCTTACCAGCGGGATTTCCAGACATCCTGGCGTCCAGACGATATCAATGTCGCCCTGAGCAACGCCGTGGCGTAGTAAAGCATCCCTGGCGCCATCAAGCAACTTAGTAGTTATTAGCTCATTGAAACGTGAGACAACCACGGCAAACTTCAAGCCCTTTCCTATGAGTATACCTTCATAATGCTTAGCCATTACTTGACCTCCTCTATACCTAGAATATGTCCTAGCTTCTCTTGCTTGGTCTTCAAGTAGTTAACATTATACGGAGTGGACGGGGCTATGAGAGGAACAGTTTCCACTATCTTGATTCCGTAACTTTCCAGCCCGATCACCTTCCTCGGATTATTGGTAAGCAGCCGAATATTATGTAAACCTAAGTCGGCTAGAATCTGAGCGCCCACGCCGTAATCTCTCAAGTCGGGCGGGAAACCCAGAGCTATGTTGGCCTCCACAGTATCCATCCCCTGATCCTGAAGGGCATAAGCGCGAAGCTTATTGTGAAATCCGATTCCTCTCCCTTCCTGCCTCATATACAGGAATACACCTCGACCCTCTTTTGCTATCCTTTGTAAAGCCATCTCAATCTGTGCACCGCAGTCGCATCTTAAACTGCCAAAGACATCCCCAGTAAGGCATTCACTGTGCACGCGCACCAGCACTGGGTCACCATTCGATACATCCCCCTTAACTAGAGCAACGTGCTCGGCAGCGTCAACAATGCTCTTGTAGGCTACGGCTGCAAACTCGCCGTAGCTAGTCGGCAGCTTAGCTTCCGTCACTCTTTGCACTAGTTTTTCATGGCGAAGCCGATAGGCAATTAAATCAGCGATGCTTACTATCTTCAGGTCAAACCGAGAAGCCATGGCCTCGAGTTGTGGCATGCGTGCCATTGTGCCATCTTCGTCCATAATTTCACATATAACCCCGGCGGGATAAAGTCCAGCCAGTCTCGCCAAATCGACGATAGCCTCAGTATGTCCTGCTCGGACTAGCACTCCACCTTCTCGAGCTCGAATTGGAAATACATGGCCAGGGCGCGCCAGATCTTCTGGCTTCGTATTGGGGTCAAGCACCGTCCTTATCGTTTGGGCACGGTCAAACGCGGAAATGCCCGTGCTGACCTTGTTTTTTGCCTCAATGGAAACCGTAAAAGCGGTGGAGTAGCGTGAGGTGTTATTAGTAACCATGAGGGGTATTCCCAGTTCATCAAGCCTTTGGCCGGTAATAGGCAAGCAGATAAGTCCACGTCCATATTTGGCCATAAAGTTTATGGCCTCGGCGGTTACTTTCTCGGCAGCTATCGCCAAGTCGCCTTCATTTTCGCGCGACTGGTCATCGACAATAATGATGAATTTGCCTGCCTTTATGTCTTCGATTGCTTCCGGAATGCTAGCTAGCATCTGTTTCCCTTACAAACCCATATTGCTTAAGAAATTCGTAGCTCAGACTTTCTCTTTTGCGCTCATTAAGGCGTTCTATATACTTAGCTAGGATGTCCACCTCTAGGTTGACTACGTCTCCACGTCTTTTCACTCCCAGTGTAGTATGCTCCATTGTGTAAGCCACTAGAGAAACAGTAAAAGAAAAATCATCAAAATCTACAATAGTGAGACTAACACCATCAACAGCAATGAAACCTTTATCCGCTATATAAGACATTAGTCTAGCAGGTGGTGAAATCCTCACAATATTTGCGTTTTCTTCCCTAGTAATATCAATTACTTCACCTATATCGTCGACATGACCCGATACCAAATGACCACCAAGGCGTCCCCCGAATACCAGCGCTCTCTCCAGATTTACCTGGTCATTATAATGAAGGCCGCCCAGATTAGTGCGACGCAACGTTTCCGGCATAACATCAACACGGAAGCCCCAATTTTCCAAGGAGACAACGGTTAGGCACACGCCATTAACAGCTACACTATCACCTACTTTCGTTCCTTCCAGTACTTTGCAGGCTTCCAACGCTAGTTGCCCTCCCCCATAGACTGAGGCTTGCCTAACTCTACCAATCTCCTCCACTATTCCCGTAAACATACCATGCTCCTTAAGGCAATCTTTTCTCCACATACCCGCTCACCAAAATATCGTCGCCAAAATTCCTGATGTTAACCCGATCAAGACGCGAAGCCATAGCTAGTTCGGTGACGCCGTTCCCACCAACACTTATTGCCTCGCAGCCGCCGATGATAATGGGCGATATGAAGGCTAGCACCTTATCCACTAATTGGTGGTCAAAAAGCCAACCAAGAAGCTTACCACCTCCTTCGACCAGAACAGTGACGATTCCTCGTTTTCCTAGCAACTTCAATAACTCCATTATGTCCACTAAGCCTTCTTTCGTTGGTAATTCCAGTACCTCGGCGCCAGCCTCCTCGAATCTTTGTTTCTTTGCTGCATCAAAGGGTGCTCCTACGGCGAGCAAAACCTCACCCGGCGGCTCAAAAATGCGAGCGTCAAATGGTATCCTTCCCTTACTGTCAACGACTAAACGCACTGGTTGCGCCTTTTTGACACCTCCTTTGCCCCCGCAACCTCTCGCGGTCAGACGCGGATTATCTAAAATCACAGTATTTGCCCCCACCATGATGGCATCAACAGTGTGCCGCAAAACATGTACGTACCTCCGTGCCTCTTCCCTGGTTATCCATCTAGAATCACCAGTTCTCGTAGCAATCTTGCCATCAAGGCTCATGGCGAATTTGGCTACGACGAACGGCAAGCCTGTAGTAATATACTTGATATAGGCTTCGTTTATTTCATAGGCCTCCTGTTGACATACACCTATGTATGTCTTGACGCCCCTCTCATTCAACCTAGTCATCCCACGTCCCGAAACGAGTGGGTTGGGATCGAGTAGAGCTATATGAACCTCAGCGATGCCGGCATCGATTATGGCCTCGGTGCAAGGCGGAGTACGCCCATAATGGCAACACGGCTCTAGAGTAACGTACATGGTTGCACCCCGCGCCCTATCACCTGCCTGACGTAGTGCCATAACCTCAGCATGTTGTGACCCAGCAGGCTGAGTATATCCCATGCCGACGGTGCGTCCATCTTTAACAATTACTGCCCCCACCGCTGGGTTGGGACTGGTGTACCCCAAAGCTAGCTTGGCTAGGGATAAGGCGTATTCCATAAAATGTTCGGAATGCATTACCGTCTACCTGCTCGAGATAAATCCCATTTGCTGGGTCGCCGAATATCCGCCTTGTCGTTGCTGTTGGCTAATTCAATTGCTAGAACCATATAACGTCCCACACGTAAAAGTCAAGTTTGACGAAGGCACCGCGTCGTTGCCAGCTTAATAATACCGTGTAATTGGCAGGCTGCCCAACTGGGCATCTCAGCCGTAACGCCTATCATTCACTGTCTTCGCACTGATTGTAACAGCGGCCTGAGCAAAGTGCAAAAGCAAGCCTGAATGGAGATGTCGTCCCTATTTTTGTATAATGGAGCTTACGGATGAGAAAGGCTTTTGAGATAATCGACCATACCGCCGACGTGGGTATTATCGCTTATGGAGCAGACCTCGCAGAGCTCTTTTCTAATGCTGCCCTAGCCCTGTTCAGCCTGATCATTCAGCCTGAGAGCGTTAAGGAGAAATTACATCGACGCTTGGAAGTGAGCAGTAAGGATCAGGATAATCTGC
>Ga0209102_1000876_pt1 | contig 17825 bp, 16 predicted proteins | sample ConPoolayeHmetaG_FD_185483 | JGI IMG/M metagenome (GOLD analysis project Ga0209102, IMG submission 185483) | Hot spring microbial mat communities from California, USA to study Microbial Dark Matter (Phase II) - Cone Pool mat layer H metaG... ...
CACACAAATAATACAACTCACCAAGCGGGGGTTGCCAAGCTAGGTCAAAGGCGCAGGCCTGAGGCGCCTGTCCCACAGGGGTTCGTGGGTTCAAATCCCACCCCCCGCACCAAGAACTTTCTCTTTTTCAGAAAGAGGAAACGCTCTTTTTTGGTTGCGACGTGTGCGCAATGTTGCGCACATGTTGTAAGTCTGTTCGTTTTCCTTTTGTCGTTCAGCAGTTGGATCTGGAGCAACAGTCTGCTCCGTTTCGTCAAATTTGACAGAACGGTTTTCCACGCTAAACTTTTGGGGCTAACTAAGGGAAGAATCAGCCAAATGTTTAATAAGTTCACTTCTGAAGAAATTAAACAAATTAATCTTTTTGCTTAATGTTACCCTCTCCAAAATTTTGGCTAGGGTGCAACTGTGTTTAAGGGTTAACACCTCTTACGAGTACTAACACGACCTTTATGTGTGCGAAAATTTCGCATACATTGAAATCTGTTTTTAGCCATAGCCCCCTGCGAGCTCCTTATGTGTGGGCAAATTGCCCGCACATTGCAACGCCACAATGGCAGTAAGCTAACCTACCCCTTACAACAAGAAAGGTATGCAAGGCACGGGCAAATTGCCCACGCCTAAGACTCGCAAGATGCCTTAACCCTTAAACACAGTTGCAACTACAACCAAACCGAAGACGATAAACGTAACGTTACGTTTATCTCGCAAGATGCCTAGCTGGCAATCTCCTCTAACGTCTTCTCGATTTCATTCAGCTTCTGCTCCAGCTGGAGCATACGTTGTTTTAATTCCAAGTTTTCATTTTCCAAAGCCATAAGCCTAGCTTGAAGCTGCATGTTCAAAGTTTCAACCAGACGACCCCTCTCCTCCACCTGCTTAATTCTCACCTCATCTGGATGCTCCTCCGTGCAAATCTGCAACTCGCAAACGGTTTTTCTGTAAGCTTCAGCCAAAGTTTTCTCCGGATCAGGATACCGCCTGTAAACCTCAGTTAAATAGCCTTCGTGGCCCATTAAAGCTTCAGCCGCATCCACACCTGCAATACTTCCAACCATGCTGCGGAAAAACTTGCGCAAAACATGAGGCCTCATAAGCAAACGTCTAGTTCGAGGATCCACTTTACCGTTTCCAGTTTTCTTTAAAGCATTATGCCACATGGCTCTAGCGTTTGCTGAAGTAAACGGGAAAAGCCTCTGGTCGTCTAGGCTTTTTCTATAGAGGTGGCTTTTCTCAGTTGCAGCTTTAAGCCAGTTTTCCCGCACTTTAAGCCATTCGCGGATAGCCTCAACCGCCTCAGGTGTAATGAACGTTATGCGTTTATGTCCAGTCTTAGTGTATTCAGCCCTAACATGAATCAGAGGCGGAGTTTTCTCAAGCTCTAAATCGCCGATCTGAAGCTTTAAAGCCTCACCGATACGCATGCCGCTTGAAACCAACGTTAAGAAAAGCGCCTTCCCCGCAACTGGCAAATGCGTCATAACGCTTCGAAGAGTTTGTTTGGTGGGAACTTCCTCCTCGCTGACTGCTCCGCTTCCTTTTATCCTGGCTTTAAGCCTACGCCAGAAAAGCTGTGGAAGCTCAACCCCGTTTTCCAGCAGGAAGATTTTTACAGCAGTCAAATAAAGCCGTCTTGTTTTAGGCGGAGCTTCTTTAAGCGCCACAGTAAAAGTTTGAATATCAGCCTCGTAACTTCTATATTTATTAAAGTATTGGTCTGCAAGCTGCTCCAGGTTTGGCTCCTGCACATTATATATTGTCTGGAAAAACTTTTTCAACGCAGCCTTGTAAGCTCGCACTGTGCTGCTGCTTTCAAACTGGTTTAAATATTCAAGCCGCGCCATAATGTTTCCAGTCTCCATATGGTAACTATCTAATTTATGTTTTTGTTAAATAAAAAGTTTACTATTCCTTAGTCGCTGTTAACGGCATATAGTTCAATGTTGGGTTCTTAATGCGTGCATTATGTCGCTTCTTGTTAGGATTCCGATTAGTAAATCTTTGTTTTTGTTGTTGACGACGAGTAATCTTCCGATGTTGTGTTTGTTCATTTTTTCGAAGGCTTCTGTTACTGTTTCTTCTGGGAAGGTTGTGACGAGTTTTTTTGTGCAGATTTCTTCGAGGGATACTTGGCTTCTTTTTTCTTTGGCGACTTTCATTGCGTCTTGCAGGGTGACTATTCCCACTAGTTTTTTGGATTCGTCTATTATTGGGAAGCCTGTGTGGTGGTGTTCGGCTATTTTGTCGAAGAATTCGTTTACTGTCATTTTTGGTGTTAGTGTGATGACGTTTTTTGTCATGATTTGTTCTACTTTCATTTCCTTTAGCATGCTAATTTCGATTAGTGTTGGTTTTATGTAAAACTCTGCGGCTCTTGGAATTGTTATGCCTTTTTCCTCCATGTTTTTTGCTTCTTGTAAAGCGTTGTTCCTTTTGTGGGCTGATATGTTGATTAGGTGTGCCAGCGCGTCTGGTTCAACGGCTATTTCCTTAGTTGTTAAGATTTCTTTTTCAACGGCTAAGTTGAGCAGGTCTTCGCCTTTTTTGGTTCTGACGATTATTATTGACCAGTCTTTTAGCGGGGTTGCTCCGCCAACGCTTAGGTCTGCAAGTTCAGATGTGAAGTCTGTGCATGTTTTGCAGCGGTTCATTATATGCTGTTTGATTTCCGACATGGGAATTTTGAGTGTGCGATTTTCTGTAGTTACTACGTATTTGTTTCCTTCCAAGTCAACATTTATAATTTCGTTGGCTGCGACGCCATGTTCTTGGAGGAGATATTCTAATAGCCGGCCAAGTGAAAAGGTCCAGAGGCAGAAAAGTCCTATGGTTACTTCCAGACTGTCGATAAGTTTGTGTTGCCAAGCTTCAAGTTTTCGGAGGGCGAGGACGTGACAGGGAACGCCGACGAAGGCTATGTGAACTTTGCCATGTTCAAAAACTGCACGGCCAAAAGCCTCTGCAACTGCGCAGGGCATGATTTTTGAGTCTACGGCGGAGAGGGCATCGTCTGGCACGAGACCTATTAGAGGCTTAACTTTTACGGCTAGACTTGGAGACACTTTTGAAACAATGGCGCTGTCAATTATTTTTTGGTTAATTGCGAAATTTAGCAGAGCGTTTATAACTCCTCCGCTTTTTGTTGCCTCTCTTATCCTCGGGTTAGTGGCTTGTGCTAGTACAATTTTTCTGTAACAGCCCAAAGCTTCTCTTCTGTGCGGTGCATCTGCAACGAATCTCAATGTTTCGTATAAAAGTGCGCTTGTGTGTGGGCATATATCGTAGCAGATGGGACATGTGTCTAAATGTTCAGAACAATCATACAACCTCTCTGGTTTGTCTGTGACTTTTATTGCGTGAATTGGGCAGGCAGCTTCACATGCGCCGCAAACTGTGCAAAAATCATGATCTATTACAAGCTGTTTTAAATCATCAAAAGCTATAAGCTTGTTCTTGTTCTTCTCCGTTTTCCATTCCTCCATTTAATATTTAGAGGGAGTTAGGGCATAAAAGGAAACTGCTTTATTACCGGGTCTATGAGGTTTAAAACGGCTGTGGGGTAGATGCCCAAGAATATTATTGCAATTGCAAGAATGAATATTGGGACAAGCAGTTTTTTTGGTTCTTTAATTTTTGCTTCAGCTTCTGTGTTAGGCTTTCTACCATACATGTAATTGATTAGCCTCAAGAGATAAGCTGCTTGGATGACGCTTGTTAAGACGCCTATGACGGCTAGCCAACTCATATTCGCCTCTATTGCAGACGTGAAAACCATGTATTTGGCTATAAAACCGGCGAATGTTGGAACTCCGGCGAATGAGAAGGCAGCTAAAATTAGGGCTAAGCTTGTAAGCGGCATTTTTCTACCTACTCCAGAAAAATCATCTAAAGTTTTGAATCCTATGCTATTGAAGATTCCTACAGCCATGAAGGAAAGCGCTGTTGTTATTCCACCAGCAAGGAAAAAGTAGAGGTTCCCCATTATTCCAAGCGGTGTTACGCTTGTTATTGCCACAAGATTGTAGCCTACGTCTGCAATGCAAATATACGCGAATAGTCGTTTCACGTTTCTCTCAATCAAAGCAAGCAAGTTACCAACAACCATCGTTAATGCTGAGAGAACTGCAAACATGAAAGTCCATGGCAAAACTGTTGGCGGCGTCAAAATGTAGATGAGAACCCTTAACAAAACGTAGTAGCTTCCCTGGTCAACCAATGCTGAAAGGAAGGCTGAGGAAGAGGCTGGTGCCGCTGTGTAAGCGTCTGGAAGCCACATGTGAAATGGCACAACTGCAGCCTCTATGGAGTAGCCTGCCGCAATGAAAATGAAGGCGATTTCAAGTAAATGTTTGTCCGCGAGAACAGCCAAGGCATGTTTTACTGCCCAAAAGTTAAGTGTCCCCGTAAGAGCGTAAATCACTGAAAGCCCGTAGATTATGAAGGCTGAAGCGATTACTATCATCACCAAATATTTTAGTGTAGCATGCAAAGACCCTGCTGTTTTCTGGTATAGCATCAAGAAGCTTGAGCCAGCTGCTGTGGCTTCCCAGAATATGAAAAGTGTTAGTAAATCGCCGGCGAGGGCTGTTCCTATAACGCAGCCAATAAGTATTAACATAACGGCGTAGTAGCGTTCTGAAAACTTTTCGTTGGAATCTATGTAGAAAAGGCTGTATATGAGGGCTACTGCGCCGACGAGTGTGAAGATTATCGCCATATAAATTGAAACTGCGTCGACGAGGAACATGCTGGAGAAGATGGCGGAAGAACCCTCAATTAACGATAAGTTTAGAAAAGGTTGAGGTGGCGGTTCCAAGTAATATTTTAATGCTAGATTTGCCACTGTTGCGCCTGCGATGGTGAAAACTGTCAAAAACCAGCACAGGTTTAGAGCATTTTTCCATTTTTGTCTTTTTCGAGCGGCTTTAATTACTGGTATTGTTAATAGTGCGAACGAGGAGAAAACGATTACGGGTAGGGATACGTCTAAAATTTCTATCATTAGTTTGCCTCGCTAAACAAGACTTACGGTTGTTATGAGTTGTATGAAGAATGTGGGCCATACGCCGAGGACAACGACGAACACGGCTAAAATAATCATGGCTAATTTCATGAAGGATGGGGCGTCTGCGACTTTCTCATGTTTTGTTGAACCTAAGAAGACGTGGCTTAGGAATCTTAGGGCGTATGCTAGGGATAAAACTGTGGCTACTAGCATTAGAGCTGTTGGGATTAGGTAGAAGTTGTCAATGTTGATTGTTTGAAATGCTCCAACGAATATTAGGAATTCGCTCATGAAACATGCGAATGGCGGTATTCCAGCTATGCTTAAAGCTGCTGTTGTTGATGTTGTTGCTGTGATTGGCATTTTTCCTGCAAGCCCACCCATTTCACGTATGTCACGAATTTCTAGTTGTTTCATAACTGCGCCGGCTGACAAAAAGAATAAGCCTTTGCTCACGGCGTGGTTTACAAGATGTAGGACTGTTCCTGTTATGGGTTCTTGGAATGGAAAGAGTGAAAGCCCGAAGAGAACGTAGCCCATGTGGGCTATGCTTGAATAGGCGATTATCCTTTTTATGTCTGTTTCCACTAATGCTATGAGAGAGCCGAAAAAAGCGGATATTACTCCAAAAACTGTCAGTCCATGTAGGAACAAGTTTCCGAATTCTGTTGCGCTTACTGCTGGAAAAACCGTTAATAACGCCACTCGTAATACAGCGTAGGCGCCAGCACTGATTATTACGCCGCTTAATAATGCGGACATTGGTGCGGGAGCTTCAGAATGTGCATCTGGCAGCCACATGTGAACTGGAACTGCTGCCATTTTTACTGCAAAGCCAATTGTGAGGGAGAGCAGAATCCATTTTACAATTTCCGGGTTACTGCTCATTAACGCTGTTTGCGCTTGGAACATATCTAAGTCGCCTGTTACCATGAATATTGCACCTATGCCTAAGAGGACGAAGACTGCACCTGCGTGGGTGAATATGAAGAATTTGAACGCTGCCCTATATGGCTCTTTGTAGCCCCATCCGCCTATTATGAAGTAGGAGGGTAGGAGCATTAGTTCCCAGCAGAAGTAGAAGAGCATTAGGTTTGATGTGATGAAAACGCCTACAAGCCCCACTGAAAGAAGCGTTAAAAGAGCGTAATATTCTGCAAGTCCCTTTTTCTCTTGCATGTAATTGATTGAGAATATAGCTGCTGTTAAAATGAGTATTAGGGTTATTATTGCCATTGAGAAACTGATTCCGTCAACAAAAAGCGTGAAGGAAGCGCGGAGAACTGGAATCCAATAGTAAGACTCAACATACTTGTGGTCTGCGCCGTTCAGAATTGTTGGCACAAGCGTGGAAAGAAGTGCGATGTCAACAACGCATATAAAGGCTATTAGAAAAGCCGCTGTCTTTGCAGATTTTTTACCTAACAAATAAACAAATAGTGTAGCCAGCGCAGGCAAAAGTAGCGTTAATAACAAAGTGTTTTGCATTTTCCCTCACCTAAACATAGTGACTATTATCAATATTAGGATTATTAAAAACCCAACTAATGCCGCTGCTACATAATGCTCCAATGAGTTGGACCTTACTCTCTTAATTCTTGACGCTGATGTCATAGTCTTATTTGTTGCAATATAGAGTAACTCATCAACAAATATGTCTAAATATTTCTGGGTGCCATGAGCCAAACCCATAACTCCATTTCCAACAAGGAGAGGTAACCGATTAAAGAAGGATTTTTCAGCATATTCTTGAACTATCTTGGATAATTGCAGAATGCTGCCTCCAAAAATGTAGGGTACGCGCCCAAAGAAGACATTTTCAGCATGCCTCAGACTTTTGGCGGCTAGTGAAACACCTCCAGCAACAACTTTTTCGTAGAAGACATCAAAGAAATATCCATTCTCCAAAATTTTATTTAAAGGATAAAACTTCCGCCACACTTGTTCCATTAAAAGCGGTTTTTTATAATAAGCCAGGTAAACGAAAAAGCCTCCCATTAAAAGGGTTAAGAAGAATATCAAGGTCGATGAACTTAATACTTCATTTAAGTCTATTTCCACGTTAGCGCCCATAAATTGTGTAATAGAATTTCCAAACAGAGCAGCAACAGCGCAGAGGAAAGCCAAAATTCCAGCTGAGAAAAGCATTATTTTTGATGCTTCGTGAAGGTGAACTTGTTTTAAATATTCTGATTTTTCGCGTACATATACGAGTGCTATGACCCGCAAAGTGTAAGCAAAGGTAATTGCGGTAGACGCATAAAGTATAAGCGCAGCATAGAAACTTCCAGACGATAAGACGCTCTGAAAAACCAGTTCTTTGCTGAAGAAACTTATAAAAGGTGGTATTCCAGCGCGAGCCAATAAGACGATTATGCTGAAACTAAAGGTTACTGGCATTGCCGTGCGCAGCCCGCCCATTAGCCGCATGTCACGTGTTTTTGTCGCGTGGATGATTCCGCCTATCAATAGGAAGTCGAGACCTTGAAAAAGAGCATGACTAACTAAGTGAAGTAAGCCTGCAAACCAGCCTAACGATGTAGAAGAAGTTGCGCCTAATGCTGCAAACATGAACCCAATTTGGCTGATTGTGGAGTATGCAGCCACGCCTTTTATGTCTGTTGTAGACATGGCTAATGTGGCTCCGATGAATGCTGTTATTGTGCCAATCCACAAGATGGTTGGCGACCACATTGGAATAGAAACCGTTAATGAGCCGAAGAGCAGCATTAGTCTGGCAATTAAGTAGACGCCAGCTTTAACCATTGTTGCTGAATGCAGAAGCGCGCTTACTGATGTGGGTGCTTCCATGGCGCTGTAAAGCCACGTGTGTAGCGGTAATTGTGCTGATTTTGCGATGGCGCCAGCAAGCATAAGGAATGCACATGCCGTTAAGACTGGCAAAGGCACTTGCATTACGTTTTTAACAATGTAGGAGAAAGAGAACGACCCTAAGCTCATATAGAGAAGACAAATTCCAGCTAAAAGACAAGCGTCGCCGATGCGGGTCATAAGGAAAACTTTGGTGGCTGAACGCACGGTTTCTGGGCGTTTATACCAGAAGGAAATTAGCGAGTAGGAGCAAAGTCCAACAATCTCCCAAAAAATAAACAGCTGAATGAAATTGTCTGACATAACCAAACCAGTCATCGAACCTATGAAGAGAAGCATAAAAAAGTAATATCTCGTTAAGCCTTCCTCACCAGCCATGTAACCCAGAGAATAAACAGTTATAACGAGACCAAAGAAGGTGACTAAGCACGCAAGCAAAACGCTTAACGGGTCAATGTATACTCCGGCGTTTATGCCTAAAGGCGGAATCCAAGAAATAGTTGAACTTGCGCTCTCCACAGTGTTAAAGTAAACATCTGAAACCATAGAAAATGCGAACACTACAGCGATTAAGGAAACAGCAACGGCGAAGTAATCCCTCGCTTTCTTGTTAAAACGTGCGATTAATGGCACAAGTAAACTGGAAAACGTCGGAAGTGCCCAAACGAGCCAAGGTGCGTAAGGAAGCAAGTCATCACCTCACTTTTTGAACTGCGTCATTTAATGCCATTTGCGGTTTCTTCGTGTCTTACGCCTTCTTAGCCCTTTTAGTTTTCTGAAAATAGAATGCCAACAATTTAAATTTTGTCCAATGTATGGTTGCAATTGAGGCAATTTTCATAAGTTTTCTGCAATTGTTTGACATACAGTTTTTATATAAGATGTAAGGGTTTGCTTTGCGGTGGCGCCATGGACTATAATGCAGCGGTTGCCTTAGCAATTTTCGTAATCACGCTTTATATGATGATACGACGTCCGCGTGGAATTAGTCTAGGTCTAGCCGCTGGTATAGGTGCAGCGGCTTCGCTTCTGTTCGGAACAGTTACATTGGATGATGCTGCAACCGCCTTTGTCGACATTTGGGATGCCGCTTTAGCCTTCATAGGCATAGTAACGTTATCGGTGACGCTTGACGCCATGGGATTTTTCAAATGGGCAGCCTTGAAAGTTGTTAGGTTGGCTGGAGGAAGCGGACTAAAACTTTACTTTTACATTTCGCTACTCACAGCTTGCGTGAGCATACTTTTCGCGAACGACAGTGCAGTGCTCATATTAACGCCAATAGTTCTGGAAATAATCAGTCAACTAAAAATAGATGCTGACGGAAGGCTTGCCTACCTATTTTCAGCCGGGCTTATTGCTGATACTGCAGCGATGCCACTTATCACAAGTAACCCGGTGAACATTGTAAGCGCCGACTTTTTCAAATACAGTTTCATTGGCCATTTGATTTTCATGGGTCCTGTTGCTGTAGCAACAATAGTGAGTAGTCTCCTGTTGGTTTACCTTTTCTTTAGAAAGAAGGTTCCAAAGTCATATTCAATGAACCTTGTGGAAGCCTTAAATGCTGGGGGACAACCGATAAAGCCTTCACTTTTGAGGATAAGCATAACCACACTGGTTACAATTGACATTGGTTATGTTTTAGCTTCCTTGAATCGAATTCCAGTTTCAATAGTCATATGCTCTGGCGCTCTATTCCTTTTGGCAGTATACAAAATCACACTAGAAGCGCATTCCACGCTGAAAGAAGAGCGAAAAGGCATAAGAAATCTAGCGAAGGAGATTAACTGGGACATAATCCTTTTCATGATAAGCATATTCTTAGTCGTTCATGGGTTAAGGCATACTGGAGCCGTGGGATTCTTTGCATACCTTTTTACAGAAGCTTTGTCCTTGCCATCAATTTTTTCCGTGCTTGTTCCCAGCCTCATAGTTACAATAGGCGCAAGTGCAATGAACAATTGGCCGATGACAATACTTGGGCTTTTGTCTATAAGACAGGCAGCAAGTATTGCCGGCTTAGACGCGCGGCATTTAACAAGCTTAATATTTTCAAACATTATTGGAAACAATTTGGGACCACACTTCTTTCCATTAGGGTCTTTGGCGATATTAATGTGGCTTGAAACTATGCGCCGAAAAGGCGTGACAATAAGGCTTGTGGATTACTTGAAGGTGGGTTCGGTTGTGTCAATTCTGGAGGTTACGGTAGCATCGTTGGTTTTATGGTTTGAACTAACCTTTTTGAATTTGCACTTGAATGTTCGTCCATAGAGCCGAGCAATGCGTTGCTATCAGATTTTCTTGTAAGTTGACTTTTGTAGAAAGACTTGCTTCCCGTAAAGAAGTAGCTTATTGAAGCAGAAACCACTGTAAGAATTATAAAGCTTGGACCCACAGTTTCAGCAACCAGAGCTATACTCGTCAATAAACTCTTACTTGTTGCAGCCAGCATAGCGCTCATCGCCAATGTGACATATAAAACCGTTGGCTCAAGACCCATTATCTGCGCATAAACGAGCCCAAGCGTTCCACCAACATAAATTGACGGAATAAAAAGTCCACCGCTCCCACCAAAATTCATCGTTAAACTTGTGGCTACAATTTTAAGAATTAAAAGCGCAACTAAAGTTGCAATAGACAACTGCCCTAACTCAGTTGCGGTAATTTTGTGAATAAAATCATAACCCAGCCCGAGGGCTTCTGGATAAAACAAGCCCATTATACCCAGCATCAGCCCAACAAATCCGCTCATTAAAAGCAATGGAAATCTCATGGCTAACCGCTTGCTCACAGCGTTCGTTCTCTCGAGAGTTTCCATAAATGCTAAGGCGACAAAAGCTGTCAAAATACCTATGAAAATTGTGTGTAGAAGGGCGGAAAATGTTGGCGATGTAGAAATTGACGGTGGGAAAATTGTTTCTGTCCCGAGGGTTATGGCTGAAGTGAAGTAGGCGGTAACCGAAGCTATTGAGGCTGGAACAAAAACTTCAGTTTCAACATCCCTCTTGTAGGGTATCTCAAGCGCAAACAATATTCCAGTTAATGGAGCCTTAAATATAGCTGAGAAACCCGCAGCAGCACCACATAAAAACAGGGCTTTCACGTCTTTTTGGCTCAGTTTTAGCCTTCGAGTAATGAAGGAAGAAAGTCCGCCGCCAAGCAAAAGGCTTGGTCCTTCCAGCCCAGCGCTTCCGCCAAAACCTATTGTTATCGCTGAAGCCAAAGTTCTGCCTATAGTATCCCTCAAACCGACAAAGCCGCTTTTACAATGATACCTCTCGATTACAAGTTCAGTTCCGCAACCGCACTCCTTGTTCTCTGTAAAAAGTTTTACGGTCAGGTATCCGCCAAGAAGCGCAATAACCGTAGACGCAAGAATGAAAAAAGGATTTAAATTTACGATTAAAAGCGATGCAAAGTTCAATACTCTATAGATGCAGACTATGGCAAATATCGCTAAACCAATCACAAAACCCAAGAACAAAGGTAAAAACCAATACTTTGCCAACTCGAGAAATCTTTCACGGCGCAGCCTCAAAATCTCCTCCTCTCAATTATTCGTTTGGAACAGACTGAAAATAAAGGATATCCCTATTCATCCTCACTCTCGCCTCGTCCGCTTTCGGCTATTTTTGCTAGCTTTCTGATGTCACATGTCCCATATTTCTTGACGGCTATGACTAGCAACGCTAAGACAATGGCTGTTACGCATGTGTCTGTGGAAAAGGCAAGTATAAGAAAAGCCTCGCCCAATGCCCTATCTAACGAGGAAGCCAATAGGACAAAATTCATAGATGCGCTCATGGCAATCAATTCGATGGATATTAAAACTTTCACCAAATGACGTTTAGTTAACAAGCCGAACACGCCAATCGCAAGCAACGTTACGGAAAGAATCATATAATCCATTAGTTTTCACGTTCCCTCCTTTCATGAAGAATTATGGCGACGCCCAAAGCTACAGTCAAAAGCACTAAACCCTGCAATATCACGTCTACCGCTCTCAAATCCCAAAGCGCCCCTCCAAAAGTAACACTTGATGAAACATTAGCAGGCGTAACCGCAACAGAAAAGAAAATTGACGGAAACGCCAAAACCAAAGCTAACACGCCAACAAGGAAAACATTTCTTAAAGACTTTTCCTTATCAGGCTTCTCACTTAACATCTCCCCAGCTAAGAAAAGAACAGCCAAAGTACCAGCGCCTACGGCTAACTGAAAAACAGCCACAAAAACAGCATCGTTCAACGCATACAAAACTGTCAAAAAAATAAATGCAAAGGCCAAAGAGGCAACAGAATAAATTGCCTCATCAAGGTAAACAGCCAAACACGCAGAAACAACCAATCCAACAGCAAGCAACTCAACAATCATGTTATTTGCTGCCTCCGCTCACAGTGTTTTCCTTAGGTTTCACAACCAAGTCAGACTTATTAGTTGACGCAAGTTCAAAAATTTCCGAACTTTTTATCGCATTTCTGGGACAACTTTCAGCACACTGATAACAGAAAATACAGCGGTCTAAATGAAAAAGCGGCCTCATTTTACCTTCCACATCAACCATCTCAATAGCCTTCGCCGGGCAATCCCTAGCGCACAACCCACAACTAATACAAAGATTTATATCAAATATTTGCCTGCCACGAAAGCCAGCAGGAACTTTTGGCTTAACTTCCGGATACCTCTGGGTTGCTGGCCTTTTAAAAACGTGAGAAAGCACTTCCCTCAAAATTGGTGATAACTTAGCCATTTTCCACTTTCATCTTCCTAATGGATTAAGCCACAGGCCCACACCCGCAGCTGCAGCAAGAGAAATAAACGCCAATGGCAAAAGCAATTTCCAGTTAACAACCAAAACCTGGTCAATGCGCAGCCTAGCAAAGATACATGTCAAATATTCAGTAATTACAATGACTACGAGGAGTTTGAGCACAAACCATAACGTATACCAAACAGCAGACGAACCATAAAAGACAGGACCGTAAGGTCCACCCAAAAATAGTTCAACGGCAATAGCTGCGCCTAACACTATTTGCACATCTTTTGCGAGTTTAAGAAAAGCCAACCGCCTACCAGTATATTCAGTTTCATACCCAGCAACTATCTCAGTTTCAGCGTGAGGAACATCAAAAGGGTCTTTCTCCAACTCCGCTTGAAGGGTAATAATGAAAAGCGCAAAAGCCCATGGAATTAAAAACGCAAAAGGAATGTGTTGCACATTTGCTATTGTTGAAATGCTAAGACTTCCCGCCAAAAAAGCTGGAGCCAAAGCAAGAACAAAAAGAGGAATGTCATAGCCTAAAAACTGCGTTAAAACCCGCGTTGCACCTACTGCACTGTAGGGGTTTGTTGAAGACCACCCTGAAAGAAAAAGTAAAAAGTTGGCGATAGAAACCAACGTTAAAACGAGAATTAGGTCGCCTTCAAAATTTGAACCGAAAATAACGTTTACTCCATCAATCGGTAAGAATGCAAAAGAAAAAACAAAAATCGAGAAAGATATTATGGAGGCAAATCTGAAAACAAAATTCTTCACGTTAAATGGAACCATATCCTCCTTTGTCAGCAGCTTAATGAAGTCAGCCAGCGGTTGAAGAACTCCCGCGGGACCAGTATAAACAGGACCCATCCTATTCTGCATTCGAGCTTCAATCTTCCTTTCAACCCAATCACAAAACATAGTAAACAGCAATATGAAAGTGAAGCCCGGGAAAACCAAAACGCGGAAAACAAAATTTAAGTCCAAACTCATTCTACATCATCCTATCTATCTGTACATGAAAAGCACGGGTCAAGGCTAACGAAACTTGCTGGCACATCTGCAATATTACCGCCCTCAGCAATCTTAACAAAAGATGGAATATTAACAAAAGTTGGAGTGCGCACCTTAACACGCTCTGGAAAAGCCGTTCCATTACTCTTTATATAATAAAACAGCTCTCCCCTAGGCGCCTCAACACGCCCGATAGCCTCGCCTTCTGGCACAATCCTTGGCACTCTAATTCTGTAAGGTCCACTTGGCAAATGTTCTAGGGCATATTGTATTACGTTAATGCTTTCAACAATCTCGTCTAAACGAACCATAAGTCTAGCCCAAGAGTCGCCTTCGTCGTAGGTGATAACGTTAAATGTTATCTCGTTATAAGCAGCGTAAGGTTCATCCCTTCTAACATCCATATTCACTCCAGACCCCCGTGCCACAGGACCAACAACACACAATTTCAATGCGTCCTGTTTGCTCAGAACTCCAACGTTCCTTGTTCGCATTTTCAATGTTGCATCACCCTCAAAGAGACTTTTGTAAAAACTTAGCCTTTCCCTCAAGTTTGCCAATTCCACCTTAATTTTCGGCACATCCTCCTCCTTCAAATCTCTCCTCACACCACCTATGGTAATAAAAGATGCGACAACACGGTTACCAGTGAGCGTCTCCACAATATCCATTATTGGTTCTCTGTCTCGCCACATGTAATGAAACAAGGTTTCATATCCAATCTCTAAACCAGCATGACCCAAAAGAAGCATGTGACTATGAATCCTATTCAACTCCAAAATTATCGTACGCAAATATCTGGCCCTAGGCGGCACACTCACTCCTATTATCGCTTCAACAGTCTGACAGAAACAAGCAGCATGACAAGCATTACAAATACCGCATATCCTCTCAACTAAGTATATATCCTGCAAATAAGTGCGGCTCTCCGCAGCCTTCTCAATACCCCTGTGAACATAACCAATTCTAGGCTCAACCTCCCTCACAATTTCCCCTTCAACCCTCAAAGAAAACTTTTCAGGCTCTATTAATGCAGGATGCTGAGGCCCCAACACAATGTTTACCAGCTTTTCCTCACTTGAAAACTGCTCTTCACCCTTTGAAACTTCAGAGTTTTCTATTTTACTTGGAATATTTGCCACGGAAACTTCTCTCCTAAGCGGAAAAACGTTCTCCGGCCAGTCTTCTGGAAGAACCAGCCTTTTCGGATTCGGATGTCCCTCAAAGGTTACGCCGAAAAGGTCGGAGACCTCCCTTTCATGGAAATTGGCTCCTGGAACAATGTCTGTTATGCTTTCGATTTTCGCGTTTTTCTTCGGTACTTCCGCTCCTATGGTAATTATGGTGCCGCAGGTGCGAATGTGATACATTAACTCAATTGTTTCATCGAGGTCAACGCCAGTAATTGCAGAAATACCCGCTTCTTTATCCTGCTCAAGCACAATCCTCACGGCGTCTCTGTGGGCGCCAGTTTGCACTTGAATATAAGTTTTTTCAGGCTGCAAGGTTCTAGTATTAATTATTCTGTTTCCAAGCGAATCGCTTAAAGCTTTCAAAATTTTATCAGCGCTTGCCACTTTGCTTTCCTCCTTCAATAGACTTTAACAGTTTCACGACACCGTCGATTATTGCCTCTGGTTTCGGCGGACAGCCCGGAATGTAAACGTCAACTGGAATAACCTTGTCAACTCCGCCAATCACATTGTAGTTTCCTTCAAAAACACCTCCAGAACATGCACAAGCGCCTATGGCGACAACGAATTTGGGCTCAGGCATCTGTTCATAAATGCGCTTTAGCCTATCAGCACACTGCCTAGTGACGACGCCGGTGGTTAATAGGATATCTGCGTGTCTTGGCGAAGGTTCAAGCAAGATGCCAAAACGTTCAACATCATATCTGGGCGTTAAAAGCGCAACAACCTCAATATCACAAGCGTTACATGCCCCAGAATTAAAATGGAGAACCCACGGTGACTTCAGTCTCGCCCACTTCAAAAGGCTAGCATCACACGTTAACGGTCGCCTCCATCTGACAGCAGTATACCAGACATTAAAACAATAAGCAAGTAAATCATGAAAAGCAAGGCATTCGCCATGCGAAGTGTCAGCGACGCAAAAGCTGCTAAGAGCACCGAGGAATCCAGAATTACGAAATAAACGAGATATCTATAATGAGAAACGCTTATTTTCAATCTGCTGAAACTCATTTTCTCACCACAAGCATAAGCAGATTTACCGTCTCCACAACGCACAGATTTAGCTGATAACAAACTACCAAACAAATAAACCACAGAAGACACAACAAGAACCAAAACGAAGGCAACAACTAACTCAATAACCATGTAGGCATTCCTCCCTTCTAAATCTCAATCATATCATCCCCACCTCTTACGTTAAACAGTTTCTATAACCAAACCTTCCAGACACCGCAATAATACATGCATACATGCCTTCCAGAGACATTAAAGCCATGCTTACCATAATGCGCTTATGAAAACAAACAGCAAGATTTAAATTTTATCAACAAAAGCCCTTCATCTAATTGTTCTATTAGTTGCTGTTAATGGACGGCTTGTTTGGTTGTTTTTTGGTTTGTGTGTTTTCCAGTTGTGTTATGAGGCGTAAGTCTTCTATGCTGATTTTTAGTTTTGAAAAGTCTGTTTTCATATTGAACTTTTTTAGTGCGTAGACTACTACTGTGTCGCCGAGTCTGTAGCTTATGGGCTGTTTGCTTATTATTTTGAAGGCTACGAGCTTACGCGCCAGCTTGCCCGCATAGTCAGCCAGAAGCCAGTTTTCCCTCTGCCCCATGACAGCCAACAAGAAGCTGATTCTTGAAAGGACCCTTCTGAGCTGCGGCGGGTCCTCCCACTCCACCAAAGCCCTTATCTGCGTAGCCCTCAACCCCAGATCAACTGCGCCGTTCGGGCTTTTGGCTAATACGCGCATTAACGCTTTGCCTTTGCAATTGGCTAACGCTGGATCGCCAAAACCCTTAAGGAAGGCAAGCCGGTTGCCAGGCTGCCAATGACCCTCAAAACACTTAGCAACGCCGTCACCATCTTCGCCGTCCTCTGGAAACGGCAAACTCTCATCGACGTTCTCAACGCTCCAAACCAATCCGCAGTGGCTGCAAACAACCTCACCATCCCTCACGGCAAGACTGCCGCCGCACTCTAGGCACAAGCCCAGAGAAACAGCCAAATCCTCCAACTGCTCAGCGGAAAGCCTACCGCGAATAAAATCAAAACTCAGCAAATTAGCAGCCATGCAGCCTCCCCAAAAGAAAAATGCAGCTCATCCAAAAACCGAAAACAGAAAAAGAGGGGATTCGCGGGAGAAATCTCCACACTGTGGTGGGTTCAAATCCCACCCCCCCGCACTATAGCCCTGTTTGAGCTCAAATATAGGTTTAAAATATCGGCGTTAGGATACAATTTTCAGTCCTTTATTCAGAAAATTCGCAAAATAAGCCTAGAATGAGATTCTAATAGTAAGAGAGCCTTAAAGTATCATCTCTTTATTCCAACTACTACGTACAAGCTGGCGTATCTCTCATCGTTTGTGTCGAAAATGTGCTGGCCTTTAATGCCCAGAATTTTCTCTTGTTTTATGCTTTCCGGTAAGTTTTCTTTGGAATTTGCAACATTTTCCACGCATGTTATTGGAAAAGGTTGTTAATGATTTTTTCTAGTTCAGTTAAGTCTTTGATGACATAGTCTGGATTGACTCCGGAATACCGATATTGCCTCCAACTTGTTTCGAATGAAAATTCAGGTGGGGGCACATACAGAATAGTTTTTATACCAATTTTTTGGGGCGCAAGCACATCGTTAACCGGATCATCTCCAATTGAAACAGACTTCTTGGGACTTGAACCGAGTAAGTTAAGAGCGCGACGGAAGGCTTCTGCATCGGGTTTCTCTATTCCCAGTTCCTCGGAACTTAATATCACATCAAAAAGATTGATTATGCCGTAACAAATTAGACCAAAATTGAGAGCATCTCTCCTCTCATTGCTTAAAACTTCCAATTTTATGCCTTTGCGCTTGATGTAGAGTAGTGTCTGACTTATCTCGTTTCTTCTAGGATCAGAAGATAATCTCTCTTTGAAGCCTTGTCTATATACACGAAGAAGTTCCTGACCAATCTTTGACGCCTCTTTTTTGTTAATACCTACACTTTGAAGAGCTTGCTCTATTATGATTTC
>Ga0209102_1000877_pt1 | contig 17824 bp, 18 predicted proteins | sample ConPoolayeHmetaG_FD_185483 | JGI IMG/M metagenome (GOLD analysis project Ga0209102, IMG submission 185483) | Hot spring microbial mat communities from California, USA to study Microbial Dark Matter (Phase II) - Cone Pool mat layer H metaG... ...
ATATCTTCCAGAACAGGGAAAGAGCAGCCTCTTTGTTGTCAGACCACCATTCTATCGCCGCATACTGCGGCAGTCAGTCATGTGCGCTAGCCCACTGACTTACCCCCCCACTTTCACTTAGTACTGGCGTGATTTTTGCCAAAAAGAGATGGTACTGATTTTCCCTGCGAAAACCTGTTCCATGCGTGATGTATGGCGAGTTAAGAATGGGACGGCTGCAAAAAGTTCGCTTGTCCCGAAACAGTAGTGCATAGCTTTGTGAAAGCCGGCAGGCACATTCATGCCTGCTGACGACTCGTTTGGGGTCAAAGAGAAGAGGGGGCTGATAGCTGCCCTCCTCTCTTTTGTGTCAATGCTTTAAGCCTCTGGTTCCAAACCCGGTGCGGTTTGAGTTGCAGCGCCGTGGTGATGCTGGAGAGGAATGAGACCCGTGGCGATAATCACCCGGATAAACGGCGGCTTGTGAGCAGATTTCTCTCCCGGCGCTGGTGCCTCTGAATCAGTCTTGAACACGAATGCTAGCGATGGGTCATCAGGGATCCAGCAGTTTCATTCTCCAGGTGTGGCTGATGGTGCACTTTAGCTTGCTGTCGTAGCAATAGAAAGTTATAGAGACCATAGCTGTTTAGCCGTTGTGGTCCCTTCTCGGAGGCCTTCTCGCGTTGTGCACTGTGCCTTTACCTGCGGACTACTGCAACTGATATGGCGACTTTATTGAATGCGTTTGCCAGTGAACGGCGCCGAGCCGAACTGCCCCAGCTGAACCGTTCCGGATATGTTGTCACCCTCCACCTTCCCGGAGTAGTCCAGTTTCATCTGGCCCATCGGCCCACTGACGCTCACTGACCAGGCAACATTACTACCGTCTACCTTTCCACCGTCGAAATTGACCGTACCCATTTCGCTAGCAACAGTGCCACTTAGTACCTCGCCACTGGACTTCAGTGTGACTTTGGTGGTGCGTTTGCCCATCGGGGTTGAGATTTCGACTTCATAAACGCCATCTACAGCCATGGCTGCTACCTCCTTGCATCTTTGTAATCCCGCGGTGGGTATGACGATGCAAGGGTACTATACTTGCAGGACGTATGTCAACAGGATGCTGTGCGGTGTCCATTTACTATATCCATAACGACACTATTATAGTGTCACCCATCTATCTGAACGAGCTCATGCAGAGAGCTTGTTATCTGTCTTGCGCGACATCTAGTGGTGTGGCACAAGCCCTGATACACATCAGGGAGCCTCGGGGCTCGGGGTTGACAGCGACGCTGGGATGCTTAAGTGGTGCAGTCCTATGGCATGGTGCGGCGGAATAGCTGGTAGAAAGTCACTGCAGTCAGCATCTGGAAGGCGAAAGCTACTGCCACAGGGAGGGAGGCAAGACCTTTAAGGCTCATAGCAGCTATGCCGATGGCAAGGGGCAGGTTCTTCATCCCAGAGGAATAGGTGAGGGCTATGCTGGTGCCCCTGGGGAAGAGTCTGAAGCTTGCCACATATGCTATAGTGAACAGCACGGGGAAGAAGAGAACGGCGGCAGCCACCAGGGGTCCCAGTGCCCCCAGATTCTTGGTGATCGGTAGAATCGAGGTATTTATTGCCATGAACATCAGGAGAACAGCCATGCTCGCTGAGATAGCGGGCATCAAGGGCAGGTACCTTTGGATGTCCATTCGTTTCTGCAAAAGTTCTCTCAGTCCAATGGCGCCCAGCACCGGCAATAAAACAGTGTAAACCAGTTGCTGGAACATCGACCATATGTTGACGGCGACGAATTTGCCGGCGAGCAGGCTCATTAGCGGCGGGATGACAAATGGCGCCAGAAGCATGGTAAGAGCCTCTATCACGATGCTTAGTGGGACATTACCTTTGAGCAGACCGGTCCACATCATCGCCATGCCGGCGCAGGGAACCACGCCGATGAGGATGAACCCGGCAGCTAGCTCAGCGTGGTTCTGCAGAAAGAGCGATGCCAGAGTCCAGCAGAGAAGGGGCGCGAGGATGAAGTTCAACCCCACTCCGAACAGTGAGCCCTTCCAATTCGTAGCTGCTGCTGCCAGGTCGTGGAAGGTGATGGTGAAGCTCATGGCAGCTATGAGCACTATGATAAGTGGGGTGTTGAAATGCTTTATGAAGGCTCCAGGGCTGGAGGTGAACAGCCCGACCACAACCGCGATGACCAGCGTGGTAAGTATGATATAGGTGTAGTTCTCCCTCACAAACTTTGCATAAGCCAACATCGCCCCTTTCCCGTTTTTCAGTTGCTACGGTCTGTTCGTCTCCTCGACCTTCTCGTCAGTGCCAGGTTTGTGATGGCGAACTCTACCGAATGTGACACCTGTTTGTCGCAGGGTGCCCGGCTCAGGGAGGGTGCCAACACTGACCAGCTATCCACGATTGTCATGTTTATCGGTTTTCCAGTAGCTCTATGAGCTCTTTTCGCCTCGTGGCGTATTCGTCTGTATGTATGGCGGGGCATCTGGTAACCTCTGTCTGTCCTTTGAGGAGCTTGGTGGCAAAGGCGAAGCAGGTCGGTAGCCCACACTGCTTGCAATTCGTCCCCGGAAGCAGGCTGAAGATATCCCGCACTTTGAGCTGGCTGCGGGACTCATATCTGGGAGAGATCTCGTTTCTTCTGGCATAGGTCTCGTTGATTAGTTGCCTTATGGACTCGATAACCTGCTTTGCTTCTTCCCTGTCCTTCAGCTTGGCAATGGCGATCATGTGAGGGTAAAGGTTTACCACCTTGCCCTCCTTGCTGAAGCGCAGGATTTTGGAATCGGGAAGGTAGGTGGCGCCGTCAATTATGGCGTTGAGATAGGGGAATACCACGCTGATATCTTCGGAAAACTCCGCGATGGCATTTACCGTCTGCGCCGAAAAATCGCACGGCGGAAATTCGATTTTCAGCCTGTATTCTTCTAAAAGCATTGCGTTACTTTCCAATTGAGGCACCACCTTGCCCTCGTCATGCTCGCCTAAGGCTCGGTTATCGCCTTGATGATGAGCTCCTTTGCCCGCCGCACATCCTCATCTGAAACATATTCCATCACTCCCTTAATGCCGGCGCCGATATCTTCGTGCAGGGCTTTTTTCTTCATGCCGATATCCCTGACAAGAACGATGCTTTTGGTGGGTGTAAAGCCAGCCTGCTCCACTGTCTTGCGGGCACACTCGAAGTTGCAGCCGTCAACGGTGATGACCTTTCTGGCAGCCTTGGTCTTGCCCAGTACCGGCTTGACGCCAAGCGGCAATGCCCCAAGACAGCCGATGGCGACTTTCTCCAGACCCAGCTCCTTAACTGCTTCCAGGCAAGCCAGAGCACTGGTGATGCCAGTGTTGGATAAGCCGCCGAAGCAGGAGAATACCAGGTTTTCGTGCGTCTTCATGCCTTCTTCCCAGTGTTTTTCCTCTGCCATCTCGTTGCCTCCTTGAGTTGTTAATGCGGTGCTGGCATTCTAAACTATATCTGGATGCCGAAGAACAAAAGTATGTATTTCAGTGCCACGTAGGTGAAGATGATGCCGAACGCTGCCTTGAGTGTTGCTGGTTTGAACCGGGCTACCAGCCTTGCCCCGAGGATGGCGCCGCCAGCGGCACCGATGCCCAGAGCCAGCGCGCTGGGTATGTCGGAAAACCCCTGATAGATTTTGATGGCGGCTCCCACCAGGGCAAACCACACGAAGGAAGCCATGGAGGAGCCGATAGCGATGCGCAAAGGCGAGCGGGCAATGTAGATGAAGCTGGGAACCAGGGCATAGCCACCGCCAAGACCGATGATGCCGGTGAGGAAGCCCACTCCAGCCCCAATGCCAGCTTTGGTACTGTTAGTTGCCATTATCCTGTCGCCAGGGACCTCGGGCATCTTCCTCTGGAAAAAGCCTTCGTAAAGCATCCTTATTGCCGGCAGGATGAAGGCAAGACCGACGATCAGGTCGATAACCTTACCGTACTTCGAGATAAAGTAGAACACCACCGAGCCGATGATAACGCCGACCACACCGGCGGGGGCTATATATTTGATAGCTTGCCAGTCAACATTGCGTAGCCTCCAGTGCTGTATCGCTCCTGCAGCGGCGGTGAACACCACTGCTGTGAGTGTGGTGCCCACAGCTAGAGCCGGCGAGAAGTGAAAACCGAAGCGGATCGCCGGCATCATGAGCACACAACCGCCGATGCCCAGAAGCCCACCAACGATCCCCGCCAGTATACCGACGACAAAGAGTATTCCCAGCACTATTGCACTCATCTGTCTAGCCCTCCTTTGTTAATTTCGCTAATTTCAGCTTTGCCATAATCTCCAGACTTGCTGTCGGCTAGTGCCTGACACAATCAGCCACCGTAGGACTGCGCTGCTGCAAACGGTCTCTGTCTCTGAGGCATGTCTCATCTCTCTCCAGAGCTTTCTGTACCGCATGGAGAAGTGCCTGGCAGTACGGCGCTGCCTCCTGGTCTATTGAGAACAACACACGGGTACCCAGGCGGCGGCGCTTGAGGATGCCAGCGTCATACAGGGCAGCAAGTCCCCGTGAGGCAGTGGACTGCGTTATACCCAGCACCTCCATTACTTCACAGACGCAGCATTCCCTCTCCATGAGCAGGTTCAAAATCCTCACCCGTGTCCCGTCAGAGAGCGATTTCATCACTTTGAGCAGGTCTCTCATGGGTGGCCTCTATAGATTATTCTAGCACGTTTTATGCAGGATTGCAATAATGTGCAATGATGCAAAAAGAAAAAATCATTTTGATTCCTGCCGCAGATTTTGTGCCAGGACTCCTTGCAGTTTCTTTTTGTCCTCGAGAATGGTCTGGCTGTTGCCCAGGGACTCAGCGAGCATGTCGAGCAGGATATGGCAGTAGGGGTTGGCGGAGTTACGGTCGGCGGTATAGACCACACATCTGCCCTCTCGCCAGCGTCTGAGGAAGCCTGCGTCGAGGAGCATATTCAGGTTTCTGGAGAGCTGGGAGGCGGAAAGTGGGAGGACCTCCTTCATCTCGCAGATGCAGACGTCCCTGTCGAGCAAAAGGAGCAGCATCCTGAGACGGGTCTCGTCGGAGAGCGCTTTGAATGCCTTAAGCAGGTCTCGCATTTCCACGCTGATAATATGGTACCACGGCTGGAGGCGGCTGCACAGTCAGCAGCGTTGCCGCCGGTAATGGGGCTCCTGCACACCCAAGACCACCCGGCGCTCGAGGCATTTTATGTGAAAAAAACTATAACCTCCGCGGCATGGTGCTGTGGTGCAGCCTCATGGCAAGGATGAGGAACAGAGCGGCGAAAGCGGTAAGGAGGGCGAAATCCACAGCCGGGGGCAGGTGTGCCTGCCCCTGAATGCAGCCCCGGGCGATATCCGTGAAATAGGTTAACGGTGAAATATAGGCTATCCACTGCCCCCAGTAAGGGAGCTGCTGCAGCGGTATGAAGATGCCGCTGATGAATATCACCGGGAACCTCACTGCGGCGGCGATCATGTTCACCGTGGCGGGCACGTTGGATGGCGGCACCGAGAAAATGTTTCCCAGGGCAGCAAAGCACAGCCCTGCCAGCAACAGGGCGAGGGCGAACAGCACCGGGCTCGATATGGTGACGCCCAGAGCAAGGGCAGCGATAACCGGTACCAGCGATATGGCTGTGCCGAAGGCAAAAGAGGCAAAAACATCGCCGGCGATAATGGTCTCCAGCCGCAGCGGCGAGGACATCAGGCGTTCTAGGGTCCGTGCCTGTGCCTCCCACGGCACCACAATCGGCGAGATGGAGGTGGCGGTGAAAAACAGCACCATGCCGATAAGCCCTGGCATCATAAAGTCCAGAGTAAGCTCTCTGCCGACGCTGAAAGCCAGGAAGAGAAAAACGGGGAAGAGGATGCCGAAGATAATCACAGGACCCTTGGAGTAATAGACGCGGATATCTTTGACCGCTATCGCCAACATACGGCGTATTTGCTGCCAGACGAGGCTCTGCTCAGACATGTCCCGCCTCCTCGGTAAGCGCCACAAAGGCGTCCTCGAGCGAGGGCGCCAGTGTGTTCAAGGAAACTATCTGGAGTCCTCTGGCATGTGCCAGGTCCACCACTGCCACCGCTACCTCACCGGGGCTGGTGGTGAACAGGCGGTACTTATCACCCAGCCTCTCCACCCCATTGACGCCGGGGAGCGTGGAGAGAAGGGACAGCTCAATACTATCAGTAAAGCTCACCTCCACCGAATGCCTGCGGCTGGTAGTCAGCCGCAGTTTCTCCGGTGAGTCTATGGCGACTATCTTGCCCTTATTGATTATCGCCACCCGGCGGCAAAGCTGGTTTGCCTCGTCCATATCGTGCGTGGTCAGAAAGATGGTCTTACCCGACTGGTTCAGCTTGCGCAGCAGTTCCTTAATCAGGCGGCTACTCTGCACGTCCAGCCCGGAGGTCGGTTCATCGAGGAACAGCACCTCAGGGTCGCTTATCAGGGACATCGCCAGAATAAGCCGCTGTCTCATACCTCTGGAATAGGTCCTCACCAGACTGTCTTTACGCTCAAAAAGCCCCAGTGTTTGAAGCAGTTCCCGGGCACGCTCCTTTGCTATGCGGGATGGTACACCATAAAGGTCACCCATCAGCATCAGATTGCCCCAGGCAGAAAGGTCGGCATAGGCGTTCGCCATCTCCGGTACCACGCCTGCGAGCTGTTTAGCCCTGAGGCTGCCGGCAGGAAAGTCCATCACCAGTGCGCTGCCGCCATCAGCCCTGATAATGCCGGTAAGTATCCTCAAGGTGGTGGTCTTGCCGGCACCGTTGGGTCCTAAGAAGCCGAAGAACTCCCCTCTGCTTACTTCGAAGCTGATGTCATCAACGGCGACCACTCCATTGTAGCGCTTGGTCAGATGGTGTGCTGCGATGGCGGGACCATGATTTAGGGACGAGGTCAGTGACATATTAGCCCTTCTTCTGCGGGCAGTCCTGAGGACAAGGCGACAGAGTGCCGGTCTCTTCTGCGGACAGGGCGGAGCGGACAAGCTGTCGGCACCTTTCCAGTGCTTCCCGATTGATGAAGTAGTGGATGCGGTAGCCCCGCCGCTCACCCCTGACCAGTCCGATGGACTTCAGCACGCGCAGGTGCTGGGAGACTGCCGGCTGGCTTACGCCCAAGAAGTCCGCCAGTGCCTTGACACAGAGGGCATCGGATAGGCACTGGCGGCGGAGCAGTCTTATCAGCCTCAACCTGGTAGGGTCAGCCAGCACCGCAAACACCGCTGCCTGCCCCTCTACATTAACGCCTTCTGCCTCTGATGTATTGTTATAAGTCATTGCTTATATTCTTATTATACTATCATATGATTCCGGTGTCAAGCGGGTGTACAAAGGCGCGGCACAGGGACTTGCCATTACCACATTTTCTGTTGTTGTGCTAGTATTAACAGCAATTAATTATCGGAGCCTTGTTGTCTTGGGTGTACCCGGGAACTGAAAAAGGGGGTGTAATGAACAGGTTTAGCTGGCTTGCCTGTGTGTTTTTGGTATTACCGGTCCTGGCGGTAGGTTGCGAGGGAATGTCCGATCTGGAGGTGACGGGAGAAACCGCGACGGCAGAAGCTGAGATGCAACCGAACGAGACGGCACGAGATTTTAGCGGGGTATTGATCCACAACGGAATAAGGCGTACCTATCTTGTCCATGTTGGCAGCGCTTGTAACGCCGGTACGCCAGCGCCGCTGGTGATTGTGCTCCATGGGGGTGGAGGCACCGGTGCGGGGATGGTAAAGCTAACTGGCTTCAATACCGTTGCCGACAGAGAAAGGTTCATCGTGGTCTATCCCGACGGCGTCGACCGGCACTGGAACGATGGCAGGGGTGTGGAGTGGTACCGCGCCCACACACAGGATATCGATGACGTGGGCTTTATCTCGGCTTTGATAGATGAGCTTTCCGGGAAGTTGAACATCGATAGCAAAAGGGTGTACGCTACGGGGATATCGAACGGTGGGATGATGTCTTACCGACTGGGCTGCGAGCTTTCGCAACGAATAGCTGCCATCGCCGCGGTGACTGCCAGCATCGCGGTGAACAAGGCAAAGGAGTGGTCACCATCGCGCCCTATGCCAGTGATGATAATTGCCGGCACCGCCGACCCGTTGGTGCCCTGGGACGGCGGCGATATCCGCTTCGGTGGGAGAATATACGGCACCGTGCTCTCCATGCCCGATACGGTGAAGTTCTGGGTGGAGAAGAACGGCTGTTCAACAAGGCCGGTGGTGAGGAGGTTGCCGGACTCAGACCCCACTGACGGCACCACGGTGCGCAGGGAGGTATATTCTGGATGCAAAGGCGGTGCCGAGGTGGTGCTGTATGCCGTGGAGGGTGGTGGGCATACCTGGGCTGGTGGGCTGCAGTACCTGCAGGAAAGGATTATCGGCAAGACCTCACGGGAGTTCGGCGCTAGCGAGGTGATCTGGCAGTTCTTTAAGCAACATTCGCTGGACTGAGGGTCCCTCACTCTATCTCTCTCCCGCAGAGGGGAGAGAGGACTTCCCCTCACTCTATCTCTCTCCCGCAGAGGGGAGAGAGGACAGAGGGGGAGTTTCGGGTAGTCGGAATTGTGAGTGTTGCTGCAGTCTTTCATTTTAACCACTTTTCTCCATGTGCCGGTGACTTTTTTGCTATACTCTCAGAAAAGCTCAAAGGGGGTAAGACGATGATGCCAAGAGAATATGACGTTATCGGTAGCGTGGCGCTGATCACCGGTGCCGGCAGGGGGATCGGCAGGGGGATCGCCGAGGTGCTGGCAGAGGCGGGCGTGGATATCGGTTTGAACGCACTCACCGACCGCTATGTGGTGAAGGCGGCGGAGGAGATAGCCTCAGCCAGCGGCAGAAAGGTATTGCCTCTGCCGGCAGATGTGACCACGACCGAAGGGGCAGAATATGTGGTAGACACGGTGCTTAAGGAGTTCGGTCGGCTGGATATCCTGGTAAACTGCCTTGGCGATGCCATCAGACATCCGCTGGTGAAGCTGCCAGACAAAGGCGGCGAGACGATTTCCGATGAGGAGTTGAAGCGGATAATCGACATCAATATGACCGCTACCATACTGTGCACCCGCGCCGCCGGGAGGCATTTTCTGGAGCGGAGGCAGGGTAAGGTGATAAATATATCGTCTGTGACTGCGTTCAGAGGCGGTGGTGACCTGGTGGTGTATACGCTGGCAAAGGCGGCGGTGGTCGGCTTCACCCGCGCCCAGGCACTGGAGTGGGCACCTTACAACATACAGATAAACTGCATCGCGCCGGGGCTTTTCCCCGATGTACGCACCTATGGGGAGAGGGCGAAACTACCCGAAGCGGTGCTCAGACGGATACCTCTGGGCAGGGCGGGGCTGGTGAGGGAGGTGGGGCTGCTGGCGCTGTACCTGGCGTCGCCGGCTTCCGACTACATGACCGGGCAGGTGCTATGCCTCGATGGCGGCATGAGTCTGTGATTTTTTGCCAAAAACCTATTGACAGTGCCTTAGGCGGGTGTGATAATAAGACTTAAGGGGCTAGCCCAAGAAAACAAAGAAAGGAGGGTGTAAAGCATGGCAAAGGGCAAGATTTTACCCATGATCGGTTTCTGGGCGTTCATTGTAGGTCTGGCGATTGCCGTTATCGGTGGCGTGGTAGCACCCCAGAACGATATACTGATTATAATTCTCATCGTTTTGGGTCTTGTCATCGGCTTCCTTAACATAACGGCGAAGGAGATGACGCTGTTTCTGATCGCCGTTATCGCCCTGGTGGCGGTGGGGAATGTTTTTGCGCCGCTTACCGCAGCAAACATTGGCAAGTACCTGGGCAACATGCTGGCTTATGTAGCCACGCTGATGGCGCCAGCGGCAATAGTCTGCGCTGTGAAGGCGCTGTGGACTGTGGGCAAGCCCGGAGACTAAAGCAGCAAGTCATCGGAGCAAAGTAGACGGCGTGCAAACTCGCCGGTGAATCTGATAGTGTAGGTCGGGTCTTGGTTGACGATGCGGGGATGTGGGAGGGGGTCTGGTAAGTGCACGAGGCGGAAGGTATGTGTTTGCCAGACCCCCTCCGCTTTTTTGTTTGACTCTACTTGGTTATCGGGTTGAGGACGCAGCCCACAAATATTATGCTGCCGGTAGGGATGTCCCGGATGAGGAAGATGAAGGGCCTATTTACCTTCATTTCCACCGGTGGCTGTGGTATGGAAGTAAGCCCGATTATCACCGCAGTGGCGGCGGCTGCTTCGGTGCCGGCTTCATCCACAGCCACAAACGCCTTGTGCAATGCGTCCTGAATAAACAGGTCACGCCTGCCATCCATGCCGGAGAAGTCGGCTGAAGCCGGGTCGAAAGCCACGCCCATGCCGAGGTCGCTGAGAGCACCTTTCAGGCTGAAGCTGGACTCGAAAGTGAACCTGGGCATGGTGAGTGCGACCTCACGGTGGGTCATCTGCCCGATTATCGCTTGAACCCGGCTGGCATCCAGCTTTTCCTCGAAAGCATTGAAATGTCCGCCTTTTGGTAAGAGAATGACCATGGAGAGTTCCTGCCCATCGTAGGGCAGTTCCACCGCCTGGTAGTCTGCACCCTCAGTGTAGTTGAAGGACCTGGTCTGGCGCATCATGGGCACGGTGACCTCTTTGCTGTCGAGGAGATGGAAAACACCATCCGAGGTGGCATTTTTATCGAAGGGGTGCTGCCAGGCGGCGTTGAAATAGATGGCGTTGGTGAGTGCCAGGCGTGTCATCGGGTTCAGGGCACCCGGCGGAATAAGGTCTTTTATCCTCTGCTCGGTCTGGTCGCTGACCCAGCTATTGATGGTGAGCCGCGATGCCTCTGTCTGGTTGATGAAGTCCACCAGCCTCAAGCCGGCACCGTAGTCCTGTGCTAGCGTGTCCAGAAATGCCGGCAGGAAGTCGAAGCCTTTCTGCCCCCAGAGGGCATTGACTATGTTCAGTCTGAAGCCTTTACCGTCCTTGCCCTTAGCTCCCTGACCGCGCTGTTTGAGTTGCAGGTCGAGGCTGTTAAATGCCGGGTGCAGCCGGTCTTGTGGCAATGTGAAATTGAGGGCTTGAGCCATGGCTTTTTCGGTGTCACCACGGGCGCCGGCATAGGTCATCGCCAGTGCCTCTGAAATGCTGTAGGGTGAAAGGAATAAATTGCCTTCATCTTGCGACAGCTTGTGATAAAGGTCGAAGGCGAAGGCATTGTTGCCGCCGACTAAGGCTGCTACATCATCTTTAGTCGCCGTAGGTGAAGTATCCCTGGGCTTGTCGGACTGCGCTACATCAGCGGACACCGTCGGACCGCAGGCGGGCAGACTAAAAAGTATCACCGATACCAGAAGCAATAGCACCGCTTTCCTCATCTGACACCTCCATATTAGCATGTGTTGCACGTCTATAGTAACGGATTTACGCTCGTTTAGTTTAGTCGGCATCGGCGCCATGCCCAGGAAGGCGCTTGATACTTATTGCCTCGATGTAGGGCTGTCCCGATGCGGTGACCATGACTGTACCTTTGACCTCGAGCAGTGTATGGACGCTCTCCAGCGAAGCGGGCTGTAGTCCTTCGGGCATTTTTGCTTTAGAGGCGGCGCTGACATAGATGGCGCCGCTTAAGTCCTTTATCACCCAGTCGGAGCGGGTGACCGGGGGAGGTGCATCGGCTTCCTGGAGCAGATCCCAGCCACGGTAGTAGCCGACGATGGTCACCCCCTTACCCGGAAAGTCAATAGGTCGTTCGAGGATGGAGCCAACTACCCTGGTGAGCTGGGGTGGTCTGGTGATGAGCAAATGCAGACGGTATTCCCCCGGTGCTATCCTGTCCTGGCGCACATCAGGGTATGGGGTCACATGAAAAGCAAGTTCGTAGCCTTCAAAAGGTGCTGTGGAATATCCCTCCTTCAATCCGGGCTCGGTGAGATTTGTCTGTCTAGTGGCACCGGCGTATGTGATTTCGACCTCGCAGATGACCTCTCCTGCCCAGATGCAGTAAACACCTCGAGGACAGCGACTGTCTCCGATAACTCCGATGAATTTGATATGCAGGTCTTCACCGGCGATGCTGACAGCCTGTCCCGGGGAAAGGATGATTTCTTTGTCCAGCTCCGTTTGTAGGATAGGTCTGCCACAGGCGAGCATCAACAGGGCGATTGAAAGCAGGGCAGGGAAAATGTATCTCTTCATCGGCGGTCAATGTGCCGTGTTAGCTTGTCAGTATGGAATACAGTTGGGGCAGCGGGAAGCCTTTGCCGGGATGCTGGTAAAGCAGAAAGGGCATTCTTTGGTTGCCGGTGGCGCCGGCTCGGCAGTTTTCCTTCGCTGCCTGCAGTGCTGCTATCGGTCTGAGGATGAGGAAGAAGACCACCAGGGCTATTATCAGGAAGTTGATTAAGGGTGTTATGAACAACCCGTGCCCCGCATTATGAATGCCTTGAAGTCCTCGAGCAGGTTCTTCATACTGCCTTTTACGTTGCTCTTCATGCTTCTGTAACCCCCTTGTTTGTTCTTCATGCTGGTGCGATTATAGGACTTCTGTAAGGCGGTTGCAATATATCTGTGCTTTGTGAAAGTAAGGCAGGTGCTGGCTTGACAAGTACCCGGCGAGGGGGTTATACTCAGCTAACAGTTGTTAGCTAACTATTGTTAGCTGCGCCAAATTCATCTGGCACTGCGAGGTAGTACCGCTGAGTTACACTTTCGAGGGGGGAAATGATACAAAAACAGATCCGGCATTCAATCAATGATAAAAGCCTTCTTTCCAAAAGGAGGGAGCAAATATGCAAGGTGGCGACAGAGCTTTTTATGGCTCAAGGGTTCAGAGAGACCGGCATGCGGGCGATTGCAGAAGCCTGCGGTCTAACTATAGGCGCACTATACCGTTACATCGGGTCGAAGGACGATTTGCTATGGCTGAGTACGGAGTATGGAGACTCTTATCATAAACAACTGCTGCAGAAGATGAAAGAACGGGTGAGGGGTCTGAGTCCGATTGAAGCCCTTAGGGAATCGATCAGGATGTATTTCCAAAACGTAGATGAAATGCAGGGACTCTACAATTTACATAATCATATCGTCTGGACGGCTTCAAAGGAGCTGAGGCGATCGATTTTCGACAGGGAAATCCAGAAGGTTGAGTATTTCAACCGGTTGCTCATCGAAGGTGTGAATGCGGGTGAGTTTGAGATAGAGGACACATACTTGATGGCACACAATATCGTGATGGCTGCCAATACCTGGGCAAACAGGAGATGGCTCTTGAGGAAGCGGTACACTCTGGAAGACTATATCAAGAAACAGACTGATTTTATCCTTGCCAGCATTCAGGCAAGGAGGTAATCGAATTAATCAACAAAAGTGAAAAGGAGGCAACGGGGGAGATGGAGGCAAAGGTTAGGCTTTTTGGGTCAAGGGACCCGCTGTTTGGCAAGCCATACGTGGATGTTGACGAGTGGCGCGACCAGCCGGTACGCCATCGGTATGTCCACGGAGGCTTCGAAGGCACCGAAACCCGCTTCTCTTTCTACTTTCCACCGCCAGAGCGTTACGAAGGAAGGTTCTTCCACCTGCTGCTGCCGGTCACCGGCATCGAGACTGCGGCGACCTCACCGCCGCAGGCAACAACGCTGGCTGACCCGATTCCCTTCGCCGTGGAGAGCGGCGGTTACCTCGTGGAGTCAAACATGGGCTCGACGTCCATGTTCCCCGGCATAGACCCCACCATCACCGGCTACCGTGCCAGTGCCGCCGTAGCCATGTACTCTCGGGTACTGGCTGCCGAGATGTACGGACCGCACCGACCCTATGGCTACGTGTATGGCGGCAGCGGCGGGGCTTACCGCACCTTCGCCTGCATCGAGAACTGCCCCGGCGTCTGGGACGGTGGAGTCCCCTTCGTCCCCGGCTCACCGATGAGCATCCCCTACATGTTCACCTTGCAGGGACACGCTATCCGGTTGCTGCAGGACAAGTTCCCCGCCATCGTCGACGCCGTGGAGCCCGGCGGCAGCGGCGATATCTATAGCGGGCTCAGCACCGAGGAGCGTGAAGCCCTCGCCGAGGTCACCCGAATGGGGTTCCCGCCGCGGGCGTGGTTTGCCTGGCAGAGGATCTCGCTTGCCTACACTGGCATCCTGGGGATGTTCCTGGACAATATGTTCCGCTGGGACCCCGACTATTTCAAGGACTTCTGGACCGTTCCCGGATATCTCGGCGCCGATGCCCCCGAATCGCTGCGGCGCGCCCGCGTCCAGCAGAAGGCGAAAATAACTCAGGTGCTGAAGGCTAAGGAGGTCGCCGACCTGGGTCTGGCGGTATCAATGGCAGCCAGAATAGCCGACCCCGAGGGTAACATGCCGGCGGCAGTGAAGTTCGAGAAAATGCCCGAAATGGAGCTCCGCGGGTGTACCATGACCCTGACCAGCGGCGCAGCCGCAGGACATGTGCTCTACATCAGCGGAGTAGCTGGCGACCTGGTGATGGTCACATTTGGTGAGGCGCACTTCCGCGAGGTGGTAAAGATGAAGGCTGGCGACGAGGCATTGATCGACAACGGTACCTACCTCGCCGCTCAGACCTATCATCGCCACCAGGTCCCTTCACCCGACTACTATGTCTGGAACCAGTTCCTCGTCGCCGGCAAGCCCATATACCCGCAGCGACCGGTGCTGCTTGGTCCCCGCTACACCCGCTTCGCCATAGGCTGCGTGCCTACCGGCAGGTTTGCCGGTAAGATGATCCTGGTCGCCTGCACTATGGACGAGGCGGCTTTCCCCTGGCATGCCGACTGGTACCGCAACAAGATCCAGCAGGCACTGGGAGAGCGCTTCGACGAGAACTTCAGGATCTGGTATGTGGACAACGCCATGCACGTCGCACCGAGAGCCACGCCTGGCGAGTTCCCGGCAGCGACCACCCGTATAGTGGACTACAGCGGCGTGGTGTGGCAAGCTTTGCGTGACTTAAGCGACTGGGTGGAGAAGGGCTTGGTGCCTCCCTCCAGCACCAATTATAGAGTGGTGGATGGGCAGATTGAGCTACCGCCGACAGCAGCAGAGCGCAAGGGCATCCAGCCCGTAGTCACACTGAGAGCAAACGGCGGCGTAAGGGCTGAGGTCGCCGTTGGCGAGACCGTCGAATTCACCGCAGACATCGAGGTGCCCCCGGGGGCTGGCACCATCACAGTCGCACAGTGGGACTTCGAGGGCACCGGTGAGTACCCGCTCAAGGAGCAGTTCGACGATTTCACCTCGTCATACTCCCGGTTGACCCTGAAGACCAGCCACTCTTTCTCCAAGCCAGGCACCTACTTCCCGGCGCTGTTAGCCGCCTCGCACCGACAGGGTGACCTTAGAGCCAGGTTCTGTCGCATATACAATGTCGGCAGGGTGCGGGTTGTCGTGTCGAAATAGAACTTCAACAGAAAGGAGGTATGTTATTGGACTTAAGTGACAGTAAAGTAGCAGTCTCAACCATGAGTGACATCGACCTTGAAAGGAGGACAAACAATTGTCGAGAAATCATCTGATAGCGTGCATACTCAGTCTGGTGCTTATTGTCACCCTTATCGCTACCGGCTGTGCTAAGGCGCCCGGTGAGGTGGGCGTTGGGAAAGAGAAGCCCGTTTATGGCGGCACTCTTACGCTGAGAGTAGTGCTCACACCATATTTCGACGATGCTGTCCAGCCCCATTACAACACTTATCCCATAAAACTCACCAACGATGAACTCTGGGAGGGAGACTGGACGAAAGGAAAGGCTGGTGGCTACGGCACCGGGGAGTGCGACTGGTATATTAACGGGCTTAACCGCCTGGAGCATAAAGCCGGAGCGCTGGCTGAGAGCTGGGAGATACAGGGCAAGGACACCATAATCTTCCATCTGCGCAAAGGAGTTAAGTTCCACAATAAGCCACCGACCAATGGCAGGGAGGTCACCGCCGACGATGTGGTCTACTCTCTGAACCGCATGCTCACGGGTACCGCCTCTTATTTCAAGAGGACATATTCCCAAGCGGCTGAGACCACTCAGATATCCGCACCTGACGCCTATACCGTGGTCATTAAATGTAAACCGGAGCATTTTCCCGATGTCATCACCTCGCTGCCTGATTATGCGCATATCTTCCCCAAGGATGCTCTGGAAGAATTCGGCAATATGAATGAATGGAAGAACAACATCGGCGCCGGTCCATTCGTGCTGACCGAGTTTGTGCCCGGCAGCGTCATCTCCTATGAGCGCAACCCGAATTACTGGCAGACTAACCCCATCGGTCCGGGAAAGGGTGACCAGTTGCCGTATCTGGACGCGGTGAAGATGCTGTTTATCCCTGATGAGTCCACTCATATGGCAGCTTTCCGTACCGGTCAGCTCGATATAGCCACTTTTGAAGCGGAGATGGCAACGGAGTTCCTCAACATGCCGCAGTTGAAATATGCGGAATTCGAGGAAGACACCGGGCTGGCTATATTTATGAGGACGGACAAAAAGGACTCTCCCTATGCCGATAAGAGGGTGCGACAGGCGCTCTCTATGGCAATCGACCGCAATAAGATGTTGAACGAATATTTTGGCGGCAAGGGCAGGTTATACGGCTGGCCAGTCCCGAACGCGCGAGAGTATGCCAATGCGTTCTTGCCCTTCGAGAAATTGCCAAAGTCGGCGCAGGCGGTATTTGAGTACAACCCGGAGAGGGCAAAGCAGCTTCTGGCTGAGGCTGGATATCCCAACGGGTTCAAGGCGAAGATAGTCTTCTATAATCAGCGCCTCTATTCAGACATGCTGCAGATGGTAAAGGACTCGTGGTCCAAAGTCGGCGTCGAGCTGATACTTGACCCCAAAGACTATGCAGCGTTGCTTCCTCTGGTCATCAGGCGGAACTATGATGACATGGCTATGTGGACTGGTGCCGGCGTCGGCGCTTATTTCAAAGGGGTAAACTACACCGGTACCGGGATGTTTAACCTGAGCCTGGTAGATGACCCGGTGCTTAATAAGGCGCGGGAGGAGATGCTGGCGGCATATCCAGACGAGGCTAAGGTAGATAAAATACACGCAGAAATGCTGCCATACTTGTTCGAGCAGTGCTATGCTCTGCCACTTCCGGGACAGCGTTACTACCGGTTCTGGTGGCCCTGGGTCAAGAATTACAGTGGCGAAGCCGGTCTCGGCTACTATAATACTTTCAATTTCGCCAAATATGTGTGGATAGACCAGGAGCTGAAGAATTCTATACTGGGGCGATAGGAAATGCCCCCTTCCCATGGAGGGGGTTGCCAAACTATCCGGTAAGAACAAAAGAGAGAGTTTATAAACAGGCGAGGTGGCAACTGTGGCTGGGGCTGAGAGCGTTTCTGTTTGCGTACGGTTTCTTGTAGCTTAGCCCCGGCCGCAGTGTTTACACAGTTAAATTTTTCGGCGGGAAATTTTTAACTTGTCCTGCTTAAGCGCACGAAGTATTTTTATGCAGGCACTTATTGTTTTATCTCTCCGACTCTCACCCTCACCTTAATCCTCTCCCGTCAAGGGAGAGGAAAGAGGAAAGGCTCTCCCGTCGAGGGAGAGGAAAAAGAGATTAAAATACTTTTCATCAAGGGAGAGGCGAAAGAGGATGAAACACCTTTCCTCTTAAGGGAAGGGAAAGATAGAGAAAGTCCCCCTCGCGGAGAGGACCATCTTTTATCCCTCTCCCCTTGCGGGAGAGGCTAGGTGAGGGGTTCGTTCAACCGGGGACATAGGTTACACTTTAGACCGGGCACATAGGTAACAGTCCTCTCCCCTGCTTACCTGGTAAAGGTATAATTCTCCCGACTAATTCATTGAGAACACCTAAAGAATAGAAACTG
>Ga0209102_1000878_pt1 | contig 17824 bp, 21 predicted proteins | sample ConPoolayeHmetaG_FD_185483 | JGI IMG/M metagenome (GOLD analysis project Ga0209102, IMG submission 185483) | Hot spring microbial mat communities from California, USA to study Microbial Dark Matter (Phase II) - Cone Pool mat layer H metaG... ...
ATCTCATACTCTCCCGGAGCATCAACAATAAATGGTTGAGGCCGCCTTTTTGTTCCCTTCACTAAGTCAGGATTAACATCTTCTTGATCTCCTTTAGAAACAGTAACAATATCGGCAAAAGTTTTAACAAAAGGATTGGTAACTAAAATTATTTTAAAAATTAAAAAGAGAAGAAACCTCTCAAGATTTCCCCCAAAATTATCCACAATGCCCTAAAGCGACTATATCAAAGTATATCATTAGCAGTTTTAAAGTAAGTTTGCTATTTTGTGAAAAATAACCTATAAGATTGTGAAAACGTTCGTATTATAGGATACAAGAGGGCCTGTTTGTAGCGGCAAAAAATTAAGAACTTAAGACTCCCCTCTCCCCTTTTTGGGATCTGGGTCAAAATTCCTAACCGCCACCCCAACGAGTTGTCAAAAAAATAATCAACAAAACAGCAGCGCCTACTCCAAAATATTCACTTACTGTCCTGGAGAACAAACGCTGAGCTAAATGCTGTTGGGCCAATCCTAAACTGATGTAAAGAGTCGTAACTAAAGCGAGAGAGCCAATGACCACATTTACTGGCCAAAAAGAAAAAGCGACTACTGTTTCTCCTTGAACTAAGGAAAGCCCCAAAGTATAAAACAATAATTTTGGAGTAATCTTTTCTTCAAGATTAACACTCCAAAGCCCCTGGAAAACTAAAGGAAAACTAACAAGAGTTACTAATAAAAAATTTGTCCAAAACATGAACCGAAAAGATAAAACAGTATCATAGAGAAAAAATGAAGTCACCAATGTCAAAAGAAAACTAACTGCTTGAGCCGAACGTAAAAGTTGAATAGTCCTTATTGCCGCAACAGAAAAAATATTACCAACCAGCAAAAGAACATAAATTCCCAAGCCATATAAAATTATCACCGGGACTCTTGTAAACCAAACGCCTGGAAGAAGAAAATAAAAAAGGCCCACGCTCGTAGTAAATAAAGTGGGAAGAATCAAAACAGTAAACCATTCAATACCAAACAAACCATCAATCAAAGACCAGGCAACTAGAAAATAGGTCAACACCGTCAAAAGAAAAATTGCCTGATAACGCCAGGGGATTTTGCTTATTTCAATCACTCCAAATCCTAAGGAAAGAAGAAAAGCACTTAAAATAAACTTTTTCCTTTTGCTAATTTTGGTCAGAAGAAAGTTGGGCCAAGATTTCATCGGGAATATCGAAATTGGCATAAACTTTTTGAATATCTTCATAATCTTCCAAAGATTCCATAAATTTTAAAACTCTCTGAGCCTTCTGAGGATCATTAACTACCACCGGAAGTGTAGGTTTCATTACTAACTCAGCGCTTTTAACCCGAAATCCTGCCTTTTCAATTTTCTCTCTTGCTTCTTTTAATTGTTCAGGATGAATATAAACCTCAATTCCGTCATTTACCTCTTCAACATCTTGGGCTCCAAAGTCAATAAGTTTTAAAATTTGGTCGTCGACATTAGCTAATTTTTCAACCGTCAACAATCCCATTTTCTTAAATTGATAAGAAACTGCTCCCGGTCCAGCTAAACTTCCCCCTTCTCTCTCAAACATATTCTTTATTTCTGCTGTCGTCCGGTTTTTATTATCGGTTACTGCTTCAATAATAATGCCAATACCCTCCGGCCCGTATCCCTCGAAAGAAACCTCTTCCCACCTTTCCTCTCCCTCCCCTTTTCCTCCTCCTCTCTTAATCGCCCGCAAAATATTTTCTTTGGGCATATTCGCCTGTTTTGCTTTTTCTATTGCTAAACGCAACTTGAAGTTTGTTTCTGGATCATCCCCATCACGAGCAGCAATAGCGATCGCCCGAGAAATTTTGGAAAAAATCTTCCCTCGGTAAAGATCAGTTGTTTCTTTTTGTCTCTTAATGGTGGCCCAATGAGAATGTCCAGACATATTTTTATATCTAGCAATAAATCCTGTGTTTCTATTTTACCATTTTTCCGTTAGTTTTTTCCAGTAATCTTCACCCAAAGTTAAAACCACCTCTGCCCGAAAACCTCTCTTCTCTTCTCCTTTCCAATTACAACTAAAGATTTTTGCTAATTTTTTTAGAGTATAACTTTTCTTAAATCTCTTTTCGCTCCTTATTTCGCACCTCTCTATTTCCAGAGAGAGATTTTCTTTGGTTCCTAACCCCCCATCTCCTATCTCTACTACCCTTCCCCCAATATTTTCTACTAAGCTAGCTGCCCTAGCGGCTAACCCTTGATGAGAAGTACTATTTAAAATAGCGATCGTTAGCTCTTCTTGGCGGATTTTTGAATCCTTGAAAAAATCTCTAGCAATCTTTTCCATCATTTCCGGATTAATCTTAAACCATTCTGTCTTATCAGCCAGAACAACCTTTTCCAAAGCAGCCGTATTTTCTAAATCTAAAGTCAGTATTTTATCTTGACGAATTTTTTTAACTTCCAACCAAAGCCGAAGTAGGTCCCATTTTGTCAAGTTTGTTTTGCCATTTCCTATCAAAAATCTAAAACTATCTAAAATATAAGTTTTGATATCTGGAGTTTGAGATTTGACATTTGGTATTGAAGCATAAGCGTCAATAGGTATCCGCAAGTTTTCTTGGATGCTCTCAGCTAAAAGCTCCCCCCCATGGTAATTTTCTAATTCCCCAAGCTGGTAAATCACTTCTATCCGATACTGCCCATAACCATGAATTACTTCCACAAAAGTCTGGGAGGGAATCGAAAGAAAAATTCCTTCTTTCTCAGGAGGGTTAAGAGAAAAAACAAATATTTGCTGGCCCTCAAAAATTATGTTAATTCTATTCTTCCCATCCCAAATACTTTTAGAAAAAGAGGGATAAATTTTATAACTAAAAACTATCAAAAAAACTAGAAAAGGAAAAATTAGAAGTTTTTTCATCTCTTTAAATATTCTAAAGCACTCTTCAAGTCTTTGGGTAGAGAAGAGTAAAACTCAAGCCTTTCGGTGGTTTTGGGGTGAAAAAAACTTATTGCCGAAGCATGAAGAAATTGGCGAGGACACCAAAGGCAATCTGCCCGAAAAGTTTTCCTTCCAGCATAAAACTTATCTCCCACTATCGGATGCCCAAGATATTTCAAGTGAACCCGAATTTGATGTGTCCTTCCCGTTCTAGGCTCTAATTCAAGTAAGCTATAAAAACTTCCCCCTTTATACTTAATGCTTAACACTTTATACCTTGTCTCTGCCTCCTTTCCTCCTAAAAAAATTCCAAATTTCTTCCGGTCAAAAGGACTACGGCTAATTGGAACCCGAATTATCCCCTCCGCTGGTTTTACCTCCCCATGGACTAAAGCAATATAGTGCTTTTCTATTCTCCTTTCCTTAAATTGTCTCTGAAGATTTTCAAAAGCTTCTCTTGTCTTGGCAATAAGGATAATCCCCGACGTATCTTTGTCCAAACGGTGAATTATTCCACTCCGAAAATATTTGAGATTTGAGATTTGAGATTTGAGATTCTTTTCTACCCAATCCTGAAGCGTCTGCTTCTTTGTTGTCTCTGCCCGATTAACCACCAACCCTGCCGGTTTATTTAGAACAGCAATAGATTCGTCTTGATAAAGGATTTTAGGCTTTTCACTTCTCTTTCTCTTTAGCACATTCAGCACAAATAGTAACCTCTGGCATAATCATCAGTCGGTCAGTATCAATCATCTTTCCACAAACTTCACAAATCCCATACTTACCTATTTTAATTCTCGCTAAAGCCTTTTTAATTTGAATCAGCCTCCGGTCAACCTGAGTCTGCAAAGCAGTTACTTTCTGATGACCAAATTGCTCATCCGCATCAGTATCCGGCGAAGCATTATCAACCAACCGACCAGGATCGGCAAAAGGATCTGTCTGGGAAAGCTCTTTCTTCCTACGCTCTAACTTTTTCATTTCTCTAGCAAGAAACTCCCCTATCGGTCTTAAAATACTCATTGGAAACTTCACTATCGTTTTTATTTTCTTTTCTGCCATATTAAAACTCCACTAACTACTAATCCCAAGAGACTTAAAATAACTTCCAACCAATAAAAGTATAGCTTAGACTCCTTGAGAAATGCAAGTGGCAAATTGGTTAAAAACATCAAACCCAACCAAACGAGGGTAATAAATCCCGGCGCTTGGCTTTTATACCAGGACCAAGTTCGCCAGTGTCTTTCAATCTTAAGGATAACCAACCAAATTAATAAAAGAAAAATCGCCATAAATAAAGAAACTGGGTGTTGACGAACTAATCCTCCTGGGAAAAAGACCCCCCAAAACATGTCAGTTGGTCTCCCTGCTCCTGCTCCGTTTAAGAAAGTCCCCAATTGGATTAAAAATAAAAATGGTAAAATTCCAAAGGTGACTTCATCCATTACCCGCCAAAAATTCCATTTTTGCTTCCGGCAAAACAAAAATAAACTCAAAAGAGTGCCTCCAATCCCTCCCCAAAATGAGAATCCAGGATAGCGATTAACTAAAAACCAACGGCTAAGAGAAAACCTAAAATTTTGAAAATTTTGAAAAATAAAAAAAATTCGAGAAACAAAAAGTCCAAAGATAGTAGAAAAAATAATTCCGTCAATAATCTTTTCTTCCTTAAAACCTAAATCCTTAAGCCTTCGCCAAACGATAAAGGCGGCAAGAAAAAAACCAATGGCAAAGAAAAAGCCAAAAGTATAAAAAGTTACCCGTCCTAAAGAAAATAAAAACGTCAGCATTGACAACAATCATACCATATCCTATACTTTATTTCATCTATGTTAGCAGTTACCCACTCCCTAGTCGGCGGCTTTACAGCAACAAAAATTACCAACCCTTTCATTTCTTCTCCCCTTTTGGTCATTTCTCATCTGCTTTTGGACCGAATCCCCCACTGGGACTTGGGAACAAACTTCAAGAAAAGAAAAAAGATTATAAATTTTTTGTTAGCAGGGGGAGATTTATTCGCAGGAATAGCGGCTTGCTTTTTTATTTTCCAACGAAATTCCCCTTTTAATCCCCTGCTTTGGACAGGGGTTTTTTTTAGCTTACTTCCTGATTTTTTAGAATTTCCCGCTTTGTTTTTAAATTGGAGATTTTTTCCTTTTGATAAATTAGAACTAATTCATTCCTATTTCTTCCATCGAAAAGAAAAATTCCCCCAAGGACTAATCTCCCAGCTTATAATTATCAGTGCTATTCTCTTGCTTGCTTAGGGAAAAATTGCTAAAATAATCCTATCCAACTTGCCGAAGTGGCGGAATTGGAAGACGCGTACGACTCAAAATCGTATGGAGGCAACTCCGTGGGGGTTCGACTCCCCCCTTCGGCACTACCTTACTCTCCTCTTTTTGTCTCTACCCCGTAAAATTTAATCCTGTCGCCGCGGAAGTGAAGTTTTATCCGGCGTAAAGGACCATTGCGGTGTTTGGCTATCTCAAGCTCTACATTTTCTAGGTCTTCCTCGTCCTCTCGCCATAGAAACATCACTACATCCGCATCTTGCTCGATTGACCCAGACTCGCGCAAATCAGCTAACTGAGGTCTTTTTCTCCCTCTTTTTTCTACCTCGCGGGAAAGTTGAGATACCGCCAATAAAGGAATTTTTAACTCCCGAGCCAAATTTTTAAGCCCCATAGAAATTTCCGAGACTTCCTGGACTCTATTATCCAACTGGCGAACACTCCTCATTAGTTGCAGGTAGTCAACCACCAAAAACTTCAATCCATGCTCTGCCATCAATCGCCGAGCCTTAGTCCTCATTTCTAAAATTGTCAGAGCGGGAGTATCATCGATAAACAACGGTGCTTCAGCTAACCTTCCCATTGCCTCAGAAAGACGACTAAAATCTTCTTCTTCCAATCGCCCAGTCTTCAACCGCCAAGCGTCAATATCTGCTTGAGAAATTAAAAGCCGATCGACTAACTCTTCCTTACTCATTTCTAAAGAAAAAAAACCAACCGGCAATTTCTCCTCAACAGCCACATACTGAGCAATGCCTAAAGCAAAAGCTGTTTTTCCTAAACCTGGACGAGCAGCTAAAATCAACAAATTTGAATTTTGCATCCCGGCTAGAGTATCATCCAAATCTTTTAATCCCGTCGGCACTCCTCGTAAGCCTCCAGCGCTCTTATGAAGTTCGTCTAATCTATCGAAACTTTCCGCTAAAACTTCCTTCACCGGCATAAAAACTTGCTTTAGATGTCTTTGAGACAAAGAAAAAATTGCCTGTTCGGCTTTATCTAAAACCGAAGTCGCTTCTTGTCCTTCATCAAAAGCTGCTTCCGTAATCCTTGCTGCCGCAGAAATCAACTCACGCTTGCTATAGTTATCACGAACTATTCGGCCATATTCTTCTACATGAGCGGCGGTAGGGACTCGATTGACTAAATTTGCTAGATAAGAAGACCCGCCAATTTTACTGAGAATTTTTCTTTTCTTAAGTTCGTCCTTAAGAGTAACAATATCAATCGGCCTACGCTGTTCGTAAAGATCCAAAAGAGCTTGATAAATTAGCCCATTACTCTCTTCATAAAAATGTTCTGGCCGCAAAAACTCCGCCACCGCTACAATAGCATCTTTGTCAATTAAAATTGCTCCTAAAACACAAGCTTCCGCTTCTTCAGAATGAGGAGGAACCTTAACTTCTGGCATCTAAGACCAAAACCTGCCTTTCTTCAGGTAACCCTTCCTTACTAATAAGAAGTTTAGACACCGGCTTTACTTCCTCAACACCCATTAACTTTAAAAAATTGTCTGGGGACTTATATCCCATTGGAACAACTATTTTTGGTTCAACTTGAGAAACTACCTCTGCCGCCTCTACCGGTACAAAAAGAACATCCACCCCATTAATTTCTTCAAGTTGCTCTTCTTCCAGTTTCCAACGCAAGTTTCCTAAATGGACTAAGCGCAGTCCGTCCATATCAATTATGTAAATCACCGTCTCTTTAGATTTTCTTCCCAAAATGGAAACGCCGGAAATCTCATACTCTCCCGGAGCATCCACAATAAATGGTTGAGGCCGCCTTTTTGTTCCCTTCACTAAGTCAGGATTAACATCTTCTTGATCTCCTTTAGAAACAGTAACAATATCGGCAAAAGTTTTAACAAAAGGATTGGTAACTAAAATTACCTCTCTACCTTTAATTCGAAAACAAGATCGACCAAGAAATTGAATTTCCATTTTTTTCAGTTTAGCAAAAAAAATCCACCTTGACAAGTTGAACTCTTTAGGTTATCTTATACTCAAAACATGAGGAAAGAAGTTCTTGTTGCCATTACTATAGGATTTATTCTTGGTTTAGTAATTACCTTTGGGATTTGGACAGGAAACAAAACATTAAGGGAAACTATTTCTAAAAAAGAGGTCCCCTCCCCTCAAGTAACTGAGGAGAAATTACCAACGCCAACTCCCCAAAATTTACTAGTAATTACCTCCCCGGAAGATAATTCTCTCAGTAATAAAGAAAAAATCAGTGTTTCTGGAAAGACTCTAGGGGGAGCGACAGTCGTTGTTCTTTATGAAGAGGGAGAAAAAATAATTGAAGCAGACGAGCAAGGAAATTTTGATACGGAAATTACTTTAGTTGGTGGAGCAAACGAAATCACTATTTATACGTATGACGAAAATGGAAATGAAGTGAGTAAGACGTTAAATGTAGTATATTCTACCGCAGAAATATAAAATGGAAATTCAAAGCTCAAAACCAAAAATTCAAAAATTATTAAGGCTTTTCATTTTCCTTTTTAGTTTTTTATTTTTAAGCGCTAACTCCCATCGTTTGCTTTTTGCTGCTGTACCTACAGTTACTCCAAAGCAAATTCAAGAAAAGGCGTATCTTGAAGAAAATGTCTCTCCCCAAGAAAAAATAAATCAGGCAACTCCAGCGACAGAGATTGAAGAAAAAACTCGCCAAATTCAACAAATTAGAGAAGCAATTAAAGAAAAAGTCCGCGAAAGAATTCAGGAAATAAAAGAAAGAACTCCACGTGCTTTTGTAGGAGAAATTACCCAAATTACGGATTCTCTCTTGACTTTAACTACTCCTAGAAAAACTATTAAAGTAGAAATCAATACCGAAACAAAAATTATTGGCCTTAAAAGAAAAGAGTTAGAACCAAAAGACCTGAAAGTTGGCGACTTTTGTATTGCTATAGGATATCTTGGAGAAGATGATACACTCCTAGGAAAAAGAATCGTCATTATCCCTAAGTCAAAACCGCCAGTCAGAGAAATAGCTTTTGGCCACGTCACTGATATTTCCACGGAAGAAAAAATTCTGACAGTCAAGAATGAAAAAAAGGGAATAATTTACACTATTGCCGTTACCGATAAAACTATTATTACTAAAAAAGTAGAGAAAAAAATCGAAAGAGTTAAATTTTCTGCTATTGAAATTGGTGATAGGATTGTAGCCGTTGGCACACCCGGAGAAAATGAAAAAAAATTAATCACTGCCAAAATCATTCACGTTATTCCCGGTAAAGCCTTAGGCCAACAAAAACCAACACCCTCGATCTCTCCCCCTCTTCCAGTGGAAGAATAATTTTCTTCGTGCTATGATTAAAACAATGGCAAAAACAAAATTTCAACTCGCTAGAGGCTTTCAGGATTTCTACCCGCAAGAGTTAGCAGAAAGAAGATGGCTCTTTGAAAAAATGAGAGAGGTAAGCCGGCGGTTCGGCTACCAAGAATATGAAGGTCCTTGTGTGGAACCTTTATCTTTGTACGTCGCCAAATCAAGCGAGGAACTTGTCCGCCAGCAAACTTTTATTTTATCCGGCAGGGGTGGAGAAAAATTAGCCTTACGCCCGGAGTTAACACCAACTCTGGCCCGAATGATAGCCCAAAAACAAATAAACCTACCAAAACCAATTCGCTGGTTTTCTATAGGCCCTCGCTGGCGTTACGAAAAACCCCAAAAAGGCAGAACAAGAGAATTTTATCAATGGGACATAGATTTATTAGGCATAGAAACACCGGAGGCAGACGCAGAGCTTATTACCATTGCCGCCGAATTTTTTAAATCAGTTGGCCTTACTCCGAAAGAAGTAGTTATTAAAGTTAACAACCGTCGATTGATGGAAGAAAAACTCAACTTCATTGAAATCCCTCCTCAACTAACTCCCCAAATTTTTCGGGCAATAGATAAAAAAGAAAAAATGACTGAGAGAAAATGGGAAAAGTGGCTTGAAGAAATCGGCCTTAATAAACTCCAAACTAGAGATTTAAGGAAAATCTTAGCAGATAAAGATTTTGCTGGAGAATCAGAAGAACTGACAAATTTATTCTCTACCCTTTCAGATATGGGTGTTGCTAACTATGTAGAGTTTGACCCGGCAGTTATTCGAGGCTTAGATTACTACACGGGAACAGTCTTCGAGGCCCAAGATCGCGCTGGAAAATTCAGGGCAATCTTAGGAGGCGGCCGTTATGACAATTTAGTTGAAACAATTGGCGGGTCAAGAATTTCCGGCGTCGGCTTCGCCGCCGGCGATAAAGTTGTTGAAGAAGTTTTGCGAAAATTCAACAAATGGCCAACTATAAATCCCCTCCCAACTAAAGTTTTAGTGACTGTTTTTAATGAATCTTTATATCGAGAATCTCTAAAAATCGCCCGCCAGCTTCGGGAGGCAAAAATCCCCACCGAGCTTTATTTAACAGTAGATAAATTAGATAAGCAGTTAAAATACGCCAATCGCCAAAAAATCCCTTACGTGGTAATCCTCGGACCCGAAGAAGAAGAAAAAAGAATAGTCACCGTCAAAAATCTAAAAACGGGGGGGCAAAAAACATATCCTCAAGAGGCATTAACAAAAGAGATTAAAAAAATAATCAAATCCCAAATGGACAATGAAGAGTAGACTAAAAATAGGAGGAAAAACTTCAAAAACAACTATTATCACTCTCTGTTCAATTTTAATTTACCTCTTTTCTCCCATATCAACCATTAAAGCGCTGGCGCAAGGCTGTTTAAATGATGATGGTGTTTGTCCAGAAAATTGCCAACCTCAACAAGACAATGATTGTTTAATAAGAGGTAAAGGCATTCTCTATTATTCAGAAAATACACGAACCCCTTTCTCTATAGATAATCTTCCTGTCCCCCTCGCTGAGAAACAAGCCTTCGAAAGCCTAATGATTAAAGGCGTTGATTGCACCCGCTATTTCGACCTAACCCAAAGGGAAGTTGATTATTTCAAGGATTTAGGGGTTGATTTCGTCATCATCGGCTACGGACCAGCCAGCTGGTATAATCTAGCACCAACAAAACCAACTAACCCAAGAGATTTCAACGATCCTGCCTATAATTTCGCTGTTCTTGACCGTTGGCTTTCTCTTTTACAAAGAAACAATCTAAAGACTGTCTTTGTTGGTTGGGGAACTCCCACCTGGTCAAGCAAATTAGAAATCCCCCTACCTACAGCTGACCTGGATACCGCTTATCCTGTCCCCCCAATAGGAACCATAAGTCCTCTTAAGGGAAATCGTTATTGGTATCTTCCCAACGTGGGAGCAAAATGGCAAACAAATACTTTGGAAAGCGCCTACAATCACGATGGAGATAACTTTGAAACCATCAATCCTCCGGTTCCCGTCGAAGACATCGATACCGCCTATTTTGACCCTTGGGAAGGAAACCTTTCTGACCAAATCTACGGCTATAGCATAATCAAAGGCAACCGTTATTGGCACCGTGCCAGCGGAACAGCCAGCGGCAACTGGTACACCAATACTCTAGAAAGTGCTTACAATTTGCCTGGAGATAACTTCGAAACTATTAATCCACCGGTGCCAGTGGAGAATATCGACGTCGCCTACTATGACCTTTATGGCGCCTACAAAAAAGGCTCTTATACCATAATTAAAGGCGACCGCTATTGGTTTCGAGAGGGAGGAAGGAGCGGCAACTGGTACACCAATACTCTAGAAAGTGCTTACAATTTGCCTGGAGATAACTTCGAAACTATTAATCCACCGGTGCCAACAAAAGATATCGACGCCGCTTATTTTGACCCTTCTGGAGCCTACGTATTAATTAAGGGCGATAACTATTGGCGTCGCTCCGGAGGAACATCGGGAAATTGGGAAACAGGAAAACTCTACTCTTTGTATGGATTTTCAGATGAATGGGAAGCAAACTGTGAGATGGCTAATCCCTTCAGAGAATTTTCTCGCTACTCCTTCTCCCCAGCGGACCTAAACGATTTTGGTAATTTTATGTATGCAGTCGCCAGTAGATACAATGGTAAAAATATTCCTCTTCAAGGCGAAAGTGGATTTATTAAAGTCGACACCTTCTGCCTCTGGAATGAGCCAAATTATTCAACAACCTGGCAAGTACCTACAAGAGAAAGCGATGGCAAAATAAAATGCAAAAAACAGGAAAATGGGATATGCGTATTTGACCGGGTAAATAATTCCGTGGAAAATGTCGTCAAAACCTTTGTAACTTTTCAAAATTATGCTTATGACCAAATTAAATTAGTCCAACCAAACGCAATAATTTGGTCTCCCCATCTTGTCTTAGGTTACGATACCGGATCTAGTAGCAAAATTAAACCCACCGACTTCCTCAACTACAGCTTAACCGGTAACCCGAAATTAAAATTTGATGTTTTTGCCTTCCATCCCTATTGGTGGGAAGAACCCAAAGCAGTCCAGGGAAGCGGAATCTACAATATGTTTAACCTTCCCAACCTAATCGATTATGTTAATCAATTATATTGTCCTCTTGGGCAAACTTGTGTAGATAAATTTGCCGTTTCTGAATTTGGAAAAAGGAGCATGATCGAAAATGTTTTTGGAAACGACTACAGACTAACAACAGAGATTACAATCGACGGAATTACTGCCGCTAATCACCTTAAACAAGAAATAGAAAAAGTAAACAAGGATAATTTAGGATACAATGGAGAAAAATATCGCAATATGATCATTGCCGTTACCAACAACACTCTTTATGATCCTTGGATATGGTGGGATACTGGCTTGATTAATTACTATACCTGGAAAGAAACAGATTTCAATAATTTGGGGATGAATTGGGAAAATTATGTTGAGTCAATCAGTGGGGACAACTTTACTCAGAAAAATAAAAAATACCAAATTTTTAAAAATTGGATTTCTTTATTTTTCCGCGACTTCAAAATCCTTCTAAAAAACTATTCGGCAGCCCCCCTAGAAGAGATAAAGAGAGTTGATTTCAACAAAGACGGAAAAATTAACGCTGTAGATTTTTCTAAGCTTCTTACCCAAGGCCGAAATTAGCTATTCTGATTGCTAATCTTCAGCTATTGGTATATAATTAATCCTATGAAACCAAATATCCATCCAAATTACTATCCAAATGCCAAAATAATTTGTAGCTGCGGCAATACTTTCACGGCGGGATCAACCCTGCCGGAGATCCATGTCGAAATTTGTTCTAAGTGTCATCCATTTTTTACCGGAGAAACAAAGTTTGTCGACACCCAAGGAAGAGTAGAAAAGTTTCAAGCTAAACAAGCGGTGGCAAAAGCAAAAATTTATGTAAAGAAAAAAGAGCGAAAGAAAGCAAAAAGGGAAAAAGAAAAAGAAGAACCAAAAACATTAAAAGAAATGCTCCGAAAAAAAACTTAAATGTCAAGCTTCAAAACTGATGCTGCTATATTAGAAATCCGCCCGGGAGTCGGCGGGGAGGAAGCAAAAATTTGGGCTGATGACTTGCTTAGAATGTATTTTCGTTTTGCCGAAAAACAGGGATGGAAAGCAGAAATTATCGGAGGCGGAGTTTTAAGAGTTGAAGGACCAGGCATTTACTCTGTCTTGCACAACGAATCCGGCGTCCATCGAGTCCAAAGAATCCCTAAAACTGAAAGATATGGCCGAATTCACACCTCAACTGCAACTGTGGTTGTCCTTCCAGAAATTGAAGAAACAGAAATAAAAATCAACCCCTCTGACTTGCGCTGGGAATTCTATCGGGCTTCTTCTCAGGGAGGGCAAAACGTCCAAAAAGTAAACACTGCCGTTAGACTTACTCACCTGCCAACAGGAATTGTCGTTAATTGCGAAAAAGAGCGTTTTCAAGAGCAAAATCGCCAAATGGCTTTAAGGCTTTTACGAACAAAACTTTGGGAGCAGGAGGAACTTAAAAAAGAGCAAACTGTCGCCGGCTATCGCTCAGTTATCGGCCGCGGAATGAGGGCAGAAAAAATCAGAACCTATAACTTCCCCCAAAACCGAGTTACAGACCATCGTCGAGGAAAATCTTTTTATAATCTTGAAGAAGTAATTGACGGCCACTTAGAAAAAATTATTCTCTAGATTCTTCCAAAACGGCGGTAAATTCTTTTTGCTCACCATCACGCCAAACTGTCAATTTAACACTCTCCCCTACTTTCTTTTGGGCAATTAGTTTTGCTAATCCCCCATCTTTCTCCCTTACTGGCTGATCATCAAGTTTAGTAATAATATCGCCTTCTTTTACCCCCGCCTTATCAGCAGGAGAACCAGAAACAACCTCAACAACATAAGCTCCCTGGGGAACATCATTCAATAACGCCAAATCCCGGCCAATCATCCGATAACGAACACCTAAAAATGGCCGCTCAAATTTTCCTGTTTTTTCAAAATTAGCTAGAGATTCTTTAACTAAATTTATTGGCAAAGCAAAGCCAATGTTTTGCCCTGAGCTAGCTACCGCCACATTAACTCCAATTACTTGACCGGCGGAATTTAAAAGCGGGCCACCAGAATTCCCCGGATTAATCGCCGCATCAGTTTGGATCACGTTGTCAAGCCTTTCAACATATCCCTCAAAAAGAGAACCAGCGGTAATCCCTCGACCCAACCCAGAAATCACTCCTGTCGTCACTGTATGGCGAAACTCACCCAAGGCTGTACCAATAGCAATTACAAACTGCCCAACCTTCAATTTATCCGAATCGCCTAACTCTATTGGCTTCAATCCTGAAGCATCAATTTTCAGGATCGCCAAATCATTTACCGGATCGCGATAAATCTTTTTTACCTCATATTCTTTATCATCTTTGGTGATTACTCGGTATTTAGCATTAGTATCAGAAACCACATGTTTATTAGTTACTATCAAACCGTCAGCGGAAACCACAAATCCCGTCCCAATATCCTGTTGGATTTTCTCTTCTCGACTCTGAGGCTGGCGAAAAAAACCAAAAGGATCCATAAAAGGATCCCACTCAAACAAATCCAAAACTCTTTGTGTTTTGGTGATTCCTACCGTCACTACAGAAGGGGAAACTTTTTCTGCTACTTCGATTACCACCGATTCTTCAGTTAAAATCAGCCGCTCAGTTATTGCCGGCGATAAATTTCCTTCTCGATGGGGAAAAAATTTATCTAAAATCTTATAACCAAAAACTCTCTCGGAAATCGCCCCACCTAAAACTGAAGCTAAAATAACTATTCCTATAGCAATCCCGATGAGAAATTTTTTGAATTTATTCATGGTTTCAAATTAATAATTTTATCCCTTCTTTCAATTGCTCGTCAACTTCAGTTTTCGGATCATCTTTAACCTCAAAATCAGGAGTAATCCCCTTTTCATCTATCGATCGTCCTTTTGGTAAAAGCCAACGAGCAGTAGTTATATGTAAACCCGCTCCTTCCTTTAGCTCTTGAGCCTCTTGAATCGTTCCCTTACCAAAAGTTTTCTGACCAACAATTTTTGCCCGACCATAATCTTGTAGGGCTCCAGCGACAATCTCTGAAGCCGAAGCACTCCCTTCATTAACCAAAACCACCAGTTTTACTTTAGTCAATTTTCCCTGACGATTAACTGAAAAAGACTCTCTTACTCCGGAGGCAAATTCTTGCTGAACAACTACCCCTTTATCCAAAAATTCCGAAGCAATAAAAACTGCTCCTGAGAGATAGCCACCGGGATTATTCCTCAAGTCAAAAATTACCCCTTTAATTTCCTCTTTCTTAGCCAAAATCTTCTCTACCGCCTTCTCCCACTCCTCTCCAGTTTTATCCCCAAACCTTGACAATTGCAGATGGGCAACTCCATCAACAAATTCTAACTCGACCGAAGGAACAATAATTTTATCGCGAATAATAATTGCCTCATATGGCTCTTTTTCCCCATCATGAAGTAAAGTTAGTTTTACTCTTGTTCCCTTCGGTCCTCTAATCAATTTTACTGCTTCAGGTAAGGTTATCCCTCCGGTCTCTTTATCCTCAATTTTTAAAATCAAATCTCCAGCTTTAATTCCAGCAATTTCAGCCGGCGTTCCTTTCAGGGGAGCGACTACCGCTAACTGACTATCTTTGTAACCCAATTGAACACCAATCCCCTCAAACTCCCCGCTTAGATCTTCTTTTGTTTGCTTATTTTCCGAAGGAGGTAAAAAAACAGTGTAAGGATCGTTCAACGAAGCAACCATCCCCTTTATTGCTCCCCAATACATATTTTGAGAATCCAAAGTTTTTTTATCTAAAAAGGAGTTCTCTAATCGTCGCCAAACATCCCAAAATAAAGAAAAGTCGATATTTTTCTCTTCTCCCGATAGAGTTTTTCCGACCTGAGGAGAAGAAAATTTACCTACCCTGTAACCTACTTCACCACTAAACAAAACTAACGCTAAAACCAGAGCTATTAATCTAATTTGGCGAAAGGGTAATTTCATCTCAAGCCTTACTGATAAAGGGAAGTAAAGCTAAATATCTCGCCCTCTTAATCTCTCGGGTTATTTTTCTTTGATGCCGGGCGCAAAGTCCATTACGAGTACGGGAAATGATTTTTCCTCGTTCTGAGATAAATTTTCGCAAAACCTCCACATCTTTATAATCTGGGGTAGTTTTACCTTCACAAAAAAAACATTTTTTTTGCCTCGCCCCGCGAGATTTTGCTTTCTGTTGTTTCATAATATTTAAAAGGGAATATCCTCAGCTTTAACTTCTTCTGGTACTTTTTCTTCTTCTTCTGTTTTTTCCTTCTTTTTTCCACTCTTTTTATCATCAGTGGCCGGCGAAGCCACCGAACCTCCGCCCGGTTCTGCCATTACCGGCGCCTCTTCGGGAGGAACTTCTTCTTTTATCGCCGGCTCTTCAGGAATCACCTCGCCTCCCTCTTCCGGAGCTCTCTTAGAATCTAAAATCATCATGTCGTTGACAATTATTTCTGTCGTTTGTCGCGGCGTTCCATCCTGGCCGGTCCAGCGCCGTGTTTGTAATCGCCCTTCAACATAAACTTTCCTTCCTTTAAACAAGAGTTGGGAACAAAGCTCAGCTAATTTGTTCCACGCAACTAAGCGGTGAAACTCAGTTTCCTCCCTTTTTTCACCGGTCTCTGTTACCCAGGTTCTGTTGGTTGCCAACCCAAGAGTACAAACTGCCGTCCCTTGGGGAGTATATCTTAACTCCGGATCCCGGGTTAAATTCCCAATTAGCTGGACTTTATTGAGTGAACGTTGTGCCATATTATTTACTTAACCACCAAATTTTAAAGCACCCGCCGTAAGAGACACGGCAAGCGCAAAAATTAGGCGGAACTCCTTTCCTCCATTTTTACTAACAAATAACGCATTATCCCTTCTTCCATTTTAATTTTACTAGATAACTCATTCAAACTCTTTTCTGGCAGCTTTATTTCCCACAAAAAATAATGCCCCAGATTTTTCTTTTTAATGGGGTAAGCTAATTCTTTCTTCCCCCACTCATTAGTTCTCTTAACTTCGCCTTTTAGGCTAGTAATTATTTTTTTGATTTTTTCTAATTGCCTTTTTTGTTTTTCCGAAGCTAAATCCGGATCAACAACCAAAGTTAATTCGTAACTCCTCATTTTAAACTTTCCAAAGCATACTACAGATTAAATTTAAACTCAACTACCTCCTTGTCCTTTATTACATAACTTTTCCCTACTAAAGCAATTTTACCCAATAACTTTGCCTTTGTCCAGTCCCCAATTTTCAAAAGCTCTCTCAAGGGAATTACTTCTGCCTTTATAAATCCTTTAGCCATATCCGTATGAACCTTTCCTGCGGCTTCTAAAGCTGTCGAACCAGACTTCAAAGGCCAAGCGGTAACCTCTTTCCCTCCCTTAATTGTATAAAAAGTAATTAATCCCAATAAATCATAAGCCGCTTTTATCAGTTGGTCAACTCCCTCCCCAGTTTTGGCATTAATTAAAAGCGAACCTGGAACCTGGGACTTGGGACTTAGGACTTGATCCACATTTAAAACATAAAGTGTCGGTTTTTTAATTTCCCCTAACTCCAGCTCCAAATCAACAATTTCTTTATCCCTTTTTGGATCGATATTTCCATAAAAATGAGGGACATCGGCTGCCTCAAAACCGCGAATTATGTGAACAATGGCATCAACTTCTCTAATTTTTGCTAAAAACTTATTTCCCAAACCTTCTCCCTGATGGGCATTTTTTACCAAGCCAGCAATATCAATAAATTTCACTGTCGCCGGAACTACTTTTTCCGGATTAATTAAATCCATCAAAGCAACCAAATCATCATCGGGAACTTCCACTATTCCCACATTGGGCTCAATGGTTGTAAACGGATAGTTCGCCACCAAAGCCTGCTGTCTTTTAAGTAAGGCATTAAAAAGAGTAGATTTCCCGCTATTTGGCAGACCAACGATCCCCACAGAAAGACTTGACATAACTCCCTCTTAAAAATCTCCTTACCTAGTATTTGTTTACGCCTTCCAGTTTAAAATGTCAAGATAAAATTTTAAGGGGCTATCTCCTCCCAAATATGAGAAGCCTGCCAAAGTTTCTGATTGGAAGAAAACAAGAAATCAGGAATAAAGCGAAAAAGTTCGGCTGGTTGAGTCCTGTTGTCTCCGCCAAGAGTGCGTCTAAG
>Ga0209102_1000879_pt1 | contig 17809 bp, 13 predicted proteins | sample ConPoolayeHmetaG_FD_185483 | JGI IMG/M metagenome (GOLD analysis project Ga0209102, IMG submission 185483) | Hot spring microbial mat communities from California, USA to study Microbial Dark Matter (Phase II) - Cone Pool mat layer H metaG... ...
CCTTCTTAGGGTGGGGAAGATGCCAGATCATATTCAGAGCTTCTACTTGGGGATCAGCGAGTACTTGATCAATAGTATTTACAGGAGTAGCAGGCACGCCAGCTTCTTCCAATTTTTTGAGCAGGGTCTGCCGATCAAAACGGCGCACTGCTTCTTGCACAATTTCGTCTAATTCTTGCCGCCTTTTTACGCGCTCGGGGTTTGTGGCATACTTAGGATCTTCGACTAAAGCTTCCAGCCCGAGAACTCCAGCCATCCGTTTCCATAAGCGGTCATTACCTCCGGCGATAAAGATCCATTGCCCATCAGCGCATTGATAGTTGCGGTAAGGGACGAGAGATGAGTGACCTGAACCCAGAGGTCCGCTTACTTCACCTGCATAAAAATAATTTTCCGCATGGTAATTAAGCAGGGCTACGGCCGTGCTCAAAAGGGCGGAGTCTATCCTTTGCCCTAAGCCAGTTTGCTGGCGGTGGTAGAGGGCTGTGATAATACCAAAGGCGCAAAGAATGGAAGTGGTCAAATCTAAGAAGGATACACCGCAACGCACGGGAGGTCGATTGGGTTCGCCAGTTATGGACATGATCCCCCCAAAAGCCTGCATTAAGGCTTCATAACCTGCTTCGTTGGCCCGGGGACCGACCACGCCGAAAGCTTTTACCGAACAATAAATAAGGCGAGGATTTAAAGCCGCCAGAGTTTCATAGCCCAAGCCGAATTCTTCCATCGTGCCCGTGCGGAAGTTTTCAATCAAAACGTCGCTTTGCTGGGCTAGACGCTTTAAAATTTCTGCCCCCGCAGGATTTTTGAGGTCTACGGCGATTCCTCGTTTATTTCGATTATTGACGATAAAGGCGGCAGACTCTTCTCCATCAACGGGTGGCCAGGCCCGAACCTCATCGCCGGATTTGATGTCTTCTACTTTAATGACATCTGCTCCTAAATCGCCCAGAAGAGCTCCACAATATGGCCCAGCAAGCACCCGGGATAAATCGACGACCCGAATGCCTTCCAATGGTAAATTCGATGGCATAACCTTTGCCTCCCTCCTGCAATTGAAAAAGAATTTAATTTTATTGCACTTTGATAAATAAAATAGATTTCTGCCCAAGCCTTGAGCAGAGGCTCTTTTATTTTATCATGAGCAAATTTAAAAAAATGAGCCAAGAAAGTCAAGAAAAATTGAAGAGATCTCTGAAAAAGGGAAGATTAAACTTCCTCCCAGTCTGGGAGAGCCTCTGGCCATAGACCGATCCCTGGGTGGGCGGTAAGCCCCAAGGGCTTTTCCTTCGAAAAATCTCTCCAATTTCAATGTAAGGTAAGAGCTTGCTCCTTACTGCAATTGCAGCAACTCGTAAAGAGGAGTCACCCTCCAAATTTATTAAGAAGATTTTTTCAGAGACTCTTGAAACCAACTGTCAATTTGGTTAAATTTACTTTCCTGTGCGGAACGAGGAAAAGGTAGTTATGATTAATGAATAGGGGGCAAAAATTTATTTGCCTAACGATATGGCCGGTAGGGTCGCCAGTAGTAATAATGATGATAATGGTAGGGATAGTGATAATAAAAGTAAAAGTGTCCATACCAGGGATAAACGTAAATATACTTCGGAGCTTTTTCCCATAATTTAATTTCTTTGGCTAAAATAACCGGAACGGTGAGGGTTATTCCTTCTAAAGGTATCTTTTCTATGCCGATTACTTCTCCGATCACGCTTATTTCTCGACCCGATTGAAAGATAGCCGGATCTAAAAAATCTTGGTATTTTACTAAAAAACGCCCAAAAGATTGATGCAAATCTACCGGTCTTCTCTCATAATCTAATTCCGTCTGCCGGACAACAATGATGGTCTCTTCTGGCCGATTCTTAGTTTCGACGATTACTCCGCCCCATAAAATTTGTTTCCCTATGTAGGTTAAAGGATTTTTCTTCACTTCTTGAAAAGTAATACTTTCATCAACTTGACGCATCAATTCTTTAGAAAAGGGAGCACAGGAAATGGAAAGGCACCATAAAATTAAAAGGATAAAGAAGTTTTTCATTAAAACAGCCTTTTTCGGTTTAACTTTTACAGCAACTTTATAAATTTGCCATAATATAAAAATGATTTATTTCTTAAATAATGGCATGAATTTTTTTTTAAATCAACTGGCCTTCCTAACTGACTCTGGATTACTTGTGTTTCTTGGGTTGGAATGTCAAAGAAATTCTTTTCTCCTTATTTTTTAAAAAAGGCGAGAAGTTTTGTTGGCTAATCAAATTTTTTTCAGGTGAACCTTATATTAGTTCTATCTATATCCAGGAAACCTACTAGGGCCGCTGGTGAAAATGATAAAGCCAAGTTTTGGCTTTTGGTCTGTGTCGAAATTTTTATTTTTTTTCAGATACCACGATAGCAGTAACGTTGTGGACTTCCTCGCCAATATAAGGACGTTGTACTTTTACCCAAAGTTTTGAGCTGGCGAGGTCTTTGGCCCCATCAAATATAAAATAAGCTTCCCATAAGTCGTATTTTTCATATTTTTTGGGTTTACCCGAAGTTCCGGAAGAGCGGGGCATCTGGTACTCTTTAGATATGCCCTTATAAAAAGAAGCTACTTTTTCAAATGAATCAGATGTTGTATATATACTTGACTTAACGTTGCTCATTTTAGCCGCAGCGGCCATGTCCCTTGCTTGCTTGGTGGCCTGCTCATCAAGCTTAGCCCCTGGGTAAAGCTTAAACTCGCCAGCTCCAGTAATTGTAAAAAATACCATGGTCAATAGTAGGGCAAAAAAAACCGATTTTTTCATCTTAGCCTCCTGAAATTTTTATTTGCCTTGGCGCTCTTTATTCTTAGGCAGCGAGCCTAAAAATTCAATGGAATTTATTTTTTTAGCCCGCAACTAACATTACGATGATTTAAAAAAGATTGTCAACATATTTATTGATGATATTTCTGAAAAATTCTCTCGGGATGTAATTACGTCATTCCGACGAAGGCATGAAGCAGGCTGAAGCAGGCAAGAATCCTGTATTTTCAAGTTATTTCTGGACTCCCGCACTTTTGCTGGAGTGACCGGAAATGAGTTTTTCAGAGTTCTCTATTGATATATTATTGTAAATTTGAATTGCCTTCTTTATTCCCACTTTGTAATCCCCCATTGAAGGTTGGAAGTTTTAACTTTTTAGGCGGCAAATTCGGAAATAAAATCTTCTAAGAAATATAGCCATTTTTAGCTATCCCTCACCACGCTTTTATCAGCTGGCGAGAAGGAAAGGCTTGTTGCTTACTAAATATAATTCGTAGCGTAAGGGTCTAACTCCTCCCAACCCCATCTTACCTTAATCCTCCTTTTTCCCCCTCTTAGTTTAAGAGGGGGGGAGAGGGGAGTTATGAAATTCCGAGATGGAGTTTGGAGATGATTAAATTTGCGGGGGGCGGAAGCGGCGCAAGCGTAAAGCATTGCTTACGACAGTTACGGAAGAAAGCGCCATAGCCGCTGCAGCCAACATAGGGTTAAGGAGGATGCCGAAGAAAGGGAAAAGAATTCCCGCCGCTACAGGGATGAGCAGCGTATTATAAGCAAATGCCCAAAAGAGATTTTGTTTAATATTTTTTATGGTCGCTTTACTTAAGGCAATAGCCGTGACTATACCTCTGAGGTCGCCCCTGATGAGGGTGATATCTGCTGATTCCATAGCTACATCAGTTCCCGTGCCGATAGCGATCCCTACATCAGCCTGAGCCAACGCCGGGGCATCATTTATTCCATCGCCGACCATGGCGACTTTCTTACCTTCTTCCTGCAGTTTTTTTATTTGCCAGGCCTTTTCTTCCGGGAGAACTTCGGCCAGAACTCGATCAACTCCAATCTGTTTGGAAATAGCTGCGGCGGCCTGCTGATTGTCACCTGTGATCATCACTACTTCCAACCCCAATTTGTGCAGCGCCGCTACAGCTTCTTTAGAATTTTCTTTTAAGGTGTCAGCGAGAGCGATGAGCCCCACAATTTTTTTATCTATCGCTATAAATATCGATGTTTTCCCTTGGGTCGAGAACTTTTCGCTAATTTTTTCAAATTTTTGATCAAATAATCCTCGTTCCTTCATCAGCCGAGCATTGCCCAAGTATAAATTTTTGCCATCAAGGGAAGCCTCCAGACCTTGACCAGCTATAGCCCTAAAATCTTCGATCGTTAAAAGGGAAATCTTTTCTTCTTTGGCTCGGGCAACTATAGCTTCCCCTAAGGGATGTTCTGAGCCCTTTTCGGCAGAGGCAGCATAACGGAGAATTTCTTCTTTACTATAATTATCAAAGGGGATTATATCTGTCACTGAGGGCTCCCCCCGGGTAAGGGTACCTGTTTTGTCCAGAACGATAGTAGTAAGTTTATGGGCTGTCTCCAAAGCCTCTCCACTTCTAATAAGAATCCCATTTTCTGCTCCTTTACCCGTGCCCACCATAATTGAAGTAGGAGTTGCTAATCCCAAAGCACATGGACAAGCAATTATCAAGACGGCGACGAAATTCAACAAAGCATAATTAAGGCCAGGGTGGGGTCCCCAGAAATACCAGATGAAAAAAGTAAGTAAGGCAACACTCATTACTACAGGTACGAAATAGCTGGCCATCACATCAGCCAAGCGGGCAATGGGCGGTTTTGAACCTTGCGCTTCTTCGACCATTTTGATAATGCGGGCTAACATCGTATCTTTACCCACTTTTGTAGCTTCAAATTTAAACATGCCCATTTTATTAATAGTCCCGCCAATTACTTCCTGACCAGGCCCTTTTTCCACCGGCAAGGCTTCCCCGGTAACCATGGATTCATCGATCGCTGAATATCCTTCCCTGATGATTCCGTCCACAGGGATTTTTTCTCCGGGTCTGACTAACAAAGTATCTCCGATTATTACTTCTTCAATGGGAATATCCATTTCTTGACCCTGGCGGATTACTCTGGCTGTTCTTGCTTGTAAACCGATCAGTTTTTTAATGGCTGCTGAAGTCTGCCCTTTAGCCCGGGCTTCCAACAGGCGTCCGAGTAAAATCAGGACGATGATTGTACCTGCTGTGTCATAATAAACGTCTGCTTTTAGTCCCTCACCAACGAATAAGTGGGGGAAAAAGGTAGCCAAAAGACTATAAAAATAAGCAGCAGAAGTACCTACCGCAATAAGGGTATTCATATCGGCTGATTTTTGCTTCAGCCTCTTCCAGGCACCAGAATAGAAGGGCCAACCAATCCAAAATTGAAGGGGGGTTTGAAATAAGAATTGCAGGTAATAATTAACATCGTATCCAAAGAGAAAAAGGCTGGATAGCCCCATCATCTTCCAGGAAGCTAAGGCGAGCACGGGCACCAAAAGGATAATTCCCCAAATGAATCTTCTTTTTAGACTTTTAAAATCAGCTTCCTTTATAGCTTTTTCCTGTCCCATCAACATTTCTAAATCAACACCTTGAGGAGGCAGTAGTTCATAGCCAGCTTCTTGGACAGTTTGTTGAAAATCAGCTAAACTAACAACTCCAGAGAGGAATTGTACATTAGCTTTTTCCGTGGCTAAATTTACGGTAACTTGCATAACTCCATCTAATTTCTGCAGGGCTCGTTCAACCCGGCTTACACAAGATGCACAAGACATTCCGCGAATAGGTAGCGAAATCTTTTCCATGGGCACTTCATATCCCAACTCTTTTATGGCCTTTACTAAGTCTATCAGTTGAATTTGAGCAGGATGGAAGATAACCGATGCTTTTTCTGTGGCCAGATTTACCTTTGCTTCCATAATTCCGTTTAACTTGGACAGGCCTTTCTCAATGCGGGCTACACAACTGGCGCAGGTCATACCTCTGATGGGGAGTTCGATTTTTTTATATTTAATGTCTTTGCCCATGTTATTCTTTTTAAGTTTGGCAAATTCGCTTTAGATTTTTATTAAAAAGTTATGACTATATGCTCTCAAACATAGCAAAACAGCATTCTAATTTTTAGATGCCGGGGTTGGAGATTTAGATTTAAAATTGGATTTTTATCTCTTCCTTACTGCCCTTGATTATTTTGTTAATTTCCCGCATGATTGGGCCTATCTGGGGAAGCCAACCAGAATGTCCTGCTGTTTGCAAACGCAAATTACTGAAACCAAGATATAAATCGCCTAATAAAAGATCGATAAGTACTTCGGTGGGGCCCATGAAACGAAAATCCTCTTCCTTAAAATGGAGAAGGCCAGAACGACCGCTAATCTTTCCTTCTTGCACAATGAAGTGGCTTTTAAATGGGCTATCCGAAGCTTCGATATTGATACGCATTTTCCTTTCTGCCTTTTGCAGGACAGCTTTTGATTCTCCCCTTTTTTCCATTTGCATGGCTACCCCTTCCCAAAGGAGATCGGAAAGTAAATCCGCAGCTGGGGGATTTTGGTTGAATAGTGCGGCAGAATCTTTTTTCTTTATTAGATTAAGCAGTTTAGCAAAGAAATCAGGATAAGTGGCGAGTAATTGGTTTATCCCATAGCCCTTGATTTCTTCTAAGATGGACATTAATTTTTCTTGTAATTCAGCCGTAGAGATTTTTGGCAGTTCGCTTAGGAAATTTTTTATTTCAGGCATGGCCATATATTAGCTCCTTTTTATGGTTATTGATTTGCTTTCCATACTCGGCAGAGAATAGCCCTCACCTGAGGTACGCCAACCACCGGATCATAAGGAGGGTCAAGCGAAACGAGGGCATTAATATTCGACTCAAAGCATCCATACTCAGGTTTAGGTTTTTCTGGAAACCACCAGGCATGAGGACCAGCCACCACGTCCGGATGAAGGTCAGGAATTAACTGCGCCCGGTATTTCAGACGCCATTTCCCTGCGGATTGGGGAGTCTCTAAGAAGACCCAATCACCATCTTTAATGCCTAAAGACGTGGCTTTATCAGAATTAATTTGCAAATAAGGTTCAGGTGTTAATTGGCGCTGCCTCTTGATCTGCCTTCCTTCACTGTGCATATAGCCATGGATGCGGTAATGGGTATAAATAAAAGGAAATTTTTTAAAGAGTTCAGGCGTACGCACCGGACTCTGGGGAGGTTCAACATAGACCGGCAATGGATCCACGCCCATAGCCTCAAATATTTGCGAGTAAAGCTCAACTTTGCCGCTGGGGGTATTGAAAGGAGGTGTGCTTGTTTTATAACGCTCGTATCCCCGAGGAAAAGTCAAAGTACTGTTCGGCTTCTGCAAAAGCTGCGCAAAAGTAATCCCTTGATACTGCAACATCCAGTTAAAGTAATCCTCCAAGGTTTCCCATGGCCTTACATCCATGCCCATTCTCTTAGCAATTTCAATGGCTACTTCCCGGTCATCTCGGCTTTCTCCTCTTGGTTCTACAACTCTCCTTACCGCTGTAACTGTGCTGGCCGGATGTCCAAAAGCCTCCACTAATTGATCACATTCTGGATAGAAGGCGGCCGGCAGAACAATATCGGCCAATTCTGCCGTGGGCGTCATAAAGAGTTCAGAAACAAAAAAGAAATCCAGCTTGTTCTTGAGGATATTCCAAATACGTTGGTTATCCATTTCCGCTACAATTAAATTGTCCGCCACGCACCACATGGCCCGCACTTTCCCTTCCTCCATTGCCCGAATGGTAGAGGGAATATGACAAATGGCCCGTTTATGCATCAAAGGATATTCCTTAGCCCCCAGGCGCTTCTCATTAATAGCTGCTGGCGGTTTTACTCCCCAAAACATCAAATAGGGATGCCACATGAGGGCTTCTCTAAACGTTCGATAGTAAAGAATGTTACCGCCTTTGGCATCTACATTGCCAGTAATCCCTACCAAAATAGAAATAGCCCGGCAAGTCTGGGTAGAGGTAATTTGCTGCGCCCCTGACCCTAAACGGATATAGATACATCCGGGCTTATCCAAGGCATAAATACGCGCCGCCTCAATAATCTCTTCTTTAGACAAGCCCGTTACTTGCGCGGCCCATGCAGGAGTATATTTCTGGACATGGTCCTTAAGCCGATCAAACCCAAAACAGTATTGCTCCACAAATTCCCGATCATAAATCCCTTCATTGAGGATAATGTGCGCCATAGCCAGAGCTAAGGCCATATCTGTCCCTGGACGCAGACGTAACCAAACATCAGCTCGCTTAGCCATGGGAATAGGTCGGGGATCAACCACAATCAATTTGCTTCCGCGACGCAGAGCCCGATGAACTACGCGCGCCTGAGCCGGCGTGGCCACATCTGGTTCAGAGCCCCAGAAAATAATACAGCGGGCATCACCATAATCTGGGCCAAATTCATAAGTGATCGTGTCTCCGAAAGTAACACTATTAGCCATGACATCTGGATGAATACAAGTGTAGCGGCCCAAATGAGTATTAGGCGTAGGCCATAACCTTTCGGCAATCTTAGTGGCTTGGATAGCAATATGCTTCTGCCCGGAACCGCAAGAAACATGAATAGCTTCTGGCCCATATTTTTCTTTAATGCTTTTTAAATTATGAGCGATAGTGTCTAAAGCTTCATCCCAAGAAATGCGCTGCCATTTTCCTTCGCCGCGAGCTCCCCTCCGCTTCAGGGGATATAAAAGCCGGTCGGGATGATACATCACATCCGGAATAGTTGCCCCCTTAATGCAAACAGCCGCACAATTAAGGCAGCGAGCAGCCTCTTCTTTTCCTGTTTGCAGATCATAGCCCAACTCCACTTCTTGAAAACTATTTAACGCTGTAGTTACAGGAATAGTGGGCATTTTGCGCCGTCTCCGATCAGATGGGAAATCGACATTCACAGTTTGCCGCACCCGCTCTAAAGTTTCCGCAAGGGATGGTTCCTTCTTTTTGGGTTCAGTACCAGTGAGATATTTAATTACGGAAGAAGCCGCTTTCCGACCCGAAGCCATAGCCTCTACCACGGTGCCCGCCCCCACAATTAAATCTCCTGCGGCAAAAAGATAGGGCGGACCACAAACGAGTGTCTCCTCATCTACCACAACGGTGCCCCGGGGAGATAATTTCATCTGGCCTTCTTTGGCCAATGACCCCAGAGCAGGCATCTGGCCAATAGCAATGATTACACTATCCGCCTCCATAGAAACTTCACTCCCTGGACCTTGCTCCAGAGTCCAACCAAGCTGGCCATTTTTATCTATCTGCAGAGAAGCAACACGTTGAAAATCAACTCCTACCACTCGATCTTTTCCTTTTATCCTTTGGGGAGCAAGTGCCGGATGGATTAACGCTCCTTCCCGCAAAGCAGCTTCAATCTCCCAGGAGTGAGCAGGCATTTCCTTTTTATCTTCCAGGCAAGTTATATGGACCTCCTTAGCCCCCAAGCGCAGAGCAACGCGCGCAGAATCCATAGCCGTATTGCCGCCCCCAATGATTAATACTTTCTTACCCAAAAATAAAGATTGTCCCTTCTTAACATTCTCCAAAAAAGGTAGGGCGTAATAAACACCAGCTAACTCTGTCCCGGGAATATTCAAGGGAGTCGGTTGCCAACTGCCCGTAGCCAATATAATCGCGTCATGTTGTTTTTGCAGATCACCAAGAGACATTGTTTGGCCGATGGGCAGATTAGTTCTAATTTCTACACCCAAATTTTTGATATATTCAATGTCTGCTTCCACGCTAACCTTAGAGAGTTTAAATTCCGGTATAACTCGCGTGAGGATACCGCCGGGCTCAGCGGCTGCTTCATATACAATCACCCTATATCCTTCTTTTATTAAGTCATACGCAGCCGTTAAACCTGCTGGGCCAGAGCCTACAATACCGATAGTCTGATTTTTGGTACGCGGAATTGGATTTGGCTTTTCTTTTTTCGACGAGGCGTAATCAGCAACCAGGCGTTTTACCCATTGAATAGCTATAGGTTCATCTACCACACCGCGGATACATTCTTCTTCACATGGATGATGGCAAATTCTGCCGCAAACTAACGGAAAAGGATTAGTATCCCGAATAATTTCCATGGCCTTGTCTAAATTTTCTTGAGAAAAAGCGATGAGATAGCCTGGAACATCCATGCCAAGGGGACAAACTTCTCGACAAATGGGTGTGCGATTGCCCACTTGCGCATCGACTACACCTACTATCTTCCCATCAATTACCTCCGCAATCAAATGACATTTCTGATGGCAACGTAAACATATAGTTCTAGCTTGCATAATTTAAATTCCTTTCCTTAAGGATGGGCAGAATATTTTTTTTATTTATACCATAAGTTTAATAAAAGAGCGATGAAGGGAAGCCTTCACCTATTCCCCAAGGAGAGACCTACGCCGAGGGGGCAATATTGCTGAAGTAATATCCAATAGAGCGGGAGAGGAGCAATATGAAAAGAAAAAAGATTGTGAGCCCTGATTATGTAGAAACCAGGGCACAAATATAAAACGTTTTATTGTTGGAGGAGAGGATATAGGTATTTAAGGGACCCTATTTGATAAAATTCTTTAAAAAAGGCCCTCGCCATTAAAAAATTCTTAGGCTTTCTTGCGTATAGGTTTTTTAGATGGGGCGTTTTTTTTCTCTGGGGGATGGGGATTTTTTGCCGCCAAAAGCGCTTTAACTTCTTCTTTGGACTTTCCTACTAATTCAGAAAGTTTAGCTATTCTATCTTTTCGAGGACTAAATTTCCCTTTTTCCCATGAGACAATTGCCCAGGGGGTTACATCAATTAATCTAGCTAAATCTCTTTGGGATAGGCCAAGTTTACGGCGCAGGCTTCTAAGCCGTGGGCCAGTAAAGGCAAAAGGTTTTTCTGCCGCAACCTCTTTCCGCATAGGCCTACGTCTCCCAGCAGGTTTAACTCTTTTTCTCGGATAAGTTCGAGGGGGTTTTTCACCAGGTTCAATAATGGCCCATTCGCAGCTGCATTTAGGGCAGGTGTATTTTACCCATTCACCACTAGAAAATAAAGTTTCATTGATATCAAGTTCTGTCCAAAAAACTACTTCACATTTGGCACATTGCAGTTTTTTCATGATTTTCTCCTTTCCACGAATATTTGCTAACTAACTAAAAGATATTCCAATAATTAAATTATTGCAAGGGAAATTTGCATTTCTGATCTTGCCTAGTCTAATAATATTTGGTTCTTATTAGGAGGTGAATAAAAAATAAAAATAGAGGATTGAGTCTAAACAAAGATTTGGTGAACTGTTCCTGGTTGATCAATAATTATTCCAATTGGAAGTTGGCTTACAGGAGGCTTCTTTTTTAAGACTCCAATCTCAATTAATTTTCTTTAATATTGGATTACTTAGCGGAAATAAGATTTTTGAATCTTTGAGAATTAGACATAATTTAGGGTTGAGAAAACTAAAAAACTTAAGCAAAATAAATAGAAGGTATTAAAATTAAAATCACGAAAGGATTTAGCCATGAAATATGACTTGCTCATTAAAGCAGGAAGAGTAATAGATAAGTCTTTAGGCCTCGATAAGCAGATGGATGTAGGTATAAAAGGGGATAAAATTGCGGAAGTTGGCGAAGGCTTAAATACTCAAGATGCTAAACAAGTGTTGGCCGCTAACGGTTTTATTGTGACGCCTGGTTTAATTGATTTCCACGCTCATGCTTTTATTGAAGCGCGGGAACTAGGCTTAGAGACTGATCAAACCTGCCTTTCTTCTGCAGTGACAACAATGGTAGACGCCGGGAGCACAGGAGCTGCTAATTTTGAAGGGTTTAAGGAGTTTATGATTGAAAGATCAAAAGTGCGACTGCTAACCTTCCTGCATATATCCACCATTGGTATAGCTGATCGGTTGGTGGGCGAATGTACTTATCTTCCCTATTTAAACCCAGAAAGAACAGCCGAGATGGCCAAAAAATATCCTAATTTAATATTAGGGATTAAAGTCCGTCAACAGAAAGAGGTAGTGGGCGAAAATGGTCTGGAGCCGCTAAAATTAGCTAAAAAAGCAGCCCGTTCGGCCGGAGATCTTCCCGTTATGGTCCACGTGACCAACCCACCTTATTCTTTAAATAAAATTTTGGAGTTGCTTGATCCAGGAGACATAGTGAGTCACTTTCTCCATGGGCGCGGGATGGGCATTTTAAACGAGGATTTTAGAATTTTTCCATGGGTACATGAAGCCAGGAAGAAAGGTATAATTTTTGATGTGGCCCACGGCCGTAATCACCTAAATTTTAGTGTGGCGCGAATTGCTCTCCAAGAAGGCTTTTTTCCAGATATAATTTCTTCGGATTTAACTCGCATGGGGAAAATAGGAGTGGTTAAAAATCTGCTACACTGTTTAACGAAATTTCTAAACCTGGGAATGGATCTTACTTCGGTATTAGCTTGCGCTACTAATCATCCTGCTCGGCTTTTGAAATTAGCAGACAAGATAGGCACGCTCAAAAAAGGGGCGGATGCAGATATAGCCATCCTGGAGTTGGAAACAGGGGATTTTATATATGAAGATAGCGATGGAAATAAAATGCCCGGTCAATATTGCCTTTCTCCAAGATATACCATATCTCAAGGTCAAGTAATTTGGTCTTATAAATAAAGAGGGGCAAGAAGGCGGGTTCTGCCCGCTCGCTCTCGCCTGCGCCAAATTAAGATATTCATGAAAAACGATCCACGATCAGACACGGCTAATGTCAAATATTTTGGGTCAGCATGGGGCGCGACCGTCGATCAGTTTTTAAATTCCAGCTTAATTTAGGCGGGCGGGAGAGAGGCAAGCCTTTCCCCCTCCCGCCTGTTTCCTGCTAGCGAGAAATATTGAAAATGTTAGACGGTCAACATGGGGCGTCCTTGACAGGGGGGTTATTTGTTGTTATTTTAAATTAGCACTTTGATAAAAAAGTGCTTATGGGGTGGAAGATGGAAGAGATATTATCTTCCCGCGATCGAAAAATTTTACAAGCCATTATTTTGGATTATATTCAGACTGCTGAACCAGTGGGTTCCCGCACTGTCTCCAAGAAATACAAGATGGAGCTTAGTCCTGCGACCATCCGCAATGTTATGGCAGATTTAGAAGAAATGGGCTTTTTAAAACAGCCGCACACTTCAGCGGGAAGAGTACCCACGGCGCGGGCCTTTCGTTTTTATGTTGATAGCATTTTAGAGGTGCGCCAACTAAGTAAGGCTGATCAGGAATTAATCAAGAAAGGCTTATCTCAAGAAAAAAAAGATATTAACGAGATTCTTAAGCGCGCTTCATCTTTGCTTTCCTTATTGTCCAAGCAAACAGGCGTGGTCTTAGCTCCGCGATTTGGCAGCAATGTCTTTAGGCATATAGAATTTATAAAGTTAAGAGAGAAGAAAGTATTGGTCATTATTGTTACCAAATCAGGTGAAGTGCAGAATAGGCTGATCGAAGCTGATGAGCCAATGGCTCAGGAAGAACTCGATAAATATAGCCGCTACTTGAATGAAATTATGGCTGGGTTGAGCTTGATCGAAGCCAAAAGGAAGATCGTCGAAGAACTTAAAAAGGAAAAAGTTCTTTTTGATAAGTTGACTTTCCAAGCTTTGAAGTTAAGTAAGAAAGCCCTGGAGGGTGAAGAAGAAGGTGATCTTTATATTGAGGGCAAGACTAATCTACTTAAATTTCCAGAGTTCGCTGATTTAGAAAAGATGCGCGCCATTTTGGAGACTTTTGAAGAAAAAACAAAAATTGTTAAACTATTAGATAAAGCCTTAAATGCCCATGGAATTCAGATATTCATCGGCGCGGAAAATGAGTATAGCGAAATGAAAGATTGCAGCCTAATTGCTGCTCCTTATTCCAAAGAGAATTTTACTTTGGGAACTTTAGGGGTAATTGGGCCAATGCGTATGGATTATTCCACGATAATTCCCATCGTTGATTATACAGCAAGGATTCTAAGCAAAATTTTAGAGAGTTTTGATAAATAAAAATTGAGAATTTTGTAAAGAATGGACAAGGAGTGATACCTTTGGAAGATAAGGATATGCAAATGGAAAAAAATGATTCCGCCAGAGCGGACAGTTCTGAAGTTAAGCCGGCAAGCGGTGATAATGGGGCCGCCCCGGATATTTTAAAGGCAGAAGAGGCTGCCGAGGAAAAGAAAGAGCAATTATCCCCGGAGGAGCAGCTACGCCGCCAATTGGCTGAAAAAACAAAAGAAGCTGCAGAATTTTTTGATAAATGGCTACGCCTGCGGGCAGAATTTGAGAATTTGAAGAAAAGGATGCAGAAGGAAAAAGCCGATTTGTTGAAATTTGGTAATGAAAGTCTTCTGCGCGCTTTGCTTCCTGTTTTGGATAATTTGTCCCGCGCTTTGGATCATGGAAAAGAAACGGGGAGCAATGCTTCTTCTTTGCTTGAAGGAATCGAGTTAATCCATAAGCAATTTATAAATGTCTTAGAAAAATTCGGAGTAAAACCAATTTCCGCCATGGGAGAATTATTTGATCCGGAAAAACATGAAGCCGTAGCCCAGGAGGAGAGTGATCAGGAGCCCAATAAAGTCATTGGAGAAGTAGAAAAGGGTTATTTATATCATGAACGGTTACTCCGTCCGGCCAAAGTTATCGTGGCTAAGCCGAAAGGTGAAAAAAGAGAAGGGACTTAATGCATTATGAAGACTATTATGAGCTTTTAGGTGTTGGCCCTTCGGCTACGGTGGAGGAGATTAAAAAGGCCTACCGGCGATTAGCCCACCAATTCCATCCTGATAAAAATCCAAACGACCCAAAAGCGGCAGAAAAATTTCGGCGCATAACAGAGGCCTATCAGACTCTGCAAGATGCTCAGAAAAGAGCTGCCTATGACTGTTATGGAGCGAAGAGCCAAGAGCCATTTTACCGAGGATTCCCAGACCCGGAAGATTTTCCCCGCTCGCGAGTCTTTTTGGACAATTTTTGGGAAGATTTTTTTGAAGAATTTCTGGGAAGACAGAAATTTAGATTTGCTCAGCAAAGGGGAGCAAACCTCCGTTATAATTTAGAGGTTTCTCTTGAAGAAGCGGCGTGGGGAGTAGAGAAAGAAATAAAAATTATAGGCTACATAGTTTGCCCCACATGCCAAGGAAAACGTTTGGCTAAAGGAACTACCCCGAAAGTATGTCCGGTTTGCCATGGTCGAGGTTTTTGGCAGGGCCAGCGCGGTTTTTTCCAGACTGAGACCGCCTGTAATCGTTGTGGAGGAGAGGGCCAAATAATCACGCATCCTTGCGCGAAATGCCACGGTTCGGGGCGGGTTAAATCTACCAAATTAGTTCGGCTACATATCCCTGCGGGGGTAGATAATGGCAATTGCTTGCGCCTGCCTAAAGCTGGGGAAGCGGGGCGGAATGGTGGGGAACCGGGAGATCTTTATATCTTCATCAGCTTAAAAAGACATGATTTTTTTACGCGCGTAGGAAATGATCTTTTCTGTAAGATACCTATTTCCCCGACCCAAGCCCAAAAAGGTGGAGAGATAGAAGTTCCTACTTTGGGGGGGAAAGTTAAAATAAAAATTCCTCCGGGAACGCATACCGGAAAAGTATTCACGCTCAAAGGAGAAGGAATGCCCACTCTGGGAAGAAAGGGGAGGGGGGATCAGAAAATAAAAATTTACGTTACGACTCCTCTTTAGTGCCCGGCGCTGTCTTTCTATCCTTGGGACAAGATATTTTGGCCATCCAAATAGAAATTTCATACATGACTAAAAGTGGTCCTGCTAAGAGAAGCTGAGAAACTAAATCGGGTGGGGTGAGAATAGCCGCAACCACAAAAATAGCCAGGATGGCATATTTGCGGTTTTGAGAAAGAAGTTTAGGAGTAACCACCCCCATGCGGGCTAAGAAGAGAATCATAGCCGGCCACTGAAAAAGAAGGCCAAAGGCCAAGAGGAGTTTTATGGTGAAAGAGAGGTATTCTCGGATAGCGGGCAAAGGGCGAATAAATTCCGAAGAGAAGCTTAGAAAAAAACGGAAAATGATAGGGAAAACAATAAAGTAACAAAAGCCAGCGCCGATTATAAAAAAGAATGAAGAAACAAATATATAAGGGAGGACATATTTTTTTTCGCGTTCATAAAGACCTGGGGAGACAAAGGCCCAAATTTGATAAAGAATAAAAGGAAAAGAGAAGAAGACCCCGGCTAAAAGAGCTGCTTTTAGATACGTAAAGAATGCTTCTGGTACGGCCGTAAAAATAAGTGAACTTCCGGTGGGTAATGCTTGCAAAAGCGGGCGCATCAGAATCTCGACTATTTGTTTAATAAAGGCATAAGCTATAGCAAAAGCTACCCCGATAGCGATAAAAGAGTAGATTAATCTTTTGCGCAGCTCTTCCAGGTGAGCTGATAAAGGTAGCTTTTTATCAACAATTTCAGACTGATTCTTTACGGTAGACAGGTTGGTCTTCTTCCTTTGGTAGAGAATTGCTGGTAGCTATAGAAGGATGATTATCTTGAATTTTTTCAGATTCCCCTAAGGTAATTTTGCCTCTTTCCATGTCTTCCAAAAGGGAAGTAGCCGGGGAGTCAGAAGCTGAGGCTGTTTCCGATGGGGGGGTAGGATTTTTTTCGTTTAGACTTTCCGGTGGAGGGGAAGATGTTTCTACCCAGGCGGAATCAGGAGCGTAATAGATTTCTTCATGCAGTTCGCTTTTTAAATCCTTAATCTCCTGAACATCATCGGCAATCGTAGATTTAAACTCTTCAGTAGCCTTGCGGAATTCGGCCATACCTTTACCCAAAGATCGCGCCAAGTCGGGAAGTTTCTTGGGACCGAAGACGATCAAAGCGATAACTAAAATAATGATTAATTCAGGAAGGCCAATACCAAACATTTAATTCCAACCTTAATTAAAGCATAGATATTTTCGAAAGTAGTGTCAAGTATTAAAAACAGGAATGACGTAATTGCATCCTGAAGGACTTTTGCAGAGATCGGAAAAATTTATATTGACAATTATTACCGTTAGGTTTATAAAAGCATAACGATTATTTGATAAAGCTGCGTGTTTAAAGTCGTTTGGCCCAGAAACAGATTTGAGAAATTCATTAATGAGGAATGAGGCAAGCCAGAGGCAAGCATTCATTCAGAATCATGAGGCAGTGGCTCTTCCATCGGTGCGGGCGGATTTAGAGGCTTAATCATCTTGCTCGGTTTAACTATCCGCCCCTTTGCGGAAAATCGTTGGTCAATTTTGAACACCTTCTTCTCCCGCCGATGCTTCTTCATTATTCATGCCTGCCTCTGGCCTGCCTCTGGCCTGCCTCTGGCCCTTTTACTCCATGACGACACAGTATCAGGCAGGGGGAGAGGGTTAGAGTGGGAGGTAATAAAAAGGTAATAAATTTGAGAAGGAGGGGATATGGAGATTAAATACAAAATTTGGTTAGAGCATAAAGGGGAGGTTATATCCGGAAATGGAAAAATTAACCTTTTAAAAATGATCGATGAATTGGGCTCGATTCAAAAAGCGGCGCAGAAAATGGGGATTTCTTATCGCCATGCTTGGGGGATGATCCAAAGAATGGAGAGAAGATGCGGATTTAAATTGGTAAAAACTGCCGTAGGCGGGAAAGAAGGAGGAGGGGCCAGTTTGACCGCCCGAGGCCAAGAATTCGTGCAAAGGTATTTAGCTCTCCGGAATAATTTGGATAAATTTATTAAAGAAAAATTTAATGAGGAATTTAAAAGAAAAGCCCAAAAGACTAAGGCCTAGGCTCTTAAAATTTAATCAAAAATAGAAGGAGAGGGTAAGGTGGCTAAATTACTAAGGTGGAGATACTTATTATGCGCCTAGGGGGGAATGAATTTAATCGGCAAGAATTTGCCGGCGCTTTCGGAGATTTGGGAACTTTTATTCCTTTCGTCATCGCCTAT